>Ga0105047_10000901_pt1 | contig 52190 bp, 40 predicted proteins | sample MAT04_FD_78384 | JGI IMG/M metagenome (GOLD analysis project Ga0105047, IMG submission 78384) | Freshwater microbial communities from Lake Fryxell liftoff mats and glacier meltwater in Antarctica - MAT-04 (megahit assembly) | ecosystem: Environmental > Aquatic > Freshwater > Ice > Liftoff...
CACTGACGAACTCGCCGCCGAACTCATTGCGTACTGCCACGAGCACTTGGCTCACGTGAAGTGTCCCCGTTCGATCGACTTCCGTGACGAACTGCCGCGGCATCCGACGGGCAAACTCTACAAACGGCTCCTCAAGGACGAATATTGGGAGGCCGCTGGCCGGTCGATCTGACCAACACCCGCCGGGCGTTCAGAACCGCCACCGCCGCAGCGAGGGAGAGACCGGTCGCCAACACCCACGCCCACGGATACCCGGCGTTCTCGGCGATGAGGCCGAACAGCAACGGACCACTCGATGCTCCGACGTACGTTCCCGACTGGGTGATGCCGGTGGCGCGACCCGGCTCATCTGGGTGAGCCCTCACCACCGACAGGTTGAACACCCCGGGCCACGCCCAGCCGGCACCGAATGCCAACGGCAAGCCCACAACGTGTGCCCATGGTGTGCCGAAAGTGAAGACGAGGTAGCTCACAGCACCGACTGCCAACATGGCGGCCACCAGCCCCAGCAGTGCTCCCCCACGCCGATCCGCCCATGATCCCGCAGCGAGCCGCGCCATGATGGCGATCAGGGATCCGACCGCCAACATCACCCCCGCGGTCCCTTTGACAACTCCGGCGTGAACCGCCGAGTTCACGAAGAAGCTCCCGAGTGTCACTGCGGCGGCTGACGACAACGCTGCTGCTACCGCCAGACTGACCAGCACCGAGGAGGGCCGACGATTCGACCCGCGTTCGCTCGTCGCCCGCGAGGGCCCTTGTTCATCGGCACGCGACCCGAGCGCCGCCAGCGCGATCAATGCCAGAGCGACGCCCGCCCCGAAGGCCGCTCGCCAACCGAACGTTTCCGCCAAGCCCGGAATCGCCAGACCACTGACGAGCGACGCCGCCGGGTTCGAGGACTGCTTCAACGCGAAGGCCAGGCCCTGCCTTCCGTCGGACACGTTGCGTGCGATCCACACGTTGCCCGAGACCTGACACAAGGCATTGGCCGTTCCGGCGAAGAGCGCCATGATCGCGATCGAGATGACGGACCAACCGACCACTGCGATCATCGTCTGTAACGCAGCCGAGGCAATCAGCGCCACACGGAGGGTCAGGTCAGGACCACGACGATCGACCCATCGACCGAGCGGTGCCGAGGTGAACGCGCTCGCACCGAAGAAGGCAGCGACCAACAACCCCGAGCCGGCCTCGCCGTATCCGAGCTCAGGACCCATGATCACGAAGAGGCTTCCCAGCATGAAGCCGGGAATGACCGTCGCAGAGATCCCGACGCAGACCGCTGCGAGATCCCGAGGTGGGGCGCTCAACGAGGGGCGAGGCGGGGCGGTCACGGCGCGACGCTACGTTGAGCGCCATGCGTGAGCGACCATCGTTTCCCTTCCTCGATCATCCCGGGGTGTTGGCCTTTGCTCACCGTGGTGGGGCCTCAGAGTTCCCGGAGAACACCCTGCCGGCCTTTCAAGGCGCGGTCGATCTGGGCTATCGCTACCTCGAAACCGACGCCCACGTGACCGCGGACGGCACAGTCATTGCGTTCCACGATGACCTCCTCGATCGCGTCTCTGATCGAACAGGGGTCATTCGGGACGTGCCCTACGCCCACGTCGCCGGCGCTCTGGTTGATGGGCGGGAGCCGATTCCGCTCTTGGAAGATCTGCTCGGGTCGTTTCCCGATGTGCGCATCAACATCGACCCCAAACACGATGATGTCGTTGAGCCACTTGCCGAGATCATCCGACGCTGCAACGCCATCGACCGTGTTTGCATCGGTGCCTTCAGCGACGACCGGATCGCTCGTATGCGGGCGCTGCTCGGCCCACGATTGTGCACGTCGCTGGGCCCCAAGGCCACCACCCGCCTCCTCGCAGCGTCGAGGCGGCTGTCGCCGTTCCGATTCGAAGCGGCCGCCGCGCAGGTTCCGGTCCGACACGGACGGGTTCCGATCGTGACTCGCCAGTTCGTGCGAGGTGCCCATCGGCTCGGACTCCAGGTCCATGTGTGGACGATCGACGACCCCACGGAGATGCGTCGGCTGCTCGACATCGGCGTGGATGGGCTCATGACCGACCGGCCCGCAGTGCTGAAGGATGTCCTCGTCGAGCGAGGTCAATGGCACTGAGCCGATGCTTCGCTCATACAGACGATCGGGTCCAGATCACCTCTCGGCCGGTCCCGGTTCGGCGGCGCTCCGAGTGGAATCGCTCGACTGAGAATCCGTCCAACATGGCGAGGTGGCGGATCAGCTCCGGATCATGACCGATCCCGAGCGGAATCAGACAGCCGTGCTCGGCGTCTTCGCCCACAAGGATGAACTGACTGGCACCGTCGACGGTTTTCACGGGGGTACGCACGAACTCCACCTCCGAGACGTCCGACCATCGGGCCGACTCTTCGCGCCCATCGGCGGTGCGACGAATCACACGTCCCGACTCGAATCGGAGCTCCACCGTTGCGGCACGCGCCTTCCTCTGGGCACGCGCCCGACGCGAGACCGCGATCGCCGCTAGGGCTCCGCAGAGCAGCAGGATCAGCAGCCAGCCCACTCGTCCGGCTCCATGTGGTCCATCAACCGATCGTAGGGGAGTTCTCTCCCCTGCCTCTGGACACTCACTGGGTGTTTCGCGTTGTAGTGTGCGACTTCCATGTGCCGACGGTCACAGCCTGCGGCGCTGGGGGAATGACGACAGGCGGGTCCGCTCCGGCGACCCACCACGAACCGCCGTAGGGCGATATGAAAGAGGGACCATGATTCGAGGACGCGGGAAGTCGATTGGCGGCGGAGCAAAGATCTTCGCCGCCGTTCTGGTCGTATCGCTGGCGGCAGGTGCCTGTGGAGGCAGCAAGGCTGGAACCAAGAGCGACGCTGGCAACACCACGATCCCCGCCAATCAACAGGCGCCGGGAGAAAAATCGGAACCCGCCGCCATCAAACGGGGCGGCGTGATGACCGTCGGTCTCGAGGCTGAGAGCACCGGCGGTTGGTGTCTGCCGTCGAGCCAACTTGCTGTATCTGGCATCCAGGTGCACAACGCCATTTACGATCCGCTCGCCATCTTCGACGAGAACTACGTCGCCAAGCCATACCTGGCGGAGTCGCTGACACCCAACGCCGACGCAACACTCTGGACGATCAAACTCCGATCGGGCATATTGTTCCACGACGGCAGCAAACTCGACTCTGCGGTCGTCAAGGACAACATCGATCTCTGGTGGGGTGAACCAACGCTCACCAAGGCCACCAACGTCACCCCGGTGTTGTTCAGTCTGGTGTACAAGCAGATCCAGAGCGTCGCGATCGTGGACGACCTGACGCTCACCGTCTCCATGTCGAGCCCGTGGCCGCAATGGACGTCGTTCCTGGCGAGTGGCCGCAACGGCATAATGGCCGAGAAGCAGCTCCGTGCGGACTCCGATGGCGCCGGCGACCCCGCGAAGGACGGCAAGTGCGTGGACACCATGGTCGGCACGGGCCCGTTCAAGCTGAACAGCCCGGCGGACTGGGAGCGCAATCAGCAGATGAAACTCGTGAAGAACGAGAACTATTGGCGCATGGGTGCCGACGACAAGCCGTTGCCCTACCTCGACGGCATCACCTTCAAGCCCGTCGAGAACTCCGAGAATCGCTTCAATGCACTCAAGTCCGGCGCTGTCGATGCCACCCACTTCTCGACGCAGAGCATCTTCGACGACATCGCCGCCGCTCCCGACAAGTTCAACCTCGTCAAGGAGCCCGACGGCAACCGTGAGGTCGGTTACGGGTTGGTAGATCTTGCGGCACCGCCGTTCAACGACAAACCGACCCGCCTGGCCATTGGGCAGGCCATCGACCGCACGGCACTCAACCGGATCGCCAACAAGGGCAAATTCGACCTGGCCGAGCAGCCCTTCGACAACAAGACGATCGGTTACGTCGAGGGACTCAAGTTGGGGGCCTACGACCCGGCCGCCGCCAAAGCGTTCCTCCAAGGCAAGAACATTTCGATGAACCTCACCTACGCCACCGACCCGAACACGAAGCTGTTGGCCGAAGAAATCAAGCGCCAGCTGGGAGAGGTCGGGGTGGCCGTGAATATCGCGGAGACTGATCAATCGTCGCTCATCACCAAGGCACTCGGCGGCGGGTTCGGGGTGCTCCTGTGGCGCAACCATCCCGGTGCCGATCCCGATACCCAGTTGTACTGGTGGCACTCTGGCTTCCTCACCAACTTCGGGAAGATCAACGATCCAGCGTTGGACAAGCTGCTCGACGAGGGCCGGGTCGAAACCGATCCCGCCAAGCGCAAGGAGATCTACCAGAACGTCTCCAAGCTCTTCGTCTCCGAGGGCTACGCGCTCTGGAACTGGTACACCGAGTGGGCTGAGGGCACTAACAAGAAGGTTCAGCAGTTCGGCTACAACACCCTTCCCGACGGCTCCAAAGGAACCGGGATCAACTGGGGCTGGACCTACCTGACTGAGGCCTGGATGGACCCGAGCAAGTAATTCCCCGATGGTCGGGGGTGCCCGTGGGGGGTCCCCCGACCATCGAGAACCCGACCGTCTTCACCCCGGGGTACTCCGTGAACCTACTGTCCAAATTTGTACGTCTCGTCCTCGTGATCATCTGCGTCACGTTGTTTGCCTTCTCGTTGGTGTCGCTCCTACCAGGAGACGCTGCGCGGACGTTCAACCCGTTCGCGAGTCCCGAGCAGATCGCGCAGATCCGAGCAGATCTGCGCGTCGACGATCCGTTCCCGGTCCGGTACGGGCGATGGCTCGGGGACTTCGTTCGCGGTGACCTCGGGCAGTACTACGGGGTGGCCGGGGATACCGTGGCCGACAAGTTCGGTAAGGACTTCCCGAAGACGCTGCTGCTCGTGCTCTATACGCAGATCTTCGTGCTACTGCTCGCCATTCCGCTCGGCGTGTTCACCGGCGCTCGGGCCGGTTCCGCCTTCGACAAATCGATGAACCTGCTGTTCTTCTTAGCGTTGTCGATACCGGCCTTCGTGTTGGCATTCTTCTTCAAGAAGTACCTGACGATCGATCGAGAAGTGTTACCCGAGCGGGGCTGGGTGGATTTCAGCGTTAACCCCGTCGAGCACTTCCGTCATCTCATCCTGCCCGTACTGTGCCTCGGCTTGTCTCAGATTGCGGTCTACGCACGTCTCCTTCGGAGCGACATGGTCGCCACCCTGCAGGAGGACTACATCACCATGGCCAAGGCCAAGGGCATCAAGCCCAACCGAATTCTGTTCCGCCATGCGCTGCGACCCTCAAGCCTCACGCTCCTGACGGTCATCGGCCTCAATGTCGGCACGCTCATCGGCGGTGCCGTCATCATCGAACGGATCTTCGGCCTTCCAGGAATCGGGACCGATACCGTCGAGGCCCTCCAGGCGCGACAGATCGTGGCAGTCCAGAGCTTCGTTGCGGTGATCGGCATCGCTTTCGTGCTGGTCAACTTCGTGGTCGATCTGTTGTACTCCGTCCTCGACCCGAGGATCCGACGTGGCTGACACGCTCATGGAATCCGAGGCGTCGCTGCCCGCACCGCCCATCGTGGAGCGCAAGGGTTCGAAGACGGGCACCAAGATGCCCATTACCGGTTGGATCTCTGGCATCTATCTGCTCGTCCTCATCTTCGTGGCCGTCTTTGCGCCGCTGTTCGTGGCATCGCCGGTCGTTGGCGCCGATGGATTCGGAGAGAAGTGCGGCGACGGCTCGGGTTTTGCCCTCTACGACCCGATCGACTGCGTCGACCCCGGAGCACTCGACGTCGCCAACGGTGTCGAGGGCGCCGAGATCGGCTTCGACCACATTCTGGGTATCGATGGTTCTGGGCGAGACATTTTCAGCGGGCTGGTCATCGGCACTCGCACCTCGCTGATCATCGCCACGGCCGCCGTCGGTGGGGCGATGCTGATCGGCGGCACGCTCGGGATTCTCGCCGGCTACTTCCGGGGCAAGGTCGATACCGTCTGCAGCTTCATCTTCGATGTGCTCTTGGCCTTTCCTGCGCTCATCCTCGCCATCGCGCTGGTCGGGGTGCTGAGCGGTCCCGACGAGACGAGCGGCGTCAAACGTATAGCCGTGTTGATCTTCACGATCGGCGTCGTGGCGGTACCGCTGCTGGGGCGAATCTCGAGAGCCTCAACCCTGACCTGGTCCGAGCGAGAGTTTGTGACCGCGTCGAAGGCTCTGGGCGCAAAGAACGGTCGCATCATCATTCGTGACATTCTCCCCAACGTGCTCCCGGCGATGTCGTCCATAGCGTTCCTGGCCGTCGGGGTCGTCATTGTCACGGAGGGCAGCCTTTCGCTCCTCGGATTGGGAGTGAAAGAGGACTCCATCTCTTGGGGGAAAATTCTCGGCCTGGGCAACGATCGACTCCGCCAGGACCCGACGATGGCTTTTGCGGCGGCCATTGTGATCACCCTGGCCGTGATGGCGCTCAACATGTTCGGCGACGCCCTCCGACAGAAGTTCGATGTGCGGGAGAGCGCGCTATGACCGACCCCATGTCCACACCAACGCCTTCGGCCGGTGCCTCGGTGGCCGGAGCTCCCGGCGGCGAACTCCTGCGGGTCGAGAACCTGCACGTCAGTTTCGGAACGTCACGCGGACGGGTCCACGCCGTCTCCGGTCTGTCGTTCAGCTTGGAGCGAGGCAAAACCATCGGCATCGTCGGCGAATCCGGCTCGGGCAAGTCGGTGACCTCCAAAGCAATCATGGGGCTCCTCCCCCGCAAGGGTGTCGAGCAATCCGGCACGATCGCCTACGCCGGCAACGACATCTCCGATTTCTCGGGCAGGCAGTACCGGGACCTGTGGGGCACCGAAATGGCCATGGTGTTCCAGGATCCGATGACATCGCTGAACCCAGTGATGAAGATCGGCAACCAGATCACCGAGTCGCTCCGAGTAAAGCTGGGTATGGACAAGGCCGAGGCCAAGGCAACGGCCATCAAGCTGCTCGAGGCGGTGCGAATCCCCGCCCCGGAGGAGCGATTCAAGGTGTACCCCGGCAAGATGTCCGGCGGCATGCGCCAACGCGTCGTGATCGCCATGGCCTTGGCCTGTGGCCCCAAGCTGTTGTTCGCTGACGAGCCGACCACGGCGCTCGACGTCACCGTGCAGGCACAGATCCTCGATCTCCTCGCAGAACAACAACGCGATCGGTTCATGGGCATGGTGCTCGTCACCCACGACCTCGGGGTCGTCGCCGGACGCGCCGACGAGATCGCCGTCATGTACGCCGGGAGAATCATCGAGAAGGCGCCCGTCAAGTCGCTCTTTGCCAACATGGCGCACCCGTACACCGAAGCACTCATGAACTCGATACCGAAGCTCGAGTACCCAACTCACACCCGCCTCCAAGCCATCGGCGGTCGGCCGCCTGATCTCGTATCGCCACCCCCCGGATGCCCCTTCGCTCCGCGCTGCATGTACCGGACCGACATCTGTGACAAGGAACGACCAGAGTTGACCTCGCTGCCAGGCATCCCCGACCATCTGTTCGCCTGCCATCATCCCGTCAGTGGAGCTCCAGTTCCTGTTGACCTGATCGCCGGCGGGGCACGCTGATGGCCGGGAGCGGAACAGCGCACCTTCGCGAGGGCTCGATGGTCAGCGTCGAGAATCTGGTTGTCGAGTTTCCTGCTGGCCGCGGTCGCAAGGTAAATGCCGTCACGAACATCAGTTTCGACATCGTCGAGGGCGAGACGCTCGGTCTCGTCGGCGAGTCGGGCTGCGGCAAGTCCACCACCGGCCGCGCCATCATCCAGCTGCCGCCGCCAACCAGTGGAGTAGTGCGCTTCGGTGACACTGACCTGACCTCACTGCGGGGCGAGAAGCTGCGAGCGATGCGACCGCAGATGCAGATGATCTTCCAGGACCCGATCTCCTCGCTGAATCCCCGTCGTACCGTCTTTGACATCGTGGCTGAACCGCTGCGGGTGTGGAAGATGGGCACCGCGGCGGACCAAGAGGCCCGCGTCCGGGAGGTCTTGGATGCCGTCGGTGTCGATCCGGACATGGCGAAAGTGCGCCGACCCCACGAATACTCCGGTGGCCAATGCCAACGAATCTCGATTGCGCGTGCCGTGGTCACCAACCCCAAGGTGATCATCTGCGATGAGCCCGTCTCGGCACTCGACGTGTCGGTTCAGGCACAGATTCTCAATTTGTTGGAGGACATGAAGGTCCGCTACGGATTGACCCTCGTGTTCATCGCACACGACCTAGCGGTCGTGAAGAACATTTCCGATCGGGTGGCAGTGCTGTACCTCGGAAAGATGTGCGAGATCGCCAAACCTGACCGGCTCTACGCCATGCCGGCTCATCCGTATACGCGGGCACTGATCGCCTCGATCCCCATCCCTGATCCCGAGGCATCGCAGGAGAACGCCTTTCGTTTGACCGGCGAGTTGCCCTCGCCGTTGGATCCGCCGAGTGGTTGCAGGTTCCGAACGCGATGCCCCCTGGCGCAACCGATCTGCGAGTCTGTCGAACCACAGCTCAAGGAAGTCGGACCCGAACATTACGTGGCGTGCCATTTCGATCTGGTCAGCCAGCCAGTCGACCTGGTGTCGCGCTGACGGCCACTCGGCCGATGTCGCTGCCCTGATGGCACCACGATGACTGGACCGTGGTCGGTCACCAGGCGCCGTCGCGCTCGGTACTTCATTCTCTTTCTGATCATTGGGCCCCTACTCGCCACGGTGACGTCGTTGTTCATCGTTCCCAATGAGCCGGACGACCTCGTGGTGAAGCGTGATGTTCAAGCCGAAACTGACGACATCGCCGTGATCGGGACTCTTCGGAACTTCAACGCGACGGCCGCTGTCGTCGACCTCCGGCTGATCTTCAGTCCATCGCCAGGACTCGTCGAGGACGACGGCAGCTTGAAGAGTGAGATCGACATCGTCATCTTCGGTGACAGCGACAATTCCGTCACGGCCTTCACTGCGGGGCGATCCATGCGGCCCCTCGATGTGACCATTGCTCTCACCGGCTCGAGAGTCACCCGGTACCCCTTCGACAACTACACCGCCCCGAGGCTCGTCATTGCCGCCGGCGCACCGTCGGTCACAGGCGGCAGCGTCGGCGGCAGCAAAGCCATCCCGCTCACATTCGAGCTCAAGGCCAACCTCACCGATTTCAGAGCATCCGCAGAGTTTCTCTCCGACGCCACCAAGGACCCGGGTGTTGCCATCTCGCTGTCCTTCCGCCGCAACGGCGCCGTGCTGCTGTGGAGCCTCATCCTGACCCTGCTGTTCTGGTCATTCGCCGCCGGGGCGCTGATGTTGGGGTGGATCATCTTGGCGCACGCGCAACCGATCCCCGTCTGGGCATGGGCGTTCCTGGCCGGCATCCTGTTTGCACTGCCGAATTTGCGCGGCGGCCTCCCCGGGTCGCCGCCGTTCGGCTCACTGGTGGACTGGGCGTCGTTCTATTGGTCCGTCACCATCACCGGCGTCGTCCTCATCTCGATGTTGATCACTTGGTTCACCCGCCAACGTCGCTCGATCGCCGGCGAAGCCATTCCCCGGGCCGACGATCAGTGAGCGGCCCGACGTGAGGAAACCGGCACTGATTGCGGGAGGCGTCGTGGTGGCCGCCGTCATGGTGGTCGTGGTGGCGGACTACAACACCGATCCTCAACGCACACCAAACGACCTGGCAGGCGTGACAGGTGGGACCACGGCGCCACCGACCACCAATCCGCTCGCTGTGCCTTCGTCGATGTTCGGACCGTCGGTCTGGACCATGCCGGTGTCAGGACTCGCGGCTGATCCCCGATCGGACGACTGGTCGGGCCGCCTGTGGCGTCGCGCCAACGTCGGCGCACCGGGCAACTGGTTGCTGCTGAGTGGGATCGCCGAACCTTCGAACGACTACAGCGCTCCCGTCTACGACGTGTCCACCGCCACCTCGCAGCGGAAGGTTCGGCGGAAGTACTCCTTTCCGGGCTTCTTCAACATCGAAGCGAACGACACCGTTCCGTGGAACGACGCTTGGAGGCCAGCTGATGGCAAGGATGGTTTTCTGGTGGTCGTGGATCCCGCCACCGGCCGCGAATGGGACTTCTGGAACATCAGTTTTCCGGGCTACCAAACCGAAGAAAACGACAGCACCGAATGCGTGACTGACGACGTGACACACCCGTTCGATGACACAAAGCGCTTCGACCCCACCACCGATCTGTGCGCAGCGTCCGCCATGCTGGTCAGGTCACCCGACGGCGCCGCCGCCGATCTGCGGTCATACACGGGGAACTTTCCCGGTGCCGGGGGCGGGGGAATTCAGAACGGACCGGGGATCGTTTTCCCCGAGGAAGTCGCGTCCGGCGCTGTTCGCCATGCGTGGAAACTCACGATCGTCAACTCGATGTTCGGGCCGGAATGTTCGCCATCGGATCTGACTGACCCCACCCGTTTCGGAATCAGTTGTGGTTCTGCCGTGGCACCTGGCGGGCAGTTCGAACGAGTGGCGACCACAGAGATCGCCGGGATGTCGCGTTCGGAGACTGTGCCCGAAGGGATGCGGTTTGCGCTCACCATTTCCGATGCCGACATCGAATCGTGGTTGAACTCGAAGGGATACCAGGGCGCCCGGCGGGAGACGGCTCGGGTCATGGCGGTCTCGCTGCGCGACTACGGCTGGTTCATCACGGACTCCAGCCCGGTCGGCGCTGGTTTCACGTTGTCAGGCGCCGCCAACCCCGCCACGCGCCAGCAGTGGTCGGCACTCGGGCTGACTGCGGAGAGCGACAGATTTCTTCTGCAAGGACTGTTCACCGAGGACCGGCTCCGGGTCCTGGCTCCCCCGACCAGTGTCTGCGCCGATGGATCGAGCAGCGTCTTCTACTGCTGGGCGTCATCGTCCAGCTACGAACGCTGAGCAGCGGCACTGGTCAGCTGCGACCCATTGATGTGCCCTTGGCAGTGTCCGCCACCCGCCAGCAGTACCAGGAGACGAGCGACCGGGCGCCAGCGAACGGCTCGCCGAGGACCTCCATCTCGCGTTCGGTGGGGTGACGATCAAGACCCCATGCCGTTGCGAGGCCGGAGCGGACGCCGTAGTCGCCGGTCGGCCACACGTCCACGCGTCCGAGCGTGAAGATCAGGAACATCTGAGCGGTCCAGCGGCCGATCCCTCGCACTCTGGTCAGCGAGCCGATCACCTCGTCATCGGACAAGCGCCCGATTCGAGCAAAGGCGATCTCGCCGTCGGCGGATCGTTGGGCCAGGTCGAGCATCGATACCGTCTTGGCGGTCGACAGTCCACACGCCCGAAGTCGATCGTGACCAGCACCGAGGATCGCCTCGGGCGAGACGTCACCGTCGACGGCCGAGACCACGCGTCCCCAGATCGTCGCCGCGGCGGAACCATTGAGCTGCTGATACGCAATTGATTCAGCCAGCGATGGGAACCGCCGCGACGCTGGCCGGGCTGACCGGAGCGGCGCCGGACCGTGCTCCGCGATCACGGCGTCGAGCACCGGATCGATCCCGTCGAGCAACAGCTGAGCGTCTCGAACACTCGCCGACTGTCGCACGCTCATACTCGCTGAGATTGAATTCGCCCGCCCACGTCGACAAGCCTCGCACACTGTGGAGTTGAACCTGTCCGTGATCATGTCGGCCATCGCCGCCGCAACGCCGGAGCGGGAATGCCTCGTCTTCGGGGAGCGCCGACTGACATGGGAGCAGTTCATGGACCGAGCACGAAGTGTCGCCGCAGTCTTGGCTGAACACGGACTCTCCGGGCGCGACCGAGGAACGGCCACCGGGTGGGAGTCGACCCAGGACCATGTGGCCCTCTACCTGCACAACGGCAACGAGTACCTCGAGGCGATGATCGGTTCATACGCCGGTCGATGCGCTCCGGTGAACATCAACTACCGATATCGATCGGCAGAGCTGAGCTACGTGCTCCGAGACAGCCGATCTCGGGCGATCGTCTACCACGCCTCGTTCGGACCGACCTTGGCGGAGATCATCGACGATCTCGATGACCTCGAGCTGCTGCTGTGCGTCGACGACGGGTCCGGGGTGGCGCCGCTGCCAGGAGCGATCGATTACGAGCGTGCCTTGGCTGACGCCGGACAGCCAACCGCGCCCCCCGATCCATCCCCCGACGACCTCTACATCTGTTACACCGGCGGCACTACGGGGATGCCCAAAGGCGTGCTGTGGCGCCAAGCCGACTTCCTGGTGTCAGCGCTCGGCGTGCGACAACGCTCAGGCGAGGACTACGACTCGGTCGACCAGATCGTCGCCCAGGCCATTCGAGGATCCGTTCGTGCACTCCCGGCGCCGCCACTGATGCACGGCGCTGCCCATTGGAATGCCATCAGCGCGTGGATCTCCGGCGGAACGGTGATCATCCAGGATCGACCTCAACGCTTCGATCCGGCGGACATCTGGTCCACGATCGATCGAGAGTCGGCGACCTCGTTGCTGATCGTGGGCGATGCGTTCGCGACGCCGTTGATCGACGAGTGGGACCGCGCTGCCAACGAGTCGACCGGTTACTCGGGGGCATCGCTACGACACATCCTGTCCGGGGGAGCCATTCTCTCCCCCACCTCGAAGGCTGCGCTCCTGGAACGACTCCCCCAGGTCACGATCGTCGATGTGCTCGGTTCGTCGGAGTCGGGACGCCAAGGTGTCGCCCAACAACGTCGGGACCAGGCATCGGCTGAGAGCAGCGGATTCGTTGCATCGGAGACGGCGCTCCTGCTCGACGAGACACGCTCCAGCGTGTTGGACACCAGCGATTCCTCGATCGGCTGGTTGGCTCAATCGGGACGGGTACCCCTCGGCTATCTCGGCGACCGCGACAAGACCGAAGCGACCTTCCCGGTCGTGGACGGCCAACGGCTCGCGGTCGCTGGCGACCGCGCCCGATACGAGCACCAGAGAATCGTGTTGCTCGGTCGCGAGTCGGTGACTATCAATACCGGTGGCGAAAAGGTGTTCGCTGAAGAAGTCGAGGTGGCGCTGAGCTCTCACTCAGCCGTCTTCGATGTCGTGGTCTGCGGTCGGCCCAGCGATCGGTGGGGCCAAGAAATCGTCGCCGTGATCTCGCTCCGGCCGGGACACTCGGTCACCGACGACGAACTCCGTGCCCACTGTCGACGGGGGCTGGCCGACTTCAAGTCGCCACGAGCTGTGGTCCGGGTTCCGGTGGTCGAACGGAGTCCATCGGGCAAAGCCGACTATGCGTGGGCACGCGAGATGGCGACCCCGGCGCCCGAGAACGAGACGACCTGATGGATCAGGCACGCCGGCTCGGGCCATGATGCGACGGTGATCGCCGACCAACGAGTGGAGTTTGAGTCGAACGGTCCGCTCGACCTTGCTGGCACGCTTCGTTCCATGGTCCTCGGCACGAACGATCCCACTTGGTGTTTCGCCGGCGAGGCGGTCTGGCGGGCGTTGAGGACACCCGACGGCCCGGCGACCATGCGTTTCGGCCAGCACGGTGACCGAATCACCGTCGAGGTCTGGGGCGCCGGGGCGGCGTGGGCTGCACCGAGAGCCGCCGCCATGCTCGGCGATCCAGGACCGGGCGAGTTGCTGGCGAACCACGACCACCTGTTCGTTCGCCGCCTGGCGCGGAACCACCCCGGAATCCGGGTGGGCGCCAGCCTCACGCTGGTGGACTCAGCGCAACAGATCATCCTCGGCCAGCGCGTGACAGCCGGCGAAGCGGTCAATGCCTGGCGGCAGATGACGCGAGACCACGGATCTCGGGCGCCAGGTGCTGAGGCGCCAGAGGGGCTCATGTTGCCGATTCCGTCGTCGCAGCTGGCGCTGCTCGGCACCTCCGGACTGCACCGCTACGGCATCGACGGCCAGCGGGCTCGGGCCATGATTCAGATCGCCCGACATCGTGTCCGACTCGACCGGCTCGTGTCCGATCCGGGCCACATCGATTCCGAAGAACTGATCCGGGTCCTCTCGCTCATTGCGGGGATCGGCCCGTGGACTCGAACTTCGCTGCTCTCGACCGCGTGTGGGGATCCCGATGCGGTGATCGTCGGCGACCTGCACCTTCCCAACCATGTCTGTTGGGCACTCACCGGAACCCGCGGCGGCGACGAGCAGATGCACCGCGTGCTCGAACCATTCGCGCCAGCCCGTGGTCTGGCGCAGCGCCTCATCGCGCGCCATTCCGCCGCCCCGCCCCGACGCGGACCCCGATACCGCCCGCTGCCCATGACCCGCATGTAGTTCGCCCGGGCATCCACAGAAAACTCATCGAACCCACAGGTGAATCGTGCGAAATTCACAGGGTTGTTCCCCTTCCTCCCCACAGGCGATGGCGCTCACACTGGTCCCATGACCTACGCCGTGACACTCCGGGACCGCACCATCGAGGTCGTCTGCGACGCTGACGCCTTCTGCCACGAGAAGACGATGACCACGTTCTATCGAACGGCCAATCTCCGCCGGACAGTCGATTGCTGGGCCACGCCGCTGGCGTGCTTCCGCACCGACGAGATCCTGATGATTCGCCAAGGTGAGCCGGTCGAGGCCGAGGGACTGCCGACGGGTGAGCCGATCGGGCTAGCGTGATACCGCTGCGGTCATAGCGCCGCGCTCCGCCGTACCCGAGGAACGGGTTCACCCGATGAAGACCTGAGAGACATGGAACCCGACGCCCTCCACGATCCCCCAACCGACACACGCGTCGTCATCATCGGCGCTGGGCCAGCGGGCCTGACGGCGGCGTACGAACTCGGCAAGGTCGGACAAACCGCCACGGTGCTCGAGAGCGATCGGGTCGTCGGCGGCATCAGCAGAACCGTTGAGCGTGACGGATGGCGCTTCGATATCGGTGGTCACCGGTTCTTCACGAAGGTTCCCGAGGTCGAAGCGCTCTGGCACGAGATTCTCGACGACGACGACTTCATGATGCGTCCTCGCAAGAGCCGGATCTTCTACGACGGCAAGTACTACGACTACCCGTTGAAGGCATTCAACGCCCTCAGAAACCTCGGTCCGGTCGAGGCCGTCAAGTGCGTCGCGAGCTACGCCTGGGCGCGAATCCGGCCCCCCAAGGACCAGACGAACTACGAGGGATGGCTCGTTGCCCGCTTCGGCTGGCGGCTGTACCGCACCTTTTTCAAGACGTACACCGAGAAGGTCTGGGGCGTACCGGTGGCCTCCATGCCCGCTGATTGGGCGGCGCAGCGCATCAAGAACCTGTCGCTGTCGAGCGCCGTCATCAACGCGCTGCTTCCCAAGCGCAACCAGAAGGACATCGCGTCGCTCATCGAGGAATTCCAGTATCCCAAGTTCGGGCCCGGAATGATGTGGGAGCGCTGCACCGAAAAGGTCGAGGCCCAAGGCTCCAAAGTCATCATGAGCTCGCGGGTCACGCGCATCACCCACGAAAACGGTCTCGCCACCTCGGTGTCGAGCGTCACCGACGACACCGAGACCACCTACCCCGCCGACCACGTGATCAGCTCCATGCCGTTCCCGCAGCTCATCAAGTCCATGGATCCTCCCGTCGACGACACGACCCTTGCTGCTGCCAACGACCTGCAGTTTCGAGACTTTCTGACAGTTGCCCTCGTGGTGCCGGAATCGCTGGGATTCGACGACAACTGGATTTACATCCACGCCCCCGGGGTGAAGGTCGGTCGTATCCAGAACTTCGGTTCGTGGTCGCCGTACATGGTCAAGCCGGGGTTCACCTGCCTGGGTCTCGAGTACTTCGTCTTCGAGGGCGACGAGATGTGGAACGCCGCCGACGACGACCTCATCGAGCTCGCCAAGCGGGAACTGGCCGAGCTCGGATTGGCTCGACTGACCGAAGTCGAGGCCGGCTACGTGGTCCGGATGCCCAAGGCGTATCCGACCTACGACCAGTTCTACAAGGACAACGTGGATGTCCTGCGATCGTGGCTCGCCACCAACGCCCCGAACGTGTGGCCCGTCGGTCGAAACGGGATGCACAAGTACAACAATCAGGACCACTCGATGTTCACCGCCATGCTGACCGTCGAGAACATCACTCAAGGCGCCCACCACGACATCTGGGAGGTCAACGTCGAGGAGGAGTACCACGAAGAGGGATCGAACGGCTCGGGGGCTTCGTCGACGGCCTCCCAATCGGGCGGTGGAACCGGTCGCGATGCTCCCGTGATCCCGCGCCAGGTAGCCGGTTGACCAACCAGCTCCTTCGACCCTGATGCGGCGTCGACCGACACCTCCGCTGCTACCACCGAGCCGCCCGAGCCGCCGGTTCCTCCTCGCACTCGTCGGGATCGGCCTGTTGGCGGCTGGAATTCGCGTCACCTATGTCATGGCGGTCACCCGTCACGATCCGATGCGCGGCGACGCGCAGTACTACTCAGCGATGGCAAACACTCTTGCTCGCGGCGACGGGTTCCGCGATCCGTTCCGACAAGACCGTACGGTTCCTTCGGCGGACCATCCGCCCCTCACAGCCATCGTCGCGGCACCCGCTTCCTGGATCGCCGGGACTGGCGGCGATGCGGCGACACGACATCAGAGGGAGACCGCTCAACGCCTGACGATGGCGCTGGTCGGTGCGCTGACGGTGATGGCCATCGGGATGGCAGGGCGACACGTCGTGCCGAGCCGCGCCAACAGCATTGGTCTACTGGCTGGTTCTGCGGCAGCGCTACACCCCGGACTGTGGATCAATGATGGCTTGGTCATGAGCGAGAGCGCTGGCGCGCTCACCATCGCCGTCGTCATCTGGGCGTCGCTCGTCGTGGCGCGTCAACCCACCGGGTGGTCGATGCTCGCGCTCGGGGCATGCACTGGCCTCGCCATCCTTGCTCGAGCCGAGTCCGTGCTCCTCGTCCCGGTACTCGTGATCCCTCTCGCGCTCGCTCGACGAGGCGACCCGGATCGTCGGCCGCCGTTGGGTCCGATGCGCTGGCTCGCTGCCGGAGCCCTCGGGGTCACCGCCGTGGTCTCGCCATGGGTCGTTCCGAACCTGATCCGTTTCAATCATCCGGTGACGCTGTCGACCAATGACGGCCTCACGCTGGTGGGAACGAACTGCGACCCCGCATGGAACGGACCCGGGCGTGGGCTCTGGGTCCTGCAGTGCATCGAGGCGGTGGACACCAACGGCGACGGCATCAACGACTGGGAGGCGTACCTCCGGGGGATACCAGCGACCAATGTCGACCAGGACCCATCCGACGCATCGCGCGCCTATCGCGAGGCAGCGTTCGACTACCTCGGCGACCATCTCGACGAGTTGCCGGCCGTGATGTCCGTTCGGGTTGCACGTGTCATGGGACTTCACGAGATCCGGCAGATGACCGACTTCTACAACCTGGGTGAGGGTCGGCCGAGGCGGGCGAGTTGGATGGCCGCCATCGGCTGGTGGTGCATCGCGGCGCTCGGGGCCGCAGGGCTGATGATCCTCTGGCGGCGCCGACAACCGGTCTGGCCACTCCTGGCCCATGTGGTCGCCGTCGTCGGCGTGGCAGCGGCCTTCTACGGACTGTGGAGGTTCCGCATCGGTGCCGAAGTGGCGATGCTGCTCGCGTCGGCGGTGACCATCGACGCCCTCCTGTCACGGATGTCCCGTAGAGCACCCGCCAAGACGGTGGCGAGCGAATCCGACCGTTCCCGTAGCGAACTCCCCGCACTGGCAGACTGAGGAGATGTCGAGCCACAGGGAAGGACCGTTCCCCAATCTCGACGCCTACCGGGGAATCGGCATGCTCCTCGTGATGACCAATCACGTCAACTTCGCCACCAACATGCGGGGTCGGCATCCCGAGCTCAATCAGTTCCTTGCTCGAACCGACGTGGGTGTTCCCATGTTCTTTCTCGTGTCGGGATTCCTCATCTTCCGACCGTTCGCCAACTCGTTGTTGACGGACCGATCGTGGCCGTCGCTTCGGAGCTACGCGAGAAACCGAGCGATCCGCATCATGCCCGCCTACTGGGTGGCGCTGGCCGGAGTGATGATCTGGTTCGGGATACCCACGGTCAGTGGCGCCGGCCTCTTCGACCATCACCCGGTTGGACCCATGGCGTTCTACGCTCTCCTCCTCCAGACCTTTTCGGCCCAATCCGTCTTCAAAGGGTTCGGACAGTTCGATCAGTCCTGGAGCATCGGCGCCGAGATGACCTTCTATCTGGCGGTGCCGTTCCTCGCTGCCGGGGCACGACGACTCATCGAACGGCTGCCGACATCGAAACGCCTGGTACCGCTGCTGTGGGGATGCGCTGGACTCTGGCTGATCGGACATCTCTGGCGGATCGGTCTCGTGCAGCTTCGCCCGTCATGGGGGCCGTCCGGTGCCTTCTGGCTCCCGGCTCACATCGACTTCTTCGCCATCGGAATGGCCATGGCCTTGTGGAGCGTGGCATCCAAGAATGGAACGCCACTGCCCCGTCTGATCGAGGTGCTCGGTCGTCGCCCGTGGCTGTCGTGGGCCTGCGCGTTCGCGGCGTGGCTGATCGTGGTCAACCCGGGCGGCCACCTCCCCGTGCTGACCATCCGCCCATCGCCATTGCTCTTCACCTGGGAGTACGTGGTGAAGCTCTTCTTCTACGGGATCTTCGGCTTCTTTTTCGTGTTGCCGGCCATCTTCGGCGACCAACGTGCGGGGCGGTTGCGGGCCGCGCTCTCGTCGTCGGTGATGGTGTGGCTGGGGGCAGTGTCCTTGGGCTTCTATCTCTGGCACAAGGCTTGGCTGTCCCAGGCCGAACACTGGACGAACGCCAAACCGTTCCAAGGGAGTTTCGTCACCCTGTGGCTCATCACCTTCGCTGGAGGACTGTTCTGCGGCATTGCCTGCCATTTCCTGATCGAGCGGCCATTGATGCGCCGGCGACGATCCCGAATCGTAGTTCCTCCGCCGTCGAGCGATGACCCCCGACCCCATGTTCGGACGAAGGTCACCCCGTGAGCACCACCGGTTCACGCCATTCCGACACCCTCGTGATCATCCCGGCTTTCAACGAAGCCGAGGCGCTGCCAGCGGCGTTGGCATCGCTGCGGGCGACTCGACCCGATCTCGATGTGGTCGTGATCGACGACGGGTCGGCAGACCACACCGCCCAGGTTGCCCGTGACGGTGGCGCGGTCGTCATCGTGCTGCCGTACAACCTGGGTTTGGGTGGCGCACTTCGAGCCGGGTTCCGCTACGCCGTCCGATCCGGCTACCAACGCGCTGTGCAGTTCGACGGCGACGGGCAACACGATGCAACGTGTATCCGACTGCTCGATGCCGAACTGGACGACGGCGCAGATCTCGCCATCGGCAGCCGTTTCGCTCGACCCGTCACCGGTGAGGGCGCACCGTCTGCCCCGTCGGACTATCAGGTCTCGACCGCTCGCAGCGGCGCCATGTCACTCCTGCGGGGTCTCGTTCGAGTCCTGACCGGTGAGAAGTTCACCGATACGACCTCCGGATTTCGTGGCTTCAGCCGACCCATGCTGGAGTTCTTCTCGATCCACTACCCCGCTGAGTACATGGAGTCGGTGGAGGCACTGATCCTCGCCCACGGCGCCGGCTTCGACGTGCGAGAGGTTCCGGTGACGATGAGCGAACGCGACGGCGGGGTGGCGTCGACCCGTGGCCTCCGGTTGGGGTACCACTATCTCCGAGTGCTGGTGGTCATGGCTGTCTCGAAAGGCGCCATGAGTCGCCCCGGCCTCCCTGGAGCAGCGAGCAGCGAGCATCGAGGGACCCCGCGATGACCGACCGCGCTCAGATCTTGTGGACAGTTCTCGGGGTGATGTTGCTCGGGGCCATCGGCATCATCCTGATGCTCGTACGACGACGCCGCATCCGCGGCAAATACGGGTTGCTCTGGCTGATGGTGGCCGCAGCACTGGTGCCGTTGGCGTTCCTGCCGGGCGCCGTGGACTGGATCGCCACCGAAGTCGGTGTGTACTACTCGCCGACGGTGATCCTGCTGGCTGGGCTCGGACTCCTCACCCTGTTGTCGATGCACTTCAGCTGGGAATTGTCGCGGCTCGAGGAGCGATCCCGAACACTCGCCGAGGAAGTTGCGCTCCTTCGGGCCGACCTCGAACGTATGCACGTGGAGCACGCCCGATCGGAGTCGGCCGACATCGAGAGGTCTGCGGCTACGGAAACAGGGGGGCCGACGCCGACACTTCCGACACCCGATCGCGCAGCGGGCGACCGGGGCGATCCCCGAGCAGCGCCGCCACTCGGGGACGCACTCGCCGACGATTGACCCATTGCAGCGGACTGAAGATCGGGTTGGCATCGCGGATCACGTACATCTTTTCGGCGGGATCGAAGTCGTAGGGGTGCAGATAGATCCACGGCACCGGCGAACCCGAAGCGGCGACGAGCCGCTTGGTGATCGCCAGCGGCAACAGTCGGAAGTAGACCCCGCCGAGCGGAACCCTCAACGATCCTCGACCCATCAGTGTTGCTGGGAACTCCACGAGCCCCGAGGGCCAGCGGAACGGCACCGTCGGCGCACCGGGGAACCCGAAGAGTGGATTGGCATTCGGAAGCACACTCGAGGAATAGCCGAACCCAGCCTCGGCCAGAACATCGGTTGCCCAGACCGCATCGGGCGTCAGGCTGAATTGCGGCGCTCTGAATCCGACAACCTCACGCTGCGCCAGATCCTCGAGCAGTTGCCGACCGCGACGCACCTCTTCAGCCATGACATCAGGCGACATCGAGCCGAGCGGCACGTGCCGATAGCCGTGCAACGCGATCTCATGACCCGCCTCGACGATGTCCCGGACGAGGTCCGGATGACGTTCCGCCTCCTCGCCCACCATGAAGAAGGTGCCGGCGGCATTCACCGTGGCGAGCCACGAGATCACGTCACGGGTGATCATGGGAAAGCGCAGCTCCGCGTCCGGGCCAGGGCGATGGTCTTCGACGTCGATGGTGAACGTCAGTGAAGAGGCTCGGGAGGTGTCGGTCATCAGTAGGCGTCCATGTCCAGGAACTCAAAGGTCTCGAGGCGAAAGCCGTGTTTGGCTGCTACGGGGGTCAGGCTGCGATAGATGAGGTTCAGCGGCGCCGGCTGCAGCCGACGTGGTGGTTGGAACCCTCTCACCACGACGCGAGCGTTGAACCCGGCGTAGACAGCGAAGGGAGCGCCGTGATGTGCGCAGATCGAGCTGATCAGACGGTTGGCGAACAGTGGCCGAGCGAGCGGCCGGCGGGGCATGAGTTTGAGGATCACCGCGGCGGGCACTGGTCCGAGATGTGACGTTGTACTGACGGCAACCAGTTCGTCGGTGACATGAACCGAGAACGGCGCTGTGTTCGGCGAGGCGAGGCGCCAGCGTAAGTACTCCGGACTGGCGACGTTGCGCCAGCCCCACTCGACCGGATGGTCGAGATCCTCGAAGGCCGCCGTAGCGGTCTCACTCGCCAAGAACTCCAGATCGACCAGATGATGGTCCACCGCATCGCTGCCCACGCCCTGCCCGACCCGCTGCCCGACACCCGCGCCAATTCCTCGGCCCCGAGGAACGACGCGCACGGGCAATGGCCCGAGCAAGCGGAAGTCGAGCTTCCTGACGACCGGCGGCGTGCTGTTGTCGTTCGAGACCCCGATGATCCCCTGGGCGCCATATTCGGCAAGATCACGGGCGAAGAGTTCCTCGGCGATCGACCAGAAGTGTCCGCGCCGTTGCCCGACCGCCCGTGTGACCGCGTTGAGCGAGAACATCATCCGCATCGGTCCGTTCGGAGTTCGATACAGCTGCGGCACGTGCGCGTAGTGGGCGTCGAGTCGAGCCCCCTCTCGACGGAAGCCGTAGATTCCCCGACCATAGGGATTGGCCCCGTAGAGCCATTCGAGATGCGTCTGGTCGCTCCAGCGTCGGTCGGGTAGCTCGATGTTCAACAGATCCGTCGCCTCGACGAGCGTCGCCAAGGAATCAGTCCTGAGGAGTTCGGGGGTGTCCGGCACGTCCGACAGGCTATTGGGCGGACGCATCGGTGTGTGTCGGTCGGGATCGACCGGTCGCAAGGGCTAGCGTTCCGACGTGCCCAGGACTGGCCGGTGGACTCCACGGCGCGACGATGACGACACGTCCAGCTGGCTTCGACGACGGCTCACCGCCTGCCGGGAGCCGGGTGTGCTCGCATTGGCTGCCGTCAGCTACCTCCCCCTGCTGCTGACCCACATCGGCAAGGTGGGAGCTGACACCAAGCAATACCTCTACCTGGACCCCGGTCGGCTCCTCGGGCGTGCCACGTCGCTGTGGGATCCGAGCGTCGGGCTCGGAACCGTCACCCATCAAACCATCGGCTATCTGTTCCCCATGGGTCCGTACTACGCCGCGATGGACGCCATTGGGGTGCCCGATTGGATCGCGCAGCGCCTGTGGATGGGGACGATCATCTTCGCCGCGGGCATGGGCGTACGAGCGCTGCTGGGGACCCTGTCATGGAAGGGAAACGGCCGAACTGTGGCGATGTTCGCCTACGCCCTCAGCCCGTATCTCCTCCACTACATCTACAAGCACTCCGTCATTCTGATGCCGTTCAGCGCCCTGCCGTGGCTGCTGCACTTCACGATCCGGTCCTTTCGAAACCAGAACTGGCGTGACCCGGCAGCGTTTGCCTTGGTGACCCTCACCGTCGGTGGGATCAACGCCACCTCGCTCCTGCTGGTGCTCGTGGCTCCGGCGTTGTGGATCGTCCACGCGGTCGTGGTCGAACGCGATCTGACCGCCCGACAAGTCGTCGCCCCGGCGCTGCGCATCGGCGTACTGACCGTGGCGACATCGATCTGGTGGATGGCCGGCCTGCTGCTCCAGGGGCGCTACGGCATCGACATTCTCCGCTACACCGAGACCTACCGGACGGTGTCCAACGCCTCGTCGTCGCCCGAGGTCATCCGGGGCCTCGGCTACTGGTTCTTCTATGGGACAGACACGCTCGGTCCATGGTTCACCAGTGCCGTCACCATGACCGAATCGGTCCCAGCGATTGCGCTCAGCTTCGCGATCCCGATCGCTGCGGTGACCGCGGCGCTCTGGACGCGTTGGCGCTATCGGGTGTTCTTCGTGGCGACAGCGCTCGCCGGGCTGATCCTGTCGGTCGGAGCGTTCCCCTTCGATCGGCCTTCGCCCTTCGGTTCCATCTTCGCATCGTGGACCACCACCTCATCCGGTCTCGCGTTCCGGTCCACGCCGCGAGCTCTCCCCATGCTGGCGTTGGCATCGGCGCTGTTTCTGGGCGCCGGCGTTGCCGCGTTGTCCGCCCACGCCCCCAAACGACGACTCGTCTTCGCCGGAGTCGCCATCGTGGCGATCATGGCGAACATGAGTCCGATGTTCACGGGCGATCTGCTGGACAGCTTTCTCGAGCGGGGCAGCGACATTCCGGACTATTGGAAACAGGTCGGGCACGAACTCGACCGCGGCGACCCGCAAACCCGCGCCCTCGAGGTGCCCGGCATCGACTTCGCAGCGTACCGATGGGGATCGACCGTCGATCCAGTGACTCCGGGCCTGACCGATCGTGATTTCGCAGCCCGGGAACTGGTCCCGTGGGGCTCGCCCGCGTCAGCCGACCTGACCAATGCCATCGACCTTCCGTTCCAGGACGCCACCTTCGACGACCGAGGGTATGCGACCCTCATGCAATTCCTCGGCGTCGGCGACGTGATCACTCGAAATGACCTTCAGTACGAGCGCTACCGATCTCCCCGACCCACCCAGATGACTGCGTGGCTCGACAGTGCCAGCGGGCTGGGAGCACCTCGCGGATTCGGTTCGACCGAGCCGAACCGCGCAGCACCCTCCAACCCGCTCATCGATGACGTCGAACTGGGCCTCCCTGCCGATCAACGGCGTCCGTCGTCGGTGGAAGTCCGTGCCGTCGACGATCCCCGACAGCTGGTCCGAGCCGTCTCGTCGCACCGACCCACCATCGTGGCGGGAAGCGGAGCCGGGTTCGTATCGGCGGCGAATGCCGGGCTGACTGATGCCGATCGGCTGGCTGTGTACTCGGGCAGCGTGTCCAACGACCCGGACCGCCTCGGGCGGCTACTCGCCGACGATGCCGCGTTGGTGGTCACCGACACCAACCGCCGCTCAGCGCTGCGATGGGGGTCAGCGCGACAGATCGACGGGTACACCGAGATGGCCGCCGAGACGCCCGCCAGACCGGATCCGACCGACAACCGACTTCCGCTGTTCAGCGATCGTTCCGATGACACGGCACTGCAGACCGTTGTCGAGCAACGGGGAACCCTGCGTGTCACGGCGTCCGGCTACGGGAACGAACTGACGTACACCCCCGGCGATCGGGCGGCCGGCGCCGTCGACGACGACCCCACGACCGCCTGGAAGGTTGCAGCGTTCGCTGATCCCACCGATGAATGGATCGAGGTCCGGTCGACCAACGGCCCGATCACCACCGACCAGGTCCGGCTGCTCCAAGCCCAGCGCTACGTGAACCGCCACATCACCGCCGCGATGCTGACGTTCGACGGCAACGATCCCACACCCATCACACTCGATGCCTCCTCCAGGACCGGCGAAGGGCAGACCGTGTCATTCGGAAAGCGCACCTTCACGACGTTGAGGATCACCATCAAGGACACTGACCTCGGACGGCGGGACCGCTACCAAGGCATCAGCGGAGTGGGTTTCTCGACCATCGATCTCGATGGTCGAACGGTCAACGAGGTTGTCCGCCCCCCAACTGATCTCCTCGATGCCGTCGGCGCCCGATCAGCCGACCACCAGCTCGCCTATGTCTTCACCCGGCGACGATCGAACCCGGCCGAGCCAGTCGTGCGTGATGACGAGGTGGTCCTACGTCGGGTGATCGCTCCCCCGACTCGACGGTCCTTCGTCGTCAGTGGCACCGCCACGGTGTCGTCACTCCGCTCTGACGCCGACATCGACGAGCTCCTGGGTGTTCCGACGAACGGGATCCGCTTCGACTCGTCGTCGAGGACCAATGGCGACATCGCCCACACCGCATCACAAGCCTTCGATTCGTCGACGACCACCTACTGGCAATCAGCGCTCAACCCAGTTCAGCGCACGCTGCTGGGCTTCCGTTCGCCGACGCCGGTCGACTCGCTGCTGAGCGGATTCGTCGTGCTCGATGACGCCAATCACTCGGTACCCGAGACGGTCCACGTCGAGATCGACGGCGAGCGAAGCGCCACCTTCATCCTGGATCGGACATCGCTGGGCAACGGTCTGGCGCAGCTGAGTTTCCGAGGGGGACCTTTGCCCGTGCGAGGCACCTCGCTCGACATCGTCGTCGACTCGTTCGAGGCTCGGACCAACCCCGATTGGCTGTCCAAGAAACCGGTCGTGATGCCGGTAGCTATTGCGAACGTCGAGCTCAGCGCACCGCTGGCGGGCGAGACACCAGCGACGTTCGACACCGGCTGTCGAACCGATCTCCTCACCGTCGGCGACACACCGATCTCGCTGCAACTGACGGGTGTCACCAGCGATGCCCGCTCCAATCGACCGCTGGCATTCACCTCGTGTGACACCTCGATCGACGTGTCGAACACCGACACTCTCGTGACGAGCACGCCAGGCGCCGCCACCGGGATCGATCTCGCGACCCTCGAGATGATCGCCGATGCCCCCTCGTCGCCGGAGAGCCTGGACTCGCTCACTGAGCTGACCGTTTCGCCCACGTCCCGTTCGAGTTACGACATCCGAGTCGGGGCCGCGGTCGGGAGCGACTGGCTGGTGCTCGGCCAGAGCTTCAACGCCGGGTGGGAACTCACCGTCGGCGACACCGATCTCGGCCCGCCAGTCCTGGTCAACGGCTACGCCAACGGCTGGCGGATCGATCCGTCGGTCGTGTCGCCGGGGTCGACGCTTCACCTCCGGTGGGCGCCGCAGTCGACGATCTGGATCGGACTCCTGATCTCCGCTCTCGGCGTACTCGTGTGCCTGGTCCTGCTGGTGTGGCCACGCCGTCGCGCCGGAATGGCCGCGCCGAAGCGCACGCTCGAGCCAGTCGGTATCGGTCGGTTCGACGACTTCGGTGCTGTCCTCGGATTTCGGACATCGCTGGTCGTTGCGTTCACCGCTGGCGCATCGACAGCGCTGCTCGTTCGAGGATGGTGGTGGACGCCGATCATTGCGGCGCTGACGTTCGGGGCCTGTCGATTCCGCCGGTGCTGGCCCATTTTGCGCCTCGTGGCCATCGGGACCCTCGGCACCATGGCGGCCTACGTCGTGCTGCGACAATGGCGGGGTGGCTACCGCGACGACTTCGATTGGCCACAACACTTCGAGACCGTCCATGCGCTGGGAATCATCGGGTTCGTGCTGCTCGGCGTGGACATGGTGATTGAGGTCCTCCGCGCCGGCTGGCGTCGCGAGACTGGCCTTGACGAGACCTGACCCGAGAACCAGGGAGCTGGCGGGCAGAGTGGGTCAGACCAGGGGTTTGGATGCGACAGCGAAGAGCACGAGCGTGGTCGGATCGATCTCGTCGGTCACGAAGAACTCGGCGTCGGTGATCCCGGAGTTCCCCTTCACCTGATCGTCGACCAAGAAGCGATACGCCACTCGGCGACCGAAGGCGTGCAACGCAACGAACCACGAGCGCGGCAACTTGTGTCGAATACCGAGAGGATCGAGGCGCAGCATCTTGTAGGCCATGGCGCGACGGGACTCGAAGTCCTCCTTGACCATCGGCGTGGCGTCGATCCCCACGATCGTCACCTCGGCGAAGAACCGCTCGAGCATCTGGCGGAGATCGTCCGGTTCGAAGAGATACACGTGATAAGGATTTTCGAAGTCAGCGGGCTTGTTCGGTGTGATGAACACCGCGGTTCCAGATGGCGCCAGGACGCGTGCCACTTCGCGCACGTGGTGGGTCGGGTCCACGAAATGCTCGATCAGGTGCGAGGAGCAGATGTTGTCGAACGAATCCGAGCGCAATCCGAGTGCCGAGCCGTCTGAGCACGCGGTCATCATGCCGATGTCAGCATTCGTCGACATTGCGACCGCCGCGGTCGTCGGGTCGTAGTCGATGCCGACCAAGGTCCGACCCGGCGCCGCAAAGGTTGCGGTGCCGTCGCCCAGTCCACAGCCCAAGTCCAAGAAGGTGCCCTCGGAGATAGCAGCGCGAGCTTCCCGATACCCCGCTGCGTGGAGTCCCAGCAGCGAGTCTGGAGTCTGGCCTTCTATGGGGCGTTCTCCGGTCAATTTCACGGCAGTTCCGACCTCATTCGATTCGCCTTGGCGGTGGCCACGGCATCCACAGGCGGGGGACCCGAGAGCGAACGACGTGCGGAACTAGCATAGGTGACGATGGCTGAACCAACGGCGTCCGACGCGACGATCAAGGCCCTCGGGGACCTCGCGGCGGATGCTGGGATCGCCCATGTGCATATGTTGGCGTGGCGAGACCTCGACGATGTCGAGGCGGGCGGGAGCGAACTCCACGCCCACAACGTCGCCTCGGTCTGGGCACAGGCTGGGCTCCAGGTCTCGATGCGAACCTCCTTTGCGCCCGGGCGGCCACAACGACGTGTGCGATCCGGATACACCGTCGTTCGAAAGGCCGGGCGATACCTGGTGTTTCCTCGTTCGGTGGCGTCGGAGATCTCTGGACGGCTCGGCCCTCGAGATGGGCTCGTCGAGATCTGGAATGGCATGCCGTTCTTCTCACCGGTCTGGTGTCGCGGCCCACGAATGGTCTGGCTGCACCACGTCCACGGTCCGATGTGGGCGATGACGCTCCCGCCCCGCTTGGCTCAGGTGGGGTTGGCGATCGAGGAGCAGATCGCCCCTCGGTTCTACCGACGGGTGCCGATCGTCACCCTCGCCGAGTCATCCAAGACCGAACTGGTCCGCGATCTCGGGTTCTCCGCTGAACGCGTGTCAGTGGTCCCACCGGGCATCGATCCGAAGTTCAGACCGGCGGGCGATCGTTCCCCGACCCCGACGATCGTGGGCGTCGGCCGCCTCGTGGCCGTGAAGGATTTCGCCCGACTCATCCGGGTAGCAGCGAGAGCGCGTGAGACCGTGGCGGACCTCTCGCTCGTGATTGTCGGAGACGGCTACGAACGGGAGGCGCTCGAGAACCTGATCGCTGATCTGAACGCTGAACAGTGGATTCGATTGGCTGGTCGAATTTCCGACGAAGAATTGGTGAGCTTGTATCAGCGATCGTGGCTCGTCGCCTCCACCTCGATCCGTGAGGGGTGGGGAATGACCATCACCGAAGCGGCAGCGTGCGGCACCCCATCGGTGGCAACGCGAATTGCCGGGCACACTGATGCCATCGAGTCGGGGGTCACGGGGATCCTCGCCGACACCGACGACGAACTCGCAGCTGCAATCGCCAAAGTATTGAACGATCGCGAACTCCGACGGCGGCTCGGCGCCGCCGCGCAGGAACGCGCATCAGCCCTGACCTGGGAAGCGACCGCCATCGGTACGTTCTCGGTTTTGGCAGCCGACGCGATGCGTCGCACGCGATCACTCCGGTGAGCATCACCGCTGCGCCAGCCGAGCGCTCAGAACTTCCCGCCCCCCGACGCCCACCAGTGATCGAGTTCGCCCGTCAGCCAGCACTCGATGGCGTCCGAGGCCTGGCGGTCATTGCGATCATCCTGTACCACGCCGAGATCTCGTGGGCGAAGGGTGGCTTCATCGGCGTCGACGTGTTCTTCGTGTTGTCCGGCTTCCTGATCACCACCCTGCTCATCGCCGAGACAGGGCGCACGTCGCGAATCGACCTTCGTGCGTTCTACCGACGCCGAGTTGCACGACTCCTCCCCATGATGCTGGTCGTCGTGGCGGCGGGTGCGGCGTGGGCGGCACTCGCGGCCGAGGACACCGTCCTGTCGCGTGTTCGGCGGGACGGGTTGGGAGCACTGCTGTACGTCAACAACTGGGTACAGATACACGATGGCGTTGGATACTTCGACCGTTTCTCTCCCCCGTCGCCCTTCACCCACCTGTGGAGTCTGTCGGTCGAGGAGCAGTTCTATTTTGTCTGGCCAGCGGTGATCTCGGCCGTCATCTGGTGCTCCACCCGTCGACGAGCAACGCTGACCGACGAGACCAGCGATGAGTCCAGTGGCGCGACCCGTCACCAGCAGTTCCGCCGCCACCAGGACCGGTTCCGACGCCGCATCGGGGTGGCTTCAGCGGTGGGACTGGCGGCCTCGGCCACCGCCGCGTGGTGGCTGGAAGCGCATGGCAGTGACCCATCGGTGATCTACCTCCGATCCGACACACGGGTTCAGGGGATCATGGCGGGATGTCTCGTGGCATGTCTGTGGTGGGGACGATGGCGGCGACGCGGCGACGCGACAGCTGACGAGGGCGTCCTGTCGACTGGTCGCCGGACCCTCGGGTCGATGGCCATCGACGTCGCCGGGCTCGTCGGGTTGGTCAGCCTGATGGTGGTGGCCCACATTGGGTTCGACCTTCGCTTCGGCGCTCGCGGCGGCTACCTCCTCCTAGCGGTCGTGACCTGCATCGTTCTCGTGGCAGCGACCCAGCGCCCTGGTGGCCTGACGTTCGCGCTGCTGTCCGTGGGCTGGCTCCGTTGGCTCGGCACGATCTCGTACAGCCTGTACCTGTGGCACTGGTTGGTGAATGCCGCCGTCGACCCTCGTCGGACCGGTTGGGACCCGACTGTCGTGCTCTGGGTGCAGCTCACCGTGCCGATCCTGCTGGCGGCTGGCAGCTACTCCTTCATCGAACGCCCCGGGCTCCGCATGACCCGCCGGGGATTTCTGGCCGCACCAGTCGCGGTGGCGGCGGTCGCAGTCGCACTCGTGGCTTCCACAGCGGGCGCACGAGCCAGCTCGGCTGAGCGTTTCGCCGAGGATTCGCAGAGAAACGCCGAGCCGCCGCCCCTCGCGCCGCCCCCGCCGACCTCGCCGCCAGTTCCAGTGGCTCCGCCGGTGACAACGATTTTGATGATCGGAGACTCCTTCGGCTCCGCCATCGCCGCTGGCTGGCCCGGGACCGACAACGTCCGAGTCGTCGATGCCACCACACCCGTGTGCGGCCCGTTCACCTTTGCCGGCACCCGGGAGCGGCGAGCCACTCCCCTGTCGAGCTGCGGTGATTGGGCCACCACGCTCGCACAATCGCTGGCGGCAAACCCGACCGACGTCGTGGTCGTGGGTGTTCGCTCCTGGCTGTCAATGACGAACAACGAACGACTACGCACCCAGAAGTTCGCCTACGACATCTCCACACCACAGAACTTGATGACCGACGAGCTGGACGCCTTGGCTGACGTCGTGCAGGGCGGAGGCGCGACCCTCGTCCTGACCACGGCACCCTCTGGGGTCTTTCCGGCGACCGAGCGGCTGCCGATCGATCTGTACAACCAAGTTGCGGCCCGGGTCGCGGCGGGACGGCCCGATCTGGTGGGGACCGTCGACATCATGTCGGGGTGCGCGACGCCCTGCGCCGATCCGGCATCGGGTTTCATCCGCACATCGCAAGGAAGCATCCCGACTCCGCTGCGCCTCGACGACATCCGGTCCACCGTGTCGGGCGTGTCCCGCGCCAGACACCTCGCAGCGTTCGATCGGCTGAACTCGGCGCCGTCCGCCGCTGGCCCCGCGCGAGTCCTGCTGGTGGGCGACTCGGTCGGTTGGTCGATCGGGTCATATTGGTACGGAGCCGACCCCACACCTCCGCCAGATGCCAAGGTCCAACTGTGGCCACGTGGCACCTACGAATGCGAGCTGGACGCCGGACCTCGGCTGGAGCAGCGGGGAGTCGTAGAACTCTCGAAGCGCTGCGCGGACTGGCGCGGAGACTGGTCTCGCTATGTGGAGCGCTTCGACCCAGATCTCGTGGTCGTGGTGATCGGCACCTGGGAGGTCTTCGACCGGCGAATCGACGGTCAACGGCTCGTCTTCGGAACACCGCCGTGGGACCGGTATTTCCAGTCGCTCTTGACCGACGCCACCAACATCCTGGGGGCCTCGGGCGCTCGCGTGGTGTTCACCCTGCCCCCAGCAACTCGAACGCCCCGTTCCGACAAGGGCGCCCCGACCGAGTGGAAGATCCCTTCAACCGACCGCTTTGCGCACCTCGCTCAGGTCATCGGTGAGTTCGCGCAGACCCGACCCGACGACGTGGCCGTCCTCGACCTCGCCTCGCTCGTGTGTCCGACGTCGCCGTGCCCCGCACAAGTGAACGGCGTGACGCTTCGTCCCGACGGCGTCCACTACGACGAGACCGGCGGGCCCGTCGTCGGCAGGTGGCTCGCTGACCAACTCGCCGCGATGACACGCGTTCGCCCGAAGTGAAGGAACCCCCGATGACGAACCCTCCGATCGTGCTGCTCCACGGCCTTGCCACCTCGGCCCAGCGGACATGGGGCGAGACGGGCTGGTCCGATCTGCTCGCCGACGCCGGTCGAACGGTGGTGGCCATTGATGTTCCGGGCCATGGGGGCACGCCCCCGCTCGAGGACTGGTCGACGCTCGAGGACTGGGTCGACCGCGAGATCATCGAACGTTGCGGTGACGTCCCCCTCGACGCCATCGGGTTTTCGCTCGGCGCACGAATTCTGCTGGTCCTCGCGTCCCGCCGGCCCGACAGGTTCGGACGGCTGATCCTGGCGGGCGCTGGAGCCAATCTCTTTCGGCATGACGACACCGGCGCACTGGCGGCGGAGATGAGCAGCGCCGATCTCGACGAGCACCCGATGGCCCGCCACTTTCTCGGTTTGGCTGACGCCTCGGGCACCGATCCAGAATCGGTCCGAGCACTGCTCCGGCGACGCCAGCCACCACTCGACGACGACGCCCTGCGCGCTATTCAGTCCGACGTCCTGCTCGTCATGGGAACTGACGATTTCGCCGGGCCGGCACACCCTCTGGCCGAGCGTCTCAGCACGGTCCGGACCGTCGAGCTACGCGGTGTCGACCACTTCGCCACACCCAAAGCCATGGGCTTTCTCGACGCCGGCCTGGCTCACCTCGGCGCCTGACCGTCGGGTCTGGCTCGTGTCGACCCAGCCGAGGTGAACTGTGTCCCAGCTGGATCGACCACCCAGTCATCACGGTCGGAGGTACATCGCGGGTGGCGGCGGCCCGAACCGGCCGAGGAGGAAGTCGCGAATGCCAGCCAGGCGTGCGACGGCATCGAAGATGAGCGGACGCGTCGAGGGCGACATCAGCCCGCTGAGGATGTGCCCGAGGCTGATGCACAATCGGATGAACGCGTGATACCGGCCCGACATCTCGCGGACCATCAGCAGGGTGTTGCGCTGCTGGAGGTAGTCCACGGCTGCCACCGACGTCCCAAGATGGGTGTTGGTGACGGTGGCGTCATGAACCAGCCCGATCTCCCAACCGGCTGCGGTCGCCCGGCGGCCCAGATCCGCTTCCTCGTTGTAGGAGAAGTAACGCTCGTCGAACAGTCCGATCTCCTCCGCGCACGCACGACGAATCATCATCAACGTGCCGTGTGGGTAGTCAGCAGGCTCCCACCCGGTGTCCTGGCGAGCCGTTCGGGTCAACCCGCCGAAGTAGGGGTCGATGAACGGGACGTGGCCATCGCCGACATCAGCACAGGCGAGACCAGCCAAAGGTCGTTGGCTGCATTCGTTCAACAGCGTTCGAACACACCCCGCTCCAGGAGCAGCATCGTGGGGCGCGACGATCGCCCACGTCGCCGTTGTCTCGGCGAGCCACCACGTCAGCCCGATGTTCGCTCCCGGACCGAACCCTAGGTTGGCACCGGTCTCGATGAGTTCGAGATCGTCAGCATCAGCAGCGAGCTTGCGGAGAAACTCGATCTCGTCAGCACGGCTGCCGTTGTCCACCGCGACGAACTGGATGACTGCGTCCTGATCACGGAACATCTGGAGCGTTCGTTCGAGCGCCCGCGCCTGGTTCCAGTGAACCAACACCACAACGACATCGATCGGAGCGGTCACGGGTTCGGTCACGGCACCGATGCTAGAGCGGCCAGCCGCGGCCTCGGCCCAGACCGTGGATCAATCTCGGCGATCGGTTGGACGTTCGATCAGCGTGACCGAACCAAGGCGTGTTGGACCAATGTCAGGAGGGTGTCCCGCGTGGCGTTTCGCTCGCGGGCGTCAGTGTGGAACATCGGAACATCGGCGCTGATCGCGAGGGCGTCGCGAACGGCGTCGAGCGCATGAAGCACCGCGCCGTTGAAGCAGTTGACGGCAACCACGAACGGAACCCGTCGCTGCTCGAAGTAGTCGACTGCCGCGAAGCAATCCGCCAGTCGGCTCGTGTCGACCAGCACGACAGCTCCAATCGCACCCCGCACCAACTCATCCCACATGAAATGGAAGCGCTCCTGGCCGGGCGTCCCGAACAGGTAGAGGATCAGGTCGCTGTTGCCCAGCGTGATACGACCAAAATCCATGGCCACAGTTGTCGACGTCTTGTTGGTGGCCGAACCGGCATCGTCGACCCCCTCGGAGACCTTGGTCATGGCCGCCTCCGTCGTGAGCGGCGTGATCTCCGAGATCGACCCGACGAACGTGGTCTTGCCGACGGCGAAACCGCCAGCGACCACGATCTTTACCGGGATGGGAACTTTGGTGTCCATCTGTTCGTCTCCGTCACAGTGCTTTCAAGCCGTCGAGCACGCGCTCGAGCAACTTGATGTCGGGTTGTTCAGTTACCGAGCCGCTACGGCTCTCGAGAAATCCGCTGACGACGAGATCGCCGACGATCACGCGGATCGCTCCGATCACGACGTCGAGATGGGCGCTCAATTCGGCCAACGAGATCACGGACTCGGCCATGCTCAGAATCTGTCGTTGCTCCAAGCTGACCTGGTCGATCACAGCGCGACCGCGAGGACTCATGAGCACGAGGGTCTCGAGCGGGAGATCGAGATTCGAGCGCGTGCGACCACCAGTCAACGCGTACGGCCGGACCCGGAAGACCGGGTCGTCGCCGTCGTCGAGGTGACCGAACCCACTCACCGGGAAAGGGCGCCTTGCAGCTCAGCGCGCAACTGGGGGGTCAATACCGTGCCGGTCCGTTCGACGAGCCGAGCCATCTCGTACCCGACCAGGCCGACGTCGCACCCAGCGTCAGCCATGACGGCCATGGAGGAGCCGTCTGATATCCCGGTGACGAAGATGAATCCATATTCCATCTCGATGATCACCTCGGTGACTCGACCTCCGCCGAACGGTGCAGCCGCACCGTGAGCCAGGCCGATCAGGCCCGAACTGGCAGCGGCGAAACGATCGGCGCTCTCTCGCGACATGCCGGGCGACATGGCCATGAGCAGGCCATCGGCTGACACCACGATGGCATCGCGAACCCCGGCGACGCGCTCGGCGAAGCTGGAGATGAGAAAGCTGATTCCTGCAGCGTCGTGGCTGAGTTCCATGTTGATCTACCTCTTCGTCAGTCGTTGGTGGCGGAATCACGGTCCGCCGGGTTGGATTGGTCGTCACGCCCAGATTCGAGACCCGATCGATAGCGGGACAAGATGCTGCGGATCTCCTCGGCAGGACGGGTCGGCGCGCCGATACGTTGGTCAATCTCCATCAGCGGAGCGGGAGACGTTGCGCCGGCTCTCCGCTGCGGGAGCGGCGCAGTCGGAGGGGCAGACCCGTGGGCGATCGGTGCCGTCAAGGACTCGATGCCGGCAATTGGACCGGTCGGAGTAGCCGCTATCGGCCGCGGTCCAGCTGTCGACGGCACCAGGGGAGCCATGGGTTGGGCAATGGGCGTCCCGAGATCCCGATGGAGCGAGGGGGTCGTCGCGGGGTTGGCGATGATGGGTGATATCGCTGGTATCGGCGCTATCGGTGTGGGGAGGGGGTGAGCGATCGGCGCCGGTGCTCGTGGGATCACCGGCGCAGCTGCGGTCGGTGCGGGTTCGTAGCGAGGCGCCGGTTCGTAGATCGGGGCGGGTCCGTAGATCGGGGCGGGTTCGTAGATCGGCGTCGGCTCGATCATCGGCGCTGGTTCGACGACGGCCGATGGGTCCGATGCGGGGGTCGATGGTTGCTCCAACAAGGCAAAGAGGCCCGCCTCGAACGCAGCACCCATCTGGTTGGCGTGGCCGTTCGAGCTGGCGAAGTTCTCCGACGATGCCGTCACCTCAAGGGGTGCCACTGGTTCGTTGACGACCGCCGGTTGTGGCGGCGCGACGGGCTCAGGGATCTGTTCCACGGGTGAGGTCGTCGGCAGGTCAGTGACGTTCCGGGCGCTGTGTTCCCATGTCGGGGCACTGGAGGGCGCAGGATCGCGAACGTCGTCGAGTGGGTTCTCGGACAGTCCGAACTCGACCATCGCGGAGCCGGTGCGAGGCGGAGCGTCCGACTGCCATGGGCTCGCCTCAGGACCGGTGGGCTCCACCTCGAAGCTCGCATTGAGCTGGGGGGCGGGCTCCGGAACGGGTTCCTCGTAGACCGGGAACGGCGGCAGGTCGGACATCCAGTCATCGGTGTCGTGGCCGGAGGGCGACGAACCGATCATCGACTGCTGGATGGGCACCGGTGAGGGCCCCTCGTCGCGGAAGGCGGTGGACCCGGGGGATGCCAATGCGTTGGCAGGCAATCCGTCGATCGACATGGCTTCCGTCGGGGCCATCGCGTCGGCAGGACGCTCACCGACGAGCAGTTCGGCTGGCAAGGTCACCAACGCCGTGATGCCACCCGAGGGTGACTCGGTCAGTCGGATCGAGATGCGATGACGTGCCGCCAAGGTCGCCGCGACGATGAAGCCGAGTGAACGAGAGAGCGACAGCCCGACCAGCGGCGGGTGGGCCAACAGATCGTTGGCGGCGCTGCGAGCTTCGGGGCTCATCCCCACGCCATGGTCCGAGATCGAGACGACGTATCCGCCATCCTTCGTTCTGTGTCCGACGACCTCGACACGTTGTTCAGGAGGCGAGTACTGGGTGCCGTTCTCCATGAGTTCCGACAGCAAGTGCGCAACGTCAACGGCGGCGACGCCGGAGGCCAACGCGTGATCCACGGCCAGCAATGTCACGCGTGTGAAGTCTTCGACCTCGCCCACCGCGACGCGGATCACGTCGGTCATCGTGACCTCACGTCCTCGACGACGGGGTGCCTCGGCGCCAGCGAGCACGAGCAGTGACTCAGCGTTGCGTCGCATTCGTGTTGCGAGGTGATCGAGCTTGAAGAGGTTCTCGAGCTGGTCGGGGTCCTCCTCGTTGGCCTCGAGCCGGTCGATGAACTCGATCTGACGGTCAAGGAGCGACTGATTCCGTCGCGCCAGGTTGACGAAGATCTCGCCGATGCCCTTACGAAGCGTCGCCGACTGCTCGGCCGCTACATCGAGCGCCGTGTTCTCGACAGCTTGGAATGCTGCCGCCAACTCGGCGAACTCATCGGATCCGGTCACCGCAATCGCTGTCGGCTGGAGGCCCGCCTCGATCTCGGGATGCTTCAAGGACTCGATCAGCCGTGGCAACGATTCCTGCGAGATGATGCGAGCACCGGTCGTCAGCTTGGACAACGAACCGGTAATGACTCGAGTCACGGTGGCGGCGAGCAGCAGACCCAGAATCAATGCAACGGCGGAACCACCCACATAGAGCCGGATCTGTCGCTCCAACGAATCGACCCGGGCAGCTGCCACGTTGATCTCGTTGTCGATCAACTGCTGCTGCGCGCTCCAGAGCGCTTGGATGCGGTCGCTGGTGGAGCGCAGCCAGACCGCCGGGTCACCGGTGATGCCTGTCGCGACGACCACGTTGTTGAGCGAGTTGAAGGTGGCCTGCGTACCGGCGAACGCCGGATCAGACAACACCGAGTCGTACGCCGTGCGGCCGACGGTTCCACCATCGGAGAGAAACACATCCAGCCACGAGGCGGATTCCCGGCGCAGCTCTGGCAGCTGATCGATCAGCGCTGTGGCGTCGCCGACCTTACCGTCACGAGTTGCCGCAGCCACCGCAATCGCCGTGGATCCGGCGCGGGCGTCGGCCTCGGTGGATTCGATGAGCCATCTCGATGCCGATCCACCAGCCTGCTCGGTCCCGCCTTGAGCGAGGAGTTGTGCGTCCGCGGCAATGATGCCGTCGATGAGAGAGCTGTAGGTTTCGTTGATCCCGGCCGGAGTCGCAGAGCCTGTCTCCAGCGAGCTCCGGGTGTCCCCCAACTGGTCCAGGCGATTGATCACGCCCTGGGTGAGCGTCTCAGAGCTCTGGCCTTGAATGGTGGACGTAGACGATGCCAGCGAGTCCAGACGGGACCGATACGCGGAGATGGCGCTGTTGGTTGCTGATTGCGGGTCAGCCACGGTGGCGCCGATCCCGGCCCGGCGTCCAACGGCGTCGAGCCGTTCGATCTGGAGCCGGAACACCACATCGGCGCCCGCCCGAGCGGTCGACACCAGATCCTGGTTGGCCTGGGCCTGATCCCGGGTGTCGAGACGGTCGAGGACGCCAATTCCCGCGAGTGCAGCCACCGCGACGAGCAGCGGGAGCAAGATCACGAGCAGTTTGTTGCGAACGTTCAGTCGAGAGAGCATCTCGAACCTTCCCTGTGGCATGGGCAGCGGCCCATGCGCGGTGACCTTCACCACCTCCGATCCTCATCGGACCGGCCGTGGCACTGCTTGAGGAAAACGGCCTACGAACTCTGAGACAGGGTGGGTCCAAATGAATCACGAGAAGTCGCAATTCGGGCGCTGAACTGACCGGTGAGCCCGGTACCGTCGACAACAGTGTCGATTTCGCCCGAGCCCGTCGCAGTTTCTGATCGAGATCGATCGAGCGCGCCGTGGGCGGGATCGCTGCTCGACGTCGACGGTCGCGATCTGTTCGAATCGTTGTCGGCCGCGAGCGTCACCGGAACCTTGCGGATCGGTGAGTCGTCGCCCGTGTGGGTGGTGTTCATCGACGGATCGATCGGGATGGCCGGTCAACGTGGTGGAACCTCGTTGCGGGCAACCGCTGGCGCCAGCGGTGTGTGGGAACCGACGGACCTCGGTGAACTCAGCGAAGGCTCGGCCGCCAATGACGTGCACTGCGCAACAACGCTGATCGATCGGTTCGGCTCCGCAGCGATCGAAGTCGTTCGGGCACACGTGGTGACCAGTGTCTTCGGGGCGATGCTGCCGTCGAGCGACCGCTACGTGTTTTCTCCCTCGGTTCCCCCACCGCTCCCAGGGCAACTGCGTTTCGATACGTCAGCGGTGATCAGCGATGCGCTCGATCGGGTGGAGCGATGGAAGCGGATCGCCGAGTCCATTCCGTCGGTGTCCTCCGTGTTCCGACCTCGACGACGACTGGCACCGAGCATCTCCGAGGTGACGGTGTCTCCCGAGGAGTGGGCCGTGCTGGTCGTGCTCGACGGTCGGCGAAGCGTGACCCAAGCCATCTCAGCCGTGGGTCGTGGAGCGTTCGACGTCTGTTCGATCCTGCACGATCTGATGTCACGCGGGTTGATCGAGCGCACGAACTGATGCTCGGCGCTGCGCCAGTTCGATCAGACGAGCGGGCGAGCCGTCGGCAAGATCGGTGACGGCAGTTCGGTCTCCCCCATCAACGCCTTGTCCACAGCGGCGGCGCACGATCGGCCTTCGGCGATTGCCCACACGATGAGGCTCTGGCCGCGACCGGCGTCCCCGCAGACCCAGACGTCCTCGACGGTGCTGGCGTATCCGGCGTCGCGGACGACGTTCCCGCGCGCATCGAGCTCCACACCGAGCTCTTCGAGCAGCGCCGATCGCTCTGGGCCGACGAAGCCCATCGCCAAGAAGACGAGGTCCACGGGAAGCTCGACGTCGCTGCGCTCGATCTTGGTGAATGTGGGTCGACCATCGACCATGGTCTGTTCGACCTCGTGGTAGCGGAGGCCCGTGAGCTGACCGTCCTCGTTGCCGAGGAATGCCTCGGTATTCACGGCATACACCCGCTCGCCGCCCTCCTCGTGAGCAGAACTCACGCGGTAGATCATGGGCCAAGTCGGCCAAGGATTGACGTGGGGGCGGGCCTCGTCGGGGCGCGGCATGATCTCGAACTGGTGCACCGATGCAGCGCCCTGACGATGTGAGGTACCGAGACAGTCGGCGCCGGTGTCACCGCCGCCGATGATCACGACTCGTTTGCCCTCCGCCGAAATGGGCGGAGCTTCGAGGTCGCCCGCCTGCACACGATTGGCCCACGGGAGGAACTCCATGGCCTGGTAGACGCCTGTCAGATCTCGGCCGGGAATCGGGAGATCCCGCCACGCCGTCGCCCCGATCGCAAGCACGACGGCGTCGAAGTCGGTGCGGAGTTCATCGATACTCAGGTCCGTTCCCACCTCGACATTGGTGCGGAACTCGGTGCCCTCGGCCCGCATCTGGGCGAGGCGACGATCCAGCACTCGCTTCTCCATCTTGAACTCGGGGATCCCGTAGCGCAGGAGTCCACCGATCCGATCCGCTCGCTCGAAGACGACGACCTGGTGACCCGCTCGGGTCAGCTGCTGGGCCGCAGCCAGCCCTGCCGGTCCGGAACCGACAACGGCCACGGTCTTTCCGGTCATCTGGGGCGGCCGGATCGGAACCACCCAACCCTCGTTCCACGCCCGATCGATGATGGACACCTCGACCTGCTTGATGGTGACCGCGTCCTGGTTGATCCCGAGCACGCACGCTGCCTCGCAGGGCGCTGGGCACAATCGTCCCGTGAACTCCGGGAAGTTGTTCGTGGCATGGAGCCGTTCGATGGCGTCCCGCCAACGGTCCTGGTACACGAGGTCGTTCCAGTCCGGAATCAGGTTCCCCAACGGACAGCCGTTGTTGCAGAACGGGATACCGCAGTCCATGCAACGTGAGGCCTGATCCTTGAGGGTTGCCTCGTCGAACGGCTCGTAGACCTCGTTCCAGTCACGGAGTCGCACCGGCACCGGACGACGCGAGGGAAGCTCGCGACCATGTTCCAGAAATCCTGTCGGCTTACCCATGTCACACGCCCTTCGCTGCGGCCATGATGGCCTCGTTCACATCGGCGCCCGATGCCACCGCGACTGCGGTTGCTTCGAGGACCCGCCGGTAGTCCACCGGCATGATCTTGTGGAACTGATCGACAGCGGTGTCCCAGGTGGCGAGCACGTGCCGGGCCACCGTTGATTCGGTCGTCGCGAAATGACGCTCCACCAGAGCGAACAATTCGTTCGAATCGTCGTCGGTGAGGGACTCGAGCGCCACCATCTCTCGATTGAGGCGACCCTCGAAGACCCCGCTGGGGTCGTAGACGTACGCGATACCACCGGACATCCCGGCGCCGAAGTTCCGACCCGTCGAACCCAGGACGACCACCCTGCCACCCGTCATGTACTCGCACCCGTGGTCGCCAACGCCCTCGACAACCGCCGTGGCTCCGGAGTTGCGCACGCAGAAGCGCTCACCGACCCGACCGCGCAGGAAAATCTCGCCGCCGGTGGCTCCGTAGCCGATCACATTGCCGGCGATGATGTTGTCTTCGGCCGCGAAGGGTGAGTCGAGGGGAGGGCGAACGATGATCCGCCCGCCGGACAGGCCCTTGCCGACGTAATCATTGGCGTCGCCGATGAGACGCAACGTGATGCCGCGTGGCACGAAGGCACCGAAGCTGTTCCCGGCAGAGCCGGTGAAGTCGATGGTGATCGTGTCGTCGGGGAGGCCGTCGCCGCCGTATCGTTTGGTCAGCTCGTGGCCCAACATGGTGCCGACGGTGCGGTTGACGTTACGGATCGCGGTGCGGATGTGGACCGATTCGCCACGCTCCAATGCCGGCGCTGCCTTGGCGATCAACTCGTTGTCGAGCGCCTTGTCGAGGCCGTGATCCTGGATGCTGGTGTTGTGCCGGGGGGCGTCAGCCGGAACATCGGGGACATGGAGAATGGGCGACAGGTCGAGCCCGTGCGCCTTCCAGTGATCCACCGCGGCATCGACATCGAGCCGCTCCGCTCGGCCGACAGCTTCGAGCAGCGTGCGGAAGCCGAGCTCAGCGAGCAACTCGCGCACCTCCTCGGCGATGAACATCATGAAGTTCTCGACGAATTCCGGTTTGCCGCTGAAGCGCTCCCGCAGCACCGGGTTCTGTGTGGCGACGCCGACCGGGCAGGTGTCGAGGTGGCAGACGCGCATCATGACGCAGCCCGAAACGACCAGCGGTGCCGTGGCGAAGCCGAATTCCTCAGCGCCGAGGAGCGCAGCGATCATCACGTCGCGGCCGGTCTTCATCTGGCCGTCGGCCTGAACGACGATCCGGTCACGAAGGCCGTTGAGCAGCAAGGTCTGCTGGGTCTCTGCCAAGCCGAGTTCCCACGGGGCGCCAGCGTGTTTGAGCGAGGTGAGAGGGCTGGCCCCGGTGCCACCGTCGTGGCCGGAGATGAGGACCACGTCGGATTTGGCCTTCGACACCCCGGCCGCCACGGTGCCCACACCAACCTCGGCCACGAGCTTCACGTGGACCCGAGCCGATGGATTCGAGTTCTTCAGGTCGTGGATGAGCTGCGCCAGATCCTCGATCGAATAGATGTCGTGATGCGGTGGCGGGCTGATGAGCCCGACGCCAGCCGTGGAGTGACGCGTCGCCGCGATCCACGGGTACACCTTGTACCCGGGGAGCTGGCCACCCTCGCCTGGTTTGGCGCCCTGCGCCATCTTGATCTGGAGATCGTCGGCATTGGTGAGGTAGTCCGACGTGACACCGAACCGGCCAGATGCCACCTGCTTGATGGAGCTACGCCGGGCCGGATCGTGGAGACGGTCGGTGTCCTCGCCGCCTTCGCCGGTGTTCGACTTCCCGCCGATGCGGTTCATCGCAATCGCCAGGGTCTCGTGAGCCTCGGCTGAAATCGAGCCATAGCTCATGGCCCCGGTGCTGAATCGCTTGATGATCTCGGAAGTCGGCTCGACCTCGTCGATCGAGATGGCCGGACGGTCCTCGGTGCGAAAGCGGAACAGGCCACGCAACGTGGCGAGCGACGTTGCGCGGTCGTTCACCAGCGCTGTGTACTCCTTGAAGACCTGGTATTGACCGGTACGAGTCGAGTGCTGCAGCTTGAAGACCGTGTCGGGGTTGAAAAGGTGGATCTCGCCTTCGCGGCGCCACTGGTACTCGCCCCCGAGCGAGATGTCGCGATGCGCGCGCTCCTCGGGTCGCGAGGGGAACGCCAGGGCATGTCGACGCCGCACTTCCTCCGCGACTTCGTCCAGGCCGATACCGCCGAGCCGGCTGATTGTTCCGGTGAAGTACTCGTCGACAAGATCGACTCCGAGCCCGATGGCTTCGAAGATCTGCGCGCCGGTGTACGAGGCAACCGTCGAGATGCCCATCTTCGACATCACCTTGAGGACGCCCTTGCTGCATGCCTTCACGTAGTTCTTGGTGGCTGTTGGGAAATCGAGCCCCGACAGTGCACCGGATCGGGTGCGGTCCTCCAGCGTGTCGAACGCCAGGTACGGGTTGATGGCGGCCGCGCCGTAGCCGAGCAGCAGACAAAAGTGGTGCACTTCACGGGCCTCGCCCGTCTCGATGACGAGACCGACCTGTGTGCGGGTCTTCTCTCGGATGAGATGGTGGTGAATGGCGGAGGTGAACAGCAACGACGGGATCGGAGCCATGGCTTCGGTCGATGCCCAGTCGGAGAGGATGATGATCGTCACGCCCTCGACGATGGCTTCGGACACCTCGGCCCGAATTCGGTCGAGCGCCGCCTGGAGCCCATCGCCGCCCTCAGCAACGGGGAACAGACACGAGATGGTGCGCGCTTTCCATCCGAATCCTGCCTCGCTGACGTGGCGCATCTTGTCGAGCTCGTCGTTGTCGATGATGGGTCTGGGAATTTCGAGAAGGCGACATGACTGCGGCGCAGGAAGCAGGACGTTGCCTTCGGGACCGATGACCTTGGAGACCGACGTGACAAGTTCCTCGCGGATGGCGTCCAGCGGTGGGTTGGTGACCTGCGCGAAGAGCTGGCTGAAGTAGTCGAACATGAGACGCGGTCGCTGCGAGAGCACCGCCAGAGGGGTATCCGTTCCCATGGATCCGAGCGCCTCGCCACCGGTGCGAGCCATCGGATCCAGGAGGATCTTCATCTCCTCATGTGTCCACCCGAAGATCTGCTGCTCACGAACGGTCTCGAGATGGCTCTCGGTGACGTGGAGAACTCCTGGCAGGTCGTCGAGGTGTTTCATGTTGTCGGCCAGCCACTGGCCGTAGGGATGCTCCGAGGCCAGACGATCCTTGATCTCGTCGTCCTCGATGATCCGACCCTCGGAGGTGTCGATCAGGAACATCTTGCCGGGCTGGAGCCGGCCCTTACGGATCACGGTTGCCGGGTCGATGTCGAGCGTGCCGACCTCGGATGCCATCACGACGAGCCCATCGTCGCAGACCCAGTATCGGCTCGGCCGTAGACCATTTCGGTCCAGAACCGCTCCGACCTGGTTGCCATCAGTGAAGACCACCGACGCGGGGCCGTCCCACGGCTCCATGAGACAGGAGTGGAACTGGTAGAAGTCCCGCCGTTCCTGCGACATCTCGGTGTGGTTCTCCCATGCCTCCGGGATCATCATCAGGACGGCGTGTGGGAGGTCGAAGCCACCCAGGTGCAACAGCTCGAGTGCTTCATCGAGGCGTGCGGTGTCGGAGCTCCCAGGCGTGCAGATCGGAAAGATTCGGGAGAGGTCGCCTGGCAGGTTGGGAGTGGCGAGCAACGATTCGCGGGCTCGCATCCAGTTCTGGTTCCCCTGCACGGTGTTGATCTCGCCGTTGTGGGCGACATAGCGGTAGGGGTGTGCGAGCGGCCACGATGGGAACGTGTTCGTCGAGAACCGTGAGTGCACCACTCCGATGGCTGACTCGAGGCGCTCATCTGTGAGGTCCGGAAAGAATTCCGGCAATTGCGGGGTGGTCAGCATCCCCTTGTAGACGAGCGTTCGCGCCGACAGCGACGAGAAGTAGATGAGGCTGTCGCCTCCGTCGTCGAGCAACTCGTGCTCGATGCGCTTGCGCACGATGAAGGCGATCCGATCAAGCTCCAATCCAGAACGCTCGCCGACGGCATCCGACACGAACAGATGCCGGAAGATCGGCATCACGGCACGCGCGGTCTGGCCCACATCGGCCGCGTCGGCGTCGGTCGGAACGTCACGCCAGCCGAGGACGTTGAGCCCCTCTGACTCGGCGATCTTGGCGATGTCCGCCATGGCAGCCTCGTCGCCCTCGGTCGGGAGAAAGGCGAGGCCCACGGCGTAGCGACCGGCCGGCGGGAGATCGAAGTCGGTCACCGCCCGCAGGAACCTGTCGGGCACCTGGATCAGAATGCCGGCTCCGTCACCGGTGTTGGCCTCCGAACCCGTGGCACCCCGGTGCTCGAGGTTACTGAGCGAGCGCACGGCCAACTCGACCATTCGATGGCTGGCCCGGCCGTGGATGTCGGCAACGAAGGACACGCCGCAGGCGTCGTGTTCGAATGTGGGGTCGTAGAGACCCTGCGTCGATGGAAGATCGCGGCGCATGAAAACTCCCTGGTGAGCCCGCCGAAGCGGGGTGCTGTCGCGGGAGCGTGTGCTGAAGGCACGGCACTCCCAACAGCCTCGAGGAGACGCCATTGGCCCACCGAGGGTGGAGACAACCTACTTCGACCCCGAAATGAGCGACAAACGGGATTCGTTCTCGAAGTTCGCAGTCCGAGGTGTCAGCGTGCCCCTCGGAGGAGCCGGCCCGGCCGGGCCCCGGTCTCCTGGCCGTTCGACATGATCTCGACGCCGCACTTGATGGTGGAAACGTATCCCTCGGCGTGCTGGATCAAGCGGCGCGCATCCGCTGGGAGGTCGTAGGCGAGCTCGGGTCGTCGGAGCTGGAGGTGTTCCATGTCGATCAGGTTCACGTCGCCGATCATTCCCGGCGCCAGGCGTCCGCGATCACCCAATCCGTAGAGCGCAGCAGTTTTCGACGTCATCTTGGCGACGGCCTCGCTCAGCCCCAATCGTGGACCACGAGTCCGGTCCCGCACCCAGTGGGTCAAGAGGAACGTCGTCGAGGAGGCGTCGCACGTCTGGCCAGCGTGGGCTCCACCGTCGCCGAGACCGAAGGCCGTGATGGGGGACTTCAACATCTCGTAGCTCGGAGCGAGCGAGCCATCGGCGTAGTTCAGGATGGGCGAGTTCAGGAGTTCGCGTCCCCCGTCGGAGATGAGTGCGTCGTAGACGAACTCCCATGGATCCCCGCCGAGACTCGCCGCGCGAGCAGCCATGGTATCGGCCGCCGTGGGTTCGTAATCCGGCGGGTCACCCAGGGGGTACAGGCGATTGGGTCGCATGAACGAGGTCATGGGGTCGTCGAGGACACGCAGCTCTCGTACGAACCGCTCCTTCACCTCAGCTCGCGACAGCTCGCGCACGAGGGCGTCGACGCCGAGATGGGCAACGCTCCCCCACGTTTCGCACCACATGAGCGGATGGAAGGTTCCGAGCCCGATCAGGAGCGACACCGTTCTCGCATGGACCTGCGGTCGGATGTCAGCACCGAGCTTGGCGGCGGCTTCGGAGAGGTCGAGCAGCTTGCGCCATTCGAGGGGATCCGCCGCGTTCTGGTTGAGAGCGAAGCTGATCGGGCGACCGATGCGGGCACTCAAGTCCTGCATCCATGCCATCTCCCGGTCGGCAGCGAGCAGGTCCTCGCCGAGCGCTCCGGCGGGAGCCAGCTCGAACACTCCGGTGCCAGCTTCTCTCAGCGCATCGCCAAGACCAGTCAGTTCGTCGACCGCTGCGAACGTTCCGGGGACCGGATCACCGTTCACTGCCGTGTGCATGATGGTTCGTGACGTGGAGACGCCGAGCGCCCCCGCCGCGATGCCTTCGGCCACCAGTTGTTTCATCGCTGCGATGTCTGCGGGAGTGGCGGGCTCGTTGTTGGCGCCGCGCTCGCCCATCACGTAGGCGCGGATGGCGCCGTGAGGCACTTGGGTGCCGACGTCGAGCGCCAACGGGAGTGTCTCGACGTGGTCGAGGTACTCCGGAAAGGTCTCCCAGTTCCATTGGATTCCCGCCGACAGCGCCGCACCCGGAATGTCCTCGACGCCTTCCATCAACTGGATCAGCCACTCGCGACGATCCTCGGAGACGGGGGCGAACCCGACTCCGCAGTTGCCCATGACCGTCGTTGTCACGCCGTGCCAACAGCTCGGGGTGAGCAGCGGATCCCAGGTGACCTGGCCGTCGTAGTGCGTGTGGATGTCGACGAAACCGGGGGTGACGAGCAGTCCGTCGGCATCGATCTCCTGACTGGAGGCACCCTCGACTCGACCGGCATCAGCGGTGCCGACCGCAACAACGGCGCCATCGGAAATGGCAACGTCGGCCGTACGCGGCTCGGAGCCGGAGCCGTCAACAACCGTTCCCCCTCGAATGATCAGGTCGAACATCGAACCCCCCGGTCCCTGCGCCAGCGTCACGCCGATGTTCCGAGCTTACGACGCACCGCTCCCTCCATCGTTCGTGGCAGCGAACCTTGCGCCGAGCGCAACCCACCGCGCCAACTTTGCTTGATCGGATCGGCTCATCAGCCCGACGTAGTCTCAGGTCGTGATTCGGCGCCTCCCAGATGGACGACCACTCCCCCAACGCTTGCATCGATGCGGAGTGGTGCTGGTCGTCGCGACAATGGTGAGCGTTGGGTGCAGTGGCCTGACGGACAACGACGCGTCCTCTGTTGCGCCGACGACGACTGGTTCGCCGACGACGCTCGCGCCACCAGAGGGGCTGTCGGGCTCAACCGTCACGACCGCTGCTGCTCCCGCATCGGGTCCTCCCACATCGAACACGGATGCTCGAGCTCAAACGGGGAGCGGCAACGCCGTCACGATTGCCGTTGCTGGTGACATTCACTTCGAGAGCGGCCTCGCGACCCTGTTGGGGAACTCCCCCACCACAATGCTCGACGGCGTCGCCTCCGTCATCGAACCAGCCGATCTCACCATCGTGAACCTCGAGACCTCCATCGGATCGGGCGGCGACAAGCAGGGCAAAGCATTCACCTTCCAAGCTCCCCCAGCGGCGCTCACCGCGCTCGTCGATCAAGGCGTCGATGTGATGTCGATGGCCAACAACCACGGGCTCGATTTCGGTCAGCCGGGACTTCGGCAGTCCCTCGACGCGATCGCCACGCTGAAGGCGCCCGTCATCGGTATCGGGGCGAATCAAGACGACGCCTTCCGCCCCTTCACCACCACGATCAACGGGCAGCGCATTGCGGTCATTGCCGCCACCTCGGTGCTGGACGGATCGCTCATCTCCTCGTGGACCGCGACTGACACCCAGGGTGGGCTGGCATCGGCCAAGCTCGAGGACCGCCTGCTGCGAGAGGTCCGAGCCGCCCGATCGAACGCTGACACCGTCATCGTTTTCCTCCATTGGGGGACGGAGAAGATGACCTGTCCCAATGTCTCCCAACTCGATCTTGCGCCGAAGTTGGCCGAAGCGGGCGCCGACCTCATCGTCGGCAGCCACGCCCACCGCGTGCTCGGTGGCGGCTACCTCAAGAACGCATATGTTCACTACGGGCTCGGCAACTTTCAGTTCTACGCCGGGGGTAGCGGCGATGGGGCCGAGACCGGCGTGCTCACCATCGAAGCCACCGGCCGCAGACTCGACAACCCCGTCTGGCACCCAGGGCGAATCAACGGGTCCGACCTACCGGTGCTCTCCACGGGGCCAGGAGCGGCGTCAGCATCCGCTCGATGGGAAGCGAAGCGAGGCTGTACGAGCTTGACGACCACCCCGGGAGGCACCTGATGAGCATTTCCAGCGCCGAGAGCCTGCTCGAGTTCATCGACGCGTCGCCCTCGCCGTATCACTGCGTTACCGAGGCGGCGAAGCGTCTGACCCGCGCTGGCTGGTCCGAGACCACATGGGATCTGGACTTCATCCCGCCAGCCCGAGGGTTCGTGCGTGTCGGGGGCGCTCTCATTGCGTGGTCCAATGACGAATCGGTGCTCGATCCGGTCCTCATGATCGGGGCTCATACTGATTCGCCGAATCTTCGGATCGTGCAGCGCCCGGACCGTTCAGTGTCCGGGGTCCGTCAGCTCGGGGTCTCGCCCTACGGCGGGGTACTGCTGAATTCGTGGCTGGACCGCGACCTCGGGCTCTCGGGGCGAGTCGTTGTTCGTTCGGGTGCCGGGGTCGAGGTCCGCCTCATGCGCGACGACCGCCCGTTGCTGCGAGTCCCCCAGCTGGCCATCCATCTTGATCGCACCATCTCGACCGATGGGCTGAAGCTGGATCCGTCGCGCCATCTCACCCCGGTGTGGGGGTTGGGCGATTCGTTGCCTGGTGAGTTTTCGGCGTGGCTCGGCGAGACCGTCGGGGTCGACCCGCACGACGTGGTCGGCTGGGACGTGATGTGCCACGACACCCTGCCCGCTGGATTCCTCGGCCGTGACGAAGAGCTCATCAGCGCCCCTCGGCTCGACAATCAAGTCTCGTGCTACGGCGCGCTCGAAGCGTTGATCGGTCAGGGATCGCGGCGGGGACGAACGCTCCTGGTGGCGCTGTTCGACCACGAGGAAGTGGGATCTGAGACAACTACTGGGGCTGGCGGTGCGTTGTTGGCTCAAGTCCTGGAGCGGCTGGCGTCGGCTTGGAGCGCTGGCCCTGACGGATTGTCGTTGGCCCTGTCAGGCGGACAGTGCCTCAGCGCCGACATGGCGCACGCCACCCATCCGAACTATCCGGAACGGCATGACCCAGCCCATCAGATCGCCTTGGGCGGCGGACCGGTGGTGAAGGTCAACGTCAACCAGCGCTACGCCTCCGACGGCCCCACCTCGGGGCGATTTCGGGTCGTATGCGATGCAGCTGGTGTGCCTCACCAGACGTACTCCCATCGAAATGACATGCAGTGCGGATCGACGATCGGGCCGATGACGGCAGCTCGTCTGGGCATTCCCACCGTCGATGTCGGGATGGCACAACTCTCGATGCATTCGATTCGCGAGCTGATGGCCACCTCCGATGTTGCTCACATGGTTGATGCCTTCGGAGCGTGGTTCCAGCGGGTGTGAATTCCCATCGATTGGTTCTGTCGCCTCGGTCGACCATTTCCACCGCCATCGGCTCGACGTTCGGCCATTCCCGACTCGGAGGGCCCGAACTTGACCGGTCGGTCAAGTGTCATAAGATGCGCGAATGACCTCCTTGCCTGACATCACGAGCTACGACCCTTGGGCTCCAGACGTCCTCGAGGATCCGTACCCCTTCTTTGCCGCCCTGCGCGAGAAATCGCCCGTTCACCACGTCCAGGAACACGACATCTGGGTCGTGAGCCGCTACGACGATCTCGTCAAGGCAGTACGCAACACCGGCGTCTTCAGCTCGAACCAGGGCAACAGCTATGAACGCCGGCCCGTGCCGATGCTCGTCGGACTCGATCCCCCCGAGCACACACGTGTCCGCCGTCTCGTCGCCCGCCATTGGACTCCTCGGGCCATTGCGCTCTTGGCGCCACGTGTCGAACGCCTCGTCAGCGAAATTCTCGACGCAGCACTCGTTAAGGGCGACTGCGACTTCCTTGTCGACGTGTGCGAGCCACTGCCCGTGACACTGATCGCTGAGATCATGGGGGTTCCGAGCGAGGACTGGCCGGCCTTTCGGCGCTGGTCCGATGCAACGGTGGCCCAGATGGCCGGCCCGCCGACCGACGAGAACGAAGCTCAGATCGCCGAGTTCGCGATGTACTTCTTCGAATTGGTCGTCCGCCGCCAGGCCGAGTTCGACTCTGGCGACGTCGACATCGACGATCCCAATGACATGGTGGGAGTCCTTTTCGGCAAGACCCCCGATGGTGATCGGCTCGCACCAGAGGAGATCATTGCCATGTGCGTGCTCCTCGTTGTGGCCGGCAACGAGACCACCACGAACCTGATGGCCAACATGGGCGTCGAGGTCCTGGCGCAGCGACCCGACATCTGGTCCGCTGTCACCGACGACCATTCGCTCCTCCCGGCGCTCATCGAGGAGTCGCTGCGGTGGACCTCTCCGGTGCAGGGTCTCTACAGGAACACGCTCGAGACGACCGAGTTCGGCGGCACGGTCATCCCGAGCGACTCCAAGGTGTTCCTCTGTTACGCATCGGCCAATCGAGACACCGACCACTGGCCTGACGCCGACACGTTCCGACTCGACCGCTACCCGAGCGCTCCGAATGACGCCGACCATGTCGCCTTCGCATCGGGTATCCACTTGTGCCTCGGTGCCCATCTCGCACGACTCGAAGCGGTTGTGATGTTCCGCCAACTCGCCGAGCGCATGGCGACGTTCGAGCAGACCGGCGCTGTCGTGCGCGGTGCCAACCCATCGATACGCGGGATCAAGCACCTTCCGGTGCGGATCAGCGCACGTTGACAGGTCGAGAGGGCATCGATCCCATGGATCCAACGGGCGTCGTCTCGATTTCCTTCACGACCCGCGATGGCATGACGCTCCGCGGCGACGCGTGGGGTTCGCCCGACGATGCACCGGTGGTCCTCGTTCACGGTGGTGGCCAGACCCGCCACACGTGGGGCGGAACGGCCGAGGCGCTCGCCGCTCACGGGTGGTACGCCATCGCCATCGATCAGCGAGGTCACGGGGAGTCAGACCGTTCGCCGGGAGCCGAGTACGACGCCGGACACTTCGGGGCCGACCTCGCCGATGTGGTGACCTCATTGGACCGCTCGCCAGTTGTGGTGGGCGCGAGTCTCGGTGGGCTCGCCGGGCTACTGGTCGACGGCGAGTACGCCCCTGGAGCCATGGCGGCGCTGGTGCTCGTGGATATCACGCCACGACAGGAGGCCGCTGGGGTCGATCGCATCGTGGGGTTCATGCTGGATCGAGCCGAGGAGGGTTTCACGGACCTCGACGAGGTCGCCGATGCCATCGCGGCCTATCAACCTCACCGAGAACGACCCACCAATCTCGACGGGCTCCGCAAGAACCTCCGCCACGACGAGGACGGCCGTTGGCGATGGCACTGGGACCCGCGACTGTTCAACGAAGAATCGGGTCTCCGTTCGGCGCGAGTCGCCGCACGGTTCGAAACAGCAGCACGCGGGTTGACGATTCCGACCCTGCTGGTGCGAGGCAAGCTCAGCGACCTGGTGAGCGAGGAGACAGCACGAGAGTTCCTGGCATTGGTCCCCCACGCCCGGTTCGTTGACGTGTCGGACGCCGGCCACATGGTTGCCGGCGACCGAAACGACCGCTTCACCGAGTCGGTCGTGTCATTTCTGGGAGAACTTCAGCACCTCGGGGAATGAGACACGATCGGCGACAGCGGCGCCTTTGACCCATCAATGGCGAGGTTCGACGAGGTCCCCGGTCACGAGCAGTTCCGTCCCGCTCGCTCGGAGGCCTTGCTGAGCTCCTCCTGCTCTGGGGAGCTGCCGGAGCCCAACGCCAACACGTCAACCAGTCGCTGAACGCCGAACTCGCTGCTCACACCCCGAGCGGCGCATTGAGCGAGTGTGGCGGACAAGCCCTGCTGGACGAGCAGTCCCTCGAGCATCTTCTGAGCGCTGGATTCGCTCATGCAGCTACCGAGTGCGTGCCACAGCGAGCGGCCGGTCGCGTCGCTTGCGGCCTTGTCGCTGCTGCTCACGGTCGTCAAGAAGGCGCTCGCCGTCGGAAACAGAGCCACCACCTTGTCGGTGGCGCAGACCAGTTCCTTGTCAGGCAGCTTCAGTCCGTTGCCGAGCTGATTGAACACCCCGATCACGGTGAGTCCGGCCATGACCTTGACATCAAGACAGTTGTCGATCACCTCGAAGAACCCAGGACGATTCGACTCCGAGATGTCCTCGGTGTCAGTCGCCGGGTCTGTCAACAGATCGATCGTCGCCATGTCGATCCTCGATGAGGCGACCGCCCTGTCTGCCAAACAATCGCGGACCTCCGGGCTGTAACTCGGGTCATCTGCCGCCGCCCGAATGGCGTCCCGCTTGGCTGCCCGTGCTGGATCGACCACGGTTGCGATCTGCGACGTCGAGGTGGTCTCGCCGCAGGATGCCAGGGGGAAGCCCGTCGCCGCCACGACTATCACGGCGGCGGCGAATTTTCTAAGAACGAGGCTCATCTGGCGAGGGTACCGAGAGCTCAGTGAAATCCGTCGGAACGCCTTGTGCGGAACGCTCGCGCCATCAGTGGCCGGCACTCGCGGTCGCACGCTCTCGGCGCACGCTCACCCACACGATGTCACAGCAGCCGCCGTGGCGGCTGACAACGCAGTCGTCGCAGGACCGTTCTCCTC
>Ga0105047_10000902_pt1 | contig 52176 bp, 45 predicted proteins | sample MAT04_FD_78384 | JGI IMG/M metagenome (GOLD analysis project Ga0105047, IMG submission 78384) | Freshwater microbial communities from Lake Fryxell liftoff mats and glacier meltwater in Antarctica - MAT-04 (megahit assembly) | ecosystem: Environmental > Aquatic > Freshwater > Ice > Liftoff...
CGCTGTAAAAACGGTGAAAACTTGTATTTTGAGAACATCCTAATAGTCAGAGTAGGAACATATTTTCCCTTGCACTCAATGGTTTATAATTCACCCGCTTATGCCCCCCTCACCCCGTGTACTGCTAAGTATCGATTACGAACCCTGGTTTGCCCTCACCCGCCGTTATGATGCGCTCCCCGGTTTTGACCAGCGCCGCAACCTCGACGACGGCTTCACCCTGCGCGCCCTCGAACCCATCCTCGATATGCTCGGCGGTGCGATGGCCAGCATCTACCTGGTGGGCGAAATTGCCGGGTGGTACCCGGAAGTACCTCAAAAAATCGCCGCCGCCGGGCACGAACTGGGCCTACATTGCCAGACCCACCGCCCCCTCGTGGATATCGCGGAGCTAAAGAATGACTTGCTCGCATCCGAAACCTGGCGCAAACCTTACAATGTGCGCGGTTATCGCGCTCCAATGGTTGGCATCAGCGAGGCAGCTTACCCGCTGCTGAGAAAATTTGGCATCACCTACAGTTCTTCCATTTATGCCCCCGCCGGGACGCTGTTCCAGAAAAACGATGTCTGGGAACTCCCCGTCAGCACCTATTCCTTATTTGCGCAAAACCCCAGCCTGGTTGCTCCCAGGGATTTTTCCACGCGCTTATTAATGGGGGGCGAGGTGCCTTACGGCTCCAGCTTCATGATCGGCCTGATCCCCGGGCTAATCTTGCGATTACTCGAGCGGGAATTGCACGCCGGGCGCAGCCCGGTAATTATCATGCACCCATATGAACTGGTCCGCCCAGAAGCGTTTGTTGGACGCATGGCGCGCGACCTGCTGGCGCACCCCCTGCTTTACCCCTTCACGTTGAACAAAACGCAATTCCTGCGCACCCTGCTCAAAAATTTCCCTGTTTCGCCGCTTGGAACCTACCTGGATGAGGCTATGAATGTCTGATATGCGCCTGCGCACCCTCGCCAGCGACGAACCTGCCAACTGGCCCGAAAACCTCACCCAACCCGCCACCTTCACCGCCCTGGATTCCTGGTCAGATCTCGTCAAGAAAATCTACAAGTTCCCAGTTTACAGGCTTGAAACCGAAATTGAAGGATCGGTTACTGGCATTCTGGCATTAACCGAGGTAAAACACCCGGTTTTCGGCCATTATCTAACAACCTCCCCCTTTGGATCGTATGGCGGTTTTGCTTTTTCGGAACCCGAGGCGCGCGACCTGCTGCTCTCAGAAGCGCAGCGCCTGAATAAAGAACTCGGTACAGATTACATTAATATCCGTTGGCTCGATACAAACAATCCACCGGTTTCCGTCCCCCCCGGTTGGGTGCAACACCCTGCCTATGCCACTTACCAGCTCGACCTTAAATCCGAACCCCAGGAATTGCTGCCCGGCTTCAGTTCAGACCATCGCAACCACATCCGCAAATCGCTGAAAAAGAATTTTAATATAAAATTTGGCCGCTTCGACCTGCTCGATGATACTTATGAAGCCCTTTCAGGTTCAATGCACGAACTCGGCTCACCCTATCATGCCAAAGCATATCTGCGCAGCATGGCAGAGTCACTGGGGAATACGCTCGAATTTGCGGTAATCTACGATAGTCACAACAACCTGGCAGGTGCTGGTGTCTTTATTTTGCACGGCAAAGTTGCTACAAATCTGCATGCCAACATCTTGAAAAGTTTTCGTTCTGACTACGCCGGAGAATTTCTGTACTGGAAAGTCATCGAGCGCTATTGCCTGCAAGGCATTCAGATCTTCGATATTGGCCGCAGCCTGCTTGGCTCCGGCAACGAAACCTTCAAAATGAAGTGGAAACCGCGCAAAGAAATGCTTTCCTACTGGTATGCCATCAAACCCGGCACACAGCTGCCCAACCTAAACCAAAAAAACCCAAAATATGCCCTTGCAATTGCCGCCTGGAAAATGCTGCCCGCCTTCATTGTGCGACCACTTGGCCCGCTGCTCATCAGCGGTCTGGCCTGAAAACGTTTATGGATTTCACGCTCACCCCCATCTCCCAACTGGATAAAGCAGGTTTTGCCCGCCTGGCATCTTTGCACAGCCTCGTCATGCACACCCTGCTGTCAGACCTGGGTACACCGATCATCTTGCATTATTACGAAACCGTGCAAACAGACCCGTTGGCACTGGGTTTTTGCGCCATCTCTCCCACCGGCGAATTGATCGGCTGGGCAATTGGTTCTCAAGACCCGGCCAGGCTTAATACCCGGTTGCGTCAGCCATTCACCTGGTTCGCTGTCCAAATGATCCGCTTACTGTTTACCCGGCCGCTCGTCTTTTTGGAACTGGCACGCTCCGTTTTTTCAGCCAATCAAGCCAACAAACTCAAAAACGGGCAGATTGAGCTGACCTACATCGGTATTTCCCACGCAGTGCAGCGCCAGGGGTTGGGCAAGGCCCTTCTGGCGGCCTTCATCGAACAAGCCGCAAAATCAGGCTACACATCCATTGTGCTCAGTGTCGAGACCGATAATGCCTCTGCTGTCAGTCTTTATACAAAATCCGGGTTCCAAATTCAACAAACCTTTTCAGAAGGTCGTTTTACCCGCCATCGTATGGAATTTTCTATCACTTGAGCAGCCTGATGAAATTTCTCAAAAAAATCCCTGTTCCTGTTTTTCTGCTGATCCTGGCCCTGCTTAGCTACGCCCTATTCTTTTGGGATCGTGGCTTTTATTGGGATGAAGCCCCCTGGACCTGGATTTACTACCGGTTAGGCCCCGCTGCGCTGACCAAAACCTTCTCAACCAGCCGCCCCTTCTGGGGCTTGCTTTACCAGGTGCTCCTGCCCCTGGTTGGTCCGCGCCCCTGGGCCTGGCAAATCCTGATGGTTTTACTGCGCTGGGGCACAGCAGTTCTGGTCTGGGCCATATTCCGGCTGGTCTGGCCCAAAGATGCCCGCCCTGCTTTGTGGACCAGTGCACTGTTTCTGGTCTATCCAGCCCTGGGGCAAAACTTCATCGCGTTGATGTACACGCATTTTTACATCATTCTTAACGCTTTTTTACTCTCGCTTTACCTGTCCTTACTGGCAATCCGCCACAAATCTTTCCCGCTTGTTCTTGCTGCGTTGGTTTTGTCGGTTGTCAACTTGCTGACAGTTGAATATTTTTACTTTCTGGAATTTTTCCGGCTCATACTCTTCTGGGTCATTCTGGATGATCCTTGGAAAACCCGCATAATCCGTGCTGCCCGTGCCTACATCCCCTATTTCGCGGCATTTATTGGGGTTACATTCTGGCGGGCATTCTTCTTTAAAAATCAGAATGCCAGCTACAGTTACGGCACCCTGGAAGCCATGCGTGCCAATTTCTTCACAGGGCTGTGGAAACTTCTTCTAAATATGTTGAGCGCCTTCTGGGAAACAGTACCGCACGCTTGGTTTTTCCCTTTTGAGGCAGTCGATATAAACACCCTCGGCTTATATTCCACCATTGGGGCTTTTGGCCTGGCACTGATAGGCAGCCTGTTTGTCTGGTTGTTCCTGCGCCAGAATAACGCTGCTCCATCAGCAAAAGGCTTCAGCGGCACTTTCCTCTTCTTGGGTCTGGCAGCCTGGGTTTTGGGAGGCGGCGCATTTTGGTTGGTGGGTGAGAAAACGCTGCCTCAGTTGCATTTTTCCGCCGACCGCTTCACCATGTCCTTTATGCTTGGTTCCAGCCTGATTGCTGCGGCCCTGATTGGATATTTGGAAAAATATCCTAAAGTTCAGATAACACTGTTGGCTGTCTTGATCGGTTTCTCAGCCGGGAAGCACTATCAAACCAACAGCTTGTATCGTCACGACTGGGATACTCAGCGGAATTTTTTCTGGCAAATGTCCTGGCGTATCCCATCCATGCAGCCAGGCACAACCCTGCTGTCGAATGACCTGCCTGTAACCCTGTTTAGCGATAACTCACTCTCCGGACCGCTGAACTGGATTTATTCTCCGCCCGGAAAAATGGATCACATTCTGTATTTTGCTTCAGTCCGCACCCAGGAAGGCCGCGCGTTGGGCACAGGCTTGCAATCCGGTGTGGCTTTTGAACAAAACTATTTGGCAACTACCTTCTCTGGCAACACTTCTAAAATGTTGGTAATCAATTTCTCGCCGCCTGGCTGCCTGCGTGTACTAGACCCTGAGATCGACCCTCTCAATAAGCTTCTACCGCCCCTGTTGCGTGACGCTGCATCCTTGAGCAACCCGGCCATGATCCTGCAGGAAAATCCGGCGCAACTACCGGATTTCTACAACCCTGAAATACCCCGCAGCTGGTGCTATTACTTCTCGCAGGCCGAAATTGCAAGGCAAAATGAAAACTGGAGCCAGGTTGTGGAGATCGGCGCCAAAGCCTTTAACACCGGCGACCGTCCCAACGACCCGTTGGAAAACTTCGTCTTTATCGAAGCATATGCGCATACCCGCACATGGGATCAGGCTCTCAAACTAAACAAAGATGCCTATAAATTCTCGAAAGAAGTTATGCGCCCCATGCTCTGCAAACTTTGGAACCGGATTGAAAGTGAAACCCCTGTTGAACCGCTTCAACAGGCTGCTTTGAAAGAAGCCAGAACATTGCTGGGTTGTAATCCATAAACCATTTTTATCCACAAAATATCAACTAAAAAAAGGCGAAATAGCGATATTCTGCCTTTTCAATTTAATCCGGTACATTAAGCATTGTTTACCATGACGCCTATCACTGGTAGTTTGGTCAGGTAAGGCGTATACTAAAGCCATATTGTGACTATTTTCACAAATAAACAGAGAGGAACCCCATGACTGAAGAAGATCCCAGAATTTTGGAACTCCGCGCCATGCGCGCTAAAGCACGCGAAGGGGGCGGCGTTGACCGTGTAAACAAGCAGCATGCCAAAGGTAAAGCCACAGCCCGCGAGCGCGTTGAAGCTTTGCTCGACCCCGGCACCTTCAACGAAATTGAGCCGTTTATAACCGGTCACGTTGATGACATGAGTATGACCACCGAAAAATTTCTTGGTGACGGCGTGGTATCTGGTTACGGACAGATTGATGGGCGTATCGTTTATGTATATGGTCAGGATTTCACCATCTACGGCGGCACATTGAGCGAAATGCAAAGCCATAAAATCTGCCGTGTGATGGACCTGGCGCTGCGCAATGGCGCGCCCTGCATTGGTCTGCTCGATTCAGGCGGCGCGCGCATTCAAGAAGGCGTAAAAGCGCTGGGCGGATATGCCGAAATATTCCGCCGCAACGCGCAGTACTCCGGCGTTATCCCGCAAATTTCGGTCATGCTTGGCCCGTGCGCGGGTGGCGCAGCCTACTCCCCCGCCCTTCAGGATGTGATTATCATGGTGGAAAAACAATCCTTCATGTTCCTGACCGGCCCGGATGTCATCAAGGCAGTCACAGGCGAAGTTATCGACGCAGAATCATTGGGCGGCTCAGCTATTCACATGTCTGTCAGCGGTGTGGCGCATCTGGCTGCCAAAAACGAACTGGAAGCACTCGGCATGGTCCGTAGATTTTTATCTTACCTGCCATCCAATAACGTTGAAAACCCACCTTTTCACGCCAACGGCGATGACCCCGGGCGTATGGATGAACATCTGAACAGGATCATCCCCATCGACCCCAGCTTGCCTTATTTAATGCATCAGGTGATTGAAACGGTCGTGGACCAGGGTAGCTTCCTTGAAATTCAACCTGTCTGGGCGCGCAATGCTATTGTTGGGCTGGCGCGCATAGGTGGCCATAGTGTCGGAATTGTCGCTCAGGAACCATCAGTTATGGCAGGCGTTATTGACATAGATGCAAGTGACAAAATGACACGCTTTGTGCGCATGTGTGATTGTTTCAACGTGCCGCTGGTCACCTTTGTCGATTCTCCGGGTTTCCTGCCAGGCATTGCCCAGGAACACGGCGGCATCATTCGGCACGGCGCCAAACTGCTTTATGCCTATTCTGAAGCCACCGTCCCAAAAATTTGTATTATCACCCGCAAAGCCTACGGCGGCGCCTACGTGGTCATGTCGAGCAAATACCTGGGTACCGATGTTACCTATGCCTGGCCTAGCGCCGAAATCGCAGTTCTGGGTGCTGAAGGTGCTGTTAATATCCTCTTCAAGAAACAGATAGAGGCTGCCGCAGACCCGGGTGCTATGCGCAAACAATTGGCTGCGGAGTACCGCGACAAATTCAATAATCCCTACCACGCAGCCAGTACAGGCTATGTGGATGACATCATCGAGCCGAGAGAAACCCGTGCCAAGGTTATTGCAGCACTCTCTGCTTTACGAGATAAATACGCCCCCACCCCACCCCGTAAACACGGAAATATTCCGGTGTAAAGAAAGGGCAAATATGAATGAAAACCTGTTACTTGCACTGGAAATCTCTGCCCTAGGGATGGGATTGGTCTTTCTGGCAATCATCCTTTTGTGGCTGCTGATGTGGGCGATGACCGCGATCCCGTTCAAAAGCTCTGCTGAATTAGACTCAGAACATATCGCCCCGAATGCTCTCCCGCTCCCCGCCAGCGATGATGATCTAAGAGCCAAAGCAGCCGCAATCGCGGTAGCCATTGCCCTGGCAGAACAGAGTCAATCCAGCGCCCATCCGCTTTCCCAGCCGCCAACCGCCATCATCAGTGCCTGGCAGTTAGGTATGCGCACCCGCCAAATGTACGAAAAAGGCGGCCGTTAAACAACCCATCCATCCATCCATCTCCCACCCGGAGAACTGGAGACAGATAAATGAACTACAACATCAAAGTTGGCGATAAAACTTTTACAGTAGAGATCGATGATATTAATAAACGCCCCATCGTGGCGACCGTCGATGGTCAGGTTTTTGAAGTCACTCCCGAAACATCCGAACAGGGTTCCGCCACAGGCACCCTGGCAGCCCTCTACGAACCAGATCAGGAACAAAAAGCCGCCGCTGGAAGAGAAGCCGCCAGTGCTAACTTGTCTGGAAATGTGATGACAGCGCCGCTGCCAGGAATTGTAATTGAAGTGTTTGTCAAACCTGGTGACCAGGTGGAAGCCGGACAGGTCATTCTGATCATCGAAGCCATGAAAATGAAAAACAGCATTCGCTCCACGCGCGATGGCATCCTTTCGGCGGTACATGTCAGCGCAGGGCAAACTGTATCGCACAAACAGGCCTTGGTGGAGTTTAAGGAATGAACCCGCTGGAAGTACTTTCAGGTCTTTTTGCCAGCGTTTCCTTCACCTGGGCAAATGCGTTTATGCTGCTGGTGGGATGCATCCTTATCTATCTGGCGGTAGCAAAAGAGTATGAGCCTGTGCTGCTGCTGCCAATCGGCTTTGGCTGTATTCTCGCAAATTTAGGAATGTCGGTTTACAACCCCGAAAGTTTCCTGAAAGTCATCTATGATGCCGGCATCAAAACCGAGCTATTCCCTCTCCTGATCTTTGTGGGCGTTGGCGCCATGATCGACTTTCGCCCATTGCTCGCCCAGCCGAAAATGGTCCTACTCGGTGCAGCGGGACAGTTTGGCATCTTTGGCGCACTTATCCTGGCAATTTTGCTGGGCTTCCCGCTGAATGAAGCCGCATCCATTGGCATCATTGGCGCAATTGATGGCCCCACAGCAATTTTTGTGGCATCCAAACTCGCGCCGCACATGCTCGGACCAATCGCAGTTGCGGCCTATTCCTATATGAGTCTGATTCCGATCATACAGCCGCCCATCATGAAACTGATGACCACACGCAAAGAACGCTTGATCCGCATGGATTACGCTCCCAGGCCGGTCTCGCCAAAGATTGTCATAGCATTTCCCATCGTTGTAACCATAGCCGTCAGCCTGGTAGCCCCGGCAGCCGCGCCGTTGATCGCCACCTTGATGCTCGGCAACCTGTTGCGCGAGGCAGGTGTGGTGGACAGGCTCAGCAAGGCAGCCCAAAACGAAATCATCAACATAGCCACCCTTTTTCTCGGTCTGGCAATTGGCGCCACCATGACCGCCGACAAATTCATCTACGACCCTGCAACCGGGGTTCAATGGCAAACCCTTCTGATCCTTGCTTTAGGCCTGATTGCCTTTGTCCTGGATACCATCATGGGTCTGTTATTCGGTAAATTGATGTGTTTTCTGAGCGGTGGGAAAATCAATCCGCTCATCGGGGCTTGCGGCATTAGCGCCTTTCCAATGGCAGCCCGGCTCTCAGCGAAGATGGCCGTGGAAGAAGATTATGACAATTTCATTCTCATGCACGCCATGGGTTCAAATACTGCCGGACAATTAGGGTCAGTTATCGCTGGCGGAGTTTTGCTGGCAATTGTCAGCAATGTCATGCGAATTTGGTAAACAAAAACTGCATGGCAGCCTCTGTTTCGAGACTGCTATGCAGTTTGATGGCTCTGCGAATTACAAAAAGAAATAGAATGTTGCCCCAATATCCATTTCGGCTTCCACCCAGATGCGGCCGCCATGACGCATAATAATTTGCTGTACTAACGCCAGTCCCACACCGGTACCTTCAAAATCTTCAGTGTTGTGCAAACGTTGAAAAACGCCAAATAGCTTGTCCGAATACTGCATATCAAATCCAACCCCATTGTCTTTAACAAAATAGGCAATCTTGCCATTCTCCAATACCTGATATCCTACTTTGATTCGGGTGATCTCGTTCTTACGGGTATATTTTAACGCATTGGATAGTAAATTAATCCAGACTTGCAGCAGAAGAGCAGGGTCACCCAGGCATTCAGGCAATTCCATCATTTCGAATTCAATTGTACGGCCTGCCTGATCCTGTTTCAGACTTTCCAATGCCTGGCGAACCTGCCGGGCTGGATAAATTACCTGCTTATTTAAGGGTTGCCTGCCCAGGCGTGAGAATTTCAAAAGATCTTCAATCAGCTTGTTCATTTGCTGTGTACTATTACGCACAGAGCTCAACATCTTTTGTGCTTCTGGCGGAAGCCCATCTGCAAAATCTTGCTGAATGATGCGGGAAAAACCATCAATAGCGCGTAAAGGCGCCCGCAAGTCGTGAGAAACTGAATAGCTGAATGACTCCAGCTCTTTGTTGGCTGCTTCCAATTGAGCAGTGCGGTCAAGAACGCGCAGCTCCAGCTCTTCATTCAGGCGGCGGATTTCATCTTCAGCCCGCTTCCGCTCAGTAATATCTTGAATAACACCCTGCACCCGCACAGGAGCCCCCATCACATCTCTAATTAATTCAGCTTTCGAGTGAATATTTCGCTTTGAATCATCTCCATAACGCCTGATGATAAATTCCTCATCATATTTCACGTTCCTGGTGATGAGTTGTGTCAAGGCAGCGTCCAATACCGGACGATATTCGGGCAAAACACATTGCTGAACCAGATCCAGCGGCAAGTATTGGGTTAATCGCTCAAACCCGTAAATATAAAAGGCCTCTTCTGAAGCCCACATGATCTGTTCTCGCAAATCCAATTCCCAGTTTCCCACATGCGCCATCGTTTGGGCTTTTCTCAGCCGTTCTTCGCTTTCGCGCAGCGCATCTTCCGTCCGTTTCCGTTCGGTAATGTCACGCGCCAATACAATAAACAATCCATCAGGCGATTTTGCATTTCCCTTTGCTGCAATCGATAACTCAAACGACAACAACCCGGCTGGGGTTTCCAGGGGATAGACTGTGCCGTGATGAACACCTTTTAATTGCGCTTCTGCCAGTGCCTTGATAATTACGCCCACTGCATTTTTTGGAAGCACATCTTGCACCATCTTCCCAATAATGGCTTCCGGTGGAACATTCAATTTGTCCATCTGTGGAGCCCGAAAGTTATAAATTTTCCCGCTTGTATCCACCTCAAACATCAAATCAGGCAACGCGTCCAGGGTCGCTTCCAGGTTCTCATTAACCATTCGCAAGTCGTTTTCAGCTCTTTTGCGCTCAATAGCCATCGCAGCCTGGGTGGATACAAATAACAAAATATCCTTATGATAATTATTTAACCGGTCACCCTCGGCGTAAGTTTGAACCGCCATCATACCAATGGTCGCATCCTGGTGAGTCTTTAGAGGCACTCCCAACCAATCAACAGATGGCGCTCCAGGGCTGACCACTTGCCCAGATTTCACCAATTCCAGATAAACATCCTGAGACGCAAGCAAAGGCTTACCCGTTCGCAGCACGTATTCAGTAAGTCCATAACCCGTTTTTTGTGGAGGCGGAGCCGTATCAAACTCATCCACATAATAAGGGAACTCTATCAAATCTGCTGCCGTATCGTGCAAAGCAATATAAAAATTTTTAGCCGGCATCAGTTCTTCAACAACACGATGGATTATCAGAAAAAGCTCACTCAGGTTTTGTACAGTCTGGGCCGCCTCGGAAATTCGGTACAACGCAGACTGTACCTTTTCTACTCTAATGCGCTCAGTAATATCCTCAACAGTACCCTCATAGTAGAGAATCTCTCCATCTGGGCTTTTCACCATCCTGGCACTCTCGCGCACAAAAATGGTGGAGCCATCTTTTCTTTTCCAGGCTGACTCAAAACCACGCACTTCACCAAAAGAATCAATCTTTTGCCGGAATTTATCCCGGTCATAACCATCTTCATAACCTTCTTTTTGCAGGTTGCGTTGAGCCAATTCTTCCAGGCTATCATACCCAAGCAACTCGATCAATGCTTTATTGCACAAAAGAATTTCACCTTTTGGCGTAGTTTGATACATACCAATTGTGGAATTTTCATAAATGCTCTTAAAACGATTCTCACTGATCAACAACGCTTCTTTAATCTTATTCCGCTCAGTAGATTCTTGTTGAAAACCCCGGTACAGTTGGAAATTATAGACCAGGTTCGCAACCTGCCCTGCAAAGATGGATAATATACGCGCATCTGCTTCAGTAAAAATCCGCTTTGTACTCTGATTTTCTGAAGCACCCATTACACCAATTAGCTTACCGCTGAACATCATGGGCACCTCAACAACTGCCCGATATGGTGTATCCAAAAAGACCCTGGAACGTCCAGACCAGGCTGTGTAATCTTCAACGATTAAAGGCTGACGGCTTTGAGCAACCTTTCCTGCCATCCCTTCACCCATTTGCAAGCGCGCGCCAAGCGGAACAACAATCCCCTTTTCGACAACCAATTCCAACTCATTCGTTTCAGCATCCAATAAATAAATAAAACCGCTGGGGGCGTTAAGCAAAGTCATGAGCCGCTCAACAATGATATTAAGCAGCGAAAATAAATCTTGTTGTACGGTCAGATCCAGAACAGTGGCCTGTAGGGCGGCAAGTTCATCCACACGCTGATGCAGATCATTTTGTACTTTGGTCCGAACAGCCAATTCCTGCTGAAGAGTCTCAAGCAGTCGAGAACTATGGATCGCGCCCGCTGCTTGCTCTGCAAAAATGGAAAGCAAGCGTGCATCTGAATATGTAAATTGCCGAACCTTTTCAGGAGTATCACTCGCACCTAACACCCCAATCAATGTGCCATCAAACATCATGGGAACTTCAATAATAGCGTGATACTGTTTATTTTGAAAAAATGCTACCCGGCCTTCCCACGTACTGTAATCATCTACAAGAAGTGGCTGCCCTGATTGTGCAACCCGGCCCGCCATACCTTCCCCCATCCGTAAACGGGTGCCAATCGGCGCTTCAAACCCGTGTGCAACTGCAAGCTCCAGTTCGTTTGAATTTGGATCATAGAAATAAATAAAACCGCTGGGGGCATTCATCAGGGCCATGATTCGCTCTACAATCGTATTTATGAGCGAATGCACATCCTGTTGTGCATTAAGACCAATGGCCGTCTCTTCGAGCGCTGTTAATTCTTCCTCGCGGTGATTCAGGCTTCGTGCCAACTCTTTAAAATCTGTGATGTCATGTAATTGAAGCGCAACCAGCCTTTCTCCAGATTCATCTGTCAAAATTTTCCCGATTAACTTCACCCAGTGCCAGGAACCATCCTGATAACGGAGACGCGCCTCTACAGTTTCAAAGGATGGACTGGACTCTTCTACCCAGTCACCAAATACGGATTTAACCTGCGCAAGATCTTCTGGATGCACATACTCAGCCCCGTTGGTTCCGGCAACAGCAAGCCTGGAAAATCCAGTTACCCGTTCTACCGCCGAGTTGGTATAGCGAATGGCACCGTTTAATTCCATCAAAACAAAAATATCCGCAGAGTCATCGACTAAAGCGTGTAAAAGTAGTTCATTTAGTGGCGCTTGAAGCCGTTCCGCATTCATTTTCGACTTGGATCTTGTGCGGCTTGCCATAATTTGTCCTCGGTCAATCAGTTGGCCAACCAGCCTGTAGCGCAACGCACCCGGCTAAAGTCTTCTGGAATCAAAAAATTCCACACAATCAATGTGTTATTGAATTTTACAACTTTTTCCCACGCTAGTGTGATCAGCAGCATATCAAGATGATTAAGTCTGGCAATTTGCCAGTAAAAAACGGTTTAAAAGTTAGGCTTTAATTTTGGGGTTGCACAGATTGCTCTTTTCCTGTATTCTTGTGCAAAATTATCCTCTAAAAACAGAAAAAATGCCCATCTCGAAAAGGCCGCCATGAGTGATGAACAACCCAAAAACCCGTTACACAGCATCACCCTGGAAATGATTCTTACCAGCCTTGTGGATCAATATGGTTGGGATGAATTAAACAAACGCATCGACATCAAGTGTTTCAAAAATGATCCCAGCATTAAATCCAGCCTAAAATTTTTACGCAACACACCCTGGGCCAGGGAAAAGGTGGAAAGACTTTATCTGAACCGCAGGAACGGTTAGTTAAATGCCTGGTACCCTTCCCGCCCAGACACCACCTATCGTTGTCATCGGAGGCGGCCCCGCCGGGCTCATGGCAGCCGAAGTGTTGATTCAGAGCGGCGTGAGGGTCCACCTTTACGATTCCATGCCATCCGTCGGGCGCAAATTTCTGGTGGCAGGCAAAGGCGGTTTAAACCTGACACACTCCGAACCGCGCGAACAATTCCTGGCGCGTTACGGTAGCCGCCAGAAACAACTTGAACCTTATCTCATAGAGTTTGGCCCTGATGCTCTGCGCAAATGGGCCGCAGAACTCGGCATCCCGACCTTTATCGGCACATCCGGGCGGGTTTTCCCAACGGATATGAAAGCTTCGCCCCTTTTGTACTTATGGAAACAGCGCTTACTCGCAAGCGGCGTGATCTTCCACATGCGGCACAAATGGCTAGGTTGGCTGGCAGATGGTGCTTTGCGCTTCGAAACCCCGGATGGGGAAGAAAATCTTCAGGCCGGGGCTGTGGTTCTGGCTCTGGGAGGCGCAAGTTGGGCAAAACTTGGCTCCACCGGGGCCTGGTTTAGCATTCTCGCCAGCAAAGGAATTGAGCTGGCGCCGTTTAAGCCTGCCAATTGCAGTTTTGAAGTCACCTGGAGCGAGCATTTCCGCGCGAAGTTTGATGGACAGCCCCTCAAATCCGTGATTCTATCCTTAACAAATGCGCAGGGGATCACCTTTCAACGCCAGGGCGAATTTATTGTTACCCCCCAGGGTCTGGAGGGCAGCCTGATCTACGCGCTCTCGGCCCCCATACGTGACGAGATCGAGACAAACAGCAAAGCCATCGTTCACGTCAACCTGGCTCCAGATTGGACCGTGGAACGGCTTGTCGAACGGCTAAGCCAGCCTCGAGGCTCTCGCTCGCTTTCCAACCACCTAGAAAAAGCAACCGGCATCAAAGGCGTAAAAGCCGGGCTGCTATGGGAATTCGTTCCCAAAAGTGATTTTACAAACCATCACAAACTGGCCGCGGCCATTCATGATCTTCAAATTCCACTGACTGCTCCAGGCCCTCTTGATGAAGCCATCAGTACCGCAGGCGGCGTGAGCTTTGATGCGGTCGATGAGCATCTGATGCTGCGTAAACTACCCGGCGTCTTTTGTGCCGGGGAAATGCTGGATTGGGAAGCTCCCACAGGCGGCTATTTGATGACAGCCTGCTTTGCCACCGGCCGCACTGCCGGGTTGGGGGTTTTATCCTGGCTCCAAAATACCGCCAGGATGAGCGCGCGCCAAGAGCGATAAATGGAAAGTTCTATTCAATCCGCTGCAAGCCGCGCAAAATGGCAGTGGTTTCACGCGTATTGGCGGCAACATCAGCAAAAACTAGCATTAACTGCCCCAAGCCTGCGCTGAACATTCCCAACAAAAACAAACCCAATCCCAGGATGGCCGAATAGATGCGGGCATCGTCTACCATGCGCATATTGCTGCCAGCCAGCAAGTAGTGGTTTGCATAGTCTACTACTGCCGCATTTTGCAAAAAACCATAAATCGCGGCGCCAAACCCCAAAAACATGAGCAAAATCCCAACAATGAGAACCATAATTCCCAGAAAGCGTACAAAAAAATACATAAGACCTCCTTTGGACTGGCATTAAAGATCGGAAACAGGTGCCTGTGCTTAATGGTAACACGAATGAGACAAAACTTTAGGGTGCTTTTTTCATATGCTTTTTCCATCGGCCCGGTGATACGCGAGCAAGCCTGTAGGCATAAAATCACTTCCAGCGAGGGGTGCTAAAGGCTAAGAAAAAGCCCATCGGGGCGCGCGGGGTGGTTGCAAATTCCAGAAAAACTTTGGCGGCCAGGGGAAATTTATGATGAATTTTAACGAGGATTTTACGTGATTAATGCGAGATTTATACGAGAGGTTCGCGGCTGATTTGCAAAAAAGTGGGACAACATAACAAAATATCGTCCCACTTTTTATGCCAGAAACCTTTTTTTACCAGGCGTACGCTTCGGGTGCTTCTCCGCCGGGGCCGGGGAAAATATCGTCGAGGGCTTTGAGAGCCGCATCGTCCAGTTTGATCTCAAGCGCGCGCAGGGAACCGGTTAACTGATCCAGCGTACGCGGGCCAATGATGGGCGCAGTAACCACCGGGTTGCGCACCAGCCAGGCCAGGGCCACATCTGCGGGCTGCTCGCCGAAGGCTTTGCACCAGGCTTCCCACTTTTCCAGTTTGGCACGGTTTTTGTCAATTTCCTGGCGCATGTCATCCGAGGCGCGGCGGCCCTTTTCAATCTTCTCCAGCACGCCGCCCAGCAAGCCACCCGCCAGCGGAGACCAGGGGATCAGGCCCAGGCCGTAATCTTTACAGGCCGGAATGACTTCCAGTTCAACCATGCGATCATTCAAATTGTACAGGCTCTGCTCGCTCGAAAGGCCCAGGAAATGCCTGGCCTTCGCCGTTTCGTTGGCTTTGGCGATATGCCAGCCTGCAAAATTGGAAGAACCCACATAAAGCACTTTGCCCTGCTGTACCAGCAATTCGCAGGCCTGCCAGATCTCATCCCAGGAGGTCAGCCGGTCGACATGGTGGAATTGGTACAGGTCAATATGATCTGTCTTCAGGCGTTTGAGAGATGCCTCGCAAGCCTGGCGAATGTTGAGCGCAGAAAGACGCTGCTGGTTGGGCCAATCGCCCATGCGGCCATACACCTTGGTAGCCAGTACCGTCTTTTCGCGGCGCCCGCCACCCAGAGCAAACCAGTTTCCGATGATCTGCTCGGTGACACCCTCACCCAACTTCCAACCGTAAACATTGGCAGTGTCGAAGAAGTTAATTTCAAGTTCGAGCGCTTTGTCCATAATGGCAAAGCTATCGGCCTCAGTTGTCTGTGGACCAAAATTCATTGTACCGAGGCATAATCGGGATACCTTCAGGCCTGTTCGGCCAAGCTGCGTGAATTCCATCCTATACTCCTCTGCAAAATTCTCTAACAGGCTGGCGCACCTGCACCATGCAACCTGTGAATTTCATTACCTATTCTTCGGGTTATTTAGTCAGCTCCGCGATAGTCGCGTCCAGCTCTGTAAAAGCATCGGCAAGGGGCAGGCCCTGACCGTAGGCCATAAAACCATCCGCCAGGATTTTATTAACCCGGCGCCAGTCCGCAGACTGCGGATAAGGCACGGATTGGGGCATTAATTTCAGGGCGGCTTTTAGCTCTGGAATGGTCATTGCATCAGCTTGCAGGGTTTTTACAGCGGAAGTGGTGACTGGCAGCAGCCCGGTGCTGCGTGACCAGAGAACTTGATTCTTCTCTTCCAACATCCAGCGAATAAACAACCAGGCAGCCAGCTGGCGGACCCCACTGGATTTTAACACTGCCAAATCGGGACCGTAGGTGAAAATGGCAGGCTTTTCGCCGGGGAAGGGCAGCAGGGTCCATTTGTCGGGGGAGGCGGCCGCGGAGAGGGCCTGGTTCTGCCCGGCAATATCGCCCAGGCTGCCAGTGATGAACAGGGCCCGGCGCGAGGCCAGGTGCTCAAAATTGGATATGGAAGACGGCTGCCAGGCGCAGCCCGCCTGCTTTAGCCCGCTGAAAAACTCCAGCGCGGCCAGGTTTTCGGGGGTATTAAAGTGAAACTTGCCATCTACAAAGACTTTGCCACCAGCGGCGGCCAACCATGAATAAGGGGTCTGCCAGTTGGAGACGACATCCAGGGCCAGCCCGCCATAGCCGTCATTGGTCAGATCAGTATCCTGCTTCCAAAAAGCGTTGGCGGCGCAGGCCTGCTTGCGAAAATCTTCGCTGGTTTGCGGGGCGGTATCAAAACCCAGGTAGTGGGCAAAGCTGGTGTTGTAAAACAAGAAACGGGCTGAGCGCGACAACGGCACGCCGTAACGGGCTCCATTGATAAAAGACTGATCCCAAACGCCGTTAATGATTTCAGCGGCATCCAGGCCAAATTCGGGCTGTACCAGGTAGGGAGAGAGATCGACGGCGTTATCCTGCCAGGTCAGGATCTGCTCAGGGAGCGCCGCCACAATATCCGGCTGGTCTGGGGTGCCCAGCAGGCTGCCGACTTCGGTTGTTAGCGTGCTTAAATTGGGCGAGGCAGTGACCATGAGCTTGATGCTCCACTTGTTGGATGATGTGAATTCAGCGGCCATGCGGGCAAATAAATCTGCAGAACTGCCGCCGAAGCCGTGCCAGACCAGGACTTCGACACCCTGCAGCATATCTGGGCGGACACCCAGATTGGGCAAGGGGGTGGAGGGTGGGAGCGCGGTTGCGGTGGCTGGTAAGGGGGTGGAGGTTGCCGCAGGGGTGGCGGTAACCGCCGGCACACGAGTGAGGAGTGTGACGATTGGAGAACAGGCTCCAAGCAAAATGGAAGCCAGCAACAGAACAGGCACGAAGCGGCGCATATTATTATTCAAAGTTATCCAAACATAATCAGTGGGACGGGGATGAAAACCAGGATAAAGATCAGGATCATCATATAGGCCATGGCGCGGCGGCCCGCATCGAGCTCGGTAATCTGGTCGAGCGGTTCGGCGGATTGGCGACCAAAGAAAAACAACAGGCCAACCCACAACCACCAGCCGCTCCAGAAAAAGCCCAAAACAAAGAGCAGGCCAATAATGACCGGGAGCGCGTATTTTAGTTTTTTGCCAAACAGGACATACATGACATGCCCGCCGTCCAATTGCCCGGCAGGGATGAGGTTTAGGGAGGTTACCAGCAATCCGGCCCAGCCAGCCATGGCCACCGGTGAAATAAATACATCCGTGCCGCCGCTGGGAACCGGCAACCCGGTGAAAAAATACTTAATCCAATAAAGCACGGGCGATACTGCGCCATAGCTGGCCGGGGCGGGCAGCAGCTGCCCAAACACGGCGTATTTGGCAAGCAGATACAGGATAGAGTTGCCTTCAATAAAACTTCCGGCAGCCGGGACAATCGGGCCGGTTTTTGAAAGAAAAAGACCGTAGAGCACCACCGGAATGGCAACGAACAGGCCTGCCAGCGGACCGGCAATGCCCACGTCAAACAGGACGCGTTTGTTGCGCGGCAGTTCCTTCCAGACGATGACTGCGCCCATTGTACCGAGCAGGCTGGGGAAGGGGATAAAGTAAGGCAGGGTGGCGGCGGTATTATTGCGCCGGGTTATAAAATAATGCCCAAATTCGTGCGCCAACAAGATGCCCAACATGCTGACAGCAAACGGCAGCCCACCATGTACAAACGACAGCCAGGCCATCTGCGCGTCGGATGTGGCGGAGGCAAGCTGCTGGGGGTCGGCGTAACCCATGCCAGTCCAGACCACGCTGACTACGGTCAGCAAAAAGAGCACCACGTTAATCCAGACCCTGGAGGGTTTGGGCTCGGGCATACTGACCGTAATCATGATCACCTGGCGGCCATCCTCGCCTTTGCGAAAAAGCGGCATCAACTCGTATGGACGCAGTAGAGCGGTGAGATGGTCGTAGGCCTGGATTGAATCGGTGGTGAGCTGCCCGCGATAGCGGAACAGGAATTCTTTGCCGGTACCGCCAAGAGTGACATCTTCTGTATTAAATACGCTGGAAACAAACTCGTTCAAAACTTCCTGTTCGGGAATATTCATAAAGCACCTTTAAAATTGATTTGACAAGATATGAGCGGGAGTGCATGGGGGTCGAACCCACCCTGGACCGCAACGCGGCCCAACACCGATTTTGAAGACCGGGAAGCCCACCGGGACTTATGCACTCCCACTGGCAAGGATACCCCAACTCATCAGTTTTGGGGGAGAGTGAAACAGAAGTAATTTTTGAGATGCTCGTTTTTTGGGGAAAAAATAACAATTTATATTTGCGACGGTTTCTCAGGGGTTAAAATGCCGCAAGAATTGGGTGAGATATTCTGCGCCGTAGAAAACCATCATGAAAGTGAATGTCGTAAAGCACACAACCGCCAGGATGGTCAGGCCCCCGGTCCAGATGCCGATCAGAGCCAGCGCGCGGCCTTTTTCGCCAGTGGCGCGCAGCTGGCGCAGGGCTCGAAACCCGGCAATCAGGGCGGCAGCGCCCAACAGGATGGCAGCCGGGTAACAAACCGAGGCGGTCAGTGGAATTGGAACAACACCCCCGCAAAAAGAAACAAATGTGAAGAATGCAGCTATAAAGCTGAGCAGTGCCATGCGATTGGTTGGAGCGCTGGAAGGGATCATGTTCACCTAAAGAAAAAAGATCGCCCGAGAGCGATCTTTTTAGTTAGTCGGGGCGAAGAGATTTGAACTCTTGGCCTCTTGCACCCCATGCAAGCGCGCTAGCCGGGCTGCGCCACGCCCCGATTTACTACCACGGCAGGCCTTACCGTTCGCGGTTTTGTACCGCGAAGCGCAATTATAGCTGTGTTTGACAATTTATGCAATACGAATTTGGTGCTTTAGCGCGGCGTACTCAGGAATGAGGTGTTTAGAGCTTATCCCGCCAAGATCCCGCAAGAGATTCGGGGATTAAGGTGACAGTCACCTGGTTTTCTGCGATTTAACTCCTAAACCGTCGGGTGACTGTCACCTTTCCGCCCGGCGATCCTGAGAGCGCGATTTTGCACCGCCCGAAGCGCTTAGACTGGCACAAGCATTTCATACGTTTCGATTACTTCGGCCTGCAAGCTGCCGGCGGAAAGTTCCTGCAAGGCGGCCTGAAAGGCGGTGAAATTCTCAACTGGGAAGCGCAGGGTCATGGTGATATCGGCGGCGAAGTCCTCGCCCAAAATGGCTCCGTTGTGGCGGGCGGCGAGCAGGCGCAGGCGCTCGAGCAGGTTGTACGGCAGGGCCAGCAGGACAACATGCACCTGTGTTTTGCGTGCGCGAGGCACATCCTTAACGACAAGCTGGGCGGATTCGGTGTAGGCTTTCACCAATCCGCCGGTTCCGAGCAGTGCGCCGCCGAAGTAGCGGGTGATGACCAGCACGGCATCGCCCAGGCCGCTGCCGCGCAAGACTGCCAGCGCGGGACGTCCGGAGGTGCCCTGCGGTTCGCCGTCGTCCGAACAGTAATCGGTGAGGTTGTTGCCGCCGCCGATGATATAGGCCGGGACGTTGTGGCTGGCATCCGCAAATTCCTGGCGAATGCGTTTGATGAAGGCGCGCGCTTCGTCGGTGCTGAAGGCGGGTGCGATGGTGGCGATAAAGCGTGAGTTGATGACGGTGGTTTCACGCCGGAGCTCTTGAGCGGGGATAAGATAGGGGAGCTGCATACAGGTGATTGTATACCCTTCCCGGTCACAATGACACTGATTGTGACCGGGAAGGGTTTTTTAATGCAACATGGCGCCGGGGCATTCTAAAACAAAAACCTGCCCATAAAGGACAGGTTCTTTCCCCAAAAAGGGGCTTGTGGTGCCGAGGGAGGGAATCGGACCCTCGACCGAGCGATTATGAGCCGCTTGCTCTGCCTCTGAGCTACCTCGGCAAAACTTTGTGCCCTAAAGTACAGGGCGGGTTGTATTTTATGACACTCCGGATATTTTGTCAACAGAACCATAACACAGACAGCAATTCTCATTATGGATATTTACATGATTGCGGTGGTACTTGCGCCCTATCCCCCTGCGCCCTTTCCGGCTGGCAAGAATAATTTTTCGTCGTGCGGGTTGTGCGGGAAAGGGGAAAATCTTATTTTTGAGAGACTGGGGAGCTTAGCTCCCCAGTCTCTCAAGCTCTCAGCCCGTCTTGATTGCGCTATTCAACATCATTTTGAGGCGAGAAAATAAGGAATGCCGGGTGAAAATGGCTATTTGGCTTCCATGAGCTTCGCGGTGATGGCTATTCGTTTATTTTTAAAACCATAATGAGAATTGCTGTAACACAGAACAATAACGGGCAAATCACCGAAAAGGATATTGGCTTACAAGGATAAATTTGATACAATAAGTCATATTTTGTTTTCCAAAACCAAATAGGTTGCTGATCAATTTTAGACATGATCCCGACAGGGCCACACATTCGTTAACAAAAACCAATAAGTCTTAAAGCTTCTTGATCAACGGAGACGCATATGGCAGGACAAAAGACAAAGGAAACCGACGCAAGTATCCAGGCATATCTGGATGCAATCATGGACGAATCGAGACGCCAGGACTGCAATCAGCTTATCGAAATCATGCAGCGCGTCACCGGCAAGGAAGCCAAATTATGGGGCTCCAGCATTATTGGGTTTGGCAGCTACCATTACAAATACGAAAGTGGAACCGAAGGTGACTCATGCCTGGTGGGTTTCGCATCCCGCAAAGGGGATATCAGCCTGTACTTATCATTGGGTATTGAGAACCGTGAAAGCATCCTGGCTGATTTTGGCAAATACAAATCTGGCAAAAGCTGTCTTTACATCAAGCACGTCTCGGATATAAAAATTCCCATACTCGAAACACTTGTCGCAGAAACAGCCGCAGAGAGACGGCGGCGCTACCCGGAATAAGGCCGGCCTCGACAAGACACATCCCGCTTAACCAAAACAAATCAACAGGTCGAAACAAAAGGAAAATCCCATGAGTATTCATCCAGGTTTAACAAATTTAGCAGGTCAATGGTCGGGAACCAACCGACTATGGTTATACCAAGCCGATCCGTATGAATCCGCGACAGGGTTGACAGCAGCCATTTTGGCACAGGGGCAGTTTCTTCAATTGCAGTACAACTGGTCGTTTGAAGGTGCGCCCCAGGATGGATTGCTGCTGCTGGGGTACGAAGAACAATCAAAAGCGAGCAACGCTGTGTGGGTAGACTCGTTCCACATGCAGGATAAATTCATGCTGCTCCGCGGAATGGTTGATGACGATGGAAAAGTCGTCATTAAAGGTGCATACGCCGTGCCTCCCGGTCTGGATTGGGGGTGGCAAATCAGCCTTGCGCTGGAATCGGGCGATCAATTAGAGCTTGTGATGCACAATATCACTCCCGAAGGGGAGACACAGTTGGCTGTAAAAGCTACATATTCGCGGCAACCGTGATCACCTAGAACCATTCGTTAGATCAGGAGCAAAAAGCTTGGCAACACTCGATCGAACAAAAGATAACCCCTGGGTTCTCAAAACCCCTCCCGGAACTTCCGAGTATACAATGCACATCGAAAACAAGGATGGCAAAACTGTCCTGGTTTGCACAGTCGGCACAACCAGCCTGTACTACTATACCCGCTGCATCGACGATCTACACGCCATGCTGAAGGAAGCCGGAGACTGGGTCGAACTTGGCGGCGCGGATGAGCAAAAACCCGCCAGGGAAGGAACTGTTGAAGACTGGGGAAGATCGCCGGACAATCCAATCAAAGGCTGGTATGGATTAAAGAAGGGGCTTAGGGGACGGTTCGGGGTTTACATCCCGCCGCTGATGGAAGCGCTCGGCCTATGCGAACTTGAGCATAACCCGAAGGGCAACCGCATGCGGGCAAAGTAGCCTGCTCAAATGCTGGCTTCAAACCCAGCCTGTGCTCACTTAGGAATGGCCGGGTTCCAACAAGCTGTAAAGGATGCGTGAAAAATGGCAAAGCTTTGGAAAAAAGGACGCGGCAAACTCGGGCTTTTTCAGCCGCTGCTTGGACATTGGGTGACAATAGCCAGCTCACCGGCGGGTCCGGTGCGCTGCCTGCGGGATTTTGAGCAGGTGTTGGGCGGTCATTACCTGCGTTTGAATGCACGCTGGGAAATAGGCCCTGAGGCTTCGGGAAAAGTATATGAGGAGATCGCCCTGATCGGGGTTGGTGATGATGGGCGGGTTTGTTTCTGGTCTTATACTTCGGACGGTAAACGTTCGCAAGGTGTGATCGCCGATGTGACCGATCTGCACCCTGAAGCGGTTGGTTTCGAAGCCGACATGCCTGCCGGTCGGGCGAGAATGGCGTATTGACCTGGAGAGAGCGGCGGCTTTCACTGGGTCGTGGAGGCCAAAACAACCAAAGGTTGGAGCCGGATGGTGGACCACCTGTATCTGGCAGCGGAACAAGCCTGATCAAACAAAACGTCAGACTGCTGATATTGGACCGCAATCACGATTCCAATTTCTTGACCGATGAGTAGTCTGAAAAAGGAGCCGATTATTGACTGAAACCATACTTGGAAGATTGTTAGCGCATAACATCTGGGCTAACGAACAGATCATCCAGGCCTGTTCATCCATCGGCGACGAGCAGCTCGATGCCGAACCGCAGTCCGCCACCATTGGGAATATTCGCAGCACGTTGTTTCATTTGGTGACCTCGCAGGAGGGCTACCTGAGACTTTTGACTCTGCCGTTGGAAGAGCGTCTCGAGTCCGTCCCCAGCTCGTCGTTCACAGAGTTGCGGGAGTTTGCCGGGCAGAGCGGAGCAGCACTACTCTCCCTGGCGCGGGATGATGCGGAAATTTCGATGAAGGGGCGGCTGCAAACCAGGGATGGCTTCTACGTGGAACCCTGGGTGATCCTGGTTCAGGTGATTAACCACGCCACCGAGCACCGCGAACAGATCAAGAGTATGCTCAGTTTCCTGGGGATAACACCCCCCAGCATTGATGGGTGGGATTATGGCGAGTTTTCTAAAGCGCTCATCCCGATTGGAAAGGGAAACCGGGGCTGATATCCGTTTGTTGCACCTATTCTTCGGCACGCTTCAATTAGCCTGCTTGAGAAGTTACTCGCAAGGTAAAATTAATGAGAAACGGCTGCCTTTAGCGGGGATGCTTTCGACTTCAATATGGCCGCCTAGAAGTTTGGCCAGCCGCTGTACCAACGCCAGCCCCAGGCCAGTGCCGCTATAGCGGCGGGAAAGGCCTCCATCAATCTGAACAAACTTCTGAAACAAGCGTGGTATATCTTGCGGTTGAATGCCGATGCCGGTATCCCAGACTGTGATTTTTACCTGCTTGCCAGTCTGTATACCTTGCCCGCTATTGGAATCATACTGAGCGCGCACGTCAATCCCCAGGCTGCCGCCTTGCGGTGTGAACTTAATTGCATTGTTGAGCAAATTAACCAATATCTGCTTCAGACGGCGGGCATCTGCTTTCACGATGATATTCACAGGGGAAATTGAGAAACCTATGCCAGCCGGGTGTTTTTTCTTGGCACTACTTTTGACCATACGCATGCTGGATTGGCAAATTTCTTCCAGCGAACAGGGTTCGATCCGGGGTTCGATTTTTCCAATATCAAGCAAGGCCAGATCGAGGATATCGTTAATCATTTGAAGTAGTTTCTGCCCACTGGTTTCGATGTGACCCAGGGCTGTGATCTGCTTCTCATTCAACGGTCCGTAGGTTTCCAACTGCAGGATCTGGGCCAACCCCAGAATACCCGTTAGCGGGGTGCGCAGCTCGTGGCTGACGCTGGCAATAAATTCATCCTTCATGCGGGCGGAACGAGCCAGATCCAGGTTGGCAAGCTGAAGTTCAGCAGTTCGTTCTGCCACGCTTTGTTCAAGAACAGCCGCATATTTCTGTTGTTGGGCATACTGTTGAGCATTTTGAATGGCAATGGCGGCCTGATCGGCAAAGATTTTCAGGTGTTCGGTATCCAGCTCAGTAAAGGAATTTGGGGTTGCAATGTCGAGCCCCAGGAAACCAATAATTTCGCTCTTGTTTTTGATCGGAACGCTGAGATTCGAGCGTATCCAGGCGGTGTAAGGTGTAACAATCCAATCTGGCTCTGTCTTTGTGTCCGGGATAATAAACGGCGCACCAGTTGCCTGCATCTCGCGCAGGTTGCGTGTCTGAGGAATCGAAAACTGGATGGGGTCCAACGCTTTTTCACGATTGGGAGTGCGGGAGTCCCGCTGACGAACCGCCCTGGCAATCTGCTGTTCTTTATCGACCAGCATGATATAAGACACATCATAATGTGCTACACGCCCTACATTATCCAGGATGCGGTCCAGCACTTCTTCAAGCTCAAGCGTACTGTTAAGCGCGGCGGCTGTATCGCGCAGCGCCTCTGCCAGCGTCCGCTGGTCATGTTCGGCTGCTTCACCCTGTTTTATGCCAGTGATATCATCCAGGATTGCGCGGCATTCGCGCCCATCAGCAGACACAGCAGCCATGAACCGCACAATCAACTGTGACTGGTCTGCTCTTTCCAATTTTATTTCACAGCCTGCGTCCGCTTTTGTCGCAAACATCCGTTTCAAGAACGCTTCAAAAACAGGCTGGTCTGCTGCCGTTACAAAACCAACCAGATTTTTTCCGATCAATTTTTCGCGCTGAATGCCGAGCAGTTTTGAAGCCGCATGGTTCGCGCGGCTAATGACACCATTCTTATCAAGTGTGAAATAACTGATCGGGGCGAAATCGAACAATTCAGCATAAGCGGTCAACTCTGTTGTCAACTCAGGCTGTGTGTTGCTCAAATCCTGTTTGCGAAGTTCGCGAGAATTTTTTTGATTTTCTGGCAAAGATGGGAGAGCATCGCCGGGAGATCCTGCGCTTGCCTGGCTTTCATCGGTCTTTCGACGCACTTCAAAAGCATCCAATGTCTTTCTGGTCTTCATACCTTTTCCCCGAATGTCACTTTTAATTATGTGAAGGCTACTCTTTTCGCACCGAGATTCTATCATCATTTTTAACAACGAATAACGACAGCCACCGATGCTTCAACTTTTAATCTAAAAAACCCCAGGGTACCCGAATACTATATATTGGATTATGCCTCTTTTTGCTCTTAAAATAAAGGAAAAATGGTCACTTCCTTTAAGGTGACAGTCACCTTAATCCCCGTAAAAAACAATTCATGCCGATGTTCTGGCATGAATTGTTTTTTTTTACCCATGAAATGGCGATACACTGGCTGGCTGCAGTGCCCATTATTCCGAGGCGAAGCGCTGCTCTTCCTGTACACCGGCGGGAACTACGCGCACGAAGGTGTTGCTCCAGTCGACGAGCAAGTCCAGGGATCTTTGCGATTCGTCGGCCTGGTGGTTGCGGGAGAGCTCATCGGTATAGGTAATCAGCAGATCGCGCAGGTTCTTTAGATCACCTTCACCCACGGATTGCACGACGACTTTGGCGCCCTTTGCCAGGCGGCGTTGAAGGGCGGCGCGGTCAAAATTGAGATGCGGCTGCAGGCGCAGGTAGAGCACGCCACCGGTCATGCCGGCGCACATCCAGGGGCCGGGATCGCCCAGAACAAGGACGCGCCCGGAGGTCATGTATTCGCACAGGAAGCCCTTGACGTTGGAGCGCGCGCCGATAAAACCCAGGCTGTCGTTGAGCGGGTGGTTGATCTCGCCGCCGATAATGACATCCGCACCCGAAAGACGGATGCAGGCGCGCGAATCCGCGTTGCCTTGCACAATCACTGTCCCGCCAATGCCGCCGTAAGCCAGGCTTTTGCCAACAGAGCCATCAATCAGTTTGCCGTCATGGTTATAACCTTTCAAAATGACGACACGCCCGCCGGAGATACCTTTGGCAACGCCATCCTGCGCGCCGCCTTCCACCAGAATGTGGACCGGCGCGGCGTTGTAGGCTCCCAGGCCGTTACCAGGCACGGAGCTGCTGAAGAAGCGCAGCTCGGTTTCAGGCACAGCGGGCAGGTCAACCCCGTTGAGGGGTTGCCGCCAGGTTTCTTGACGCCCACCCACGCCGCCGTGACCGGGCATCCAGCCCCAGTTGCGGGTATAACGGGTGAGTGCGCCGGTGAGATGCGTGCCGAGCGCGCGGTCAACCGGCGTAACTTTATCATCTTCAAAATGGATAACACCCTGCCGGTAGGTGGTGAAGTTTTCCATCACCAGGTTGGAAATGACGGTGGTGAGGTGGTTGCGTGGTCTGCGCAGCGGCCCGCGGTCGATCATCGCCATTTCGCTGATGGGCAGTTCGATGGGTATAGGCTTGGAAGCCAGGTACTGGTCGACCGGGATGAGCATTTCGGTCATATCAATGCGGTCCTGATGCGAAATCTGGACCAGCAAGTCTGAGCGGCCTACCAGCTCTTGCGCGCTCGCAAAGCCAAGGCGCGCGACAATCTCGCGCACGCCATCGCCAACCCCAGTAAAAACACGCATGAGAGACTGGGTGGCCTGTTCCATATCGCGCGGCACAAAGTGCTTGATGCCCTGGGCCTGGGCCTGTTCGAGGGTTTCGATCTGAGTAGTGATGCCGGTGTGGCAGGTGCCGAGCTGGCAGCCGCGGCAGATGGTGCAGCCGATCGAAACCATGGCGAGGGTGGCAAACCCAACACGGTTGGCACCCAGGCACATCAGCTTGACCACGTCCGCGGCAGAGCGCACCCCGCCGTCAGTCCAGATCTCAACCTTGCTGCGCAGCCCGGCTTCGCTGAGGGCGCGGTTGGCCTCGATGACGCCAATTTCGGCGGGCAAGCCGACATAGCGCAAAGAATGTTGGCGGGCGGCGCCGGTGCCGCCATCGTACCCGGCCAGGTAAATAATATCCGCGTCGGCCTTGGCGATGCCGACAGCGATAATGCCGATGCCGGGCACTACCGGAACCTTGACAGCGACGCGCGCCTTGGGGTTGGTGGTTTTGAGTTCTTCAATAAACTGCGAGAGGTCTTCAATGGAATAGATATCGTGGTTGTTGGAGGGCGAGATCAAATCTACACCCTGCTTGGCATGGCGCGCCGCGGCCACTGTGGCAGTCACTTTGCGCGCGGGCAAATGGCCGCCTTCACCGGGCTTGGCACCCTGGCCAACTTTAATCTCGAGCAGGTTGGAGGCATTGATCAATTCCGAGGTGATGCCAAAGCGCCCGGAGGCGATCTGGATACCGCGATTGTAAGGATAGCGGCCCATCATATCGGGGATTTCGCCGCCCTCACCATTGACGGAGAGCATATTCAGGCGAAAAGCAGCTTCGGCGTAGGCGCGAAAAGCGACTTCACCCTGCGAACCAAAGGACATGGAGGCGATCAGGAACGGCAGAGCGTGGGCGGTAATGCCCAGATCTACATTTTTGGCATCCAGCGGGTTGGGCTCAGACTCTGGATAACGGAAGTCCAGAATATGGCGGATGGTGGTGGGGTTGGCCCGCGAGGTGGCATCGGCGTGGGCTTCGTAAGCGGGCCATTCCACATCACCCTTGCCGACCTGCCCGGCCATCTTCCAGATTTTTGGATAGAGATGGTTGACGCGCGATAACTGGCTGCGGCCCTCGCCGTTGACGATTTCGTTACGGGCGGCGAGATCGGCATCCAGATTTTCCCAGCGCAAGCCGTTGTGCTGCGAACCGGCATAATTGACAGTACCAAGGGCGGCCGCCACATCCGTGCTGAGGCCGATACTGGCAAACAGACGTCCATAACCGCGCATTTCGTGGATGCCCATGGTACTGGTGCATTTTTCCATGCCGGCGCACAAGGCTTTCAGTGTGTTCGCCAGGCGGTCGACCTGTTCCTGCGGCTCGCGCAGCCGGTCGGCGTCATCCAGGGCCACCTCGAAGAGCATATAGGGGGAAATGGCGTCCGCGCCGAGGCCAATACACATGATCATGTCGTGCAAATTGCGGACGGCCGCAGAGCGAAGCACCAGCCCGGCCTGACGCCGCAAATTCACGGGGCGGTGGGCCACCAGGCTGAGATCAAACTTCCCGGCGTCATTGATCGGGAGCGGGGTGGGCATGTTGGAAATTTCAGCATCTGAAAAACTCAAACGCAAGGCCCGGTCAATGACACCCAGCGCCAGAATCGGGTCGACCCAGCCGGAATTGTTCTGGAAAGCACGGGCGTCATCCAGAAGCACCAGCTGCGCGCCCTGGCGCACGGAACGCACGGCGCTTTGCGCCAGGCGTTCGAGGGCCTCCCGCACCGATTCTCCGGGTTGGGTGACCGCGTGCAAATGAGCGACCTTTGCGCCGCCGAAATGATCCAAAAGTTCGGCCAGCGTCAGACAGCCGGATTTGGAAGCAAGCTGTTGAAACTGCTTTTCGGGCATAAAGGGGTGCCCGGCCGGATAATCGATCAGGACGGGGGTATCGAGCGTGACATGCCGGACCTGAACAAGCTGGTTGGGGGCCAGGGGCGGGCGCTGCCCGATAATCACCTGGGTGGAAAAATGTTCCATTTCGCGTTCACGGTCAATGGCCGGGTTGGTGACCACTGCGACAGCTTCTTTGAAGTAATCGGCAACATTCTGGCGTTCCAGAGAGAGGGGCGGCAAAGGGCCGTCGTGACCGAGCGAACCGAGCGGCTCGCTGCCGTTCTCGGCCAGGTCGTGCAGCCAATCGCGGTCTTCGCGGCCCCAGCCAAAGGCAGCCAGGCTTTGCTCCAACTCAACTGCGGAAATTGGGGCAAGATCCGCCGAAACCGGGTTGGTATCGAAACCATCTTGCGGAGCAGGGGCGCGCAACGCCACGCCAGAAAACAACGGGCGCGGCAGGGACAGGCGCTGCTTGAGGGTTTCGAGCGAGCCAAAGCGGCGGCGGGTAAGGTTGAGCATGCGCTGTTGGATGGCGGAATAATCCATCACTTCCACGGTTTGCCCGCGGCGGATGCGCAAGCGCATTTTTTCACCGGGTGAGAGCGGCACCGGGTCGATGTGCATGGTATCCAGGTGGTAGACACCTTTTTCTGATGAAAAGAAATATTCCTTTTCGGTATCGCCAAACCAGAGCGGACGCAGACCGAGCGCATCCACGCTGAAGACGCACTCGTCGCCAAAGCGGGAAATGATACCCGCCGGACCCTGGGCAAACGGCCCAAAAGCCTGGCGATAATATTTATAAATAACCTGCAGCTCAGGGGAGAGTTTTTCCACCTCGCTCAAAATGGGAGGAAAAACCAGTTCCATGGCTTCGGTCAGGGTGAAGTGGTACTGGTGGATCAGGGCCGAGAGCAACCGGTCAACATCCTGCGAGTCGCTGCCGCTTTTGAGCAGTTCGACGCCCAGCATGAGGGCCTGTTCGCGCAGGCGGGCGATGGTATTGATCTCGCCGTTGTGCCCAAGCAAGTTAAAAGGCTGAACGCGCTCGAAGCTGGTGGCGGTGTTGGTTGAATAACGCGAGTGCCCAATGGTGATGGCGGTTGTGAAATCGGGATTGCGCAACTCGGGATAATACTGGTAGAGGGTTTCAATGGCTCCGCGCACTTTATAGACGGCGACATAGCTGGAAAGGGAAGCCACGTGCACATTGGCCTGGCGCTCAATGCTTAAGGACAGCTCAAAAAGCACGCGTTCCACGTTTTCGAGCGGACCGTTGCGCACCAGCCCGGCGATCTGCCAGAGCAGGGGAGCCTGCTGGCGGGCCATTTTGCCCAGGGCCTGGGGTCGGGTCTGGATGGGACGCTCGATCAGCAGGTCGATGCCCGCAGCCTGAAGAAGTTTGAGGATTTCCCTCTGCACGCCGGGGATATCCACGGCGGTGTTGGGGATCATCAGGTGACCGACAAAAAAGCGGCGGTCTTCGGCCAGCCAGCCGGGTTTGCCATCCAACTCCAGGGCTTGCGCCCAGAGCCGCCGGGGAATATCGGTCAGCACACCGCAGCCGTCGCCCTCGCCGTTGACCTCGCCGCTGCGGTGGCCCATAATGCTGAGCGCCGCCAGCGCGCGTTTCAGATTGCCGTGCGAGGCATCCCCGCTTTTGCGGACAGAAGCAACGATGGCACAGGCATCATGTTCTTCAAGCCAGCCCTGTTTATCTGGCATCGAGACCCAATCAAAGGATTTTTGAGGCTGATGATCCTGTGCAGCAGTGTTGTTTTGGTTATTCTCTTGCATGGCAAACCTTCCTTCCAGAACGATAAAAGGTAATTCTATCTATGATAAGGGCTTAGGCTGTAAGTACAAGTACCCGAATGGGTATCATTTAGGCCCCGGCAGGCACTTTGACCTGCACAAGGACATAATCGACCATGTATTGAGGGATATTAACCCCGGTGGTGGCAATACTGTTACGAAATTCCATGGTGTGATTGATCTCATTGATGGTCATGCCGTTCTCAGTCTCGAACAAATCAAGCGCGAGCAGCCCGCCGCCCACCGCGCGCGCCGCCCGGCGGCAGAGATCCGCGATCTCAGGCGTGAGCGGGCAGTTGGAGGCGATGCCGCCGCGCGCGGTGTTGGTGATCCAGTTTTCGGAGGAGCGGTAGATGGCGCAGATGGGCTCTTCACCGATGACGAAGGCGCGGATATCGCGGCCGGGTTTGTTGATGTATTCCTGGATGTAGAAAACCTGGTGATTGACACCCATAGTGGCCTTGTGTTCGATGAGTGCTTCGGCTGTTGAACGGTTATCGACTTTGGCAAGCAGGCGTCCCCAGGAGCCGACCACCGGTTTGAGCACGCAGGGGTAGCCGATCTCCTCCACCGCGGCCAGGGCGGATTCTTCGTCAAAGGCCATCAGCACGCGCGGGGTAGGGATGCCTACACGCGCCAGGATCTGGCTGGTGATGTATTTATCGCCGCAGCATTCTGCCACAGCCGAAGGATTGACCACGGGCACGCCGTGCGCTTCAAAGATGCGCGAGATGTAAAGACCGCGCGAATAGGAAATGGAACGTTCAAAAACCACATCCACCGCATCTGGCAGTTTGGAAATATCAAAGAAACGTTCTCCATCCAGGATGCGCACAATTTCAACATCGGGACGGCTGGAAAATTCTTCCAGCAGCAGTTTCTCTTCGGTGCGCAAACGGGTCATTAAAAAGCCTACACGAATCATGGGATTATTCCTTTCAGCATCGATTAAAGAGCCGCGATGATCTGCGAGGTCATCTGCCCGGTGGTCAAGGCACCGCCCAGATCGGCGGTAACGAGGTTGCGTTCGAGGCAGGCGTCGATGGCGCGGCGCAAGCGCACAGCGCTCTCAGCCTGCCCGATGTATTCGAGCAGCAGGGCAGTGGAAAGCAGCGTGGCGGTGGGGTTGGCTTTGTGCTGCCCGGCGATATTGGGCGCACTGCCGTGCACGGGTTCAAAGACGGCCGTTTTTGCGCCGTAATTGCCGGAATAGGCCACGCCCAACCCGCCCACCAGCATGGAAGCCTCATCGCTCAGGATGTCGCCAAACAAGTTGGTGGTCACGATGACCTGGAACTGCTCTGGCGCGCGGATAAGTTCCATGGCGCAGGTATCGACCAGCATCTCATCCATCAAAATTTCAGGGTATTCCGGCGCGATCTCGAAGGCAACCTGGCGGAACAGGCCGCAGGTGGCGCGCAGGATATTGGCCTTGTGCACGACGGTGACCTTGTTGCGGCCCCCGGCGCGGGCCAGATCGAATGCTTTGCGGATGATGCGCTCGGATGCGCCGCGCGTGATGATCCTCTCGCTGATGGCGCGGCGGCCTTCGTCTTCGACGCGTTCCACGCCGCTGTACAGGTCTTCAGTGTTCTCACGCACGATGAGCATGTCGATGCCGGGGCGCGAAACCGGGTGCGGGAAAGAGCGGCAGGGGCGGATGTTGGCATACAGATCGAGTGTCTGGCGCATGCGCACCACCGGCGAAAAATAGCCGGGGATGGCGGGCGGGGTGGTGACTGCGCCAAAGAGCGTGGCCTGGGCGCTGAGGATGCTCTCGAGGGTGGCCTGCGGCAGGGGTGTGCCGTATTTCTGGTAGGCACCAAAGCCGATCTCGCTGCGCACATATTCCAGATCGAGCGAGAGGGCCTCCAGCACAGTTTCGGCCTGGGCGATCACTTCCGGGCCAATGCCGTCACCCGCCAGCAAACAGATGCGCTGGCTCATAGCAAGTCCTCGATTTCGTGCGTTTTCAGAAAGTTGACGATGCCGCCCGCCTGCACGATTTTCAGGACGAAATCGGGCAGAGGCCGGGCCTGGAACTCACTGTTTTTGGTGAGATTGCGGATGCGGCCGGTGGCAAGATCGACATCAACCTCATCGCCTTCATCAATACCGGTCACGGCTTCGGGACATTCCAGAATGGGCAGGCCGATATTGATGGCGTTGCGGAAAAAGATGCGCGCAAAGGAGGGGGCGATCACGCATTTGGCCTGCGAGCCTTTAATCGCAATCGGCGCATGTTCGCGCGAGGAGCCGCAGCCAAAGTTTTGACCGCCCACGATCACATCGCCGGGTTTTACGTTTGGAGCATACTCGGGCTTAATCTCGCAAAAAACATTCTTTGCCAGTTCCAGCGGGTTAATGGTGATGTTATAACGGCCGGGAATGATCTCGTCCGTGTTCAAATTTTCGCCAAAAGTCCAGGCTTTTCCCATTTCAGGCCTCCAGGTAAGGTCGGGGATCGGTGATTTTGCCGGTCAGCGCGGTAGCTGCGGCAGTGGCCGGGCTGGCCAGGTAGATTTCAGAAAGCGGGCTGCCCATGCGCCCGATAAAATTGCGGTTCATGGTGGTCAGGGCGCGCTCGCCGGGCGCCAGGATGCCGCCATGCCTGCCAATGCAGGCGCCGCAGCCGGTGCCGGTGACGGTGCAGCCCGCATCCATCAGGATCTGGATCAGGCCATTTTGCATGGCTTTTTTGAAGATTTTAGCGCTGGCCGGGGTGATGATGACGCGCGTGTAAGGGTGGACGGTTTTGCCTTTCAACATGCCCGCCACAATCTCGATATCTTCATAGCGGCTGTTGGTGCAGGTGCCGATATAGACTTCATCAATCGGCAGACTGGCCACCTGTTCGAGCGGGCAGGCATTGTCCACGTCCGGGTGACAGGCGACTTGCGGACCGAGCCGGGCAACATCAATTTCAACGACGCGCTCATAACGCGGGTTGCGCGGGCGGAGCTGGGTGAATTCGCGGCGCGCGGAGGTCTCGTTTGCCAGGTAATCGAGCGTGGTCTGATCGGCAGCGATCAGGCCGCATTTTGCGCCGATCTCGGTGGACATGTTGGAGAAGATAATGCGTTCGTGCATGGGCAGGCGCTCGATATATTCGCCGCCAAACTCCACCGAGCGGTAGGTGCTGCCGTCCATACCCAGCAGCCCGGCGATGTAGATCATGACATCCTTGGCAAATACGCCCGGCTGCGATTGGCCGCTCAGGTTGATCCGGATGGTTTCGGGAATTTTGAACCAGCATTTGCCGGTCACCCAGGCCACGCCAATCTCGGTAGATCCCAGACCCGCGCCAAAGGCACCCAGCGCGCCGTAGGTATTGGAATGAGAATCCGCACCGATCACGATGGCGCCCGGCGTGATGTAACCTTCCTCGATCATGACCTGGTGGCAGACACCCTGGTGATAAAACTGGGTGATATTCTGCTCCTTCATAAAGTCCATGCCTTTTTTCTGCGCTTCGGCTGCCAGCAGATTGGGGGCCGGGTAAGCGTGGTCAAAATGGATCACGATTTTGCTTTTGTCTTTGATTGGTTTGCCAATTTCTCGAAAAGCCTTGACCGCCAGCGGCGTGGTGTTGTCGTGACTCATGATGTAGTCCACGTCCACCAGCACAATTTCGCCGGCCTGTACTGCGTGCCCAACTTTGCGGGAGAATATTTCCTCAACCAGCGTTCCCATGTTTGCCTCCGTTTCCATTTCCGTTGCCGTTACCGGTATATTTTTTTAAGATGACGCGCGTCTCGGTGCGTTTTACGCCCGTGACCGTGCGCAGTTCTTCGATCAGATTGTTGAGCGCCATCACATTTTCCACATTGACAAAGGCGCTGATGTCATACTCGCCGGTGACTTCGTAGACATTGCTGACGTCTTTGAAGCTGCGCAAACGGCGCACAACCGCCGTGGTGTAGACGTGCGACTCAACCTCCAGCATGACCAGCGCGTTGATATCGTGCGGGATGACGTCGATCTCGCGGCCGGTGACCTGCTCGGCGATTTCGATAATGTCTGTGTCAAAGAGTTGTTTGCGATTGTCTGCCATATTTTTGATACGGGTGACAATCACCTCCAGCTCGGCCGGGCTGACCTGGATGCTGTATTCATCAAGGCGGGCGGCCACGGCGCTTTTGCCGGTGTATTTGTCAATCACAATTTTGCGCTCGCGCCCCAGCAGGGCCGGGTCAAAGGGTTCGTAGGTATGCGGGTCTTTTAGAATCCGATTGGTATGCACCCCGCTTTTATGGGTGAAGGCATTTTGGCCGGTGATGGGCTTGTTGGGCGCCAGAAAGAAGCCGGAGACTTTCTCAAGATACCCGGCGGCGGCAACCACCGGTTGGATATTAAATTTGCTCTGGTCTTCCAAATTGTGAAAGGCCACCACCGTTTCGGCCAGATCGGGAATGCCGGTGCGCTCGCCCAGGCCGTTGATGGTGGTATGGATGCAGTCTGCCCCGCCGCGAATACCTGCCATGGCGTTGGCCAGCGCCAGCCCGTAATCGTTGTGGCAGTGCAGGTCAATTTTGCAGGGCAGCAGCCGCTGGCGCAGCGCCTGGACGCGCGTGAACATATCATGCGGCTGCATGATGCCGAGCGTATCGGCAAAGCTGATGCGGTCGGCGCCCGCCTGGATGGCGGCATTGCAGACTTGCACCAAAAACTCAAAATCGGTGCGGGTGGCGTCTTCGGGCGTGTAGCGCACTTTAAGCCCCAGGCTGCGCGCGTAGGCGATATGCTCGCAGACAATCTCAACGGCCTGTTCCTGGGTTTTGTGCAGCTTGGCGTCCAGGTGAATTTTGGAGGTGGCGTAAAAAATAGCCACACGCTGCGCGCCACTGCCTCTGGCGCGGTCAATACTGGCACGCGAAGCGATGGAATGCGCGACAATCTCGGCTTTCAAACCCAGCGCGGAAATGCGCTGGATGGCCCTGGCAACATTGGGCGAGACAGATGGGTCGCCCGCCTCGATCATATCCACGCCGATCTGGTCGAGCAGGCGCGCGATTTCCAGTTTTTCGTCGATCGTAAAGCTGACGTAGGGGGTCTGCTCGCCTTCACGCAGGGTTGTATCCAGGATTTCAATCATAAAAACAAGCTCCTCGGTGAATAAAAAAACGCGCTCTCCGATGTCGGAGAGCGCGTTGGGTTACAGGGAAAGAACGGACGGTCAAACCGTCTGTTGGCTTATGAATTCCTGCTTAACCAAACGAGGCCCACAATTCCGATCACCGATGATCGAGAAGTGGGCTGGCGCTTAGCCTTGGCCTCAGAAACAATTGTAAGGGCAGGTTGTTTCATAATGGGCCGATTTATACCTGTATGGCTCTTATTTGTCAAGTATGAAATTGAGGATCCATAGCGGTCTCAAGAATATTGGTTTCAGAGCTTTACCACTGAGATCGCAGAGACCCCGCAAGAGATTCGGGGCAATGTCGCAGAGAAAGCCAAATTAAAACTCTTCGGGATGCTGGGGCATCGTACTGAATTATTTACAGGATTTCCGCGGTGAGAGGTTTTTATTGAGTCGTTGATGCAAAAGATCGTGTCCAGATTTCTCGATTTCGGAGTAAAATCAGCGGGCTGGCTGTCCAAATCCAAACCATAATGCCAGAATCACTTTAAAGGAGAAAATAATGAACGATGAGTTGAAGGTTCAGGATGGTCAGATTGTTTCGATGGACTATACCCTGCATGTGGATGGCGAGATGATCGATTCATCTTCCGGCCACGAACCGTTGGAATTTTTACAGGGCGCGGGCAACATCATCCCCGGCCTGGAGCAGGAACTGTACGGCATGGCGATCGGTGAGAACAAGAAGGTTATCGTGCAGCCTGAAGACGGCTACGGCACACTTGACCCGGATGCACTGGTGGATGTACCCCGCGAACAGTTCCCGGCTGAAATCCCGCTGGAAGCTGGCGTGGAAATCCAGGTGACCGACCAGAGCGGCAACCCGATGATGGCGCGCATTGACTCGGTCGATGACGACAACGTCAAGCTGGACTTCAACCACCCGCTGGCGGGCAAGGAGCTGCATTTCGATGTCACCGTAGTGGGTCTGCGCGAAGCCACCGATGAAGAGAACGAGCACGGTCACGCGCATGGTGATGATCACGAGCACTAAAGCGCGGCAGTAAACTGTAAATCAAAACGTGCCCGGATGGCGGTTAACGCCATCCGGGCACGTTTTTGTGTTAAGAGAAAGTTACACCAGCAGTACAAATACAATCGCGAAGAGGGAACAGCCCAGGTTGACCAGGTCGTTATCCAGCCAGGGCCAGCCGCGCAGCCGGGTGGTAGGGGTGCCGCAGGTGTGCAGCGGGTGGCGCTCGGTTTCTTTGGCGCAGGCGGGGCAGTAGTAAATGGACTGGACGGTGGCGCCCAGCAGTGAGTCAAAGAGTGACCCCAGCAGGCCCGCCAATGTCACCAACAGGATGATCGATAAAGTTCCGGGCAGCGGCGAGATCAGTCCCGCCAGCACGCCGATCAAGCCCGACCCGGCCAGCGAGGCGAGCGTGCCGACCAGCGAAACGCCGCCGGATGTGCCTTTCTCAACGACTTTACCGGGATGTGTGATCAGGCGCGGGGGATGCGGGTTGAGCACACCCAACTCGGTGGCCCAGGTATCGGCATTGACCGCCGCCAGTGAGGCGGCGAAAGCCAGCCAGACCCAGGCCTGCCCGGGGAAGAACCAGGACAGTCCGGCGAACAATGTCGCCAGCCCGCCGTTGCCCAAGACCTGCCCGGCATCACGCCGGCCGCCTTTGGAAAACTTCTCATTCAGGCCGGTCTTGCGCTTTTTGAAAGCGCGCGTCAGGATGGTGGACGAAACAAAAAAGGCCAGCAGCAAAACTGCCCAGCGCCAGCCGCCCACGCCAAAAATGACGGCGCCCACCAGCACGGCAGCAAACGCTCCGGAGCGGCTCAGGCTGTGGGCGCGGTAAGCCAGATAGGCCACAACAACCGCCAGAAGAAATCCGATCAATAATTGCATAGGTTCAGATAGGGGTGGTCAGGATGAAAAATACGGCTACGAGAAAGAACAGGGCCGAGACGACGCCGGAGGCCCAGACGATCAACGCCAGGGCGCGCTGTTCATCTTTGCGATAAAAGAACAGGCCGGATAGCCAGCCTATGGTAAACAACAGAGCGCTCAAGAGCGGCAGGAGAATAAGCTGCGCCCCTGAAACTGGCGTGATGGCCGCACCGGTTGGGCCAAAGCCCAGGGAGACACGCTTGAGAGAGGGGATAAAAACCGTCACCCAGACCAGCAGGCCGACGTTCAGGAAAATACCGGTCAGCCACAGGTAGCGCGCCAGTAGATCATCCCAGGCGCGAACAGCCACGAAGGACGGGAATTGCGAGTGACCCTGAATGGACTGCAAACTGCCCATTTCGGTAATTTTTTGAAAAGCCGCCAGGAATGCGCCCGGATCTTCGGGCGAGATGGCAAAGATCTGCCTGGCGGTCGAAACCAGCACGATGGCTTTGGCTTCGGAGGCCAGGAATTCCACTTTGCCAATATCCGGCTGGCGCGATACGCCCAGGATGCCGCCCGGCAGGCGGAACCAGGGCAGGCCAACCGGCGCAAGCAGCCCTTCCAGCGGGCGGATCCATTCCACATCGGTGACGGGAATATCTTCAATGCGCAGGCCCCAGACCAGGCGCAGGGTATTCCTATCCAGAAAGTAATTGGCGCGCGTAAGGGCGTAGGCGCGATAGGCCAGGATCGGCACCGGGACGGCGGTTGCGACAAAGATCAAGACGTAAATTGCGAAGAGGAACCCGACTTCGGTCTGGAAAGTCAGCCAGAGCGCGACAAAACTGACCAGGCTGAGCAGGCTGGCTAAAATGAAGTGAACGGCAAGCCCGCGCTGGCGGGCAGGCGGAAATTCGGTCATTGGGCGGTGATTTCCTGACGGAGCGCGTCACACACATATTCGACCTGCTCCTTGCTCATCACGCCGCTGAAGGGCACAGCCACGCCGCGGCGGCCCAGATCCTCGGTCACGGGGTAATCGCCTTCACGGTAGCCAAAACGCTCCACCATGTAGGGCTGTAAATGGATCGGTAAAAAGTAGGGCCTGATCGGAACGCCGCGCGCTTCGAGGCGCTTTGCCAGGGCGGTGCGGTCGAGGTGTTTGTCCAGACGGATGACAAAAACAAACCAGGACATGCGCGTGGTTTCAGGGGCGACAAACGGCACTTCGATGCCGGAGATGGCTTGCATGTGCTCAAAATACCAGTTTGCCACTTGCTCGCGCTTTACCAGCATTTCATCCAGACGCGCCAGCTGCGCGATGCCCAGCGCGGAGGACATTTCATCCAGACGGTAGTTGTAACCGAGGTAGGTATGCGAGAGCCAGGTATCGCCGGGGGCGCGTCCCTGGTTGCGCAGCGCGCGCATCAGGTCGGCGGCGCGGTCGTCGTTGGTAATGATCAGCCCGCCTTCGCCGGTGGTGATTTGCTTGTTGGGGTAAAAGGCAAATATGCCAAAATCGCCAAAGGTACCAGCAAGTTTGTCTTTATAGGTTGCACCCAGGGCCTCGCACGAATCTTCGATGACGGTCAGGCCGTGCTGGCTGGCAAGCGCGCCAAGCGTATCCAGGGCGGCGGGCTGACCAAAGACATCGACTGGCACCAGCGCTTTCAATGCGCCGGGCGTGAGGTTTGATTTGCGCGGCAGCCAGTTGGCGATATTCTTGACAGCCTCGGCGGCTTGAGCGGCATCGATATTGCCGGTTTTGGGGTCAACATCGACAAAGACCGGGATGGCATTTTCAAACAAGAGCGCGTTGGTGGAGGCCACAAAAGAAAAGGGCGTGGTGAGCACCAGGTCGCCAGCGCCAATTTCCGCCGCGCGCACGCACAGATGCAGCCCGGCAGTACCCGAATTGACAGCGATAGCGTGTTTTGCGCCGGTATAGCGGCAAAAAGACTGTTCAAACTCCAGTACCTTTGGCCCCAGGCTGAGGATGGGTGTGTTGATCACATCCATAACGGCCTGGCGGTCGGCATCGGTAAGGTCTGGCGAAGACATGGGGATTTTCATCATAGGATTTTTGCCGGGCGCAGCAAGCGCGCCGGACCCTTTCACAGGATTGCTCGGATTTTTTGGACCAACTCGGCGGCGGGGACCAGTTGATTCTCGGCCTGGGTGCGCAGTTTGAGCTCGACAACTTCGTTTTGCCAGCTGCGTTCCCCCAGCGTAATGCGAACCGGACAGCCGATGATATCGGCATCATTAAACTTGACCCCGGCGCGTTCGTCGCGATCGTCCAACAGGACAGAGAGGCCCGCCTCGGAAAGCGCGGCGTACAAATCTTCGGCGGCCTGGCGGGTATCGAGGGTTTTACCTGGAACATTCATCAGGTAGATATCGAAGGGCGCGGCAGGCGCAGGCAAGGTCAGGCCTTTTTCATCGTGGAAATATTCGGCCAGGACGATCAATAATTTCTCAAAGAGAATATGCCCATCCGCATAAATCAACGCGGCTGACCTGGCCTCGAGCGGCGTGTGACAGGCAGGGCAAGGCTCACCGGGGTTAGCCAGGGTGACATCCGCCAGCAAGTCGGCGGGATAGTCGCGCCCATAATTGGTATTCTTGAGATGATAGCCGTGCTGGTTGGCCCCGGCCACCAGGTTGGGCGAAACCGCCACCAGGTTATCTGCCAGTACCAGCGCAGTGTGCAAGCCGATGGGCGAAGCATACCCGGCCACCGCTCCGGCGGCACTGATCTCATCCGCAGTAGCCAGGCGCAGCGCACCAACACTGGCGCGCAGTTTGGCTTCGCTCAACTGCAAATCGCCGCGCACCACGACAAATACAAATTTTCCATCGGCCAGGCGCGTGAACATAAGGGCTTTGGCGGTTTTTTCCTGCGGGAGCTGCATAAACGCGGCCAGCTGCGTAATGGTATTGCATTCGGGAGTCAGGACTTTTTCGAGCGGCAGGGCTGCTTCGGTGCTGAAAGGCTGGCGGTCAACACGCGCCCACTCGCGGCGGGCGGCGTACCCGCAGCCCGGGCAGCACAGGAGATCATCCGCGCCGCTTTCGAGCGGCACAAAATATTCAGTGGTTTCCTGGTCTTTGAGGGGTTTCAGACCCAAGCGGGTGAAAAATTCCTGGATCGCTGCGGCGTGAAAACCAGAGGCAGCGCGCTGCAAGCGCTGAATGGCGAGGTTTGCGAGCGGCAGGGCTTCGGAGGCGCGCGTAAAATAATTGGCGCGGTATAACAAAGCCAGGCCCTGCGTGCGGAGTTCCGCCGGGGCCGTGCGCTGCGTTTGAATGGCTAACTGGGAAAATCTCATGGGATGGGTTTCAGGCCGGAGTCTGATCGGTGACGGGTGTTTCGGAGCCGGGCTCGGGACCCAGGTCCAGGTCCACGTGGTCTTCCATGCGGATCTGGCCGCGCAAAAAGGCGCCGTCTTCGGTCACGAAGGAAGTGGTGACCACGTCACCCCAGACCCGCCCGGTGGCGCGGATCTCCAGCTTTTGGGTGGTGATGTTGCCGCGCACAGCGCCCGCCACGATGACCGTGCCGGCGCGGATATTTTCGCAGGTCACCCGGCCGCTCTCGCCCACCACCAGAATTCCACGCAGGCCGATCTGGCCTTCAAAGGTACCTTCAATGCGCACCCCGCCTGCGCCGCTGAGTTTGCCTTCCCAGATGACGCCCGGGCCAAGCACGGAGGTGATGCGCTCGACGGCCTGGACCAGCGGCTGCGGAGTGGTGGTTTGTGGGGTTGGGGTGTTTCGCTTGAACATGGATGAGTATGGTTTTTTAATCTGTCAATAGAATGGACGTCAAATTTTCAATGCTTTCACCGCTGAGTACGCAGAGGTTTTTTCTTTTCTCCGCTCTCTCGGCGGTGCGGGGTTTTAACGCTGTAATTGTACCTTGAAAAAGAGGAATATAAAAAGCGCAAGACGCCCAGGTGGGCGAACTTGCGCTTTTTGAGTTTGAACCAGTAAGTTTTACTCTTTTTTGCTCTCGGCGCGCGGGTCAGCGGCGGCCATGATGTTGTAGCCGCTATCGACATACAGCACTTCGCCGGTGACGTGGGCTGCCATGTCTGAACACAGGTACAGGGCGGCGTTGCCGCAGTCTTCGGGGGTGACATTTTCACGCATGGGGGCCATATCCGCAAAGTTTTTGTACATATCGCGGAAACCGCTGACGCCCATGGCCGCCAGGGTGCGGATGGGCCCGGCTGAAATCGCGTTGACGCGAATGCCCTGCGGGCCAAAATCTGAGGCCATGTAGCGGGTGGAGGCTTCTAGCGCGGCCTTGGCGACACCCATCATGTTGTAATTGGGGGCCACTTTGACCGAGCCGTAATAAGTGAGAGTCAGCAACGCGCCGCCCTTGTTCATAATGGGCTGGAACGCGCGCGCCAGGCCGACGAAAGAGTAAACGCTGATATCCATTGCCAGGTGAAAGCCCGCCCGGCTGGTGTTGTAGAAATATCCGCTCAGTTCATCCTTGTTGGCAAAGCCGATCGAATGAACCAGAATGTCGATATTGCCAAACTTCTGAGCGGCTTTTTCGGCCACGCTGGTGATTTGCTCGTCAGAAGCCACGTCGCATTGTTCCACAAAGTCCACACCCAGGCGTTCCGCCAGGGGCTTAACGCGCCTTTCCAGGGCCTGGCCCGCATAGCTGAAACCCAGTTGGGCGCCTTCACGCGCAAAAGCCTGGGCAATGCCCCAGGCAATCGATTTATCGTTTGCAAGACCAAAGATTAACGCATTTTTACCGGTTAAAAGGCCCATATTTCCTCCAAGGTTTATTGTTTTTTCACAAGAAAACGCCATGGCAGTGATTTCCATGGTTCTGGCACACTATATAAACCCACACGCGGCCCGATGGTCACGCTTGCGTCAGAAATCACAACACCCGGTTCAATCCACAGGCTTGAGGGAGCCTGGGTCAGGTCGAGTTCGTTTTGAGACATGTCAATGCCAAAAGCCCGCGCAAGCTTGGCCGGACCGTTGGTCCAATCCGCGGGTTTGGCCGGAGCGCGGCGGGCGGCAACCAGATCCTGGCCAGTTTCCAGTTCCAGAGCGCGGATCAAGACCGCAGCCGGGAAACCGGCCTGTTCGGTGACCACGTTCAACATCCAATGCATGCCGTAGGCGAAGTAAACATACGCGCGGCCGGGCGGGCCGTACATGACGCGCGTGCGCGCGGTTTTCCCGGCGCGGGCATGACAGCCCAGATCGGTCTCGCCGATATAGGCCTCGATTTCAACGATCAGCCCGCTCAAACGCACGCCGTCCTGGATGCGCACCAGGCGCGCGCCCAATAATTCGCGCGCGACGGTAAGGGTCGGACGGTCATAGAACGAGGGCGGGAGCGGGTTCACGGGCGGGGTTTTCAGGGGGTTTTTAGCGGCCAGTTGTTGCGGTCGTTGATCGTTTCCACACGCCAGATGTGAGAATCGGGATAATAGCGAAAAGAAGAAAAGCTGGTATTTCGCAGGCGGAAACGCGGCCCCTGAAAGTTGGGTTGCGGCGCGATACCGAGGATGGCATACAGGGTCATATTCAAAATGGCGCCATGCGTGACCACCAGGTAGCGCGCGGGGGGGCGCTGCAGGATCCTGTGCAGGGCCTGACCGGCGCGTAAATAGAGCGCCCATTCACTTTCGCCGCTTTCATCCGGGGACTGATACGGATTAACAAAATCCGGGTCTTTGAACTGTGCGCGGATTTCGGTCATCGTCAGCCCGGAGCGTTTACCCATGTCGCGTTCTGCCCAGAGCGGATCAATCTCAAGCGTAGGGATTTCTAGGTGCGCGGCAATAATTTCGGCGGTGTTACGCGCCCGACCCAACTGGCTGGAAATGGCTGCATCAAAAGTCACATCTTCCGCCTGCCAGCGTTCAGCCAGTGCCTGGGCCTGAGCCTTCCCAAGCTCTGAAAGCGGATAATCTTTGAGACCTTGCATGCGGTCTTCCGCATTCGCGGTTGACTCGCCATGGCGTACCAGCGTGATATGAAAAAATGGTAAAACGGGAGAAAGCATATTTATTGACCTTTGCGGGCTGTAATTCGCAGAATCTCACCATCTGAAAGCTTTTGCAGACTTTCAAAGTCGGCCACCAGCGAAAGGAGTGAGGGCGGCATATATAGTTTGTATGGATCAGGTTGAAGCCAGATGTAATAGCCGGGGGGCTCGCCCGGCCAACCGGCAAACTCGCCCTTGATCTGATCTTTTGTGCGCGGAACATCCAAAGAGGGAGGGTTCGTCATGATGCGGCGGGTAAAAAACCAGACTAGCGGGGGAATATTGCTGTACAAACGAGCTTCCGGCTCTTTTTCAAGCAAAATAACAGCCTGCCGCAATACCTGAGACTCATGATATGCGCGGGTGTTGTACTGGTTGTAACCACTTTCGCCATCCGCCAGGCTGACCTGAACATATTTATAAATTTTATACCCAGGATAAACAGACCATAGAACAAAGACCGCGCACAAGACCGGCACAAACCATTTGGAAGGCAAGGGAAGGTGCGGCAGGATCAAATAGTCAAAGGTAACGATCAGCTGCACAAGCACGGGTAAAAAGATAATGACAAAATAACGATCAGAGAACAGGGATTTATGATCCGCAGTCTGCATATTCAAAACAGTGGATGAATAATATATAACCGTTAATATCCACATCGAGATCATGGCCGGGTGGGCAAGGACGCCCGACCAGGCGCGCCACTGTTTTGTTCGATTGATAACCAGGATGATGAGCAAGAGTACGGCAAGGATCAGCACCGGCTCCAGCAGCCCATCAGCAGAAAATGGGCGGTAAGGTATGAACCAGTACATCATCTTGCGCAGTGACTGTAATATATTGATGCGCACGTCAGCGCCTTCGGCGTTGGAAGTGCCCCACCAGGTACCCGAGAGCGGCAGGTTGTGCAGGGCAATCCACAGGGCAACGGGCAGGCTGGTTAGGACGCCAAACAGACCGGAGAGCACAATACCTTTCAGCAGGGTTCGACGCTGTGCGTAGAGGATGATGAGACTGCCTGCTATGATATGCGCCAGACCCGAAAAACGCAGCAAGGGCGCCAGACCCGCAACCAAGAGCAACCCCGCCAGCGATTTCCAGGATTGACGTTCTATGTAATCCTGCCCCAACAGGAAAAATAGCAGCGTAAAGGTCAGAAAGAGCGGGTCAGAAAGAACACTGGCGTGCATGGACAGGGCCGAAGGTGAGAGAAAGACGAACAGGCTGGAAAGGTAAAAATACACCGGACGGGTTGTGAAGAGTCTTTTGAAGAATAAGCCGCTCAAAAAAATATTCACGCCCCACAACAGCGCATTCAACACCCAGCCCGCTACAAAAGCGTCCAACCTGAAAACCCAGGCAAAACCGGCGATAATAAAGGAAAATAGCGGTGGAAAAAGGATCAGCGGAGCGCCGGCGTAGTCGATCAGCCCGCGCCCGTTACGCAAGTTGTGAGCCACAGAAATATAGTGAATTGAATCCCCGGCCACGCCAGCGCCAAACCTGGCTGTGGATAAGAAAACGATCCCAATCCCGAGCAGGGATAGGGAGGCCAGAAATATCCACTGATTATGTTTTATAAAAAATTCGTATTTAGTCACGGCATGTTACCCCGGCAGATGTTAACCAGGCCCGCCAGAAGCATGCGGGGCGAAGAAGCCCAGGTCACCTTAATACGCGCTGGCAGCCCTGGAAATTAAGTTAATTACCATTCCCGGCCGCAGGTTAATGCTTGTTTTTAAGCAGGTAGATCGGGCGGCCCTTGACCTGTTGAAAGATGTAACCAACGTACACGCCAATAAAGCCCAGCAAGATCATGATAATTCCGCTGGCGATCAGCATGATAGCCATTAATGAACTCCAGCCGGGGACAATGCGGTCATATTGGCCGGTAAGCCACAGCAGCAATACATAAGCAATTTGAACCACAGCGAGGATGAGGAAAAGCCCGCCAACGCTCAGGCCTATATAGAGCGGCATCAGAGAGAAGGAAAAAACCGCATCTGAAGCCAGGCGCAGCATTTTGCCAAGCGAATATTTTGATTTACCCGCCACGCGGCGCGGCTGGTGATAGGGCAAAATCAGGCTTTTGTAGCCCATCCAGGCAAACATGCCGCGCAAAAAACGATGGTATTCGGGCATGGATTTGAGTGCATCCAGCGCCTGGCGCGAAAGAGCCCTGAAATCGGCGGCGCCTGGTTGAATACGGGTGCCGCTGATGTGGTTGATCAAGGAATAAAATACGCCTGAGGTGACTTTTTTAAAAGAAAGTGAACCATCTTCTTCAATGCGCTGGGCCTGGACAATATCGTAACCCTGTTCAATCAAAGCGATCATTTCACCGAGTAATTCAGGCGGGTGCTGACCGTCCCCATCCATTGATATGATCACATCCCCATCCGCATGATCCAGCCCGGCGCTCAAGGCCGCCTGGTGGCCGAAATTCCTGCTCAGGATCAGCGGCTTAAAGCGCGCATCCTGCGCTGAAATCGCATCCAGAATGGCGTCTGTCCCATCGGTGGAACCGTCATCCACATAATAGACCGAAAAATCATAAGGCAGGGCCTCAATGGCAGCCGCAACCTTAAGATGGATCTGTTCTATTACCCCGGCTTCATTAAAAACCGGGATCACAATCGAGACTCTGGTCTTATCAGACATACTGACCACCTGACCGGATTATTTGCGTTTCTCGTAGTTTTTCTCTAGCCAGTCGCCGTAACCATCCTGGTTAAGCACGGCTTTTACCCATTCGATATTAGACAGGTACCAGTGCACGGTTGCGCGCATACCGGATTCGATATCATGGCGCGGCGTCCAGCCAAGCTCCTGACGGATCTTGGTAATATCCATGGCGTAACGCCGATCGTGACCGGGGCGATCCTTGACATGCGTCATGAGCGCAGCATGTGGAGCGGATTCCGGGCGGAGTTCATCCAGGATGGAGCAAATCTCGGTCACCAGGTCAATGTTGTAGGGCTGATTTCCGCCGCCGACATTGTAGGTTTCACCGGACTTGCCATCCCGGGCGACACGGTAAATCGCTTCGCAGTGATCTTCCACATACAACCAATCGCGTATCTGTTTGCCATCTCCGTAAATAGGCAAAGATTTGCCGCGCACGGCGTTCAAAACCATGAGGGGGATCAATTTTTCGGGGAACTGGTAGGGGCCATAGTTATTGGAACAGTTTGTGATGGTGACCGGCAAACCGTAGGTATGGAAATATGCGCGCACCAGGTGATCGGATGAGGCCTTGGAGGCCGAGTAAGGCGAGCGCGGGTCGTAGGGAGTGGTCTCTCTGAAGGCCGGGTGCGCGGCGCCAAGCGAGCCAAAGACCTCATCGGTGGAAACGTGGTGGAACCTGCGCCCGGCGAAGCCGCCCGCCTCGCTCCAGGCCTGTCTGGCAGCCTCGAGCAGGGTAAAAGTGCCCATCACGTTGGTTTGCACAAAAGGCGCCGGGCCCAGGATGGAACGGTCCACATGCGATTCGGCGGCAAAATGGATGATGGTATCGATGTGATGGTCGCGCAGCAACTGGTTGACCAGCGCGGCATCGCAAATATCGCCCTGCACAAAGGTATGGCGGGATGCATCCGGTAAATCTTCAAGATTCTTTAGTGACCCGGCATAGGTCAGCAAATCGAGGTTGACAATCTTTGCTTGAGGCTCGGCATTGAGCAAATAACGGACAAAATTCGCGCCGATAAAACCAGCGCCGCCAGTAACCAGAATGTTTTCCATTAGAAATCAAACTCCAAAATTGCTTCAATCACTCGTTCTTGATCCGCATCAGTCAAGACATTATGGAAGGGCAGGCGCACAAGCTGATCGCTGATACGCTCGGTTACCGGGCAATCACCGGGCTGACCACCATAACCCTTGCCCATATCCGAGAGATGCAAAGGCAAATAGTGGAATACAGCCTGAATGCCGCGTTCGCGCAGATGCGTGATCAGGCGCTGGCGCAGTTCGAGCGTGGGCATGAGCATATAAAACATGTGATATGCCTGCTCGACGCAGGATGGCACACAGGGCATTTGAACTTCATGCGCATAAGCCCAGTCTTTGAGGCTGGTATTGTAGCGTACCCACAGGCGCTGGCGATGGGATTGGATCTTTTCACGCTGCTCCAACTGCCCATAAAGATAAGCAGCCAGGATGTCCGACGGCAAGTAAGAGGAGCCAATATCCACCCAGCTGTATTTATCCACCTGGCCGCGAAAAAAGCGGCTGCGGTTTGTGCCCTTCTCGCGGATGATCTCGGCGCGTTCAATATAACGCGGCTCGTTGATCAACAAAGCGCCGCCTTCCCCGCTGGAGAAGTTCTTGGTTTCGTGAAATGACTGCGAGGCCAGCGCGCCAAACGAACCCAGGTTTTTATCGCGGTATTTGCCAAACAGGCCGTGCGCATTGTCTTCAATGATGGTGATATTGTGGCGGTGCGAAATCTTCAGGATTGCATCCATCTCACAACCCACGCCAGCGTAATGCACCGGGACGACCGCCCTGGTTTTGGGGGTGATCAGGGCTTCCAGTTGGGTCTCGTCCATGTTTAGCGTGTCGGCGCGTACATCAATGAAAACCGGAATGGCGCCGCGCAGCACAAAAGCGTTGACGGTGGAGACAAATGTAAACGCTGGGATGATGACTTCATCACCGGGTTTTATATCCAGCAGGATGGCGCTCATCTCCAGGGCATGTGTGCAGGAGGTGGTCAGCAACACACGCGGAACATCCAGCTGATGTTCCAGCATAGCATGCACCTTTTTGGTGTAGAGACCGTCGCCAGAAATCTTCCCCGTGGCAACCGCATCGGCGATATATTGCATTTCCTGGCCTACGATCGCGGGCCGGTTGAAATCGATAAAGTCTGGTTTATTTTGGCTCATAGGGTTTTAGTGGATGAAAAAATTGGGAGGCGTCTGGCCCGGTCATCAGCAACAGGTCCAGAATGGAAACCTGCCCATCAAAGGGTGGGTACAATTGCGGGTATTCGGGATAATCATAGCACATATACTCGAGGCCAATTCCGGCGGCCTCGAATAATTCCTGCTCGATATAATCGCGCGCGGAAGGCCCGCTGATATAGTGCGTGGCACCCACCGCGCTGAGGAGCTGGATCAAGCGGGCGGTTTTTTGGCCGTCCACACCGGCTATCTCGGATGAACGCATAAAGCGGGTGTGGGTGTTACCCATCTCGCGGGTGAGTGCAACCGTCAGGTCAATGGTAAAGTCAGCCAGGTACGCATCCTGGCGTTGATAAAAAAGTTCGAGCAGCGCGGCATAACGCTGAAACCAGGGGGCTTTGTTATAGGAAAAGGTAAGCGCTTTCCAGTGATTTTTTGCCCAGGGGCGGGCCCAATCCATCTTGACATCCTTGATCGGGATACCCTGGGTAACGCCGCCGCTGTGCACCGGAATGGTGAGCCATTGCTTGCCCTGGTTGGTTTTTATCTGGTTGCGATTACGCCAGCCGTGCTTGTCATATTGGACATCATCATAAAAAATAAAGAGATCAGCCTTGAAAATCTGGTCAAAATAGCCGCGCCAGGGAATGTAGGAAGGCTGCAAAATGACGACGTTCATGCTTGCTTCACTTCATTATCAGTATCCGTGGTTGTGAAAACCTTGTAGGTTGGCCGGCCATAAGAACGGTCGAAAATACGCGCCAGGTATTCTCCGATAATGCCGAGTGCAAACAACTGCACGCCGCTGAAGATAATGACCGCAGAAGCCAGGAAGGAGAACCCAGGGATGGAGCCCACTGTAAAATAGGTGACCAGAACATAGACCAGCACAAACATGCCAAGAATTGTAAATAGAAATCCGAGGATGCTGGCAAAGCGCAGCGGGACGGTGGTGTAACCGGTGAGAAGCGTGAGTGCCATTTTGATCAGTTTGACCAGGCTGTAGTTCGACTTGCCGATTGTGCGGGGTGATTCTTCCACCGGCACGGTGCCAAAGCGGTTTGTGCCCCAGGTCAGCAAAACATCCAGCAGCAGGTCGGGGCCCTGGTAATTATCGAAGGCATTGCGGAGATGCGTGCGGAAAACGCGGAAAGAGCTTATGTCGCGGATGGAGTTGTAGCCCATGATGTACCCGACGACATTTTTGGTAATGCTGGAGGTGGCGTTTCGCCACCAACTGTGCGGCATTTTTTTGGGTACGCCAAAGACGACATCGTAACCCTCGGCCAGTTTTGCAAGCATGAGCGGGATTTCTTCCGGCGGGTGCTGTAAATCATCATCCATGGTGAAAATGACTTCGTAGCGGGCGGCGCGCACTCCGCACAAGAGCGCATTATGCTGCCCGTAATTACGCATCAGCCCGATGCCGCGCACCCAGGGATAACGGGCCGCCAGCTGTTCGATCACCTGCCAGCTGTCATCCGGGCTGCCATCACAGACCAGCAGGGTTTCATAAGAATCACAAATGCCGGGGAGAACTTTCCCCAGCCGTTCGACCAATTCAGGTATGGTGTGTTGGCCGTTATAAACCGGAATGACAACTGAAAGATTCATTTCACCACCAGTATAGGATTTTCAGAATTAGATTTTACCACTTCAAAATCACCCACCGCATAATCAAACAGGCCGTCACGTTTTTCAACGCGGCGGCCTGTCAGATCTCGTGTTTGCGTAAATGATGGTCGGTGTGCCACCCGGGATGTGATGATTTTTGCAGGGTTTTGTGCCGGTTAACTTACCCGCCCCGCTCGAACTTCAAAGCGGGAGAGTGTAGGCGGTTCAGGCCAGGTCGACACCGTGATAGTCTTTCAATAAATCGAGGGTGCGCTGCACTTCGGCCTGCTGCTGGGAAAACGACCAGCCCAGGCGGCCGCCCATGACCTCCGCCAGTTCATTGACCAGCGGTTTGCTGACCTGGCCCAACCAGGCCAGGGTGGAACGGCGCAGCAGGATGTCATCGATATGCAGGGCCTTTTCCCGATCAACCAGGAATTCCACTTCGCGGCGCGTCCAATCGGGGTTGGATTTGAGTGCCTGATCCGGCCCGGCCTGCAGGTATTGGGCAATTTCCAGCGCGCGCGTGCCGTAGCGCTCAAATAATTTCTTGGGCTGTAGTTCGCCCAGGCCGGTGGCATCTGCTATCTTTTTAATAAATTCAATCTGGGCCAGGCTGACAACCGGATAATCCTTGCCGCCGCCAATTGGAAGCGATTTTGTATCTGCTTTGCGAGTCTTGCCAAGCAGCGCGAGAGTCTTATCAGTGACCTGTTCGCCAAAAGCGCGGAAGCTGGTCCACTTGCCGCCCACCAGGGAATATACCGGGATGGAGCCGAAGCTATCTTCTTTGATGCTGTGATCGCGGGTGATCTGCCCGGTGGTTTTGGCGTGCATATATTCCAGCGGGCGAACCCCCGAGAACTGGAAAACAATGTTTTGACGGGAAACCTGGATGGATGGGAAAACGCGCGCCACCAGTCCAATAAAATAATCAATTTCAGCCTCGGTGCAGCGGACTGCATCCGGGTCTTCGATGGGGATATCGCTGGTGCCGATGATGACCTTGTCGTAAAACGGGAAAATCAAGACAATGCGGCCGTCCTTGTTTTCAAAAAAGAACTCATTGTTGCCAATCGCTGCGCGCAGTTCCGGGTGGTTCAGCACCAGGTGCGAGCCTTTGGTGCCGCCGATATAACGATGCGAAAGACCCAGCGTTGAATTCGTCAAATCGATCCAGGGGCCAGCCGCGTTGATGATCAATTTCGGTTGAATGGCATAGGTCGAGTCGGTTAGTTCATCCTTGAGCGTAACGCTGCCGCCCTGCGCGCCCTGCAGGCTGCAATAGTTCAGGGCTTTGGCATGCGGCCCTTCGGCTTCGGCATCCAGAACCAGTTCAGAGGTAAAACGTTCCGGGGATAGAATCTGCCCATCGTAATAGGTGGCTGTGTATTTGATATCGGGAGAGAGCTTTGGATATTTTTGCAGGGATTTCTCGCGCCCTTCAAACTTGTGCGGCGGAACGGTGCCCTGTGAACGGGTGAAGGAATCATAAAAAATCAGGCCGATCTTGATCACCAACGCGCCGCGCTCGGCGGGTTTATCCAGCAGGTTCAAAAACTTAAAGGGTGCATTTAAAAGCCCGGAGAACAGCTTGAACATTGGCACAACGGTGGGAAGAGGCCTGACAACATGTGGAGCGTTCTCGATCATGCGGTTGCGCTCCTGGACTGCCTCGCGTACCAGGCGAAATTCGCCATTTTCCAGGTAGCGTATGCCGCCATGCGCCATATGCGAAGAGGCCGCGCTGGCGCCTGAACAGAAGTCAGCCCGGTCGATCAGGAGAACATCCACCCCGTTGAGCGCCAGGTCGCGGAAGGCGCCAACACCGTTAATTCCCGCGCCTACAATGAGAACATCCGGCGATTTGGTTTGCAGAGAATCAAGAATATCAGTGCGTTTCATCATTCACCTCACAGTAAATTCGTATTTGTGAATTTTATCACTTTTGTACAACCAAAACCGGCAGAATTGAGGAAAATCATGTGACAGTAACAAGGCTATTTTATACGAAATCAGGCAGCTCGGCTTGGTCAGATAATGGAGGAAAGATTTAACTCATCCAATCAATCTTCTCGAACATGTCATTGCGAGCAATCCCCACTTGAATAGGAAAATCTCGTCGAAAAGCGCGACCTTTTAACTGGAGATGCGGAGCAC
>Ga0105047_10000906_pt1 | contig 52085 bp, 41 predicted proteins | sample MAT04_FD_78384 | JGI IMG/M metagenome (GOLD analysis project Ga0105047, IMG submission 78384) | Freshwater microbial communities from Lake Fryxell liftoff mats and glacier meltwater in Antarctica - MAT-04 (megahit assembly) | ecosystem: Environmental > Aquatic > Freshwater > Ice > Liftoff...
CATCGTGATGGTTGGCGCGATGAGCATCGCGGCAGAGACCGATGGTAGAAGGTGCAAGGTTGGCAGGAACTCACAACTAAGCCGTTATAAAAAATAACATGGATAAAGAAATGCCCAGAACGGCTTAAGGAGCCGAAAAAATAGAGTTGAGATGGCGCATATTGTGTAAAGACTCCTAGCCTCAAAAAAACACGAGAGATTCTGGATCCTTAGTCGTGCAACCAGAATCTCTCGTGTTTTTTGTGCAGTCGCAATCCCGGTTGCACGATGAGAACAAAAGTTGAAAAAAATCTTGGTTTTGGTACTTTGAAATGTGGGTCCAGATGAAAAAAACGGTTCATCTTTATTGCGCCACGGCCTGCGACCTCAACCTCAAGGCTCCACTGCCGCCATGTTTTATCGAATCCTTGCCGATCTGGTTGTCCTGATGCATCTTTTTTTTATTTTCTTCGTCATTGCCGGCGGATTTTTAGCCCTACGCCGGGGGTATATTGTCCTGCTGCATCTACCTGCTGTTTTCTGGGGTGTTTATATTGAATTTTCAGGCAATATCTGTCCCCTGACACCCCTTGAAAATAACCTCCGCCAATTGGCCGGCAGGGAGGGATATTCCACCGGATTTGTCGAGCACTATCTGATGCCCATCATTTATCCGGCAGGATTGACGGGCGAAATCCAGATCTTCCTTGGTCTGGTTGTCCTTACCATCAACCTGATTGTGTATATTTTTCTTTTTCGTCGATTTCGGTAGGTTGGGGTTTAGGCATTGCATTTTTAAACCTGCATAAAGGTGCCATCCTGCCGCCGCGTGCCCATCCTCATGAACAGAGCGGCTACCCCGGTTTTGATGGTGTCCCCCTGACTTATTTTATGCATATTCGATTCTCCAGGAGAAGTGCATAACCAGTTAGAAACTGATAACAGAAAGAGCGCTAATTTGGAGAAAGAAAAGGCAAAAAGCGTTGCCATCCATAAAAAAAATGCTATGTTCTGCAGTTTATTCTTGATTATCCCTGTCGGGGAAAATTCCTAGCTTTTTTCGCCATTATTTTTTAAAACATGGTGTTGTGGATTCTAGCTCATTCGATAAGTCGAGCCTTTATACAATCATCCCGAGGAGACAATTATGGCAGTTCACGTGGCTGACCACCCGCTCATCAAGCACAAACTCGGTCTCATGCGTCGGCATGATATCTCCACCAAGGATTTCCGTGATCTCTCCTCGGAGGTTGCCCGTTTGCTTACCTACGAGGCGACAAAGGATCTGCCGACCCAGAAAAAAAATATCCAGGGCTGGGCCGGCCCCGTGGAGGTAGATGAACTAAAAGGCAAAAAGATAACTATTGTTCCCATCCTCCGGGCCGGGCTTGGCATGCTGAACGGTGTTATTGATCTCATCCCCTCGGCAAAGGTCAGTGTAGTCGGTTATTACCGCAATGAGGAGACTCTCCTGCCTGTTGAATATTATGTCAAGACCACCAAGGATATTAAGGAAAGAGTAGCCTTGATTCTTGATCCGATGCTGGCGACCGGCGGGACCCTGCTGGCGACTATCGAGACTTTGAAAAAGGCCGGATGTCGAACTATTAAGGGACTTTTCCTCGTTGCTGCCCCGGAGGGCTTGAAAAAAGTGACCGAGGCCCATCCCGATGTGGATATCTATGTCGCCTCGGTTGATCAGGGTCTCAATGAGGTCGGCTACATTCTGCCGGGACTCGGCGACGCCGGAGATAAAATCTTCGGCACCAAATAGGGCCGCAACCAACCGCAGTTACAGTAATGATTTTGCATTATTAGCAACAAACATAAGCAATCGGAGACGAAGATGGTTTTTCCAATAGATTTAAATAAGTATTCATCACTGAAGTTCGATTTGCAGCAGACGAAACTGACAGAGGAACAGCATCGGATACTGACCGACAATATTCAATTGGTGCGAGAATGTCTGGTGTTTTTTACCGCTCTGGCAAATGTGAAAGGGCTTGGAGGTCATACCGGCGGAGCCTTCGATATCGTCCCGGAAATGTTAATTGTTGACGGTTTTATGAAGGGCTCGACGACACTTCATCCGGTCTATTTTGATGAGGCCGGGCATCGGGTAGCTATTCAATATGTGATGGCTGTCCTCAACGGGCACAAGAAACCCGAAGCTCTCCTCCATTACCGAGAATATGGCAAGGGCTTCTACGGTCATCCGGAACGTGATGAACACAACGGAGTTTTCTTCTCTTCGGGCCGACTTGGTCACCTGTGGAGTTATGTCAATGGCGTTGCCGAGGCCGACAGGACCAAGACCGTAGTCATGTTCGGCAGCGACGGTTCCCAGATGGAAGGGGACAACGCCGAGGCGGCCCGATACGCAGTGGCGCGAAAATTGAGTGTCAAATTGTTCATTGATGACAATGATGTCACCATCGCCGGTCATCCCAGCCAGTATATGAAAGGCTATGATGTGGCGCGGACCCTCGCCGGACAAGGACTTGCCGTAAGTGTTGGAGACGGTGAGGACATCAATACCCTGTTTAGTCGCATCCAAGGGGCGTTGGTGGCCGATGGTCCAGTTGCACTCGTCAACAAAAGGCCAATGGCCGTGGGCGTCCCCGGAATCGAAGGGTCACCAAAGGGCCATGATGTCATTGCCGTAGGTTTGGCGGTCGATTATCTGACCGCGCACGGTTTGAACGAAGCCGTCCTGATGCTGCAGACCTATCCAGTCAAAAAAACCAAAGACACCTACCTCGGCAGCACTCCGGAAACCGGAAAGGTGCGGGATGATTTTGGCAAGGCGGTGTGCGAGATCCTCGATTCCATGGAAAATCCGGCGGCCAAGGTTCTGGTTGTTGACTCCGATCTTGAGGGATCCTGCGGATTGCACCACATTCGCAAGAGCCATCCCGAAGTGTATGTGCACGGTGGCATCATGGAACGTAACAACTATTCGGTAGCCGCAGGCTTCGGTTCCGAACCCGGGCGTCAGGGGGTCTTTGGGACCTTTGCCGCCTTCTTGGAGATGGTTGTCTCGGAGATCACCATGGCCCGCCTCAATCATGCCAATGTCCTCGCCCATTTTTCTCACTCGGGAATCGACGATATGGCTGACAACACCTGCCATTTTGGTATCAATAACTTTTTCGCCGATAATGCGGTCGCCGAAGGGGATGCGACTCGCCTTTACTTCCCGGCCGATACGCTGCAGCTGCGGGCAATGCTGAAAGAAGTATTTTATGATCAGGGGCTGAGATTTCTCTTTTCGACTCGTTCGGCGACCCCGTATCTGCTCACCGAAGGGGGTGAAAAATTCTTTGGCGCCGGCTACATCTTCAGGAAGGGCAAGGATGAACTCATTCGCGAGGGAAAGGACGGGTATGTAGTGAGCTATGGGGAAATGACCTATCGCTGTCTGGATGCGGTTTTACAGCTGCGGCAGAAAGGTGTGGAAATAGGGCTTATCAACAAGCCGACCCTTAATGTCATCGACGAAGAGATGCTCGCCAAAGTGGGTGGCAGTCCCTTGGTGATGGTGGTGGAAAGCCAAAACAGCAAGACCGGCCTTGGCATTCGCTATGGGACGTGGCTCCTGGAGAGAGGCTTGCATCCCAAATATGGGTATCTCGGAACGAGCAGAATCGGTCAGGGCGGCATAGCCGAACAATTACCCCATCAGGGACTTGCCGTGGAAGATATTATCAACAAAGTTGTCGCCCTTCGGTAATGTCTGATAAAAGCATCATGGATCTTTTCCAGTTAAAGGTGAGAGCTCTTATCAGATAGAGTGTGGTTTGTACAGGCGGTGCTCCGACAACCTTGTCGGAAACAGCTTGTCCGCTTTCAAGCACAGTAACAGAAATTATGGAGACGTAATGGACGGAAAAACGGAAGTGCCTGGAGTAGTACAAAGTCGTGTCGGATCGCAGCTTAAGGGACGCCAGAAGATTCGTACGAAACTGTTGTGGTCGTTTATGCTGATGATTGCCTTCACCATCGCGGTAATAGCAATCACCTTGATTTCACAGACCTATGCCCAAAAAACGATTGAGGCCCTCGTTCAGGTCCATGGCAAGATTGCGCGCCTGAGCCTAGAAACCGAAAACACCCTTCGCGTTATGCAACGGTATGAGAAGGACTTCCTTCTCAATCATGAAAAGAAAGGTATTCGCGAAGCCAAGGAACTGTACATAAATCCCTTTATCGCTCTTGGCGGTGAGGCTTACCGTACCTTGTATCAGATTCAGCAGTTGGCAAAAACCCCGAAGGATATTGATGTCGCACAAACGGCAATGGATTCCATCAATGAATATCTGAGTGCCTTTGTCGGAACCGTCAACATCCTTGAGTTACGGGTCGACAAGGAATTTGGTGAGTTGGTTAAGTTGCGGCAAAGTCTCGAAAGCCTTGGTGTCACGCTTGCTTCCTTAAATCTTGTTCCGGTGCAAAACAGTTTTTACCTGCTCAAGGCGGCCACGCAGGATTATCTCATGGCTCCGGAAAATGAAAACAGCAGCAAAGTGAAAGAAAGTAGAACCGCCCTGGCAAACCTTGTCGAATCATCGACAGTGGCGGTACCGGTCAAAGCAAAATTGGTCGACCAGTTTAAGGAATTTGACAAGTGGTTTGTCGAGGTCGGCAATACCGACGGTATTATTGCCGCGAGAATTGTCAATTACCAGGAAGCGGCAAAGCGGGCGGAGCCGGCCATCAAGTCGTTTCTCAGTTTTGCCTTAACCAACGAGGCGAAGGCGACCAAGGATATGGAGGATACCGCCTCCCTGGTGTTAAAAGTTGTGTTGCCTTTAGGTATAGTCGCCATTCTTCTGGCGGTTCTTATTGCCCTGAAGCTGTCGCAAGGACTTACCAACCAGGTCAATCTTATCATGAGCCTCCTTGATGAAATCGGCAGGGGTAATTATCAGGCGCGTACTACAGTAGTGAGTAACGACGAACTCGGTGTCATGGCCTCAACTTTGAACGGCATGCTTGATAATATTACCGAGCTCATTCAGAGTCAGGAAGAGCGTGACATCATCCAGGAATCGATCATGAAGTTACTGGAAGAGATTAGTGCTTTGACCGAGGGTGATTTTACCGGTCGAGCCGAGGTTACCGAAGATATAACCGGAGCTATTGCCGATTCTTTCAACGCCATGGCTGATCAGTTCACCGATATTATTAGTAAGGTCAAGGTGGCAACTGAATCGGTAGATACAACTTCAGAACAGGTTGCTCGCCAGACAATGACCCTTGCTCAAAAAAATATTGAGCAAGTACAGGGTGTTGCCGGAGCAGTCGAAGCAATTGAACAGATGGCTCAATCGATTCGGGAAGTTGCCACCAATGCTCAGCAGTCGGCGATGGTATCTCGTCAATCGAGGGTCAACGCCCAGGAAGGCGCCTTGGCGGTTATCGAGACGAATAAAGCCATGTCCGATATTCGCGAGCAGATAAACGAAACGGCTCGCTCCATCAAACGACTCGGTGAGAGTTCCCTGGAGATCGGTAACATCGTGCAGATTATCGACGATATCGCTGACCGTACCTCCATTCTGGCCCTTAACGCCTCCATCCAGGCAGCCATGGCCGGTGAAGCAGGTCATGGATTTGCGGTAGTTGCCGACGAGGTGCAGCGTCTCGCCGATAACTCGAGTAACTCGACCAAACAGATTGATGTTCTGGTCAAGAGTATTCAAAATGAAATCAAAGAGGTCAGTAATCGCATCGATGAAGGTATCAGCAAGGTCGTGCAGGGTTCGAAGCTTGCTGACGGTGCCCATGCCAAGCTTCAGGAAATTGAGAAGGTTTCCAATGATCTCGCTGAATTGATCGAGTCTATTACTGAAGCCACCACGGAGCAGGTGCATGTTTCTGCGACCATCTCGAAAACCATGAAAGAAGTTGGTGAGATCAGCCGGGAATCGTCACTTTCTTCGCAGGATACGGCGGCATCCATGAATGTTTTGAGCAAAACTGCTCGGGATCTCCATTCAGCGGTTGAGATCTTCAAAATCGGAGAACCACAGACGATTTAGAAGGTCGGAGAAAATTGTTGTTCTGAGCCTTGCAGTAGTTGTCATCATTGGTAACAATGGTTTTGGCGCTGACGGCGCTATTCGCATCGGCTTTAATATTGCGCAAACCGGGATGTTTGAGCTGGTCGGTAAACATGCAGCATAACCCCGATAAACGGGATAAGTCACGTACAAAAAATCATCGCAAAAAACGGGCAAATATTTTTTGTAAGAGGCTCAAGGTTGTCGGAACTCATTCTCTGGCAAGAAAAGTGGGCGATATCGCTTCGAGGACCAGACTGTCGGATTTTCATTTAACGTTCAGGGTTTTGTTATGACCGACTCGAGCATCATTTCTACCGAGACAGAGAAGAATGTTCTGCTCTACCTGAAGTCGCAACAAGTGCTTTCCGGCAATGTTGACGTATGGGTAAAAAATGTCAAGGCAACAGGCAGTCTTCAGATTCGCAATGGGCAGGTTGCCAGTGCAGCCTGCGGCAAGCTAAGTGGGAACGGAGCCGTCCTTACCCTAGCGGCTATTCGGGATGGAGATATTCAGGCGGCAGCAGCCACTCAACCGGTGGCAAGCGATGTCTCCCTCAGTCTCACTCTGGTGGAGCGATTACTGAATAAATTGGCCGGTCTTTCTCCAGCCGCTAAGAGTTGCGATGAAGAGGACGGCCTACAACAGGCAATTCATCTGATCTATCAGTTCAGGCGGACCGAGGCCGGTTCAAAACTGGTCGAGGTCCTGCGGAGCAACCGCTTTTATTATCCTGCGTGGCTCTGGCATTCCCGATTGATGACCCGTGAAGATTATATAAAAAAGGCCTTGGCCGAGGCGCAAAAATGGGGCAATTGTGATCCTGTAGTACAGCGAGAGGCCGAAAAAATAATGCCTCAGCTTGGCGGATCGCAGGAAGCCGTGAAGCGATGCATCTTTTGCTGGTCTATCGTTGCTGTCGGCGAGATACGCTGCAAGACCTGCCAGGGGATGTTACGCATTTCTGCTGTTTCTCTTTCCGAGGGTAGCAGTAGTTTTGAGCTGGCCCGGGCCCTTCAGGAGTATGAACGGGAATTGCAGATCCATCCAGAGAATTCTCGCATTGCCTACTGCCTGTGTCTTGGCCATTTTTCCATTGGCAGCATCGATCGGGCAAGGGAATTTATCAACAAAGCTTTACAACTATCGCCACGAGAGCCGATATTTACCAAGGCGGCAGCCCTGTTGCTGAAGTTGGCAGCACCGGTTGTGAAACCGCTGGCGCAGGTTGTCAAGGCGGTTCCGGCAGCACGAGCAGCCAGCACTTCTGTGACTGCAGTGCAAAAAACTATTATGGTGGTAGAAGACAGTCAGACCTCCCGAAAGGTTATTAGTATGCTGCTCGGGCGCAAGGGATACACAATTATCGAGGCAAAAAGTGGTTCGGAGGCACTGCAAAGGAGCGAAGAGATAATTCCTGACCTGGTTTTGCTCGATGTGGTGCTTCCCGATATGACTGGGTATGAGGTATTGTCGAGACTGAGGAAAAGCGCTGGATTGGCCGAAGTGCCGGTGATTATGCTCACCGGTCAGAGCAAACCTTCGGATCGATTGAAGGGCTTGTTCCATGGTTCCAATGAGTATTTGACCAAGCCCTTCGATCCGGCAAAACTTCTGGCAGTGCTCGAAAAATATTTAGAAAAGCCGACAACAGAACCGGTTGCAGCTGTACCAGCCGGTAATAAAAGGATAGAAGTGGTAGTTCCGATTATAGCAAAGCCTGCGCCAGTGGCGGTTGCACCTGCTCCTGTGGTGGTTACACAGGCCGTCGCCAGTACGAAAAAATACGAGCCAGCGACTCCGATCGTGAAGGACCCTGCAAAAGAAACTTCGTCGCGGCAAGCTACGGTTGCACCATCCCCTGTCATCTTGCCCGCTGCAGTGGTTCGGGAAACGAAAGATGGAAAAACGGATAAAACAGTTCTGGTGATTGAGGACAGCCCAACCTCTCGAAAGGTCATATCGATGGTTTTGGCCAAGCGTGGATATACAATAGAGGAAGCGGCAACCGGCGGGGCTGCTTTACGGAAGATGGAGGCGATGCTGCCAAATCTCATCTTGCTTGATGCCATGCTGCCTGATATGACAGGCTACGACATTCTTTTTCGGTTAAAGAATGATGAGCGGCTCAAAGCAGTTCCGGTTGTCATGTTGACTGCAAAGAACAATGCTGTCGACAGACAGAAGGGAATGAGGGGAGGTTCTGTGGCATATCTGACCAAACCCTTTGACCCGGAAAAACTCCTTGCCGTCATTGATGAAAACATATGAACAGCAAAACAAAGTTGTAAAAATATAAAGAGAACATATGTCAAGTTACCCCGATTTATATACTCTCATTCATACTATTAATACAGAGCTTGCTGAGGCGATGCGCAGTCCCGGCTCAGCTCAGCAGAAGTTTGTGCCGGTGCAGGAGAAGTTGACGAAATTCGTCCTCGTCGCCACCGGCACTTTGCATCTGGCGATAGCTATTGATGATTTGTCCGAGGTCGGGCCTTTGCCTGCTATCACCACCCTTCCTAATCTTCCTCCGTGGATTCAAGGTGTTGTCAATGTTAGAAGTGAGATTGTTTCCGTCATTGATTTGGCCGGCTTTCTTAAGTCAGGTCGCCGAGGCGTCTGTGGCGGCAAACGTTTCGTGGTTCTGCGGCACCGCAAACAAAAAATTGGGATCAGACTGGACCGGATTGTCGGCACGGTCAGTCGTGCGGTTACGGAAACCAAACCACTAGATTATATCGATAATAATCAAATGGAAAAATCCCTGTTCGCAACCGGATTATTAGTCGAGAATACACTCTATTATATTCTAAATGTCCGGAGGTTTTTAACGGCGCCGAGTCTTATCGATTTTAGGAGCCGTTAGGAAATGATTTGGCCATTTTTAACCATTTCCCTGCGGCTCCTTAGGCCGTTTCTTTGGTCATGTTTTTTTTTGACAACGACTTAACGAAGTCGGTTGATCTGAGGAGAGAGAATGATATCTGTAATGAACACTGATGGCGTGAAAACCAAGACTGTTATCCTCCTCCAAAGGAGGGGGCGATGACGATGGTGAGAATAGCGCACGCTGAACTCCTCGAATTATTTCTCCAGGAAGTTGAATCCTATCTCCCGGTTATACGTCAAGAATTGGCAATTCTTGCGGCCGAGAGTACGGCAACAGCGCCCTTGGAGGAGCTCCACAGGCTCTTTCATAATGTTAAGGGGGCGGCATCCCAGGTGCAGTTGGTCGATTTGAGTCGGGCGGCAAAAATAGTTGAGAGCTTGCTGGCTCCCATGGTTGAAGAGGGAAAACCAGCCTCCACCAAGTTTCTTGCGGCACTCCGGCAAACCACCGATCTCCTTGACGAGTTCATTCGCAAAGACAGCGCCGTACCGGAAATCGAAGAGATCCTTTATACCCGAATCGCAAAGTTGTTCGCCGAATTTAACGGGAACAGCGAATATGGCCGTTTTATCGATGCTGTCGGTAATCTTCATCAAGGAATGGATGGACAGCAGGAATATATTCTGGCGATCCGTTCTGTTTTGCCTTTGTTGCAGGAGTTGGCCGGGTACTTGTCGCCGGATATGCTCGGAGGCGGTGAAAAGAACGTTAAAGTGTACGACAAGCTTGCCCGGGCAGTTAAGACTCTGGCTACAGTCGGCATGGCCGCCGGCCTTCAGCAGCAATCCCTGCTGATGAAGGATTTTCACCTGTTATTAGAGAATTTACGAGCACCCGCTCTTGGTCAGTTGCCTGGGATGCCCGGATTGATTGGGGACTTCCTGCTTTTTCTGGAGACCGTATATGCCTGTGCGGACCCGGAAAACAGTACAACTGTGCAGCGAGTTAAAGATCAACTGCAGCGGTTGTCTACCCTACTGTCCATAACCGGTGCAGTCGCAGCGAGTGTCGCTCCCGAGGTGACTGGAACAGGGCATGAAGAAGATATATTCGATGCTCCCGAGCCGGAAGGTGACTCGTTGATGCTCCTTGAAGAGGTTGCCGATTCCCTACTTCTTGAGGAACAGGGCGAGGAGTCTCTGTTGTCGGCCTACATCGAGGAAGAAGCTGACCAAGTCCACTTTCTGCCGACCGAGCAGGACAAAGAAACGATCAGCGAGGAACAACAGCTGCTGGATATTTTCCGATCGGAATGCGAAGAACATCTCATAGTTATAAACCATTCGCTCAACATCTTGGAAAATGAAATCAAGGAGTTCTGTCCGCTGTCTTCGGATCTGCGGGAAACGGTCGGCGTTATGCGCCGGGCGGTGCATACCCTGAAAGGGGCAGCGGCCATGACCGGGATGAATCTGACGGCCCGGGGTGCGCACTCTCTTGAGGATATGCTTGACTGGATTCATGATGATGCCGAAGAGATCAGCCCGGAGGAGGTTCAAATACTCGCCACCGGCATTGATGTCATTGAATTGTTGTCGCAATCGGTGCAGGCCGATGAATCGGTGCACCTTAATCGTTTTGTGAATACCATCGGCGAATATTTAGCCTTACGTACAGAGACAGGACAAGCGGCTGGTTCTGAGCCGGATGCAACTACCGAGGTGCAAGCGCCTGCTGGTAATCAAGAGGAACTGAGGGACACAGATGCAGGCTTAGAAGTTGAAACTCTTGCGGAGCCGGAGATATCGGCAAATCTTCCCGGTGAATCCGGTATTCTTCGAGTCAAGGTTGACGATCTTGTTGAACTGGCGGGTATTGAAGGTGAATTGGTAGTTGCTCGGGGAGCCATGGAGAAGATGCTCGAAGAATTTTCCGACACCTTACTTGAACTTGATACCGTCAAAGAAAATCTGCGGCGTAAATCGCAGGAACTGGAGTCCGGTTTTGAGGTGCAATCCCTTTATGGTTTTAGCCCTCGAACGGCCGATGATACCGCCGGCAGCGATTTTTCCGAATTCGATCCGATCGAACTGGATCGATATTCGCAATTGAACCTGATTATACGATCCCTCAACGAAATCTCCGTTGATGTGAACTCAATTCATGCCACCCTGGTATCTCTTGTCGGCGATATCGGGGGTCAGGTCGGTAAGCAGCAACTGACCATGCGTTTGATGCAGGAAAAGCTCATGCGCATTCGAATGACGCCGATGTCGTCTCTCTCTCGTGTGCTCTTTCGGACAGTGCGTGAGACCGCCAGAAAACTAGAGAAAAAGGCCAATCTGATCATCACCGGTGAGGATGTGTACATGGACCGGTTTGTTTGGGCAAAGATCACCGACCCGCTCATGCATATGTTGCGAAACGCCCTAGACCATGGCATTGAAAGTCCGGAGAAGCGTCTCGCTGCCGGAAAACCGGAGAGCGGAACCATCCGAGTTGAGGCCGATCAACACAGCCGCTTTGTTGTTTTGCGAATTTCCGATGATGGTGGCGGCATTGATCTTGAGCGGATAAAGGAGAGAGTCAGGAGCGGCAATCTAGCGGCGAATCCTGATGCTCTTAGCGAAAAAGAACTCCTGGAATTTCTCTTCCACCCGAGTTTTACCACGCGTCAGGATATCAGCACCATTTCCGGCCGTGGCATTGGCCTTGATGTAGTACGCAGAAATATTCAAGACCTGAGGGGCAGCGTGCAACTTCTCAATAATCCCGGTCAGGGAGTAACCTTTGAAATCCGCATCCCGTTCACCTTGTCGGTTAACCGCGCGGTGCTGGTTTCCGTTGCTGGACGAGTGTTTGCTATACCTCTGCAGGATATTCAGCAGATAAAGAGATTTGCCGTGGAGGAATTGCACGAGAACGACGGAATATTTTTGCACCAAGGGGACAATATCATCCCGGTTGCCAATCTCGGCTTCTGCCTGCAACTGGAAAAAAGGCTCACTGAATTGCCGACCGGTCGGGAAGGGATGTTGGCGATACTCTTCAACAAGGGAGAAAAACTCTTTGCCGTCTCCGTTGATGAGGTTGTTGAACAGCGGGAGATCATCATCAAAAGCCTTGGCAGTCATTTAACCCATGTGCCGGGCATCAGTGGAGTGACTCTCACCGGTTCCGGGGAGTTGATCCCCATCGTTAATCTCCGGGAAGTTATCGACACAGAAAATTTGCAGACGAGAGTTGCAGCGGAACCGGTGCTTAAGGCTGGATTGGACGAACCTCTCAAGGTATTGATTGTCGACGACTCCATTTCCGTAAGGCACAGCGTTGCCAGGCTGGTGGAGAGCCAGGGATGGAAGCAGCAGCAGGCAGTGGACGGCATTGAGGCCTTGGCGCGGCTCGAGAGTTTTGTGCCGGATGTTATTATTCTCGACATTGAAATGCCGAGAATGAATGGTTACGAATTTAAAAGCAACCTTAATAATAACAATGATTTCAAGGATATTCCTGTGGTCATGTTGACTTCCCGGACCTCCGAAAAACACCAGCAGAAGGCCAAGGAGTTGGGGGTATGGCACTACATGACCAAGCCCTATAACGAGGAGGCCTTTGTCAGGACGCTGGAAAAGGTACGAAGTCGATTGTTCAATTGATTTTTTTGCAGTGAGGTAGAATGGAAACTAAGCTGGAAATTGCGATGATTCAAGCAAACACCCCTCTTCATGGAGGATTTCCGTTATATTGGCTTTTGAGTAGGAATCAGCTGGAGTTTATCCTGCAGGATGTCACGGTGTTTCAGTCAGCACCTTTGCTTGCCACGGCGCAATATCAGGAAGCCATGCTTCCGGTCATCAATCTGGAAGAGCACTTCGGCTTTCCGGAAACAACGTCCGGCAAGTCGGTAAAATACCTGGTTGTTCGGGCGGTGACTGTCGAGAAGGCCTTGCTGAAAGTCATCATCCGAACACCGCATACCCTGAAAATGCAAAAACTGGAAACCGAATTTGCTCCTTCCCGGCTGCTGTCCTTGCCGCAAAACAACCATCATCTTCTGGGGATTTATGCGATGCCGGACGGTGCTCTCGGGCTTGTTCCCGATGTTGCAGGTATCTGTCTTTCCTTAAAATAGCGGGGGGAATGAACCGCTTTAGTTTTCAAATTTACTCTTAATAATAAGGAGCGTAGCTATGGCTGGCAAATTGATAATGATTGTTGAAGACAGTCCGACCGACAGAAAAATCGCAGAATCTGTTTGTTCGGAAAACGGCTACATGATAATAACTGTCACCGAGGGCGACAAGGTCCTTGCTACGGCGATTGAGAAACAACCGGATTTGATACTGCTTGATGTTATTTTGCCCAACAAAAATGGTTTTCAGGTGTGCAGGCAGCTGAAAACCAACAACGAAACCAAGGATATCAAGGTTGTTATTGTCAGCAGTAAGGATCAAGCAAGTGATAAATTCTGGGGCATGAAACAAGGCGCTGACGACTATATCACCAAGCCCTATTCGGAGGACGATCTCCTTGCCGCCATTCGGAAAAACATCTGATGACGATTCAGTCGAAGGGCTTTAGCAGTGAAACTGGCCATGGCCAAGCGATAAGTCGTTTCATTTTAATCATTCAGTATGCCCACAGAGAATCGTACGGTCAGGCCGGGACGAAAAACCAATGCCGTAATAACTGAAGCCGGAGACGAGCTGGTGCCACCACCTGAGTGGCAGCTTCTCCCTCCTGGAGATGGCGCGCTGACCAAATTGGTTAAGGCCAAGGGACCAAGCTGGTTGGTTCAAGTTAAGGTCGGTAGGCGGGTCATGTCGCGGGGGATCTGGGCGAGTAGAGACAATATTCTCGCCGCCGTCGAAGAGGTGAAGGCCAAACGCACGGCTCCGGGCTATGCCTTGCAACGCGACAGACAACAGATTGCCAAAGAAAAAAAACACCAGGCATATGTCCGCGCATTTTTTGAGGAAGTTCTCAAGTTTCTGAACTTCCATCCGCGCTTTGCTGATCTTGCTGAAAATCTGGCGGATAAGGTGACTGTTCTAGCCACCCCTGTCGGGAGTGGCACCGTAGCAAGGACGGAACGGATACCTCTGCCGGATCGGGCCAGGGCGGCAGTCATCGCCTGGCTACGTCATCAGGTCACAAGCTATGACCGCATGACCATTGCCGGGGTAAAGGGCCGGCGCAGGGAGGTCCGTCGGGAACTGGCGGGCCAGTCCATGCAACTCCTCATACCTTATCGCCAGGGCCGGGAACGCCCCGCAACCTGTCCACTCTACCGGGCACTTACAATCAATGCTATCGTCGAAAAAGACGCTGACATTGAGATTGTGGATAGCGCCAGCGCCAGAGAGTAATAGAGTGCTATCGCTGCTTGCCACGCTTTTTCACTAAGAAAAACGACACGACAGCAAAGACAACCAGGCCGCTTGCCAGTCCCAGGAGGTACATGGTCCATCCCCCTTCAGTCGAGGGAGCCGGTTTTTCTTTTTCCGGAGGCTGAGCCGGTTGGGTTTCAGCTGGAGTTGTGGGAGCATCTGTTTTTTTCGGAGTCACTCCCGGCTTGACTACGGCTGCGGTCGGAGCGCCAGGTTTCGGCGGCAGCAAGGAAAAGCCCTTGGCCAGCAGCTCCGATGTCTTGGCATCACGGACCTTGCGATCCTTGCTGCCCATGACGATGGCGATGACCCGCACTCCACCCCTTTTGGCGGTAGCGGCGATGGAAAAGCCGGCCGCCTCAAAATAGCCGGTTTTAAAGCCATCGCAGCCATCCACTGCGCCTAAGAGATGATTATGATTGCGCATCATAAATTTGTTATCGCGGAAACTCCTTTCCTTAGTGCTGGTGTATTTTAAGGCATCCGGTCGTTTGGCAAGCTCACGACATAAAATGGCCAGGTCGCCGGCCGTGGTTTCATCCGGCTTTTGTCCCTCCGCTGGAGGTAGTCCATGCACCGAGTGGAAATGGCTGGATTTCATTCCGAGTTCTGCCGCCTGTTGATTCATCAGGGCAATAAAGCCTTCCTTTGATCCTGCCACATGGACGGCCAGGGCAACTGCCGCATCATTTGCTGATTGTACGGCCAGGGCGTAGAGCAGGTCTTCGACTGGAAACTGTTCCTTCGGATCGAGATATACTTGGGAGCCACCGATCTTAGCGGCTTCGGCGGTGACTTGGACCATGTCAGTCAATTTCAGTTTCCCCTGTTCAAGGTGTTTGAGAATGACCAGCAGATTCATCAGCTTTAAGACGGAGGCGGGGTAAACCACCGTGTCGGCCTGGTCGGAAAACAGCACTTTACCGGTATCGGCGTCGATGACCAGGGCGGATACGTAGGGATCCTTGGCCATGGATGTCACTTTGGCACGGGCAGCCCACGCCGTCTGGCTGAACAGGACGGTGATAAGAATAATAAGAGCTATGCGTTTCATATTTCTCCTGATGCGGTCGAGGGACATTGAATTAAAAAGCGTGCATCCTTTCAGCTAATTCCCGTGTCGTGAAAGAGTACACCTGAGTGCCGTTACATTCGACAGCAAAAGAGGCACAAGCGCTGCCTCTGAGGGCGCTGGTTTGTATATCGAGGCCATTTAATAATCCGCTCAACAGTCCGCCTCGATAGGCATCGCCGGCGCCGGTCGGGTCAACGACCTGTCTCGCCTTGAAGGCTGGAATGGAAAGAGTTCCGGAGGGGCTATGGATTCTTGAGCCGGCACCACCCAGAGTAACGATGGTGGTTTTTGCCAGGGCCAGGAGCTCGCCGTTGCCTAGGCCGGTTTTATCCTGGATGAGGTTGAACTCATAGTCGTTCACAATGAGCAGCGTACAGCCGGTAATAACTTCGATAAGATCCTCAGCCTGCAGCATGGGCAGCGCCTGACCCGGATCAAAGACATACTCAATTCCGGAGTTTTTGCAGAGCCGGGGATAGTTGATCATATCGGCAAGATTGCCGGGCGAGACGAGAAGAAGGGATTTTTCCGGATCCAGGGCATCGACATCAAGATCCGAAGAAAACTTCATGGCCCCCGGGTTGAAACCGGTAATTTGGTTGTTAGCCATGTCGGTTGTGATGTACGCTCCGGCGGTGAGTTCTTCAGGAATGACCCGGACGCCGCTCTTGACTATGCCGTTTTTTTCGAACCACTCGAAATATTTATGGTGGTCGCTGCCGATTGTCGCGGAAATAATCGGGCTTTCTCCCATGAGTTTCAGGGCATAGGCAATATTTCCTGCGGTACCACCGTAATTTTCCGTGACCCCGTTAACTTGAAAGCAGACGTTAAGGCTATGGATTTTATCCGGCAAGATGTGGTCGGAAAATCGCTCGGAAAAATTCATTATACGATCATAGGCGAGGGAGCCGGAGACAATTATCTGTTTCATCATACAAACCTACTCTTAAAGTTATGGGGTAAGTGCAGTCGGGGTTACTGGTCTCTGAACAAAGAGGAAGATGCCGCAAAAAACAGCTTGTTGCGAAATGTACCCGGAATTGTCTGGGCTGAATACATGCGAATGGTATCTGGGTCTTTCATCGCTGCAGGATTTTTGTTATCATGGAAAACATTTTCGTCCAACAGAACAAGCATCTGCCTTGACGATGCTGAACATAATGCATCTGTTTAGAAAAATCTCGCGGCGATTGGTCCTGAGAGAAAAAAACGGCAGGGCATTGTCCGGATTTTTTGGCAATAAAAGGTAAAAAGGGTCAACCTTCGCAGGATGTACGATTCTCCTTGAGTTTTACAAGGGAGTTTGTTACGCAAAGGAAGAATTGTCAGAAGGCTCTACAGGAAAATTGAGTAATGGCATAAATGTCTTTTGTATTTGGATAGTTGCCGAATAATCCAGTGCCGAGCGATGGCTTGGTCTGGTTTGCGTGCCGGATGCTGCCGGGCCACTGCCTTGGTGAAACAGATAGCCGGTTCTAGGAGTGCAGAGGAGTAAGGGGTTTACGGTCCTGAGAGGTGGAACCGGAACCTTTTTAATAATAATCAAAAAGGAGATGAGGATGAAAAGACTGTCGCTGTTGTTTGTTGTTGCACTCGCCGTTCTGACCTTTTCCGTCGGTGCGGCCTTTGCTGCCGATACGCTTGCCGAGATCCAGAAACGGGGCAAACTGCGAATCGGAATGGAACCCGGGTATATGCCCTTTGAGCTGATGAATCAGAAAGGGGTGATCATCGGTTTCGACGTGGATATGGCCAAAGCAATGGCTGCCGCTATGAAGGTTGAGTTGGAGCTGGTATCCACCGCTTGGGATGGAATCATTCCGGCCCTTCTCACCGGCAAGTTTGACGTCATTATGTCCGGCATGACCCTTACCCAGGAAAGAAACCTGAGCGTCAATTTTGCCGATCCCTACATCCTCATCGGCCAGTCGGTTCTCATTAAAAAAGATCTCGCCTCTACCGTGAAATCCTATAAGGATCTCAACAACGCCAAATTTACCGTAGCCTCCAAATTGGGCACCACCGGTGAGCAGGCTACCAAGAAGATGATACCTGATGCCAAATATATCTCTTATGAGACCGAGCAGGAAGGCGTAATCGAGCTGGTTAACGGGAAGATCGATGCCTTCATCTACGACCTTCCCTTTAATGCTATTGCCGTCAATCAGAAGGGCCAAGGCAAAATTGTTCATCTGAGCGAACCGTTCACCAAAGAGCCTTTGGCCTGGGCTATCCGCAAAGGCGATCCGGACTTTCTCAACTGGTTGAACAATTTCATGCAGCAGATCAAGTATGACGGTATTTACGACAAGATTCATCAAAAATGGTTCCAGGATGACACTTGGTTGAAAGAAATTCAATAATACAATCTTTGAATTGCAATCGAAAAGCTGTGCATTGTAGGCGCCGTAACGAGCAGGGCCTATTCCTCGAAATTCCGTTACGGCTCCTTATACCGTTCCCGGCATTTCTCCGGGTATGTTGTTTATCGACAACGGCTTTGTTAGATCCTCAAGCATAAGGATACTCTATTGAACGCCACAGATAAAACGTGGCCCTGGAAGCTCTTGTTGGCGGTCATCCTCATCGGGGTCGCCGCCGGTACCTGGGGTGCGGTGCAGAGAATTGACTACCAATGGCGCTGGAACAGGGTGCCCCAATATTTCGCCTATATGGCTGAAGAGGCTAAGAAAATTCCATTTGATGGCAAGGTTGTTGCCATTGTCCCGCAAGGAAAGGATGTCGCCGTTACTCTTGCTGCGGGAAAGTCTGAAAAAGTGATATTGACCGTGGCCGCCGACACTCTGAAGGTCAAGGAAGATCAGGAGTTGTTATCCGGGGCTACGGTTGGATTCACCAAAAGTTGGCATCTCGGCCCTTTGATGCTAGGCTTGTGGACCACCCTTTGGCTTTCGGCGGTGTCCAGTTTCTTTGGGTTGATCCTCGGCCTTATTACCGGCCTTGCCAGGGTTTCCAAGAATTTCACCATCCGCTGGCTCGCGCTCCTCTATGTCGAATGTATCCGTGGCACGCCCCTTCTTGTACAAATCTTCATAGCCTATTTTTTCCTCGGAACTGTATTTAATCTCAGTCGCAATGTCTGCGGCGTCGGTGCCTTGGCGTTGTTTGCCGGCGCTTATGTGGCGGAAATCGTCCGGGCCGGCATACAGTCGATCTCCAAAGGGCAGAGCGAGGCCGCCCGCTCTCTTGGCATGACCGCCCTCCAAACCATGCGGGATGTCGTCATGCCCCAGGCCTTCAAGCGTATTCTGCCGCCTTTGTCCGGGCAGTTTATCAGCCTGATCAAGGATTCGTCACTGGTATCGGTAATTGCCATTACCGACCTGTCCAAATCGGGGCGGGAAATAATAACCTCCACCTTTGCCACCTTTGAGGTTTGGCTGATTGTTGCGGCGATGTATCTCCTGGTGACCTCGCTCCTGTCACAACTGGTCTTCTACATGGAAAGGAGGCTTGCCGTCAGTGATTAAAGCACAAAACGTAGTAAAAATATTTACCGGATATTCCGGCGTGGTTCGGGCGGTGGACGGGGTATCGACCGAGGTGGCAAAGGGTGAGGTAGTGGTGATCATCGGTCCATCGGGTTCCGGCAAATCGACATTTTTGCGGTGTATAAACGGGCTTGAGGCCTTTACCGAGGGCCATATTATCATCGATGGTGTCGACCTGGCCGATAAGAAAACCAATATCAACAAGGTGCGTGCCGAGGTCGGCATGGTTTTTCAGCAGTTCAACCTGTTTCCCCATAAGACGGTCCTGGAAAACCTCACTCTGGCGCAGTGTCGGGTGCGAAAACGCAGCAAAAAAGTCGCTGAAGAAAAGGCCCGCATGCTGTTGCGCAAGGTCGGTATTCACGAAAAGGCCGATGATTTTCCCTCTAGGCTCTCCGGTGGCCAGCAGCAGCGAGTGGCCATTGCCAGGGCTCTGGCCATGGATCCGAAGATTATGCTGTTTGACGAACCGACCTCGGCTCTTGATCCGGAAATGGTTGGGGAAGTGCTCGATGTTATGAAGCAGCTGGCGAAAGAAGGCATGACCATGATGGTTGTCACCCACGAAATGGGCTTTGCCAGGGAAGTGGCCGATCGGGTCATCTTTATGGATGAGGGCAAGGTCGTTGAGGTGGGTACGCCGGAGCATTTTTTCACCAATCCCCGGGAGGAGAGGGCAAAGCTTTTCCTCAAACAAGTATTGTAAGTGGTTTTGCCAGGCATTGTCACGTTGGCCCATTGGGTTGGTTTTTCTTAAAATTGGCCTCAGCCATGATTTTTATCAGATGAATTTTCTTATAAAAGGGTAGGAGGAAGCTATGCGAACAATAAGGGTGCTTCTGGTGTTGGTGCTGGCAGTGTGGGCCAGCGTCGCCGGTGCTGCGGAAAAGGAGCTGAAAGTTGGTTTTATCTATGTTTCTCCGGTAGGCGATGCCGGTTATTCCTATAGCCACGATGTCGGTCGGCAGGCGATAGCCAAGATGGAAGGCGTCACCACCTCCTATGTCGAAGCGGTGCCGGAAGGGCCGGATTCAGAACGGGTTATGCAGAATATGGCAAGAAAAGGTTTTGACATCATTTTTGCCACCAGTTTCGGCTATATGGATTCGATGGTCAAGGTCGCCAAGCAGTTTCCGAAAACCGTTTTCCTCCATTGCTCAGGCTTTAAAATGGCTGAGAATATGGGTAACTATTTCGGACGCATCTACCAGGCGCGTTACCTTTCCGGGATAGTTGCCGGGGCAATGACCAAGTCCAACACCATCGGTTATGTTGCCGCTTTCCCGATTCCCGAGGTTATCCGCGGTATTAATGCCTTTACCCTTGGTGTTCGCTCAGTCAACCCGAAAGCCACCGTGCGGGTGGTGTGGACCAAGACCTGGTATGATCCGGCAACCGAGAAAGAGGCCGGAAAATCCCTTCTTGATGTCGGTGCCGATGTCATCGCCCAGCATCAGGATTCTCCGGGGCCGCAGGAAGCTGCCGAGGAGAAGGGTGTCTATTCCATCGGCTACAACACCGATATGGCGAAGTTTGCCCCCAAGGCGCACCTGACCGCCCCCGTTTGGAACTGGGGTGTGTATTATGTCCAGGTCGTCGAAGCGGTGCGTAAAGGCACCTGGAAGCCCGAAGCTGCTTGGCCGGGAATGGCCGATGGCATTGTCGATCTGGCCCCCTTCGGACCGATGGTACCGAAAGAGCTGCGGGACAAGGTGAATGCCGAGAAGGCCAAGATTATCGCCGGTCAGCAAAAGATCTTCGTCGGGCCGATTAAGGATCAGAGTGGGGCGGTCAAGGTTGCCGACGGTGTGCTTATGACAGACCCGGAACTCCTTGGTTTCACCTGGTTTGTTGAGGGTGTTGTCGGCAACACTCAATGATCAATTTTCCTGCCTAGGGCCAGGCCATGGCATCCTGATGTTTCCGATGCGTATAGTTAAAAGACAGGAGCCCCTCGGTTTTGGGGGCTCCTTTTTTGTTATATTTTCCGCACTTGTTCTTTCGCTGTTGCTGAGCGCCCTTCTTCTCTTTTTCGGGGGGACCTCGCCTACCAGGGGCATGAGCATCCTTTTGCAGGGGGCCTTCGGTTCCCGCTGGGCACTGGAAGACAGCGTGCTGAAGGCCATCCCGATTTTCCTCTGCTCCCTTGGCGTGGCCGTGGCCTTTCGCTTAAAAATATGGAATATCGGTGCCGAGGGGCAGTTTGCCTTAGGGGCGATCGGTGCCACCTGGATCGCTCTGTCATTTCCCGTCTGGCCGAGATACTTTTTATTGCCTGCCATGATAGGCATGGCCATGGCCTGTGGCGGATTGTGGGGGCTGATTCCGGCGCTTCTCCGGCAGCGCTTGAAAACCAATGAAATCATTGTCACCTTGATGATGAACTATATTGCCATTCTCCTCCTCGATTACCTGGTGTATGGGGTTTGGAAGGATCCGAGCAGTTTCGGTTTCCCGATGACCCCGATGTTTTCAGAGCAGGCAATTGTCGGCAAGATCGGCAGCACCTCTATTAACTGGGGCTTGGCCCATTGCCTTTTCCTCGGCCTGCTGATGTGGGTGTTTTTTCGTTTCACCCGCATCGGTTTCGAGATCAAGGCCAGCGGCGATAACGTCAGGGCTGCACGATATGCCGGTATCCCTTATGATCGTCTGGTGATCCTGGTAATGGTTATGAGCGGGGCACTCGCCGGCTGGGCCGGATTTCTTGAGGCCTCGGCGACGGTGAATCGTCTGCAGCCGAGCATCATGGTCGGTTACGGTTATACTGCCATCGTTGTTGCCTGGCTCGCCCGTCTCCATCCGGCAAGCATTGGCATCGCCGCCATTCTTCTGGCCGGCTTACGGGTCGGCGTCGAGAATCTGCAACTCGATCTGCAGGTGCCGGCGGCCTTCGGCGGCATCATTGAGGGCTTGATTCTCCTCACAGTGCTGGCCGGCGGCCTCTTCACCCACTACCGATTTGCCTGCGAAAAGAAGATATGAATGGGGAAATTGTCATTGCTCTTTTGGCGGCAACCGTTCAATCGGGAACCCCCATTCTCTTTGCCACCCTGGGCGAAATCTTCACCGAAAAATCCGGCGTCCTCAACCTCGGGGTGGAGGGGGTGATGATCCTCGGAGCCCTGGCCGGCTTCGTTGTTGCCCGGCAGACCGGCGATCCGACCTTGGGTTTTTTCGCGGCCGGTGTCGTCGGCAGCCTGGCCACGGCCATTCATGGTGTAGTCTGTCTGTGGTTTTGCGGCAATCAAGTGGTTTCAGGCCTTGCCATGACCATCCTCGGAACGGGCCTTGCCAATTATCTGGGAACCACCTTTATCGGCACTTCGGCGCCGGGGTTTGCTCCTTATGCAGTCCCCATGTTGTCGGCAATTCCGGCTATTGGCCCAATTTTTTTTCAGCACGATCCGCTGGTGTATGTGAGTTATCTCATCCCGCCCGCCATGTGGCTGTTTTTCGCCCGGACTCGCTTCGGCCTTGGTCTGCGGGCAGCGGGGGAGTATCCAGCGGCAGCCACCGCGGCAGGGCTGAATGTGCGGGCCTATCGCTGGCTCGGTATAGTTGGCGGCGGTTTTTTTATGGGTCTTGGCGGGGCCTATCTGTCTCTTGCCTATACTCATCTCTGGACCTCCAGTCTTACCGCCGGACGCGGTTGGATTGCCGTGGCCCTGGTAATTTTCGCTTTTTGGCGGCCGGGTCGGGCGATCTTCGGTGCCTATTTGTTCGGGGGCATTATGGCTTTGCAACTGCGACTGCAGGCCTCTGGCACCCAGCTGCCCTCCTCTATTCTGTTGATGCTGCCTTACGTTCTGACCGTTTTTGTTCTGGTCCTTTCGTCATGGCGGAAAAGAACCAGTGATGAGCCGGCGTCTCTGGGCGTTAATATTGCACCGGCCGATTAATATGTTTGTGAATCTGGTCACAAGGCACTGACTCCGACCCAAAACCACTTTTTCAAGGAGAGCTTATGTCAGCAAACCCCACCTACCGAAAAACCTACCCCATCTCCTGGGATCAGCTGCACCGCGACTCCAAGGCTCTTGCCTGGCGCCTTCTCAATATGGATTTTTTTAAGGGAATCATTGCCATCACCCGTGGCGGTCTGGTGCCGGCGGCGATCATCGCCAGAGAACTGGATATCCATCTGGTCGATACCATCTGCATTTCCAGCTACGATTGGAAGGATAAAAAGGGCGAGGCGGATATCCTCAAAAAAGTGAATGGTAACGGCGAAGGCTGGTTGCTGGTCGACGATCTGGTCGATACCGGCCGCACCGCCAAGATTGTCAGGGAAATCGTCCCCAAAGCGCATTTTGCCACGGTCTATGCCAAGCCGGCGGGGCGACCCCTGGTCGACACCTTTATTACCGAGGTCAGTCAGGACACCTGGATTCTCTTTCCCTGGGATACCGAATCGCAATTTGTCTCGCCGCTGGCCGGCAAGGAGCGTCCCTGAAAATGGCCGGGCCTCCGTCGCTCATTCGTCTGGAAGGCATCTCCAAAAGTTTTGGCAAGGTGCATGCCAACCGCGATGTCTCGTTGACCGTGGAAGAGGGGAAAATCCTCGCCTTGCTTGGTGAAAACGGTGCCGGCAAATCGACACTGATGGCGATTCTCGCAGGACAAATCCAGCCGGACAGCGGGGCAATTTTCCTGCGTGAAAAAAAGGTACAATTCACTTCCACTGAAAAGGCGATAAAATCCGGGATCGGCATGGTTTACCAGCATTTCAAGCTGGTTGAAGCGATGACTGTTGCCGAAAATGTCTTCCTCGGCCAGAGTGGCGGGTGGTGGTTGAATTTGCCAAAGATGCACCGCGAGGTGTCGCAGCTTGCCGAACAGTATGGCATGCATGTCAATCCGGCGGCGAGAATCAGCGACCTGTCGATGGGCGAAAAACAGCAGGTGGAAATTCTCAAGCTCCTGCATCGAAAAAGCACAGTCCTCATCTTTGATGAACCGACCGCGGTGCTTACTGCCGCTGAGGCGGAGAATCTCTTTGCCACCATGAAACTCATGGTCGGCAAGGGCAAAGGGATCGTCTTTATCAGCCATAAACTTGAAGAAGTCATGGCCATCGCCGATGAAATCGCCATACTGCGAAGAGGGAAGATTGTTGCCGGAATGGCGGCGTCCGATGTTACTTCAACAGTCGAGCTTGCCGAGTGTATGGTTGGGCGGGAGGTTCTTATGCAGGTCGACCGCGTGCCTCTTGAACCGCGACAAATAGTACTCAAGGTAAATGATCTTAATGACTATGGCCTCAAGGGTGTGAATCTTGAGCTGCGCCAGGGTGAGATCCTCGGCCTGGTAGGGGTTGCCGGCAATGGACAGAAACAGCTGGTGGAAATCATCTGCGGCTTGCGTCGGCCGACCGGGCAGAGTCTGCGCATCCTCGGATCGGATTGGGCAAGGTTTTTTCGCACAGCTGAGTGGGATAAGGCGCTGGCCTATATCCCGGAAGACCGGCAGGGCCTGGCAACCTGTCAGGGTTTGACGCTCATCGACAATTTTCTTCTCACTACCCGCGGCGGTTTTGTCCGTGGCCCCTGGCTTATGCGGCGGCAGGCCGGGGAGAAAGCTGCCCGCCTGATGCAGGAATTCGATATCCGACCGCCCGATCCAGGCGCTTTTGCCTGGCAGCTATCCGGAGGCAATCTGCAGAAAATGGTCCTGGCCCGGGAATTTTATCGCAAGCCTCGGTTGATCGTTGCCGAACAGCCCACCCAGGGACTCGATATCGCCGCCACCGAGGATGTCTGGAAACTCCTGCTTGAGGCCCGGGAGGCGGCCGGAATTCTGCTGGTTACCGGCGATCTCGCCGAGGCGATGGCCTTGGCCGACAATATCGGCGTCATGTACAACGGCGAGATAGTCGATGTGTTTTCCGTCGATGACGAGGAGAAGGTGGCCCTCATACCGAGGATGATGGCCGGATTAGCCTGTGGTTCACCCTTGGTGATGTAGGTGTCTCAGGGTCGAAAAGCCGGAAATATCAGTGGATTATTGCAGGTGGTGACGGTTGCCGGTCGAGTATCTTGCCCTGGCCCATTGAGAGCTTTATAATGTATTCGGCAAAAGCATAGTCGAGATCGCCGTTCGGCGGGCCGTTATAGGTGGCGAGAAACATCTCGGCCATAGTCATGATGATATCCCGGCACGGGCCGGTGACGACCATATTGTCGATGACGTGTTCGCCGAGGGTGTGAACGGTGAATCTTACCATGGGTGTCTCCTGCATCAGGGTACTTTATTCGGCAGCATGACAACTCCTTCAAGTTATCAGATGTATGCCGGTGGCGTGAGATTTTTCAGCCAATTCCTTCAGATGCGCCCTTTGCACCAGGGCGACGATTGATTCGACAACAGCCCCATGGGTCTTGGTTTGAAAATCGAATTCGATGCCGCAAAGGTATTCTATTCCCGACCTCTTGCGTATCCTGGCAAGATGTTTCACGGTGCCGTTTATCCGTATCAATAATTCATCTTCAACAAGCAATTTCATCGAATACAAGCTGTTTATCTTGAACAGCTTCTGTTCCTTTTTATTGACGGAGAAGGAGAGACCGCGGATACTGATATTGACCGGCCGGGTATCCAGCTCCGACGATTCGTCGTCAATTTCTATCGATATGAGAAAATTTAAACTATCCGGAACCTTGGCCCGGAACTCCCGGGCATTACGGACAATCCTTGCAAGGTTGGGGAAGGCTAGGCGAAGGACTGGGATGTCTTGGACCTTCGTCAGATCTTCGAAGGTCGTTGCCATTTCCACCGCATAGGTGTTGGTGAACATTCTCAATATAATATCATTGGAATAGCGAAGATGCAGGTTGCCGAGACCGGGTTCCAGCGGCAGGGTCACGATATGGCTCATGGTGGCGAGGTATTCCCCCTCTGTGGTCGCAGGTTGAATGAGGACCTTTTCGCCATCCACCTCAACTTCGGTAGGTTCAGGAATATCATCCTTGAGCCGAGAGAAGTAGACCATCGGCATGCCGTCTAGTTGCACCTCAAGCACCTTTTCATCAAGCAAAGCGGTTTGCAGATAGGGCAGGATCGGTTCTTTGCCGCTGAGAATAATGCCGTTTGCCAGGTCTTCCGCAACGGATTTGCCGGAAAACAGTTCTCCTGGAAAAAAATGCTGCAATTTCCGCTTGATATCGTCAATCATATGCTTGAATTTGGGTGATCCCCTTGAGTTGCAGACAAATACCGAAAGAGTATTGGAAGACTAGCCCAAGCAAAATAAAAATGGAAGGACTCTTTTTGCCTGTCTTTCTGGTACAGTAAATTGATGGTGGACTCTGGATGAAATAACCACTTATTCCATTTCTAAATCAAGCGTTAACTTCAGCGGCTGCGCTGTGCGGCTCCTCGTCGTACTTCTTTGTACTGTCTCGTCGCTGCTCGCTTGCCTTTTCGTTTCCATCTTGATTTAGAAATGGAATTACAACCCTGCGGCAGTTCCTTTTTCCAGTGATTTGTGTATAATGTGCAAGCGAAATCGTCATAGCATTCTTCATTACAAGGTAAAAGAGAAATCAAAATGAAACAACTCACCTCTCCACGCATGGACCAATGTATCGGTTGCCAATCATGCGCTCTGGCCTGTGCTAGGCTGGTGCATAAACGGATCTCATGGCAAACCTCCGGGATTCGAATTCATTCCTCGGGCGGTCTTTCCACCGGCTTTATTGCCGGCAGGTGCCTGGCCTGTGACCCTGCACCCTGTGCCGCGGTCTGTCCCACCGGAGCCTTTGCTAACCGCCCCGGCGGCGGGGTTTTTGTAAAGACCAATCTTTGCATTCAGTGCGGCAAATGCGTTGCCGTCTGCCCGGTGGATGCCATTTGCCAGGATCGACTCGGCAATGTCTATGTCTGTATCCATTGTGGTCAATGTGTTGATTTTTGTCCGCAGAATTGTCTGGAAATGGTTGAGTTAACTGGAGTTGCTGAGGTGTTGCCATGATACGACAGGAATTTCGGGTGCTGCTTTTTGACGCTACGGCGGGGCGGGGCAAGATTGTCCTTCTGGATGGCCGCAACGAGGTGGCTGGGGGGAGCGGGCTTGCGGCCATGCTCTATGCACAATATGGTCATCCGACTCTGCCCGCAAGCGATGCGGCCCAACCGCTGATCTTTGCCATTGGCCCCTTGACCGGCTACTTTCCGCTTATGAGCAAAATGGTCTGTTCCTTCAAATCCAATTACCATAACGAATATACCGAGAGTCACGCCGGCGGACGAGCGGCTTTGTCCTTACGGTTTGCCGATCTTGATGCCCTGGTTATAACCGGCCGGGCGAAGAAGCTTTCTTGTCTTTGTGTAGGTACCAATCATCTGGAGATGAAGGAGGTAACTTTTTTGCGGGGGATGGATGCTGAAAGCTCGGGAAAACTCCTCCGCAGAATGTTTAAAGATGGCAGCGGCCATAGGTCGATTATGCGTATCGGTCCTGCCGGTGAGGGGGGGCTGGCCATGGCCTCTATCAATGTCGATAGCTATCGCCATTTCGGCAGGATGGGTGGCGGGGCGGCAATGGGGATGAAAAATATTAAGGGCATCGTCATCCACGGCGACTGCGCATTCGATGTGCCGGAAGACAAGGCCTACCGAACGAAATATAAGGAGATCTACGGCAAGGTCACGAGTACCGAGATGATGCGCAAATATCACAATCTCGGCACCGCGGCCAATCTAGAGAGTCTCAATGATATCTCATCACTGCCCTGGAAAAACATGCAGCAGTCATCCGATCCGGCTATCGGATCGATTACCGGTGGAAGATTTGCCGATGAGACCCTGCTTCGTAATGGTGCCTGCTCAGGGTGCCCGGTGGGTTGTATCCATATCGGCTTTATCCGGGAAAAGATGATGCTGGACAATCGCTACCACTACCATCAGGTGGCGTACGATTATGAGCCGATTTTTGCCGCCGGAACCATGCTTGGAGTGACCAATACCTTTGATGTCCTGCGGATTCTCGAAGTCATGGAAAAGTCCGGGCTTGACGCAATGTCCGCAGGCGTTGCCCTCGCCTGGGCAACCGAGGCAACGGAGCGGGGATTGATAGCCGTAAACCATACCCTGGTACCCCTGCGTTTCGGTGATGCCCATGCCTATCAACAGGCAGCGTATCACCTCGGCTCCGGCAGTTCCGATTTCTACCGGCTTTTAGGGCAAGGCACTCTGCGCGCCGCGGCAGTCTATGGGGGGAGTGAATTTGCCTGTGTGCTTGGTCAGGAGATGGCCGGTTATGCCACCGGCGAGCTATTTTTTGCCGCCCAGACCCTTGGTTTTCGCCATTCCCACCTCGATACCGGGGCGTACAGCTATGATCAGAAAAACAGCAATCAGGATACTGCCAAAGCCGTTGATTTTCTTATGGATGATGAACCTGGGCGGGTCTTTTTGACCTCCATGGTCGGCTGTCTCTTTGCCAGGGCAGTGTATACCGAGGAGGAGTTGGCAGAGTGTTTGGCAATCGTCGGTTTTCCGGATCTTGCCGGGTCCATTCCGGCAACGGCGGAAAACATTCGGAGGTTGCGCTGGAAGATGCGTGCTGCAACCGGATTTACACCGGAAAACTTCACCATTCCCAAGCGCTTCTACCAGGTCAAGACCTGGAAGGGACCGATTGACGGCAGTTACCTCAATACGTTGAAAGAGGAATACGGCCGGCGTATCATGGCTCTTATTAACACTCCAGATTTACCGGAAGTGAAACAGGGGGAATAAAAAACGGTGATATGACTGCCTAGGCAGCCATATCACCGTTTTGAAGAGTCAGGGAACGGGATGTGATTACAGCAAATCGGCAATCGCCTCTTTTTCGGAAAGCAGTTCCTGCTCGGTTGCGGTCATCATTTTGCGGGCAAAATCGCTTACCGGCAAACCTTTGATCTCTTTCCATTCGCCGTTTTCACAGGTGATGGGCAGGGCGTACATCAAGTCTTCGTTGATGCCATAGCTGTTACCGGCACTGCATACCCCCATGCTCACCCAGCGGCCATTCGAACCAAGGGTCCAGTCACGCATATGATCGATAGCCGACGAAGCGGCGGATGCGGCGCTGGAGGCACCACGGGCCTTAATGATCGCTGCCCCGCGCTGCTGCACGGTGGGGATGAAATATTGCTCATACCACTCATTGTCGACCTTGTCTTTCACCGGAACACCATCAACGCCGGCATAACTGATATCGGGGAACTGGGTGGCCGAATGGTTGCCCCATACGACAATTTTTTCTACCTTAGAGGAATGGCTACCGGTTTTTCCAGCGATCTGCGACATGGCCCGATTATGGTCGAGACGCATCATCGAGGTGAAATTGCGTGGGCTGAGGTCCGGGGCATTTTTCATGGCGATGAGGGCATTGGTGTTGGCTGGGTTGCCGACCACCAGGACTTTTACCTTGCGACTGGCATGATCGTTCAAAGCTTTGCCCTGCACGGTAAAGATGGCGCCGTTGGCTTTGAGAAGATCGGAACGTTCCATGCCGGGACCACGGGGTCTGGAGCCGACGAGAAGGGCGAAATCGGCATCCTTGAAGGCGACATTCGGATCGTCGCTGGCGACGATTCCCGCCACCAGTGGAAAGGCGCAGTCGTTGAGTTCCATAACCACGCCCTCAAGGGCCTTCATCGCCGGAGGAATTTCCAGAAGCTGGAGGATGACCGGTTGGTCCATTCCCAGCATGTCACCGGCTGCAACACGAAAAATAAGGGAATAGCTGATCTGACCGGCAGCGCCGGTAATGGCAACACGTACTGGGGTTTTCATCGGGTTCTCCTTGGGAAGTGTTTCGGATTGTAACACAAAAACATCTTGTTAAGCGTCTGGGAAACATCTCGTTTAGCGACAAGGGGCAAGATACCATACCCTTCGGCTGGAATCCAGGGTTAGGAGCAAAAATTTCCCACTTTTTATAGCAGTATTACTGATGAATTTTAAGATCTTCCTGCATGAGTTTGTAATTGATACTATCGACCAGGGCTTGCCAGCTGGCTTCAATGATGTTTACCGAAACCCCGACGGTGCCCCAGGTGTTTTGCCGGTCGCGGCTTTCCACGAGTACCCTGACCCTCGCCTCGGTGCCGTGTTCGCCGGAGAGTACCCGGACTTTGTAGTCGGTCAGTTCCATTTCCTCAAGGCTCGGATAGAAACGGGTAAGAGCCTTGCGGATGGCGCAATCGAGGGCATTTACCGGGCCGTCGCCCATGGCGGCGGTGTGAACCTCTCTGCCGCCGACAAACATGCGGATTGTAGCTTCGGTAAGCGGCGGCTTGTCCATCAGATATTTATGATTCATCACCAGGAAGCTTTCGAACTTGAAGTATTTTCTCGTAAGGCCCATGGCCCTGCGCATCAGCAGCTCAAAACTCGCTTCGGCGCCTTCATATTGGTACCCTTGGTTTTCCAATTCTTTTAACTCGCTGATGATCGACGCCACAACCGGATCGTCCGGTGCAAGCGGCAGGCCCCACTTATTTGCCTTATGTAGAATGTTGGCACGCCCGGACTGATCGGAGATGAGGATGCGGCGAATATTGCCGACCTTATCCGGGGCGATATGTTCATAGGTCAACGGGTTTTGTTTTACCGCGCTGACATGGATGCCGCCTTTGTGGGCAAAGGCCGATTCGCCGACATACGGTTGGTAACGGTAGTGCGGCAGATTGGCGAGTTCATTGACGAGGCGCGAGGTGGTGTAAAGCTGGTCGATATTTTTCCGTACTTCGCATTCAACACCCATCTTGAACACCAGGGCCGGGATGATCGAGGTGAGGTTGGCATTACCGCAGCGCTCGCCAAAACCGTTCATCGTTCCCTGTACCTGCCGTACCTTTGATTGGGCAACGGCAATCAGGGAGTTGGCAACTGCGGTTTCCGAGTCGTTGTGGGCATGAATGCCGAGATGCACGGTTTTATTTTTTTCTGCAAGATGGGTCCTGACCCTGGCGATTATCGGGGCGATTTCGTGGGGCAAGGTGCCGCCGTTGGTGTCGCAGAGGATGATTGTCTGAGCCCCGCCGCGGACGGCACTTTCCAGAGTTCTCAGGGCGTATTCCTCGTTGTTTTTAAAACCGTCAAAAAAGTGTTCGGCGTCGTAGAAGAGGAAGTCCACGTGGGGAGAGAGGAAAGCGAGTGAATCCTCAATAATTTGCAGGTTGTCTGCCAATTCGATATGCAGAGCGTCACGTACATGAATATCCCAGCTTTTGCCGAAGATAGTCAGCGCCGGAGTCTTGGCGTGTAACAGTGCCAGGAGGTTGGGGTCTTTGGCCGGGCTGTTTTTGAAGTGCCGGGTTGAACCAAAGGCGGTTAATTTTGCATGTTTGAGATCGATGGATTGCATCCGCAGAAAGTAATCAACCGAAATCGGATTTGATCCCGGCCAACCGCCCTCGATAAAATCCATGCCCAGTTCATCAAGGGCCATAGTAATCCGAACCTTGTCTTCAACGGAGAGGTTGAAATTTTCTGCCTGTGTTCCGTCACGGAGGGTAGTGTCGTAGAGTTCAACGTAATGGGTCATGATTGTTCTGCCTGGCGTAGGTTCGGTGAAGTGTTGCAATTTCTTGCATTGACTGTGGCTAAAGTGCGACCTTTCATGATAGATAACTTTTGGCAAAAAGCAAAGGTATAAAAAGAGCAGGTATCTCTCAGTTGCATTGTTATGGTTTTTTTAATAACCTTGGGGTATTTTCCAAGAGATACTCATCCTTACCAGGATACTATTTTGGCGCATATGAAGTGCTTGTAAGAGATATCCTCAAGAAAACAACATAGTAAGAACATACCTAAAATCCATGAACCTCAAACCTATTAAACCAAAACGTATTTCAGATCAAGTATTTGAACAGATTCGAGAATTGATTTACAAGGGCGAATTCAAACCAGGTCAGCAAATTCTCCCGGAACGGGAGCTGGCGATCTCCATGGTGGTGAGCAGAACTTCGGTCCGCAATGCCATTAATAAGCTGGTTACCCTCGGGCTTCTCGAACATCGACAAGGGCAGGGTACCTTCGTCAGTTCTCCGGAAACGAGGCAAGGTAACCCGCTGGCGGCGGTCATGGCGACCGATGAAGCAACGCTTGATGATCTGCTGGAAGTCAGGCTCGGGTTGGAATGTACTGCGGCGATGCTGGCGGCCCAGAGGGCGACGGATACGGATATTCGAGCCATTCGCAAAAGTCTGGAGGAGATGACTGACGACCTGGCCGATACCGATAAAATCGGCACCACTCCCGATACCGCCTTTCATATGGCTGTGACCTTTTCTACAAAAAATCCAGTCCTTATCCACCTTATGCGGAATTTTTATGATTTCCTCTTTGTCGGAATCAAGAAAAATCTCACCCATATGTACATGGATCGGGCGGCGCTCGAGGATGTATTGCGCCATCATCAGGCAATCTTTGCGGCAATCGACCAGCGAAATCCCGGGGCTGCCTATGAGGCCATGCATACGCACATCCGATACGTCCAGGAATATTTCAGGAGTAGGTGAAGGGAATCGACGGAATTGCTTCTGGAGCCGTGCCCGTAAGCACCGCTCCAGAAGCAATTCTCGGTTTTCGCCGTTATTTGATTAGGCCATAAAATTTCGGATAGAGAGCTACGGTTATCATGACAATTACCTGCAGGATAATGAAAGGGATGACGCCTTTGTAAATGTCAACCGTCCGCATCTCCGGTGGAGCCACTCCTTTCAGGTAAAAGAGCGAGAAGCCGAAGGGCGGGGTGAGAAACGAGGTCTGCAGGTTCATAGCTATCATGATGGCAAAGAACAGCGGATCAAAGCCAATGATATGAACGATGGGTAGAAGGACAGGGACGACGATATAACAGATCTCGAAGAAATCGATAAAAAAGCCGAGAAGAAAGATGACGAGCATCGAGAGAGCAAGAAAGGTCCATTTTTGTCCGGGGAGGCCGGTTAGGGCATGTTCGACGATGGCATCGGCGCCACTATAGAGAAAGACCATGGAAAAAGCGGTTGCCCCGATGAGGATGGCAAAGACCATGGCGGTAACCTTCACCGTCTCAAGCGCCGAATCCTCTACAACCCGCCAACTCAGTTTTCGGTACATGGCGGCCAGGATTACCGCCCCAACGCTGCCGACGGCGGCCGATTCGGTGGGGGTGGCGATGCCTACGAAGATTGAACCGAGCACCAGGACGATCAGGGTCATCGGCGGGATTATGGCGAACATGGCCCGTTTAAGGTTGCCGGCAAAGGAACCTTCCAGTTTGGGCATGGCCGGAGCGACATTTTTATCGAGAAAGGCATATATCAATATAAAAACAATATAGAAGGCCACCAGCACCAGGCCGGGAAACATCGCAGCCTGAAAGAGATCGCCTACCGGCAGTTGGAAAATATCCCCAAGGACAATGAGGACAACGGAGGGTGGAATTATCTGGCCCAAGGTTCCGGCGGCGCAGATGGTGCCGGCTACGAGTGTTTTCGAATAGCCGTATTTCAACATGACCGGCAGGGAAATAACCCCCATGGCTACCACCGAGGCACCGACGACGCCTGTCGAGGCGGCGAGCATGGTGCCGACCAACACGGTGCTCACGGCTATTCCGCCTCGTACCCTGCCGAACATGGTGCCCATCGCTTCCAGCAGTTTCTCGGCCAATTGCGATTTTTGCAGAACAATACCCATGAAGATAAAGAGGGGAATGGCCATGAGAATGGTGTTGTTCATAATCGAATAGATCCGAAAAGGCATCATTGAGAACATCTGCAGGAATTCCTTGGAAATGCCGGCGATGCTGACATCCGGTGCAATATTAACAATGGCCGCCAGAATGCCGAAGAAGATGGAGACGGAGCCAAAGGTAAAGCCGACCGGGTAGCCGATGGCGAGGAGCAGCAGGGCGGAAGCAAACATTATTATGCCGATCATTGGTTTTCCTCCATGGTGCTTCGTAGCTGCATGCGGCTTTTTGCAGAGCCTGAATTTCTGAAAAGATTGATGTTTTGCACGGTATAGCCGAAAGCGGTGAAGATCAGTAAGAAAAATGACAAGGGGATCATGCCCTTAATCAGATAGCGATAGGGCAGGCCACCGGGGTTTTCGGAAATTTCATGGATCTGGAAAGAATCCTGGACAAAATTGAGGGAACCGAAAAAGATGAGCAGGGCGAGAGGCAGGAGAAAGAAAACCGTGCCGATGATATTGATGACTGCTTTGGTGCGTGTCGACCAACGATCGTAGAGAAAGTCAACACGAACATGGGCTTCGTCAAGAAGGGAGACGGAGACCCCGAAGAGAATGCCGATGGCGAAGAGATGCCATTCCAGTTCCTGCATAGCAACCGAACTGTTGTGGAAAGCATAGCGCATGACGACATCAAAAAAGACATTGGCGGCCATCAAGAGAAAAACAATCGACAGTATCTTTCCCCAGACGCGGTTTAAACGACGATAAAAGTGTTCAATCTTGATCAGCATGTTGATGCTCCTACTTCAGTTCAGTTATTGCCACAAACGGATTTTTTTGTCATAGCACCTGCAAGGATGTTCTTTCGTTGATTCTTGGAAAACATGTGCGGTTAAAAACAATCGCTGCAACATGGCATGCCGAGGAAGCGTTGTAAATAAAAAAAACCGTCCATCCACCTTTCACGGCGAATGGACGGCGACATCGGCACCTGTTATGCAGAGCAGGTGCAATTATTTCTCAACCATCTGAGTGGTCTCAAGGTAGTATTGGGTTGACATCCTGCTCCATTCGCGGGCCTTTTTCATATAGGCCTGCTGGGAGTCATATACCTCTTTAAATTCGGCATTCTGGGCGGAATATGCCACCATTACCTCATCGTTGGCCTTCTTCATCGCTTTCAGAACTTCTTCCGGGAAGATCATGACCTTGATGTTGGGGAATTCCGCTTTCATTTGTGCCCAGGCGGTAGCGCTGGCATCATAATTTTCACTGAGCATGTCCGCGCTGACTGCCTTCATGGCGGTATCGAGAATCACCTTGTACTCCGGTGACAGTTTGGCATAGGCGTCTTTATTGATCAGGAACTCCATGTCGGAGGCAGGCTCATGCCAGCCGGCGTAGTAGTAGGGCGCTATCTTGTGGAAGCCCATTTTAATGTCCATGCCGGGTCCTACCCACTCAAGGGCGTCAATGGTGCCGCGATCAAGGGAGGTGTAGAGTTCGCCCGGGGCGATATTGGTGACATTGACGCCAAGCTTGGCAAATACCTCACCGGCCAGACCGGGGATTCGCATCTTCAGACCTTTCAAATCGTCGACGGTCTTGATCTCTTTTTTAAACCATCCACCCATCTGCACGCCGGTATTACCGCCGGGGAAGGAGAGGACGTTGAACTTGCTGAAGACCTTCTCCTGCAGTTTCATGCCATCGCCGTAGTACAGCCAGGCGTTCTGCTCATCCGAGGTCATGCCGAAAGGAACGGAGGTAAAGAAGACGGTAGTGATGTCTTTGCCCTTCCAGTAATAAGCTGCGGAGTGTCCCATTTCGTACTGGGCGCCTTTGACCATATCGAGAATTTCTAGGGGCGCCTTATGCTTCTCAGCACCCTCAACCTTGATCTCGAAATTACCGCCGGTCATCTCGCCGACGATCTTGGCGAGTTTCGGGGCCGGTGAGGCCAGCGGTGTCAGGGTGCTTGCCCAGGTCATGGCCAGTTTCCAGCGGACTTTCTCGGCGGCCAATGCCGGGGATGCGACCAGCATACAAGCCGCCAAGGTAAAGGCGATCTTCCCAAAACGTTTCATATTCTCCTCCAAAGAAAAGATTTACATTACGGCCCTAACCTGGGCCTCTATTGCATACTGCTTGCCTTGATACGCAGAGCAGTATGGATTTTTTTATATATCCTCCCTTATTTAATACGTGGGGCGTAATAAGGCAACAACCGATAACAATGGGCCTTATTTGGGAGTAAAAAATGATCCGCAACGGATGCGTGCTTTACCCACGTATATCCGGAAGCAACAGCGCTAAAGTATCTTCTTGCCGAACAGCGAGGCGATAAGATTAACCGCCATCTGGGCGGTACGGTTCTGAATGTCGAGGATGGGGTTGATCTCCATGATATCGACTGAATGCAGTTTTTTCGTTTCGGCCAGGATCTCCATGATCAGCTGGCCCTCCCGGTAGGTAAGGCCGCCCTGGGACGGAGTTCCGACACCGGGGGCGTCGAGCGGGTCCATGACATCGAGATCGAGGCTGACATGGATCTTGTCGAGATGTTTGAAACCTTTAAGGATGTGGGTGAGGAGGGTGCGAATGCCCACCTCGTCGACGTTGCGCATGGTGAAGGCGGTGCAGCCGGAGGCGCGGATCAGTTCCTTTTCCTTCCGGTCGAGATCGCGTACACCGAGGAGCACGACATTTTCGGGTTTTATCTTTGGCCCGGGCCTACCGATATCAACCAGTTCTTTTTTGCCGAGGCCCTGCAGCACCGCCAGGGCCATACCGTGGACGTTCTGGGTGGAGGATGTTTCATGGGTGTTGAAATCGCCGTGCGCGTCGATCCAGATGAGACCGACCTCAGTGGTGTGGGTGACGCCGCCGATGGTGCCGATTGAGGCGGAGTGGTCGCCACCGAGAAATATGGGGATTTCGCCTGCGGCAATGGCCTGTCTGCCGAGTTCATAAGCACTTTCGCAGGCCTTGCAGATATGCGGCAACCGTTCCTGCAGGCTGCTGTTGGCCAAGACGTAATGACCGGGAATGGCGATGTCGCCGCTGTCGATGGTGGTGTAGCCGAGATCGCGCAGACTCCCGGCGAGGTTGGCGTAGCGCACGGCGCTCGGGCCCATGTCGACTCCACGGTGGTTCTGCCCAAGGTCCATGGGCACGCCGATGATCCGCACGGTCTTTTTCATGGCTACTCTTTTTTCAGGTGGTTCCACAGGTTGACAATGAAATCCTGGACATTGGTGAGGATGGCCTGGGCCTGGGCCGAGCCGCGGTTGGCCAGCTTGTCGGCGCTGAATTCCGACATGTCGACCACATAAAAATAGACCGGACGAACCGAACCGTCGGCTAGGACCTTATAGCCGGGAGTCATATTACCAAAGGCAATGGAATGCAGCTGGGTGGCCATGGTGATGACCGTCGTCGCTTGTCTGGCGTGGACGCGCATGCGGTTTTGCGATTCATAAACATTGCCGATGGTTTCCGGCAGAGGCCCGTCGTCGCGAATGGAACCGGCCAGGACGTAAGGGATGTTATTTTTTTCACAGGCGTACATGATGCCGTTGTTTATACCGAGGGTCTCAATTGACGCGGCGATGGAACCGGCCTTACGCACCGCGTTGAGGATGTCGAGATGGTTGTAATGGCCCATGGGTTGCAGCGTCTGGGTGTAGATATTTTGCCCGAGGCCGGTATTGTAGATGGCCGCCTCGATGTCGTGGGTGGCCAGGGCGTTGCCGGCCATCAGGGCGTGGCAGAAGCCGTTTTCGATCAGTCCCTGCATGGCCGAGCGCGAATCCTTGTCGAAGGCCACCGCCGGGCCGAGGACCCAGACGATATGGCCGGTGTCACGGTCATGTTTAAGGATTTCGTAGAGGGCGTCGTAGGAATAGGAAAAGGGGGTTTCCCGGGTGCCGCGGGAGCGGAAGGCAAATTTGTCGGCGTTGGCGGAGGTTTGCTCAAAGCCCCTTTCATGGACGAGGATGCCCTCTTCGCCGTTCTCAGTTCTGCCGGTGACGACCAAATCGCCTTTTTTTAAACGCCTGGCCTCAACGACATCAATCGCCCCGTTCTTGATGACGAAGACTGCGTCCATCCGGCTTTCCGGGGCGAGAATCCAGGTGGATCGATCAATCTTGATATATTCCGGATGGTTGGAGGTTGCATGGTAGCTGTCCGGGGCGATGCCGTCGGCGGGTGCGGCGACAAGGGCGGCGGCCGGACTGTTCTGCAGGTGGGATTCCGTGAAATCCGGCGGGGTATAGATGAAATTGAGTTTCATGATTGACCTCTAGGTAGGAGAATTTGTCACCTTTCATGAGCGCATATCGGGTGATTGTATACAATCACCGCCATTATAGGTGGCAAACCTTGAAAAAGCAATCGTAGATCGTTTCCTTCGGTTCTCTCCTTGACCCTGCAGAAAAATCCTTCTACAATATATTGAAATTTCATGTGGTTTTCCGGCACGACAGCAGCGCTCATCCGAGACTTTTTATGATTCGATCCGCATATCTTACCACCGGCTTGGCAATCAAGGTTTTCTCCCGTCTCTCCAAGGCCAATATCTTCATGCATGGCCAGGAGAATATTCCGACCGGGCCGATCATCTTCGTGATGAACCATTTCACTCGGATCGAAACCCTCCTGCTGCCCTATTACATTTACAAGTTGACCCATAAACCGGTTTTGTCCCTGGCGGCGGCGTCGCTTTTTAAAGGTGGCCTGGAAAAGTTTTTTGATATGGTCGGGGTTATTTCCACCGACGATCCGAAACGTGATGAACTGATTGTCAAAAATCTGCTCACCGGCACCGCCGACTGGATCATTTTTCCAGAAGGCAGCATGGTCAAAACCAAAAAGATCATGGAGGGGCGGCGGTATATGGTCGCCGATCCCGATGGCATGCATGAGCCGCACACCGGAGCTGCTGCACTCGCCTTGCGGGCCGAGTTGTATCGCACCCATCTCCTGCAAAGTGCCCGAACGGATCCCGCTCGGCTGCGGCAGATGCTCGACGCCCTCGGTATTGCATCGCTCGAAGAGATCGTGACGATGCCGACGACCATTGTGCCGGTCAATCTCACCTACTGCCCGATCCGCGCAGCGGAGAATATTGCCTTGAATATTGCGGCAAAGCTGGTCAAGGATATGTCGGAGAGGATGGTCGAGGAGATTATGACTGAAGGCACCATGCTGCTCTCCGGCGTCGATCTCGACATCCGTTTCGGTAAGCCGATCCGGATGTCGGACCATCTCCAAAAAGAGTGGTTGCTGGAGGATATCGCGCAGCCGGGCATAGGCGGTTTTTCGGTTACACCGGAACTGAAAAGCAAGATGCGCAACACCGTCTACCGGATCATGCAGCAATATATGCATGACATCTACGCCATGACCACCATCAACCATGAGCACCTTCTGGCAGCTTTTCTGCGCATGTATCCGTTTAAGCGGATAAAAGAGAGTGAGTTGAAGCGCCGCGTCTTTTATGCCGCCTCTCTGGTCACCGGCAAGGAAGACGGCAAGGATATCTTTTTTCTGCACAGGTCTCTCCAGGAAAACCAAGCCCATCTGCTGACCGACGATCGTTTTCGGAAGTATGCCAATTTCTACACCTTGGCTGAGGAAAAGGGTGTCGTGCGAAAGCTCGGCCAGAATCTGGTCTGCGATCGTTGCAAGTTGTCCGGTCCGCTGAATGTTCAGAGGGGCCGGATAGACAATCCGCTGGAGGTTATGGCCAATGAGGTCGAGCCGCTGAAAAAACTCTCTGCGTTGCTGCGGTGGCTCGCCTGGCTGCCTTCACCGCTTATTAAAATTGCCTTGATCCGCTACCTTCTCAATGGCGAAAAGGTCAGGTATGCTGAGGGCAGGGGGTTCAGCTCGACCCTTGCTGTCGGACAAAAGGACAGCGGACAATCGTTTCTCTTGCCCGGATGGCGCCGCAAATTGGGAGTGGTTCTGGTACACAGCTACCTCGCCGATCCGGAGGAAGTGCGGGCCTTGGCTTTCTATCTGCGGCGACGCGGGCTATGGGTGTTTGCCCCGCGGTTGCCCGGCCACGGCACCTCGGTGGAAGATCTTGCCACCAGGAAATACCGGGAGTGGGTGGAGACTGTTGAGAGCGGATATGTTCTGATGAGCAACATCTGTGATCGGGTCGTTCTTGGCGGTATTTCCTTTGGTGGCAATCTGGTCCTTGATCTGGCAGGACGGGTTGCAGCTGAAACTCTGGCCGGGGTTTTCGCCATAAGTCCGCCTTTTAGTCTGAGGGATTATTCGAGCCGGATTATGCCGGCGACGGATGTTTGGAATCGGCTCCGGAGCAAGATGAAGCGGGAGGAAGAAAATATTGATTTTCTTGATTTTCCCGGAGGATCTGTTGCAAGCAACTATGCCCGAAACCCTATTTCCGGAATAAAGGAGGTGGCCGAGTTTCTCGAATCCATTGAACAACGGTACCGGACAATAAGCAAACCCGCCCTCATCCTCCAGGCCGATAAAAACCCGGTTGTCGACCCCAAGGGTTCGCAGCAGCTCTTTGCGGCCATCGGTTCCATCAGCAAGGAATTTTGCCTGCTCAGTGATGATCGACACATCCTCGTCAAGGGCGAGGGGGCCGGCAAGGTGTTCGCGAAAATCGCTGCCTTTGTCGACGGATTGTAAAATGGTGGAGAAACTCTCTGGGAGAAGGAGTGTATGATTTTTGAACAAACCGCGCGCTCGGAGCAAGATCACAGCCATTACTTATGGCCCGAATATTATCAAGCGTTCCCCGCCTTTTCAGCTGCAACCGTCCGCGCCGGTTGTCATCCCAGGATAATGCTGCACCGGTCCGGTGCTGAACAGGCGATTGTGTTGGTGCACGGTTTGACTGATTCCCCGCATTTCATGAGTGCTCTAGGTCAATATTTTCATGATATTCTCGGGTATGATGTGTACATACCTCTGCTGCAATGCCATGGTCTAAAATCTCCGGCGGGTGGTATGGCCGGGGTGGCGCTTGCCCAGTGGTTGGAAAACCTTGCTTATGCCATTCGTGCTGCGGCGCAGAGGACAACAAGGGTCTCAATCGGCGGTTTGTCGATGGGTGGCGCTCTCGGGTACTACTTTGCCTGTATTGACCCGATGATTACTGGTGATCTCTACTTGTTTTCGGCGGCGTTAGGTTTGCCTCGCGGACCATGCGGCATCCCCGGTTGGTTTAAGGAATGGGTGTTGCGTCTGCCTTTGATCGGCAGGCTTGATAGCTTCGGCCCCTTGGTCGGCAACAACCCTTACCGCTATGACCGAGTCAGTCTCAACAGTGCCGCAGAACTGGCCAAGCTTATTTTGAAAATCGATCATTTGCCCCTGCAGTTCACCGCTACCGGCGATCCGAGCAGGCGAATTTTTGCCGCCTGGAGTGAATGTGACAATGTCATCAGTCTTGCGAAGCTGTACGAATTGCAGCAGCGGACTCCGAAGGATCGCTTGGTATCGTTTGTTATCCCGGCCACCGAGCAGGTCGAGCACGCCTGTGTGGTACTGCAGCAGCCGATCCATGCACTTGCGGCCAAACCGGGGTCAGCGCCCCTGGAGCGGGCCAATCCCCGCTTTGCCGAGATGCTTGCGGCTATTGCCGGGTTTCAGCAGCCGACTGAACAAAGGTCATAAGCATTACACGTTGTAATCACTGTCTTGCATTTTCTCAGAAAAGGAGATTGGATTGTCATTTTTGTGGGATTAAGGTAGGGTGAAAAAGTCCCCGCGGATGCCGTGGCGATTGCATAAGAAGACTATCTCGGACGACCCTGAGGGCAGTTGGACAGGGGAAAATACAACAACGAATAGATGATAAGAGGGTGGGATGACCAAGACAATTCTCATAACCGGCGCGACCTCGGGCTTTGGCAGGGCAAGTGCCGAACTCTTTGGCCAAAATGGCTGGAAGCTGATCCTAACCGGAAGACGGGCTGACCGCCTTTTCGAATTGCGGGAGAAGCTCGGCCCGGCCGCTGTCCATGCGTCGGTCTTTGATGTCCGTGATCGGCAACAGGTAAAGAATATGGTCCAGGAGTTGCCGGAGGAGTTTCGCGATATCGACATTCTCCTCAACAACGCCGGTCTGGCTCTGGGGCTCGGGCCCGCCCATGAAACCGATCTCGATGAGTGGGAAACCATGGTCGATACCAATATCAAAGGTCTTCTCTACATGACTAGGTTGCTTCTGCCCGGCATGGTTGCTCGCGGCACGGGGCATATCATCAACATAGGTTCTGTTGCCGCATCATGGCCCTATCCGGGAGGCAATACCTACGGGGCGACCAAGGCCTTTGTGCAGCAGTTTTCCAGGAATCTGCGGTCCGATTTGCACGGGACGGGAATCCGGGTGACCAATATTGAACCGGGGCTTGCTGAAAGCGAATTTTCCGTTGTTCGTTTAGGCGGCGACAAAGAGAAAGCCGCCAAGGTTTATGCAGGTACAGACCCCCTCACGCCGTGCGATATTGCCGAGATCATTTACTGGACTGCCAGTCGTCCGGCCCATGTCAATATCAATTGCATCGAAGTCATGCCGGTTTGTCAGAGTTGGGGAAGTTTTGCCGTCAGTCGAAAGCAGGAAATTGCCGGCAAATAATAACTTTGCTCCTGGCCCCGTCTCGGCGTTCGAGTTTGGGGGTGCGCGAACCTTCGGAGAGAAACAGAATGTTGAGGGATGAAAATGAAAAACACCTTGTGGCTGTGGTTGGTTGTTGTCTTTCTGGCATTGCCTGCTCGGGTTTTTGCAGGCAATGAGCTGCTGTGGGAAAAGCAGCTACCCTTTAAAGATGCTACAATTCATTATGTAATTAAGGGCATGGAAGAGGGAAAGGAAACCCTTTATGTGCGTGATAACGGCAAAGAACGGGCGACATACCGAGAAACTGTGTCGAATATGATGGGTATGAAGATGGCCAATTCCACCATAACCATCAAAAACCCTGACTCAATATACTCCTATGATCTACAGAAAAAACAGGGTGTTAAAGCGGTTAATCCGCAAAGATATATGATTGAAGAGTACAACAAGCTGTCCCGGGCGGAGCAGGAAAAAGTGCGGGAAAGAGCCAAAAACATGGGCGCCGCTTATACCGAAGGGATGGGCGGGACAATGCAGCCGAATGCTCTGGAGATCCTCGGTTACAGCTGTGATAAAGTTGAAATAATGGGCGGTTCTGCCTCCTACCTCATTCACGATACCGACGTTGCCCTGAAAACTGAAATGAACGTAATGGGCATGAATTTAACGATGGTGGCCGAAGCGGTTGACAAAGGCCCGGTAGCTGACAAATTCTTTCGACATCCCGAAAACATAACCGCTGAAGTCAACAGTCAAGCGGATGAGATCGCCAAAAACATGGCCACCCAGGCGATCGCCATGCTGAAAGATCCGGAGAGCGTCAAAAATGGCGGGATAATGGCACCGATGGTTCCCGGCGGAAAAAAGCCGATACCAAAGGCGGAGCAGGAAGAGATGATGCAGCAGATGGAGCAAATGATGAAAGGGCTGCAGGGAAAGGCAGCACAATAGGTTGGGGTGAAATTGTCTGGTGTTCAAGGGAGACTTTCAGCAGATGAACGTACCTGAAGGCCACGAAAAGGTGGGAAAAAGAAAGAGAGAGATGACGGAAAAATCTGTTGACACCGCTTTCCCTGCGGTTTATAGTGCTCGCCTACGCTGTTTTGGCAGAGAAAACAGCATGAGAATGATGACCTGAAATGCATGGTTTATACTTCTAATCCTCGGTAGCTCAGTTGGTAGAGCAGGTGGCTGTTAACCACCTTGTCGGCGGTTCGAGTCCGTCCCGGGGAGCCAGAATTCCGAGGCTCGATTTCCCAAAATCGAGCCTTTTTCAATATAGTCGGGGCGTAGCGCAGCCTGGTTAGCGCGCCTGCCTTGGGAGCAGGAGGTCGAGTGTTCGAATCACTCCGCCCCGACCAACAAAATCAAGGGGTTACGATACTTTCGTAACCCCTTTTTTCGTTTACATCTGATTTCGTCCACCTTTTTGGGCTAGTGGTAAGTGCCTTTTTTGTGATCTTTTTGCCCTGAACCGATTGCAGAAACAAGAAAAGCCCGATCCTCGAATGAGAACCGGGCCTGCTCGATCAAAGAAAACAAATCGCCTTTCTATTCCGTTCCCGGAAACAATATATCTGAATAACTTTTGTCAGCCTCCATCACCAGACGTTCGACCGTTGCCGCAAGAGAAAGGCTCCAGGCCCAGGCCTCGGCCAGCCTGGAAAGCAGATCAATGGATAAGCAACGTGGATTCAAATTTGAAATTATTATATTTATGCCAGATTGAAAGAGAAAGAGCGAGCGACTAAAGCTTCTTGCTCATCATGGATAAGCGCGGAAGATTTCTTCTGACGCACCACCCAACAACAGAATGTGGACTATGTTGAGGAGAATCAGTCTGGATTTTTTACCTGGGAATTCAAATGGAATGTCAGAGCAATGGCCCGCTTCCCGAAGACCCTTCGTAGAAGCCTATCCGCCTCACTCCCAGTTGTCATCGTCATCATCAAAATCTGGATATTGTTCTGGACTTACACCATGCTGCTGCAGAAGCTTGTAACTTCCAAAATGAGATTCTCTTGTTATATTGATGACTTCGATGTTAAATGCCCACCAATCTCCGTAGTCAAAGACATACATGAGTTCTTGGCCAACATACAAATTTAACTGGCCAACAGAGACTTCATTCGCATAGGGGCATTCACTTCCATCCGGTGAATGATAACTTTTTTTGGGATGCAACCTCTGCGGGTCGAATGAAAACGAATAGAGGTGATCATCTTTGAAGTTGTATACCTCCTGAATGGCTAAATGCAGATCATCCAGAGTATCTTTCCCGGAAAGAGAAATAGTCCTCCACGTCCCATCAATAGCAACTTTAAAGGTAAATGTACCATTAAGATTTTCTGGGCTAAGCGTTTGTAATCCTTCGTGAACAACACTCTCAGGGTTAAGCATTAAATTGAAAGGTTCGGCAAAAGCTTGTGGTGTAGATTGAATATTTTCAAAGTCTTGTCCGGGATACTTGGCACCGTCAAAATGACGAAAGGGCATATTCCAAAGAGTAAATGGCCGTTCTTTATCTAACAGTTCAAAGAAACGACCGCCAAACGGTGTGATTGTTAGCGATTTAAGTTCGATATATCCCTTCGAGTACTGTTCTTTGGAAGATAGCGACTTTATCTTGTAAGTCAGGAGTCCGAAAAAGGATAAAATCCGAATAATATGCACAGCGCCTGTTAAACGAAAATTCCATGTACATTCGAGAATTTTGCCGATACTTATCTCTTTATTAACGGGAATATTACAGAATGATGCGATAAATTCGTCTTCCTGCGGAATTGTGAATTCAGACATGTATGCGTCTTCTTTTAGTAGCTTAACCCAGTCAGTATAGACCCAAAAAGCTTCAAATAATGCAAAATATTTTTCCGCCGCGCTCAACTGTTGATACTCAGCAAAGACACTCGTTTGCTGAAGTTTGTGCTTATTTTGAACTTTATCAATTTGAAAAAGTCTCGCTGCAAGAGAGATATGATAAAAAAAATTCAACAACGGGTAAAATATCTGATCTGTTTTTGACGAGGTTTCAACGTTATGCGTTTTGACATCTTGATTTAATCTGTAAAGGGTTGCTCTGCTAAGCCAAAGTTTGGATTTGGTGAGAAATGAAGTTGGAGCTTGAACATGGGAAAGAAATTGGTCGTAATCAGCTACGATCGAAGAAGGTGAATCTTCAGTTATTCTGAAAGGTAACTTAGTAATGTTCATGATGTCTGTGGTCCAGAGTTTTTCATCTGAAAGTCAATAAATCTTATGAGGTGCGCATGCCCGGACAGGCAGATGACCATTGATGCTATTAATTTCTTTAAATTTGTATTGATTACCATCTGTAATAAAGCTAAAGAGTTCCACACAGCTCCCAGGTTGTTCAAAGATAATTATTATGTGGCGGATTTCTTGCTAAGCAACAGCTACGCCCCAATAAGAAGATGATGCATTGATATTCCAGATAAAGCTGTAGACTTCCTTTGCCACGGACTGTTTGTCAATCTCGGTATAGGGCGGGCTGGGGAGCATCCGGTACAATTGGTCAAGGATGAAGATCTCAACCTCGGCCTGGGTTTGCTCTTTTTGGGTCCATTGCTCAAGGGGGGCAAGGAGCTCCTGCAGGGCCTGCAGCATTTTCTGACTGTCCTGCTTTAATCGTTCTCGATCAGCCTTACTGAGATCATCACGCTGCAAAAGGCAGAACATCGCATATTCCTCTTCGCTGAGGCCCTCCTCAACGGCTCGGCGCTGCTCGTCGTCCAGGCCGGCCAGCAGGTCCATGACTTTGGCGAAGGTCTCCTCTATCGAGACCCGGTCCTTTTCACGATTGTAGTCGGCAATAATTTCCTGATATTTTTTATAATAGTTCATCCGCATTGGATTGCGTGCCAGCATCTGCGCCAGCTTGGCTTCCACCACCTCGCGGATGTCCTGCAATACGGTAGCCTTGCGGCGGACCTTGGAGGAAAATTCATCCCGTAGCTTTTCAAGATCGATGGTGCTCAGATCATAGAATCGCGAATCCGGTGTGGTAGCTACCGGTGTCTGGGCGCGGATCGCATCATTGACAATGCGATGCAATTCCTTGAGAAGGATTGTGACGTCAGCGGTATCCCTCCGCTCGGTCAGTTTCTTGTATATTGCCTCAATATTGTCATGCCGCTCGGCACAGAGGAGGGCCGATGGTTCCATCAGCAGCCCTTTGAAGCGAATGAACACCTGTCGAGCGAGAATTTCAAAGCGTCGTTTTGCCTCGTCGCTGCTATATACGGCATCGACCGCGTCTGCCAGGGCTTCTATACGGTTGAAGCCCTTGGCGCCCACAAGACGCTCTGCGTCAAAATCCAGACGCAGAAGGTGGGCCTCGGTTTCCGCAATGGCATCGAACAGTGCTCCCACCCGTTCTTCCACCGGGGCAACTATCTCTTCCTCACCACCTTCATCACCGAGGGCATATTGCGCCAGGGCCTCACGCAGGCTTTTCAACATGCCGTTATAGTCAACGATCATCAGCCCAAAATCCTTGCCGGGATAGCGCCGATTGGCGCGGGCGATAGCCTGCATGAGGGTGTGTGCTTTCATCGGTTTGTCGATATAGAGAGTTGCAAGACACTCCACATCGAAGCCGGTCAGCCACATGGCACAAACAATGGCGATCCGGAACGGGTGCTCCGGGTTCTTGAAAGCTGATTCCACATCAATCCTTTTCCCGTCGGCGGTCTCGAAGCCCTGCTTCATGGTTAGCCGATGGGGGATAATGTCGAAGTCCCACTTCTTGAAATTCGCCACCTCGTTCTGGGCTTCACTGATGATTATCTCGATGAGAGTGCTTTGCAGCCAGGCTGCCTGGGTTAGGAGTTTATCTCGTTGGTCTTTGAGTTTTTGCCGGATTTCATCGTCTTTTTCATTCACCAGTTTTGCCACCCTGAGGGCAATTTCCATTCGCACTGCGTTGAGCTTTTTTTGCCATAAGGGCATTATCAAGTTATGCATTCTGGCGCAGGTGATTTTGTCCACACAAACCAGCATTGATTTGCCTGACTCCCAGCGCGTGGCCGCATGTTCCACGAAGTCGGCGGCAATCTTCTCCAAGCGGTCGTCGGCGGTTATTACCTCATAATCTTTGCCGAGGAGCTTCTCCAGCAATGCTTCCTGGTCTGGGTCAAGTTCGGCTTTGGCAATAGCATCGGCAATGCGATCATTCAGGTCCAGCCGAGTGAGCCCCAGTTTCTCGCCCCGATTCTCATAAACCAGCTTGACGGTTGCGCCGTCCTCTTCTGAGCGCTTGAAATCATAGCAGGAAACATATTCGCCAAATATTCGCTTTGTCAGTTGGTCATGTTTGAAGAGCGGGGTGCCGGTAAAGCCGATAAAAGAGGCATTCGGCAATGCCAGGCGCATATTACGGGCCATTTTACCGGCCTGAGTCCGGTGTGCCTCATCGGAGATGACGATGATGTCATCCCGGCGGCTGTACGGTTCTTCCGGGTTGACATCCTGATTGAACTTGTGGATCAGGCTGAAGACGTAGCGGTGATTCTGCTTGAGGATCTGCGCCAGCTCTTTGCCTGAGCTTGCCCGAGGGGTCTGGTCGTCCGCCACGCCGCAGCCGACAAAGGTCCGGTAGATCTGGCTGTCCAGATCGTTGCGGTCAGTCATCAGGACGAAGGTGAAATTCCCAGGAACAATGCGCCGAACCTTTTCGGCGAAGAAGGCCATGGAATACGACTTGCCGCTTCCCTGGGTATGCCAGAAAACCCCCAGTTTTCCCAGATCCCGATGCGCCGGTTCGGGCAGGTTGAGGAAGCGGGATTCGTTCGCTTGCGCAAGCGACAACATATTGCCTTCAGCCGTCTGTTCGCAGGGGAACTCGATAACCCGGTAGGTGAGGCGGTGGTCGGGCGGGAACTGTTTTTTCAATCCTTCCTGGCGGAGAACCGAAGCCACGGCGCGATTGACGCCCAACACCTGGTGGTTGCGGGCCACCACCTTGCGTACTGCCCCCGGCTTGCTGCCATCGAACAAAATGAAGTTTTCGACGATGTCGAGGAGCCTTTCCTTGTCCAGCATGCCGTTCAGCAACACCTCGGCCTCGACACTTCCTTTATCCTGTTCATCAAGTCGCTTCCATTCGCCAAAATGCTCCCACTGACTGGTGATGGAGCCGTATCGCGCCCGGTGGCCATTGCTGACAATGAGGAAGGCGTTGTGATGGAAGGCATGGGCGATAACGTGCTCATCCAGGTAGTCTTTCAGGTTGCCGTCAAAGCCGCCACGGATGTTTTTATAAACAGCCTTCAGCTCAATGAAGACCAGCGGCAGGCCGTTGACAAAACAGAGCAGATCAACTCTGCGGTTGTAATAGGGCGAGCGAAGTCCGGTTATTTTCAGCTCTCGTACTGCAAGGAACCGGTTGTTGTTTGATTCTCTGAAATCAATCACCCGCGCCAGGGCATGGCGAAGGGTGTTGCTCTGATCCCGATAACTGACCGGGACACCGTCACGGATCATTTTGTGGAAAGTTTGGTTGTGCTGTGGCAGGGCGCGGGAAAAATCATGGTGGGTGAGCTTGGTTATCGCCTCTTCAACGGCTTTTTCCGGCAGTTGCCGATTCAGCCGGGCTACAGCCGCCCGCAGATCTCTCTTCAACACGATCTCGCGGGTGTCGGCTCGCCCCAAAAGGCTCTCCGGGCCGAAGGTTTCCAGATTCCAGGCGTAGACGCTTTCCCAGCCCAAAACCAGTTCAAGATGTTCGGCAAACGTGGCCTGCACCAGCCGGTCTTCATTGTTGATGTCGGTGATCATGTTCCCCCCAAGGGTCCATCAATAGCTGAAAGGCATTTGAGCCAATCAATTGGCGCAAATTTGGCTCATTGGCTAATGTTTTGACATAAGAATAACCCTGTAAAAACAGATTGTTGACAACTAAAAATACGGTAATTGGCTAGTTATCTAAAGGACATTGGCCACGATTGGCGGGTTTTTGAGCCAAATATAATTTTACTTCTTCATTGCCAATCGGTAGCGAGCGCCGTTACGGGCGCCATTCATTGCTATCACATCCATCTTTACCAAATCCGCCAAAGCTCTTTTCAGTTGAGAGCGATTAACTTCCACGCCGATCCTCTTGCTGATTTCGCTAATCTTTGAATCAGGGTAACGGCGTACATCTTCGCGAATCAGTTCTTGCAGCCGATGTGGTTCGATACGCTTCAAGGTTGTAGGCAATGTGATGCCGGAATCCCGAAGCAGTCGAGGATCAACGAAATAGCGGGTTGCCTGGGTCCGGCCGGTGCTTTGCACCAGATGCACTTTCAGCAACCTGCCGAACCAGGACGCCAGCTCGTCGGTATTGTCAACATCAAGAAGGGTGGCCAGTTCCCGTGCCGTCAAACCTTCGGATTGGGCCAAGGCTGCCAGGGTGATCCGTTCCCGTTGCGCCAGTTGGTAACGGGCGTCGGCCTGGGCAATAAGCTGGATTACCTCCGGCTTCATGATGCGCCGTTTGATCGTTACCTTCACCCAGTCCGGACCTTCTTCCGGTACCGGTGCCGGACGGCCCGAACAAAGGAGGCGATCATAGAGCATGTCAAAGCCGCTGCCTTCCTTTTCACAGGCCAAGCCTTCATTGCGCCGACGGCTGGCATGCAGGATATTCTGCGGCGTGACCCCAAGCGGCAGGCGACCGGGATTGACCACTTCCAGACGATCAGGGTGCAGGTTGAGAAAGATATCGCCGCGCTGGGTATAGGGGCGATGCACCAGGGCATTGACCAGCAATTCGCGGATTACTTTCTCGTCAAAAGCAGGAACCTTGCGGCGGAAGAGTCCTTCGGCAACCTCGTAACTCTCTCGGAAGTCCTGCACTGTCCGCCATACCTCATCCACCAGTTCGATGGGCGACAGCGAGTAATCGTCCCAGAGCCATTTATTGATTTTCTGCCTCTGTTCATCGTACTTGATCGCCTGGATAAGCGGTGCCGTACCGAGATTGCGCCGCTGGACCGAGGTACCGAGGAGCAGCACGCCGAGATGCGTCAGTGTGGTGCCAATAGCAAGTGCATAGTGGGTCAACAGCTCATCTGGACTTTTCTCCTTCACCGAATCCTTCACCCGGTCGGAAGTGTGGATTGCCGCCACGAATGTTTTAAACTTGCCAGGGTCGACGTCGCCGCGCGGTACCCGGCTATCCATAGTTTCCCAGGGGCGTCCCGGTCTCTCGTCAGCCAGGCGCATTACGTCGTCACCAAGGACCGGCTGGCAGCTATCGCCGACACGGATAAAGTAGCGGCCGTCGGAGGTGGAGGCCACGCTTTGGCTGCGCTGAACGAGGAGTTCGATATATTCACCGCCATTTTCGGCTTGGACGATGCGCGGCAGGACAACAACATTGACCGTGAGTTCGGCTATCCGCTTGCGCAGAGTATCGAGAAGGTCCGGTTTGATCCGCTGCCCGGCAGGTGGCTGGTTGGCTTTGTCCTCTATGCCGATAAGCAGTCGGCCACCCTGGGCGTTGGCAAAGGCGATGCAATCCTTGGCAAGTTCGGGAAAGTCGGCGGTCTTGCCGGTTACCTTCCGGAGGGATTTATTGTCGCTTGCCTGACCTTCAAGGCTCATACGCTTATCTCCCCGTTCATGAGTTTTGGCAGAAGGAGGTCGCGGGCTGTGCGGAGTTTTTGGTTTTGAAATGAAAGGTTTTTCAGCTGGTCGGTAATAGCGCCAATTGTGTCATTGAATGTATTGAGTAGCCCATCAGGGGGCACAGCCACGGGATATTCTTTCATCTGTTTCCAGTCGGCGCGTGGCATCTTTGAACCTTCTCGCATGGTCTGTGAAGTGTTGGCGACGAATGGATCGCTTGATACGGTCATCAGGACCAATCCCGTAAGTCTTTCTTCTGCCGGGCGGATCACAATGGTGTCAGAAGATGCTACACCATCGACAAAGGTAACTCCAACTTTATGGAAGTAGGGACGAATTTTCCCAAAGAGTATCTCACCAGCATAGAACCGGAGTTTGGTGCTGGTTACCTGCTCGGCGCTGCCCCATTTCGTTAGCGAAATTGATCGACGTGGTATATGTTCGAGTTCAATGTAAGGAGTGCCGGGTTCAAGTATGTTGGGGGAAGCCGTCTCGCGCAAGTCAATACAAACATCGCTGAGTTTACTCCCACGCCACCCTTCCGGCACACCATCCCCGATACGGGTATGTTCATGACCGGGGAATCGCAGACGCACAAACCACTCCTGATACACCTGCCGCGCCGCATCTTCCAACAGTGCCATCCGTCGCCGGTTGTTTTCGATCAGGTCATCGTAGGTGGAGAGGATGGAGGCGATGCGTTGCTGAACATGAAATGCTGGAATGGGTATTTCTACTTTTCGCAATTCGCGATTTTTGATGCCAATAACAGTCGTTCCAGAAGCTCTAGCACTAATTCGTCCTTGCATCAGAGGCGTTTGAAGAGCATAAAGCAAGAAGCCGCTGGCAAGAACACCAGGTTTTGCACGCAGTAAGATGATTCGTTGTGCTAGGGCAACTTTTTCGTCTGTACGCAAGATTGCAACCTCTCCCAATGGGGCCTCCGTAGTAAGTAAGACGGCACCTTTTTCAGGAATGCCCCTTGTCATCCACCTCTCGTACTCGCTGTCAGTAATGTATTCCGTTCGTTCTTCCAATACCCGGCCATTTTTAACTACCTTTGCAGTCACGAGCCTGATTCCCGAGTCGGATTTATTGGGCGTCTTTCCTCGGTAATCAATAAGATGCTCGCAGGCATCGTCAATGGTTAATGACGGCCAGTTCAAATTCATGCCCCTAACCCCTCAAAATTCTCCTGAATCCGCGCCGCTAACTCCACCGCTTCCCGATATAAATCAGCCAACTCCAAATGAATATCCTTCATTGTCTGCTCAAAGTCGAAATCCTCATCCACCTC
>Ga0105047_10000907_pt1 | contig 52080 bp, 27 predicted proteins | sample MAT04_FD_78384 | JGI IMG/M metagenome (GOLD analysis project Ga0105047, IMG submission 78384) | Freshwater microbial communities from Lake Fryxell liftoff mats and glacier meltwater in Antarctica - MAT-04 (megahit assembly) | ecosystem: Environmental > Aquatic > Freshwater > Ice > Liftoff...
AAAGACATTCACAAAGGTGTAATTTGTATAGATCATATAAACGGCACAAGTATGCACCACACCTTTGGGTTTACCGGTACTTCCAGAAGTATATAAAATAAATAAAGGATCTTCCGCATCCATACTCTCAGCTTCATAAAACGCATTGCCCGCATTTTTTATTTTCTCGGTTTCTTCATGCCACCAGATATCACGAACTTCATTCATCTCTATGGCTTGCTTTGTTCTTGCAAGAACAATACATTTTTTTACCGAAGAACATTGTGTTAAGGCCTCATCCATTATTTCTTTAAGGGGAACTTGTTTGTTACCCCTATACCCACCATCTGCTGTGATCACAATGTTACACTGCGCATCATTCACACGGTCGGCAATACTTTGGGCAGAGAATCCTCCGAAGATCACAGAATGGATTGCACCGATACGGGCACATGCGAGTATCGCGACAGCGAGTTCAGGCACCATTGGCATATAGATACAGATACGATCACCTTTTGACGCACCATTATTTTTTAACACATGCGCAAATTGGTTTACCAGATGTAACAATTCCTTATATGATATGATCCTGTGAACTTCGTTGATATCATTGCTCTCCCAGATAAGTGCAGGTGTGTCTGCTTGGATTTCAGCCCAGCGATCAAGACAATTTTCTGTGATATTTAATTTTCCTCCTTTGAACCATTCTATTTTCGGTTCTGAAAAATTCCACGCAAGCACTTGTTCAAATTCTTTCTTCCAGCGAAAATTACTTGCAATGTCTTTCCAGAATTCTTCCGGTTCTTCAATACTTCTTTTATATACTTCGTGATACTCTTCAAGTGATCGTATCTGATATGGATAGCTCATTGTACTTTTTTTGAATGAATAAAAATAACAGAAATTATGTTGGCGCTGTCGAAATAGCCAGGGAAGTTCATAAATCGTGACAGATTAAACATGCATTTAAACAAATAATTAAATTTCGTGTATAACCATGTCGCTTGCTTTCTTCTTTCTGAATGTATTGATTATGATGAGTGGCCTCTTTATACCGTTAACGTTTATGTTATAATCCATGAGACATGAACTAAACATTTACTGTTTGGCATTATATCATATTCATTTGGACTAAAAAGAAAAGGGTATTGGTATTACAAGTATCGACAGTATGCCGCAATGGGCCAAGATCGTTACGGGTTGTTTTCCGGTGAGTCATTTTATCAGGGCCATGCGTATGATTATGTTGAAGGGAAGTACTTTATCGGATGTCTGTTTTCATATATGGGCTATGGTTGGAATTGGTTTAGTATTCAATTCATGGGCAGTTTGGAATTATAAGAAGACGAGTTAGGTGAGGGGATTATGGTAATTACTCTTTTCCCTTTGTCGTCAAACTTTTTTTATTTTCTATTTGAATGGTCCATGTAATTTTTGACAACCGGGTTTTTATTCTGTTCAATGTTGCGTACACAGCTGTTTCGTGCGGTAGTGCACCATATACTAAATTTTTAAAATCACTGTTGTAAACCGCCTTTAATTCCTTCCAAACATTCTCGAGATTGTTGAATAGTAAAGCTTCATTTGGATGATAAATCAGCCATTTATTTGAATTCTTATAGGAGGCAACATCATCATTCCCTACTTTTATTAACATTTCTTCAAATGCTCCTGAATCGAAGAAATCTGAAAATTCTTTTTGTTGTAATAACTGGTGCAAATCGTATGTATGCCTTATTTTATTCTTTAAATCTTCAATCGCATTCTCTCCGTATGAAAACCGAACCAGACTCATTATTTTTTCACAGATAGTTCTTGTGGGTTCTAAAACCATCAGTTCAAATGGCAGTAATCCATTTTCTTCAGCTATATCTCTTTGCCTGTTATTCAACATCATAGTACCAATAAAGGAACTTAGCGTTTTTGTAGTATAGGGTTCAAAATATCCAAGCCAGGTGGCTTCCACTACAATTACATCTCTTACTTGTCCATAATTACCCTGAAACTGCTTTGCATAGCTGTGCGCCGTTTTACGGTTCATGCCCATTTTTTGTGTTAACCCTTCTATTGCGATTTCCGGTAACACCGCCTCGACAGCCCTGCTTATTTTCTTTATCTTATTGCTAAGCTGATTGTTTGTTTCTACTTCTCTTCTTAAAACGACAAGGTCAATATCTTCTGAAAATCGTTCTATCATATTATAACACTTCGATAATGCTGTTCCTCCTTTGAATACGGTGTCATTCCCAATGTCATTATGAAAGATGGTGTGCAGTGCATACGTTACCCAATAATCTTTTTCAACAAACTCGGGAGGAATATTCATCTTTTGTGAGGTGACTTTTACAGCATCCTGAAATAGTTTTGTATGTTGATGCAATGTCATTCTATGTACCAGTTTTTAATATTTGGCAAGTCAGTTTCTTTTAAACCTACATTGATTGTAGTGAGAGGGTTCAGGCTTTTTTTAAGTGAATCTGTATTCGCTTTCATTGCGAGATTGTCTAACATTGCACCAGTTAGTGCCCTTACCCTTGGTGGATAGAGTAAAGCATACTTAATCAGTTCAGCGATTTGTTTTTCATTCAGGTTGTCGATTTTGTTGCTCAATATTTTTACGGCCTGGCCAACCGGACAATCTGGAATTCGTTTGATGTCTTTGATAGCATCTAAAAATCCCAATAGTTCGTAATTGGCTTCTGTAATTTCAGTATAGCTTTTTACGGCATTTGCTTTTAATGCTCCTCTGTTAATGGAAATACGTTTGCTTCTGCTGGCTATTTTTATTCGAAATGCTATTTGGGTGGTTAAACCTAAGCGGTTATATAGCGAACTTCCTGTTTCATAGGCAATACGTTTGCCATTTTCAAACAAATAGGGACGGAGTTGCTCGTTGTAATCAGGTTTGAGTTCTCCAAATACTGTTTGTTCCGGTTTATAAAAAACGCCTTTCGATATCTTATTGATGAGGCCTTTGGTTTGCAGGCGTTCCACGGCTTTGGCTGCAGTTTGATAATCTTCCCTGGCAATACCCAAATCAGCATACCCAAAGGTTTTGCCTTCGGGCAATTTTTTTATAAGATTCCGTATTTTGGCAGCCAATGTCATTTTGTAAATGTACGCACGGTTCTTATTATGTCAAGTTTTTAGCGCAAAAAACTTGACATAATAATAGGATAAGCTTCTACGGCCTGAATTTTTCAAACGTCTTTCCATTGAATTTGTACGCGCCCGATTCATGTGTACCAAGCCAGAGTTCTCCTTGCCTGTCTTAGTAAATGGAGAATAATGTAATCTCTTTCGAACCATCTTTGACGAGATATTGGGTAGTATTCGTTCCATCGTAATGCCACACACCTTGTTCATACGTCAACATCCACAGATCGTGTTCATTATCTTCAGTCATGGACATAAAATAGATCTGATCTTTTCCTTCCTTCATTTTCAGGTTTTCCATACCGGGCTCTTTCCGGTAACTGAGATGGTCATTTTTAGCATTCATTTCGGTATCAATCGTGTAACGATACGTTGTATTGCAGAACCAGAATTTTCCTTCATTATCTTCAAATATAGAGCGAATCCCGAACGAGCCGCCTCCCGGAATATTGGTCAGATGATCTTCATACATCCAGCGTAAGGGAGTTTGTTTGTCTGGGTATTTCACGTTTGTATTGGTATGAAGCAGGTGAGGGTCAAATCGGTATATCCCAAAATTGGAAGTGCCAAACCAGATATTCCCTTTGCTGTCTTTAAAGATTGTGTAGATGCCAAAAGGACTCCAGGGAGTGTTTGGAAATTGCGTATAGTATTCTTCTTCCAGTTCATTCTTTGGAAATGCCAGTAGATATAAATTTTTTCCGTCATAACGATACACACCATTTTTATTCCAGTTCCCTTTGAACCAAAGGTCATCAGGTTCCGATTTCCATTCGTTGCCGGAAGCATTGTTCACAGGTAATGTACGAAACGTTTGTCCGTCAAATTTGCTTACTCCTTCCTGTGTATCGAAATAGATACTACCCGCCTTATCTTCCTGTATGCCCCCTATATGATCGTTAATCAAACCGTCTTTCATCGAATATGAAGAATCTCTTTTCCATCATACCGATAAACGCCTTGCCCATTGCTTCCAAACCAATAGATGTTCTTTTTGTCCTGGTAAATAGTCATAATGTTTGTGCCGAGTTTTTGAACAACGTGGCCTATAGCCCTTTGAGAATTTTTATCTCTTAAACCATCCTGCGATTGAGAAGAATTTTGTCCGTTACATGAAATGAACAGCAAGGAGAATATGGAAAAGAGAAGAAGGGTATCGAGTTTCATAGTTGTCTGTTGAAAGCTTTGTATTCGTAATACTGTTAAGGAATGTGAATATACTAAAACGTGAACATTAAAACATTGTCCAGAACTTTACCCTCCCCAAAATGATTTTCACATTAGGCGGAAAGCTGGAATCCTTTTGAACAGGATTTAATCAATTAACCACAGCAACTCTACAATCTCACCTTCGCCAATTATTTCTGAATCCATGCAGATTAGCATCAATTTTAATTCCCACCAATTGTCTGGACACGATTTTTTAGATTTAAGGATTCACACGATTTTTCATTCTGTTTTGTATTTAAGTTGATCCTTCGCAATTAGTTTTTTATTGTAGACTCATTTAAAATCGAGACTACTATTTCCAAAGTTAATGAGCAACCCATCTGCCATATTGTATGCCTCCAGATAATTAATGGCTTTAGCCTTATTGCACACCTTCCAGTTTTTCAATAGCTTTTAGTTCCAACATAACTTTTCCTTCCACAAAAAAATCTACTCTTCTGGTGCCAATATGTTCTTCACGATAAAAGATCGACATTTCTAGTTCGCGCTGAAAGGATATTCCCTCATGCGCAAATTCAATAGCCAATGCACGCTGATATATCACCTACTGAAAACCATTCCCCAGTGTAGAATGCACTTTCATACAACATCCAATAATTTTGTGTGTCAGCTTATCTATGTCAATTTCATTCATCCCGTCACATTATAATCTGGTTCATCAAATAATCTATTCTATTCATCAAAAAGTTTCTCTAATCGTGCCTAATCCTTCAATCATGCCTAATTCTTCAATCATGTCTAATCGTGCCTAATCCTTCAATCGTGGCTAATCCTTCAATCGTGTTTAATCCTTCAATCGTGTTTAATCCTTCAATCGTGTTTAATCGTGTCTAATCGTGTCCTTCACTACCTCCAAATACCTGACCCTCGCTTTCTCATGAATAACAATAGGAGAGGGGTAGGAAAAACTATCAAACTCAGGTACCCACTGACGGATATAGATCATGGCCGGATCAAATTTTAATGTCTGCAACGTGGGATTGAAAATCCTGAAATAAGGCGCCGCATCCACACCACTTCCTGCGGCCCATTGCCAGCCACCATTATTCGATGCAAGATCAAAATCCAATAATTTTTTTGCAAAATAAGCTTCGCCCCAACGCCAATCGATCAGTAAATGTTTGCTAAGAAAAGAGGCTACGATCATACGCACACGATTATGCATCCAGCCGGTTTCATTCAGTTGCCGCATACCGGCATCCACAATAGGGTATCCGGTTCTTCCCTCACACCATGCCTGAAAATGTGCTTCGTTGTTTTCCCAGGGGATGTTATCATAAGCAGGTTTAAAGGAATGATTGACCACATTTGGAAAATGCCAAAGTATCATCTGATAAAAATCGCGCCAGATCAATTCATTCAAAAATTTTTCATTTCCCGTAAGCGCTTTTGCTGCTAGTTGCCTGATACTAATAGTCCCAAACCGAAGATGAACACTTAATTGCGAAGTGCCATCAACCGAAGGAATATCCCGTTGCAGATGATATTGAAGCAGCATGTTCTCACGCAGCTTCTTTTCAGGAAATTGGTGAGGAATTGCTGTAAATCCAAGTTGTTCAAGAGTCGGGAATGAAAAGGAAATGTCTTTTAGCAAATTGGAAAAATAAGTTTCTGTTGGATAAGGTTTCAGATAAAATGTATCGAGACGAGCCTTCCATTTTTTTGAGTAAGGTGTAAAAACAGTATACGGACTGCCATCATCTTTCAGCACTTCATCCTTTTCAAAAATAACCTGATCTTTATAGGTTTTAAATTTTATCCCTGACTTTTGAAGGATGTTTTGGACCTCCTGATCCCGCTGAATTGCGTACGGCTCATAATCATGATTTGTAAAAACAGTGTCGATCTGATACTCATTTGCAAGTGAGGTAAAACTTTCGAGTGGATCTCCATGAGATACCTTCAAGTCTGATCCAAGCTTCTTAAGTTCTTCTTTTACTTCCTTCAATGTTTGATGGATGAAGACTACACGTTTGTCTTCAGGATCCAGTTCATCGAGGATATTCGTATCAAAAATAAAAAGAGGTAACACAGGCAATCCGCTTCGTAATGCATGATACAAGGCTGCCTGATCAGGTAGCCGAAGATCTCTTCTTATCCAAACAATGTTTATTTTCATTTTCATTTTCAATTATAAGTTTCGATTTAGGGACCATTGTCTATCGACCATCGACCACGGTCAATGGTTAATTCTCAATTGTCAATGGTCAAGTCTCCACAGTCCCTCACTCTACTTCAGTATATTCTGAACCTTAATAATAGTACTGTCGGTCGGGTTTAATTGATAGGCTCTTGCCCATGCTTCTTTAGCTGTTATATAATCCTGCCCGTTATAGGCAAAGCCTCCTAGATCGTACCAATATCTGGCATTAGTTGGGTTTAGTTCAACCGCTTTACGAATAAGCACTTTTCCTTCATTCCATTTCTTCTGAGCACCGAATTCAAATCCCTTTTTATAATACACATCAGCCAGCAAGTTATAATAAATAGTTTTGCTTGGATGATGCGGATAAATTTTGAACGCAATATCCCATACATGTTTCGCACTGTCGTACATCTCCAGTTTAGCGTATCCAAGGCCGAGATTCAGATAGCCGTTTACAAAACCAGGGTGTAGTTTCACAGCCTTTTTACCATAATAGATGGCTTTATGAACCAATTCCTTTTCACGACTTTTATTCGCAGGCCATTCAGAGAGATCAAGATTTCTTGAACTTGCATTCCCATTCAGCGAAGTACTTTCAGGCATGATCTCCACATCTGTCAAAGCAAGTGTAATATCATTTTCCCAGGCTTTATTTCGTGAATATGTTTTTACTGTATAAAGAAGTAGGATGGGAATAAGAATTAGAATAGAGAGTTGTTTCCACTTCATTTTTTCACCAACCCAATACAAACCATATCCGAGTACCATGCAATAACCAAGTGAGGAATGAAACGCAAGTCGTTCGCCCATGGTCGCTCCTACATTAAAGATAAGGTTAGTGACAAGCAAAATGGTCAGCATATAAAATGCAATCGCAAAAGCAGACCAGTGTTTTTTACGGAAAGCGATCCATCCGCCTGCAATGCTTCCACCAAGAAAGAGAATAGCTACCCACACCCGAAAATCCGAAAAATCTTTATACGGAATACTATTATATCCGTAGTCAGAACTGAGCGGATGGGGGAATATCAAGAGTATAAAATACTTCAGGAAGATGAAGAGTTTAGTGGCCAGTTTCTGTGTATCATCTGCAAGAAGAAAAGGGTTATTCATCAGTTCCGCGTCCTGCAAGCTCGATTCATTACCGTTCCCACCGATTGAAGAGCGGATGGTGTAATAGATCCCGAAACAAACCAACATCCCAACAATTAGGCCTGTAAATTTTCTTAGGTTAAATCTATGTTCATCAAATAAGTAAAGTGATAATGGGATCAAAATAAGCAGGACTACTCCATATTCTTTGGAGAGTAGTGCACAGAAAAATGTAAGGCAAGTAAGAAGCAAATTTTTCATTGTTCTATTCAATGCATATTGATGCGCGAGATAAAGAGACAGCATCATGAACAGGAAGGAGAATATCTCGTCCCGACTTTTTACATTGGCAACCACTTCGGTATGAATAGGATGAAAGAGGAAAAGCAGGGTGATAATAAATGCGAGCAGTTTATTCTTTCTAAAAACGATCCGACTAAGAAAAAGAAAGAGCATGCAAACCGCCAGCCCATAAAAAATGGTATTATTAATATGACGGAATCCGAATCCTTTTGATTTCAAATCTTTGTCATTATAGTTGCCGTCTCCATTCACATCCTCACTCAGATCTTTCTTTCCGTTCTTATTAAAGTCCCAGCAATCAGGTTCAAAATTAGCATCCTGACGTGTACCTATAAATTCCTGTTCAATGGCAAAACTGGCCACGGCCAATGGACGGTAACGACCTCCTGATAACTGTGCGGTTGTATTCATCTGCCTGTAAAAACTTTCAAAAAGATCTTTCGTAAAGATATCCGGCATACCTGCTATTCCCCGTAGCACATATTCATTTTTGGAAATAACAATTTCATCATCGAGTGCATATTGATGTTTAAACGTATTGGCATACAAGGCAATACTGCAGAATATGATTATCACATATGGAATGAAGCCTGTCAATAGCTTATTGATACCTGATCGTTCTTCATTCTCAGGAAGAATATGTCTTGCTATATTATCTTTCTTTATATGCTGCTTAGCCTCTTGAACGTCTTGTGACAATTTATGTTTCTTACTCATACAATTTATAGAAATAGGGGATAAATATAAGGTAGCTGAAGAATTATTTACATGCTATTTTTTTGCGCCATCAAGGTATAGACATCTGCGAGGATAAAGAAACTTCCTGTCACCAATATAAGATCGTCTGGCGCGGCATTTATGAGCGCATTCTTAACAGCACTTGTTACATTCGGAAAAGCTTCTCCATGTAATCCAGCTTTTAGGCCCATGTCGGCTAATTCTTCATAAGGCAGCGCTCTCGGAATATCTGCCTGCGTGAAATAATAGGTTGCCTTAAGAGGAAATAGGGCAAGCACCTTTTTAACATCTTTATCATTGACAAAACCGATCACGATATGAAGTTTATTATATGCAAATGAATTGATCTGTTTGAGCACTTCGTTCAGCCCTGCTTCATTATGGGCCACATCAGTGATTAATAAAGGAGTTTGTTGAAGAATATCGAAACGCCCTTTCAATCCTGTATTCTTTTTAACTTCTTTAAAGCCATTAATAATAGCCTGCTCACTGATTTTCCAGCCGATGTTTTTCATGACATCTACTGCCGTAAAAGTGGTACGGGAATTTTGTAACTGGTAAGCTCCAATAAGATCAAGGATGATAGAGATCTGTTCTCCCGATTCTTTCTTTGTGAGGGAAATCATTTGATTAGTTTGCTCTGTACTTTTTAGCTTTACTTCATATTCGTTGTCGGCAAAGAGGATAGGGCTGTTGCATAACTGTGCTTTGCTTAGAAAAACATCTTTACAGACTGCTTGTGTTTCCCCGATGATAACAGGAATGCCGGTTTTTATAATACCCGCTTTTTGATATGCTATCTCGGGAAGGGTGCTTCCAAGTAAATTGGTATGGTCATAACTGATATTGGTGATGACGGATAGTTCGGGGAGTATTACGTTTGTACTATCAAGCAGGCCACCTAAGCCTGTTTCGATGATGGCGATATCCACCTTTTGATTCGCGAAATGAGTAAACGCCATAGCTACTGTTACCTCAAAAAAGGAAGGTTGTAGTTCATCAATGACAGGTTTCAGGGCTTCTACAAACTCAACGATTTTTTCCATTCCAATCTCTTCACCATTTATTTTTATCCGTTCACGGAAATCGATCAGGTGAGGGGAGGTATATAATCCTGTTTTATAACCAGCCTCCTGGAATATGGACGCTAACATATGACTGCAACTTCCTTTTCCATTGGTTCCTGCAACATGAATACTTTTGAATTTCGTTTCAGGATGAGAGAGCTTGTGGCATAAGGAGAGTGTATTTCCCACATCAGCTTTGTATGCGGCAGCCCCGATCCGGCTAAAAATGGGTAGTTTCTGGTATAAATAGTGTAAGGTTTCTGGGTAGTTCATTTTAATACATGTGATATGGCAAATATAAAATAAAAGCATACGTTATCCACATAATTATAAATTATATGTTAATAATATATGTAATATGTTATTTAATATTATATGTAAACTATCTGTTTCTAGATAATTACTTATTAAATTCGAATATTTTCCTTGAAAACAGTGAGTTCTAAAAATATTTGCAAAAATTTGGCTTATATGAATTTATGAGTACATTTGGTTTTACTAATTTATTTTACTCGAAAAATAATTCATATCATTACAACAGCTAAATTCAAATCTCGGCTTGCTTTTTGTGGTTACAGTGGGAAATATCTTAGTGAATCATAGATAGGGGGCCCACAAATACAAATTGTGTGAAGAATAGAAGGATAGCATCGAGATTTATTGTCTTAAATAACACTACACTACAAAATCGTCTACACTTTTTTCACTATAAATTAAACTAAACATGTACACATTTCGATTCAATTCTTACGCAGGTCATGCGCAATGGCTAAAGTTTTGTTTTTTACTCCTCTGTATGTGCCTCGGATCGCTTGGTTCAGACGCACAAACACCCTTAACAGCTATCGTGGGACCGACAGCCGGACCCTCAAATTACCCGTATGGTCCTATATTCAGATTTTCGGCCGGACAGACCTCTAACTTTTCAAGACATGCATACTTATATACACCCGCAGACTTGGCGTCATTGGGGATAACATCAGGTGTGAAAATTATTAAACTTGAGTGGCTGAAGGCTAACACTGGCGGAGGTATAAGCGGTGCCAATATCTTTAATGTATGGATGAATAACACAAGTGCTGCTTCCCTTGTCGATAATACTCCCTGGAGTTCATTACTAGTTGGATCCACTCAGGTGTATACTAGTTCACTCTTTACAATTCCTGCTACAGCGAATACGTATATTGGAGGTGCATTTAACTACGCTCAGGCAAATGATACATTCGTTTATTCCGGAGGCAATCTTCAAATCTTAGTAGATTGGGCAAAGGTGGGTATTGCCACTGGTCCGGTTAATTTTTATAACTTAAATCCAGGACCTGGTAAAACACTCGGCAATTCAAGTACATTGCCTATGACCGGGGCTTCTTCATTATTAGCAGCTACCTACGGCCCAAATCGTCCTACAATGCGAATCACCTATGTACCGGTTCCTCCTTGTGCTGGTGTTCCTACAACAGGACCTGCAATGTCTAGTACTCCCAATGCATGTGCGAACGCTCCTTTTACATTATCCATCCAAAATACAATACCCGGTAGTGGTGTAAGTTTTGTTTGGCAACGTTCTCCTGTTGCCGACTTTTCGAGTGGTGTAGTCAACGTTGGTACCGGAGCTACCTTAACAACATCAGAAACTGCCGCTTTTTACTACAGATTGATCGCCACTTGTTTAGGAAGCGGATTGTCTGATACGTCTACACCTGTATATGTACCTTTAAGTACGTTCTACTCATGCTATTGTCCCAGCTATGCGCTTACGAATGCGGATGAAGATATTTTTAATGTAAAGTTCGGATCCTTGGATAATTCCTCGAATTGTAACACAATCGCATCTGGCCCAGGCTCTGTAGCGCAACAATATTCAAATTATCAGTATATCACACCACCAAATGTGGAGAAACTTTCTTCCGTGTCATTATCGTTTCAGGTCGAAACCTGTGTCAATTCATACCCTAATCGTTCCGCAGTATTTATAGATTATAACCATGATGGTGATTATTTAGATGCAGGAGAAATGGTTTATTCCTCACCAACTGCTATTAGCGGTGGGCATATAGAAAGTGCAGTGGTTGTTATTCCAGCTAATGCTGAAATAGGAATTACAGGTATGCGTTTAATCACCTCAGAACAAAGTCAGGCATTCTCTAATCCATGTATGATTTACTCGTTTGGAGAAACAGAAGACTACCTGATCAATATCACACCAACAACAATTTGCAGCGGTGCTCCTACTCCAGGCAATACGATTTCAAATTTTGCATCCGTTTGTTCTGGAAAAACTGTGAGTCTTGCTATTCAAAATGTTACAACCGGAACAGGTGTTACCTATCAATGGTATCGTAACTCGGTTCCTATCAGTGGAGCTACAGGACTTACCTATGTATCTTTACCATTAACCTCGCCAACTACATTTTATGTTGGGGTTACTTGCAACAATTCTGGTATTACCACCAATACAACACCGGTGACAATTGGTATGAATTCATTCATTAATTGTTATTGCACATCTATGGCTAGTTCTGTGACAGATGGTGAATTATTCTCATTCAAATTTAATAATGTCACTTACATGACTGATTGTTTTACGGCAGCGCCAGGACCTGGATCTATTATAAACAGGTACTCTAATTTTTTCCCTTTAGGCAATATTGCCAGTCTTGATCTGGGTTCTAGCACTCCTTTTGATATCGAATCAGACGATTGCGACCAGGCTCCATATTATTCTCACGGAACAGCGATCTGGATTGATTTTAACCATGATGCAGACTTTACAGATCCGGGCGAAACTGTTTTCATTGAATCAACTGCATTGGAAGGTCCACGACATATTATTGGTAATATTGCGATCCCTTGTACTGCGATGGTTGGTCCAACTGCAATGCGTGTAACAGTTGCTGAAGGTTTTGCCGGTGGTATCCTGAGCCCATGTCTTATGTATCAATTTGGTGAAACAGAAGATTATATGATCAATATTAAATATCCTGATACATGTAGTGTGACCTCTAACCCTCCGGGAAATACACAAGGAACAGTTACTGCATTCTGCGATAGTGCATCTTCTGTATTGACCATGGCGAACAAATGTCTGTTTGATAATTTCACCTATCAATGGTACATAGGAGATTTTCCTGGTGTCTTGATTCCGGGAGCAACCTCAAAGACGTATACAACACCGGTACTTACTCAGACCACAACCTATTTCTGTAGTGTTTCCTGCGGCAGTTCAACGGTGATTTCAACACCCCTTACCATTCATAAAGTAACCATTACGCCAACCACAGCAGCGTCTTCAAATACGTATTGCCCTGGTTCAACTCCAGTTGCATTAACAACGACGTATTCATATACCGGCTTGTTTAAACCTGTAACCTACACCTACGCACCAACAACTGGATTGTCTGCATCATCAGGTACCCCGGTTATGGCTTCACCGGCTGTAACGACAACATACACAATCACTGTAACCAATAGTAACGGTTGTTTTGGAACAACTACAAAAACCATAACGGTAGCTCCATTAAATGTGAATCTTGTAGCTTCTTCCTCAACCTTTTGCTCTCCAAACGGTACTCCCGTAACATTAACAGCCAGCGGCGGTGTATCTTATTCCTACTCACCAAGTGCTGGCTTGTCGGCCGATTCTGGCGCAGTAGTTACCGCGACTCCAGTCTCTACTACAACCTATATTGTTACAGGAACAGACTCAACAGGATGTATCGGAACTGCAGTTGCAACAATTACGGTAGCGACGCCTACATGGTATCTTGATGAGGATATGGATGGCTATTATATCGGTTCGCCTGTTACATCATGCTTCTCTCCAGGCGCAGGATATACTACAACAGTTTCACAGCCAGGCGATTGCAGTGATTCGAACAATGCTATTAATCCAGGAGCTACAGAGATCTGTGGTAATGGTATCGATGACGATTGTGACGCACAGATCGATGAAAATTGTAATAATAATGCAGTATTAAATCTTCGATTATTCATCGAAGGTTATTATGTTGGTGCCGGTCAAATGGCTCCTGTATTGTTGAATGAAGGAGTAGGTGCAAGTGCGACTGAATGTGATAGTATTACAGTAGAATTACGAGATGCCAATACGTATACAATTAGTGCAACACAACAGGTAATCGTAAATACTGATGGTACTACAAGCTGTTCGTTCCCTGCACTTAATGGATCGTTTTATGTTGTCGTTAAGCACAGAAACGCGGTTCAAACATGGAGTGCGGCTCCTGTTGCCATAGGTCCTGTACCTGTGAATTATGACTTTACAACAACGGCATCACAGGCATTTGGTGATAATATGACAGAAATCGAATTAGGTAAATGGGCATTCTTCTCAGGTGATATTAACCAAGATGAAAATGTCGATCTTGTAGATCTTTCTAGCCTTGAAGTTGATATCAATGACTTCCAGTTTGGATATATTTCAACAGATCTGAACGGTGATGGAAATGTGGATCTTCTTGATTCTCCCCTTTTAGAAACAAATATCAATAACTTTATTTTCTCCTATCATCCATAATATAGTTTTTATCATGAAATAAAGAATCCCCCGGTTTGACATCGGGGGATTTTTTTTGAACGACCCTACAGAAGAATGGTATGACTATCCGATAAGCCACCCAAGTTTTCAATCCGATCTCACCCCCGGCCTCTCCTTCGACAAGGTCAGGAGACAGAGCGCGCAGAGAGGGGAGTCTAAACGCTTACTGGCACTGACTTTGACGAAGGTCTTTTTTTTGTCTCAATTATTAAAAAATGTATTGGGTACTATTGCGGATAGCCATTAAGAATGGGAATGTGAACGATTATCTGATAGGTTTTGGCAATGGTTTGATCCTGCATCAGAATATATAAATGCCGGGATCTATGTTTACACTAACACATAAATTGAAGATATAACAAGCACCAACTCATCACCCGCTTAAGTTATTGATCAACTGGAAAAGGCAATATCAGAAATGCAACAACTGATCCCTTCGTTGAATGATGAAGCCATCAATGCCATCCCTATCCAACTAGTTGAACAGTTGCTAAAGTCACTGATCATGTCACAAATCGATCACAGAGATGGGCAGATCATAGAAGGCGGAACTTAAGCCAGCAAATCGCGATCCGGTAGAAAAATCATGTTTCTGCAAAAAAATATTTCTCGATTTTTCAAGCAACATGACTTCGTCCGATTTTATCTTACCTGCTGAAGGTCCCTTCACAAAGGAAGAAGTGATTGCCGATCTGATATCTTCATTTAATGCCTTTCGGCATCATGCAACCTTGGCGAATATAGATGATCTTGTTGAAGGTCTTCCCTTAGGAGATGTTACTAAACTTGAATTGCTTCACTTTATATTATATCATACCCAACGTTATCTGCATCAGTTGAACAAGATCAGTGAGGCGTTGAAGAAGAATCAAGAAGGATTGTGTAGTCAACTATTTTTTCAAAAGAATTAGCCTGTAGATATTACATTTGAGGTCTTTAAATAAACAATTCATGAGATCCTATTTCCTTGCATTCATTTTCCTTCTAGCGGTCGCTTCCTGTAAAACAACACCGGCAGACGATACACCCGTTCTGAATACTGAAATGCATACATTCTCCAATTATCAGGATGTAACGTGTAAGCATCTTCACTGGAAAGCCTTTGTTGATTTTGAACATAAACAAATCCGGGGGATTGCAACATGGACGTTTGAAAACAAAACCCATGCAAAGCATATTCATTTTGATACCTATGCCATGGGGATTCGAAAAGTCTACGTCAACAATAAGGAAGTAAAATTTACCCAAACTAAATTTGACAATGTTTACGGAAGCGGGTTATCCATTCCAATTACCGAATCAGACAGTATTGTTTCCATTGAATATCAAACCGGTCCTACGGCAACAGCCTTACAATGGCTGACACCCGACCAAACCGCCGGTAAATTAGTACCCTATCTCTTTACACAATGCGAAAGTATTTTTGCCCGTTCACTCCTCCCTTGTCAGGATGTACCCGCTATCCGTATTACGTATCATGCTGAATTACAAGTGCCGAAAGGCATGATGGCGTTGATGAGCGCAAAGAATCCGACTGAACGCAATCCAGAAGGTATGTACGAGTTTGATATGGAGATTCCTATTCCTTCCTACCTGATCGCTTTGGCTGTCGGAGATATTTCGTATAAAGCCATTGACGCGCGTAGCGGAGTCTATACAGAACCTTCAATGCTTGATAAAGCGACTGAAGAATTGAGTGATATACCAGCAATGATGAAGGCAGCAGAAGAACTTGGCGGACCTTACAAATGGGGCAAGTATGATGTGCTTATTGCGCCTCCGTCGTTCCCTATTGGAGGAATGGAGAATCCGCGACTTACATTCGCCACACCCACCATTATTGCCGGAGATAAAAGCCTTGTTTCACTCATTGCCCATGAAATGGCGCATAGCTGGAGCGGAAACCTTGTGACGAATGCAACATGGAGCGATATCTGGCTGAACGAAGGATATACCACTTACTTCGAACGACGTATCATGGAGAGCATCAGTGGAAAATCGTACAATGATATGCTATGGGAACTGAGCTATCAGGACCTACAGGCCGACCTGAAAGATTTTGGAATGGATAGTCCTGATACACGTCTTCGTGTTGAATTGAAAGGCCGTCATCCTGGCGAAGGATTTACAAACATTCCCTATGAGAAAGGGGCAGTGTTCTTACGTATGCTTGAGGAAAATACAGGCAGAGAGAAATTTGATGCCTACCTTAACAGCTATTTTCAGACCAATGCGTTCACAGCAATGACCACTAAAAAATGTTTGGAGTACATGGATGAACATTTGTTTGATAATGATAAATCATTGAAGGAAAAACTGAAGGTCGATGAATGGGTGTATAAACCGGGATTACCAGATAATTGTCCACGTAGCACCCCTGCGCGTTTTGTAGCGGTCGATAGTGCCCGTGAAATATTTGTAAAAGTAGGAAATGCCTCTGCTATTCAAGCCGCTTCATGGACTACACATGAGTGGTTGCAGTTTCTCCGCAACGTATCGCATCCTTTGCCATTAGATAAAATGAAAGACCTTGATGCCACTTTTAAACTCACGGGTATTGGAAATAGTGAGATCGCCGATGAATGGTATAAACTATCGATTGCTTCGGGATATGAGGTTGCCTATCCTGCGATGAAACAATTCCTGAATACAGTAGGAAGGGCTAAATTTCTTGAGCCGCTTTATTCAGAAATGAACAAAACAGCACCGGGAAAAATAATGGCATCAGAGATCTTTTCAAACTCGAAAAAAAACTATCATCCGTTGACGGCCTTGAAAATTCAGAAATTACTGGAAGGTAAATAAAACGAAATTATACCGTTAGCGTATACATGAGGCATGCTCTAAACATCCCTGTCGCGTATGGGAGGGAGTATTATAAACTATACATTTGGGCTAAAATAAAAGTGGCATTGGTTTTACTTGTTAGCACGTGACAGGGTGAAAAGGCTAGCGGTTTCTATGATGGTATAGATCAAGTAGACAAACATCAGTAGAAAAAGATCGGGTTTGTGTAATTTCTTTTGTGTCGCGAAGAGTAAGATCCCCACTGCTACTATACATAAAACAAATTTCAGAAAGGTGCCTCCCATGACACCACGAACAAAGCGATTAGGATTTTCACTATCTATGCTTCGTACCGATATCCAGAAAGAAAGCATGCTGATCGCGGCAACAATGGAGATTCCGCTTAACAAAATGGTACGTGTAAAATACCCATCCTGCCCCGATATGAGGTAACCAGCCATCAACAGAATTATTGTGACCACTATAATAAGCAGGTAGGATTTAGTTTTCATTTTTTTGTGTCTTTATAAATTTTCCAGAAGGAAACAAGAAGAATGGCCAAAGGCAATGTAACCGTTAATATAGGAAATGAAAAGTTGAAATAGGCATCTGCCTTGTAACCAATAAAAATAGCCACGGCAAGCGTGACTAAAAATTGCGTGGCTAAACCTGCATACTTGAAAAGCTCATTATTTGGCATCCTGCGTTATTGTGCTGTTCGCTTTCGGAGGTTCTACCCGAGGAGGAGTAGTAGTGGTAGTTGCAAGAGGGTTGCCCATAGTGCAATTCCCATTGAATTTTACACCATTCTCGATCACCAGTTTGCCGGTATTGATATCTCCATCGATGGTGGCATTTCCTTTCAGGGTAAGAATATCAGCGATCTTTAATTTTCCACCTACTTTTCCTGCAATCTCCGCGCTCTGGCAAATAATATCGCCATCAACTTTTCCGCTTCCTGTAATCACTACCTTTCCTTTTGATGTCACCGTCCCTTTTACATTCCCTTCGATCTTAATATCACCCTCAATTTTGATTTGTCCTTCTAAAACAGTGCCTTCCGAAATGGTCGTCATTGGAGAGGTTGAATGCGATGGAGATGATGCGTATCCTGTGTTGTGTGCAGGTGACGGAGTTGATGCCGGAGTTGCAGAAGGTGCAGAATAGGGGGGGGCAGCAGGGGTTTCCTTGTTCTCTTTATTCGATGAAAAAATTGACATTTTATGTGTTTGTTAGAATGGTAAAATTAAATTTTTTCTTTGAATTAAAGATTTTTTTGCAAAGTATCTTTAACCATTGGCTTGCTGCTACCCACACTGTCATTAACCTGATTCTTCAGGTAGTTATACTTACTTGCATGATCGATCTTATTCTGGTTTTGCTCAGTTGAACGTTCGATCTGTTTCTCAGTCAGCATCGTTGTATCTTGGATAGTATTGAAGTTTCCATTGGCAACCCTGATCAGGTTGAAAATATACTGCTCACGTATGGCATTGATTTTCTCAAGGGAATCAGATAATAGCTGTAGATGTATCAGTTTTGCACGAGATACATGGTTGTTATTTCCGGGTATATAAAATCGAAGAGGAGTTGCGAGAAAAAGAGCGGACAACAGGAGGAAGATGAGTACCAAAAATGTAGACATAAAAATATAGACGGTTTTCTTTGTGAGATGGATGGTCAATGCCTCAGACATACTCTCTTCATTGATCACTGTAACACGATAGGGAGCATTGATCCGACTGAAAAATCGGCTTAAAATACCCCTGAGGTTTCCGCCTGAAATCTTTATCATGTAGGCATTAATTTGTAGATTCGCAATCTCTAAACTATTTATTCCTGAAATATCAAATAAATTCGTTTTTTTTAAGTTTATAACACAGTGAAGATAAAACTATATATATTCTTTTTGTTTTTTGTAGGGCAAACTTTTTTAATCTTGCCTCAGCTTCATGCCCAGCAAAATAAATTCAAACAAAATGGGATTGACAGTGCCGCGATTGATAGTAAGATACAGGCTGAGAAAGCACGCAGAGATAGCATTGCACAAGCAATTATTCAAAAACGAAAAGCTGACAGTACAACCAGGGAACTGGCTAAACTAAAACTAGAGGCCTTCAGGGACAGTATTGCTTCTGCCAGAAATGCCAAACGAAAGGCAGATAGTATGCTGAAAGAACAGGCAAAATTCGCGCTACTTGAAAAGAAACGAATAAGCGATAGTCTGACCCAGGACAGGATACGAAAGCAGGATAGTACGACACTTGCAAGGAAGGAACTTGCAGATAGTGTCCGACTGGCTAGGCTTGGCCAGGAGAAGCAACGAAATGCTCTTGAAAAATATAGGAATAGTAAAAGCTATAAGGATAGCCTTCAGGCTATCAAAGATCATCGAAGTGATAGTATTGCTTCGGCGAGGAATGCAATTCAGGAAATTCAAAAGACACGGAATCAGCAAGTCAGGGACAGCTTATTCACAGCCAGGAATAATTTCAATGATAGTGTCAAGGCTATCCGGAATCATATCAATGATAGTGCCTCGGCAGCCGTAAAAGCGAATATAGACAAGATACGAACGGAGAGAGAACGTGTCAATGATAGTCTGGCAACAGTTCGAAAGAATCGTGCAGATAGTCTGGCGACTGTCCGCAAAGCAAGAGAAAAGAAAGGAGAGGAGACTGCCAAAAAGAAAGAAGAAAAACAAAAGTCACTGGCGATTAAACTACTTCATGATAAAAAGCAGGAAGAGTGGACCAACGAAAAATTGTTGAAACGTAAATGGAGTATACAACGAAGAATCTACCAGAATACAGTAACACGGTATAATTACTTTTACAACGCAAGAAGAAAGTATGATGATGCCATCAGGAATCTTAAGAAGAATAATAAAGATGATTATACGAAGATTATCAGTCTTGAACCCTATGATGTGCGTAAATCGGGAACCAGTGTTGCCGGTGATATGGATTCTGTGATTAAGAAGTCGTCCTTTAGCACCCAGATCCATGACCCAAGATCGAAGTGGTTCGATAATCTTTACTTTTTAATGGGCAGAGCTTCGTATATCAAAAATGATTTTGACGGGGCGATCACTACCTTCCAGTTCATCGCCAATGAGTATAAGGAAACTCCAACGAAGAAAAAGAAAGCTGGGGCTATCGTTAAAAAGGATGCCAAAGATCCAATGAGTATTGCCACAATCGATAATCGTAAAGGCATACGACAATTAAGGCATCATCCTATTCGTAACCAGGCATTGGTATGGTTGGCGAAATCGTATACTCAGGCAGAACAATATGGAGAAGCCGCTGCATTGATCAGTACGCTGGAAAAAGACAAAACATTCCCAAAAAGGAATCGTGCAGATCTGTATCTCGCGAAAGCTTCCCTCGAAATCGTTCAGAATAATAACAAGGATGCTATCGCTTCTCTTGAGAAAGTGCTGGATTATAAACTGCCTTCTTCGCAACGCGCCCGCACAGAATTCGTCATAGGGCAATTGTATGCGGAGGATGGAAACTATACCGCGTCATCAGATCATTACAAAAAATCGATCAGTGGAAAAGGAAATCCTGAAATGGATTTTTATACAAAATTATTTATTGCGCAGAATGCAGCGAAAGGTGGAGGCGATAAACAATTTGCCATCAACCAGCTTGATAAGATTATTAAGGATAGCCGTTTTGAAAAGTATAAGAGTCTGGCGTATAATGCCTTGGCTGCTATTTATGCCGGCGAAGATCCTTCCAAAGCAATCGACATCCTGAACAAAAGTATTAAAAGTATGGATGCTAAGAACCCGTTACAAAAAGCAACATCGTTTGCCATGCTGGGTGAATTATATTATGCAAGAGGCGATTATGAATCTGCTAAAACATCGTACGACAGTGCCGCTCATTATGGTACCAACCCACCGCTTGAGAATATAAGCGAAGTGAATACACGAAAGAATGTTTTGACAGAAGTCGTAAAGAATATCCGTATCATTCGTAGAGAGGATAGTTTGCTGAGCTTATCTCAAAAAAGTGAAAAGGAACAAAAGGCTATTGCAAGGAAGGAAGCAGAACGTTTGCGAAAGTTGGAAAAGCCTGTAGAGAACAGTACACAAGTTGTGGCGCTTTCTCCCGGAACAACCACCAAGTCGAACTGGTATTTTTATAATAATGTCGTGATGGAAAAAGGCGTAACAGAGTTCAAACAGAAGTGGGGGGCACGTAAATTGGAAGATAACTGGAGACGAAGTGCAGCCAGTAGTAATATGATTGCTGTAAGCGGTGATCCTGAATCACAAGAAACAGAGAACAAATTATTAATCAACGGATCGCAGTATGAAACCTTACTTGCAGAAATCCCTAAGACTCCAGTACAGAAAGCAACGGCGAACGACCTTATTTCAACAGCGTATTATGATCTTGGACTGATCTACTATGCGCAGTTACAGGATTATAAAAATTCTGTGTCAGCCCTTGATTCATTACTCGGCCGTTATCCATCAACCACTCATAAAAAGGAAACTTATTATACACTGTTCCTCGATAATAGCTTGCTTAAAAATGAAGCGGAGGCTGCACGTTACCGTAAATTATTGCAGGATGAATTCGGACAATCCGAATTTGCAAAACTTGCAACTGACCCTGATTACAAAGAAGATCTGAAGGATATTGAAAAAGCGGTTGATTATTATTATGATACAACCTACATGGCCTATAAAGATGCCCGTTATCCAGAAGCGCTTGACAGGATACGGGTAGCACGAAATAATTTTAAGGGGAAACCTATCATGGCTAAATTCGATCTGCTCGAAGCTGTTTGCAACGCCGCGTTGAAGGATTATGCTACATGCAAAACCAATCTCCAGGGAGTTATAAGTAAACATCCTTCCACACCGGAACAAGCAAAAGCACAGGAATTATTGAATTATATGAACTCGACCAATATCTTAAATGATTCTACCTCAGTTGCCTCGAATCTGACAGATAGTTTGAATCTTAACCAATCTGAAATTAAGGATGCGGAAGGCAAAGGTGTCTATGCATACAATGCGAACGATCAGCATTTGCTTTTGGTGTATATCAATAAGGTAGATGGCCGTACCATGGCTTTAAAATCCGGATTAAGTGATTTTAATGTAATGAAACATGAATCGGAAGAGTTGGCAACCGGGCAAAATTTATTTACGGTTAAGGAGGGGATTGTTACTGTCAGCAAATTCTCGAATGCAGTCTTCGCCAAGATTTATATGAATGATGTGATGAAGGATCAGAATCTCTTCAAACAATTCACAAAGGAAGATTACAATGTATGTCTGATCAGCTCACAGAATTTCAGCGAACTTATAAAAACCAGAGATATCCTTGGTTATCTGGATTTCTACAGAAAAAATTATAAATAAGGATCCTATCAAGGATTATCAAAGCAACACAGAAAAGATAGTATTTCCTATTCCCCAGTAGGAAAAGGCAACAACGACTAAAACTAATGGTCGGTGGGCACAAACCACTATCATGATATCCCTCATACATCTCAACATTAAAAACTGGACGGCTTATGCTTCCTCGCCGGAAACAGCCTTAATTGATTACATCATAATTGGATTTCTCCTTTGCTCCAATCCTGATAAGTTTCTGCAATAAAGACTTTCTCATTTATTCCTGTAGCGTTGCTGAAATGATGATGAAGTACTTAGCCGCCTGTTTTATTTTGGGCGTCGATAGAGAAAGGAGACATGTTTGATATGTTTTATGACCAGTCACCGTCAGTATAAGATGAACTTTTTTATCCAGGTCAGGTACACATGCAAACAGCCATGAAAGAGTACTTGCTCATACTAAGAAAAGCTGCCGGTGTAGAAGTTCCGTGATTTCGATTGTTCTTGACGGAGGGAATGAAGGCAAAGATCTTTTTTTAGAAGCTGCGATATTCTGTCTAACATTTGAAGGAATGAACAATACATATCATCCAAACTTTTTTTTACACAGACATTATGAAATTCATGGCCTTTATCTTAGATTTAAGAATTATGAAAACAATTTCAATTCTCCTAGTTAGTATTTTTCTTCTCCTGTCGATTGACATCAATGCAAAAGGTAAAACGTCAGAAGTTACTATACATGAAACAACCTTGCAATCTCCATGGTCAAACGCAGGTAACAGAATAGGGAAAGATGTTGTCACCAAACGAACTCAGTTTGCAAAACATTTTATGAATAAGGATGGAAGTTTTACAATGTTTTCCTCACCTGCTTCACTTAATTACCAACGAAGCGGTACATGGGAGGAGATCAATTTGTCTATTCTTAGCAATCACTCGGTAGAATCACAAGAGCACTATCCGTATTCGAATGAAGAAAATGCGTTTAAAACGTATTACACGTCCAATCCTTTACTAGGTGGTGTAAAGACACTATTAAAAGAAGGATCAATAACGGAACGTATTGAATCTATGTATGCTACAAACGAAGATGGGGATATTATTTATTCGTACAGTTCATGCAACAATCCTGAGAAAATCATCGATCAGAACCGACTACTTTATAGAAATGTATTTCCATCTGTAGATATCCGTTATACGCAACAATTCGATGGAAGAAAATTTGATGTTATACTCAAGAATAAAAGTTGTGTGGAGGTGTTGCCGATGGATGCGAGGTATATAGTCATTAAAGAAAAAGTCAATTTGCCTGAAAGCTGGATTGTTAAAGAAACAGAATATGGAATAGATATCTATGCGGCCGAAAAGTGGATTGCAAATTTTCCTGTTCCTGTGGTTTATGAAACAACTGCTGGGGTGATGTCATCTTCAAGGGACGCTGATGATATAATGAATGGAAGTATGGAATTTGAAAGAGTTGGGAATGAGCTAACGCTTTGTACTAAATTTCCTGTTAATTGGTTAAAAGAAAAAGACAGAATTTTTCCGGTGTATCTGGATCCGGTGTCAAATTATTATCCGGCGAATACACTTATGGCAACTGGAAGAATGTTAGCCGTTGCGAGTTCTAAACAAAGTGGGTTCTTACGATTGGGTGGAACAGGAGGGGTTGCGTGGGCTTCATTTGACCTAAGCAGTATGCCGCCGGCCTCTGTGATTGTAGATGCTACCTTCTGGGGGTTCCATTATACAGGAAACTTTCCTACTAAGAGTAGTACAATCATTGGCTTGCAAACGATAAACCCGATTTCGTCTACCAATACTGATATTAGTAGTCAGATTTCTTCAAACGGTCCGGTATATAACGCGAATTATACTTTTGGCGGCCCAAATTATCAATGGAGAAGCGGAACCATTAACGCCGCGGGGATTTTAGACATGACCTCTCAGATTTCGCAAGGATGGACAGCGTTAGGATTTAAATATACATCAGGTAGTGTAGGAACCCAGCAACAATGGGGTTATGATGCGTCAACGTCGTCTAACAGACCCTACCTTGAGTTGACATATACAAGTACGATCTGTTCTGGGATACCTACTGTCGGAACGCCCTTATCCTCCGTTGCCCAAACCTGCGGCCTTCCTTTTGTATTGAATCTTAGCGGTTTCGTGCCAGAGGCAGGTCTATCCTATCAGTGGCAGTCTTCGGTGCCGGGGTCAAATTCCTGGAATAATAAAGGCGCTCCATTACCGAATCCGCAATTGACAGGTATAGCCCAGAGTTCTTCCACAGAATACAGATGTGTTGTAACCTGTGTGAATTCCATGCAAACGACTCACTCGTCAACAATACTTGTTCCGCAGGCACCGACTCTATTTGATTCATCCATGGTGACAAGTTGTAACATTTATACCTTTGGGGGAACTACCTACACGGTTAGCGGAATGTATTCAATGCCATTTGTAACAGCCACTAACTGTGATTCAATACATACGTTAGACCTAACCATTAATGCCAATACCAACGGGCTGACGTATAACGAAACGGCTTGCAACAGTTATTCATGGTACGGCATAAATTATACGCTTAGTGGCACATACACAAAAACGCTGGTGAATTCGTCAGGGTGTGATTCAGTAGAAACCTTGAATCTTCTTATCCATAATAGCACCCAGTTTGCCAGTATAATTGCCTCCTGTAACACCTATTCATGGAATGGTAATACCTATACAGTTTCGGGTATTTACACACTTTCATTTACAACTATGTTTGGGTGCGATTCTTTACGGATATTAAATCTAACGATAAAGCAAAGCAATACCGGGACTTCGAACTTAACAGCGTGCAACAGTTATATGTTCGGTGGAAATACCTATACAGTAAGCGGAGCTTATATAGCACATTTTATAAATTTCCAGGGTTGTGATTCTGCCCATACATTGAATCTGACTATCAATATGAGTAGTATACCGGCTACTTTTAATGCATCTGCTTGTGGGAGCTATACCTGGAACTCTATCACATATACCGTCAGCGGCATATATACCCGAACGTTTATAAATCATGCAGGTTGTGATTCAATCCGGACATTACTTCTCAACATTGCAAACACCACAGTCACTATGAACCAACGAGCATATGTTCCTAATTATGCCTCAAATAATGTGACTGTTGTTGAATTGGCGACTAATTCTGTATTGGGCACTGTTCCTGTCGGCACGCAACCATTAGCATGTGCTTTCAATCCTTCGGGTAGCAGGGTGTATGTGACCAATTATGGTGCTAATACAATTAGTGTCATTAATACCTATAATAATACCGTGATTGCTACAATTGCAGGAATGAGTGGGCCTAACAGAATTCTGGTGCATCCGGTCCTTCAAAAGGTTTATGTCTCTAATGCTATTGGGAATACTATTAAAGTGATCAACGCGCAGACAAATATTGTCGAAGCTTCCATACTTGTAAGCACGTCTCCACAGGGAATCTGCTTTAGTCCGGACGCTACAAAGCTTTATGTATGTAATTATGGTTCCAGTAATATACATATAATTAATCTGGCAACTAATTCAATAGTAAATACAATCCTTTCTGTTTCAACACCGCTTAATATAGCAATCAGCAAGGACGGTACAAAACTATTTGTGCCAAGTAGTTCCACCAGCGAAATAAAGGTTGTTAGCACAGTAACGAACAACGTGATTGCCACAATTCCGGCTACAGGTGCTTTTCCAACGGGATTAGTAGTAAACAAAGACGGTACTAAATTATATGTTATAAATAGCGGATCCAGTTCTACGATAGGCGTTATTAATATGTTGACAAATTCGATAATTTCTACGCTTACACCAGGCCTTGATTATCCATATGGTGGTAGTTTAAATGAAGACGAAAGCTTATTGTATGTCACCAATAGAGGAAATAATACATTAAAGGCTATTAATACAGTGTCTACTACCATTGTTAGTTCTATATCGGTAGGCAATGATCCTAGAAGTATCGGGAAGTTCGTAGGAAATGTGCCAAATTATATCACGGCCTGTAATTCGTATACCTGGCTTGGGAGTACCTATACAACCTCGGGTACATATACAATGACCTTAGTAAGCGCAGCAGGATGCGATTCGATTGCCAACCTGGATTTGACGATCAATTCCTTAAATACAGGGTCATCCACTTTAAATGCTTGTAATGAGTATATATGGAATGGGAACTCCTACACGAATAGTGGCGCGTATACAGGAACGTTTAACAATATTGCAGGATGTGATTCTGTTCATACTATAAATCTGCAGATCTCAAATCAAAGTAGTTCTGGAACATCAACAATAGATGTTTGTAATAGTTATGTGTTAGGTGGAACAACATATACGATGACTGGAACTTATACTAAAACATTTACCAATGCAGTAGGATGTGATTCTATACATATCTTAGCGTTGACTATCAGGAATAGTAACACCGGTTCTACCAATGTAACGCAATGCAATTCTTATCTATGGAATGGGACAACCTATACATTAGGAGGTAACTATATTCAGAACTTCACAAATAGTGCAGGATGTGATTCCATCCATACGTTGCATCTAACCATCCCTTACAGTAATACGATCACAACGGTAATTTCTGCATGCAACTCATATCTTTGGAATGGGACGACCTATACCACTTCTGGTGTTTACACGTTAAGCTTTGTCAATACCGGTGGATGTGATTCACTCAGGATTTTGAACCTAACAATCAGGAAAAGTAGTCTCGGCATTTCTATTATCAGTACGTGTAACAGTTATTTATTTCAAGGTACAACCTACACTACAACAGGTGTATACACAGGAACATTTACAAATGCAGCAGGATGTGATTCTGTCCATACCCTTAATCTAACGATACGTTATAAAACCGCCGGTTCTTCCAGAGGAATTGCCTGCACGTATTATATATGGAATGGCCTTCCGCTAAGTCTTAGTGGTGCCTATACGCTAACATTTTTGAATGCTGCGGGATGTGATTCAATTCATACGTTGAACCTGATCACGCAAGCTTATGCAACCAATATTATTCCAAAGGCCTATATTCCAACGGACAACAACCAGGTGGCCGTGCTTGATATAACCACCACTAATATTACACATACAATTCCGGTAGGTACTTCTCCTAAGAGTGTGCTTTTTAGCAAGGATGGAAGTAATGTGTTTGTATCTAACAGCGGTTCATCTTCATTGAGCGTCGTCAGTACAGTTTCTAATACAGTTACTAATACCATTTCTTTACCTTCAGCACCGGGTTTAATGGCAGCCCATCCTGATGGAAAAAGAATATATGTTCTTGGTATGCCGGATAATGTCTATGTTATAAACACGCTGTCTAACACAGTTGAAACAACCATTTTACTAAATAATGGCCAGGTAGCAAATGGAATTTCAATGAGCCTTGACGGAAGTAAGTTATTTGTTATAAACCAGTCAGGCAACAAATTGGAGGTGATCAATACCAGTACAAATACAGTTTCTCTGACAGTGCCAAATCTTTTTTTTCCGTCATTTGGCCCTCAAAAGATTATTATTAGTCCCGACGGAAGTAAACTTATTATAGCAGGCTCCAATAATAGTATACAGATCAGAAGTACCGTCGATTATTCACTTATTTACACCGTGCCTGCCATCATTTCACCTTCGGCGATTTGCATAAAAAGTGATGGAAGTAAAATATATGCAACTAACCAACATACGGTCAAAGTAATTAACGGAACGACCTATGCTATTATAAATACGATACCCTTGCCCAATACCTTAAATCCGAAGGCAATATCCATCAATCCCGATGGCCGTAAAGTATTTGTATGCTACGATTCACCTGCCTATATTTCTATTATTAGTACACCTAACAATACGGTTACCGATTCCATCCTCGTCAATTATGCATCCGATATCCAAGGTACTTTTATTGGAAATATTGGATATAATGACCAGACTGCTTGTAATTCCTATACATGGAATGGCACTACTTACACATCTTCAGGCACCTTTACATTTACAGGTGTGAATATGTTTGGTTGCGATTCAACCTCAACCCTGAATCTAATCATTACGAATAGCAATTCCGTTGTGTCTTCAGCTTCTTCCTGCATCAGTTATACATGGAATGGTACTACGTATACCGCAAGTGGTGCATACACAAAGTCGTTTGTCAATGTCGCTGGTTGTGATTCACTGCAAACACTTAATCTGACTATTTATCAACCTGATTCCATGGCGTATACATATACCGGCTGTAACTACACTTGGAATGGAATTACGTATACTGAAAGTGGTTTATATAAACAGGCATTTGTAAATAGTCATGGTTGTGATTCTGTGGAGTATCTGAACCTGACTCTGAACCAGAACACGGCCCCTAAAATTCAAAAGGCATACATTGCAAGAGATAAGGGAGATGTTCTTGTCATCAATGTAGATAATCATACGATAGAGGACTCAATTGTCACAGGAGCACTTCCATATGGGATTTCATCTCATCCTGATGGAAGTAAAGTATATGTTACCAATTATAATTCGTTCTCTGTCAGTGTCATCAGCACAACTACTAATTCAGTTATCAACTCAATCCCAATTGGAAGTCAACCACAGGGTATTGTGGTAAGTCCTGATGGGAATAGGGTATATGTTGCTAATGTTGGTGCCCATAAAGTAATCGTCATCGACGGCATTCAAGATACCATTATAACAAGAATTCCTGTTGGCAATCAACCTCTTGGTATTTGTATATCTCCGGATGGAAGTAAAGTATATGTCACTAATCGAGTTTCAGGGAATGTGAGTGTGATAAACACGGCAACCAATTCAATTACTGCAACTATTACAACAGGAAGTAGCCCGTTTGGTATTATCTGTAATGCAACCGGAACCAGACTATATGTTGCCAATGCTGGCAGTAAAACAGTTAGTGTCATTAATATGTTTACGAATGCAGTGGTCGCAACTATCCCAATACCTTTGAATACAATCCCTAAAGGAATTACGATAACGCCTGATGGCAGCAAAGTATATGTGACTTCAACCACTACCACTTCGGGTCTTGTTACTATAATTAATACATTAACCAATACTGTATTGTCAACTATTTCTATCGGTTGGTTCCCAACCGGAATAACAACCAATAAAAATGGTAGCAAGATCTATGCTATTAGTAGCACACATCGAAGGTTCTACGAGATAGATGTGGCAACCAATGCGACGACATTTATGAGCATTCCGGGAAACCCTGATTGTCTTGGAAACTTTATTGCAGCAGTCGGCGGAGCCTCCGCCTATGGTACCTGTACTTCCCATAGCTGGTTGGGAATTACGTATACGACAACTGGCGTGTACACACATACTGAGATGAATACAGCAGGTTGTGATTCACTCTCAACGTTACATCTTTCAGTTTTGCCTGATTACAGCAATACAGGTTTTTCAAACGCAGTCGCCTGTAATAGCTTTGCCTATAATGGAGCGACCTATACAAGCAGCGGAGTGTATACACATACCTTTATCAATTCGCATTGGTGTGATTCGATTCATACACTAAATCTCACTATCAATTATAGTACATTTAGCTCTTCCTTTGTATCAGTTTGTGATTCCTTCGCATGGAATGGAACGACTTATATTGTGAGTGGCGACTTTTCGGCAACGTTTCAAAACTCCGTTGGTTGTGATTCGATTCATACACTTCACCTAATCATCCATCATCCGACTACGACGCTACAAAGAGCCTATATAGCCAATTATGGTTCAAATACCGTGTCTGTTATCGACCTTGCATCTAATACCGTGATCGATTCTATTACTGTTGGATCAGGGCCACAAGGAGTTTGTGTTAGCCCGGATGGGAATAGAGTAGTTGTTTCAAATACAAATTCCAATAACGTGAGCATCATCAATACTGCCGACAACTCTGTAATTTCAACGGTCCCTATCCCTGGGCCAAGAGGAATTGTTGTCTCTCCTGATAACAACAAACTTTTTGTACTTAGTATTGCAACAAATTCTGTGTATGTTATTGATCCTTTGTCTGGCTCAATAATGGCTATCATCCCTACAGGATCTTATCCTGCTCAATGTTGTATGAACTCGATGGGAACACGATTATATATTTCAAACTATGGATCAAATACCGTCAGCGTCATTAATACGTTGACCAATACACTTGTTGCAACGGTGAATGTGGGATTGCAACCTGATGGTATCTGCATTCCTCCAAATGGTATGTATGTTTATGTGGGCAGCAGGGGAAATGGCTTTACAGGTGCAGTGAATATAATAAACACAGTCAGTAATACTGTTGTCGCGAATATTTCAGTTCCAACGCCTGGCGCTCTAACAGCAAGTCCCGATGGATCCAGAGTATTTGTTACTGGAAATGGCGGTGGTACATTGGTCAAAGTTATCAATACAGCAACAAACACCATCATCCATTCTATACCTGTAGGTGCCTACCAATTCGGAATCTCCGCTAGTCCGGATGGTAATTATGTCTTTGTCTGTATGCATACGTCAAACGTCGTGAAGATTGTGAATACACATTCAAACACTGTAGTGGCCACTCTACCAGTTGGGACTACTCCTTATAGTTTCGGTAATTTTATTGCAAGTATAGGGGGAACGAAATTTATAACGTCCTGTAATTCTTATTATTGGAATGGTTCATCCTATACATCTTCTGGAAACTATACCTATACCACTGCAAATACCTACGGTTGTGATTCATTTTCTAAACTTACCCTGACCATTCTTTCCGATACTACTGGCAGTTCATCGCTGGCGGTTTGTGATTCCTTGGTTTGGAACGGCATCATGTATACAAATAGCGGCGTATACACAAATACTTTCACGAATGCTGCCGGCTGTGATTCAATACATACGTTAAGCCTTACCATACATACTGCAACCGTTAATGCAGGGTCAAACCAACAAGTGTGTGAAGGAAATGAGGTTACACTGACTGCAACAGGAGACGGTTCGTACGTGTGGAACAACAGTGTTATTAATGGCCAGACTTTTATTCCTGTTTCCTCGCAAACATATACAGTTATCGCCACAAACAGTCAGGGCTGCACTGCTTCCTCGCAAGTCACAATAACTTTAAATGCGTTACCTCAACCCACTATTTTAGCATCTGGTGCAACCACTTTATGCGAAGGAAATAGTGTTTATCTCCATGCGAATACAGAAAATGGCTTAACCTACAAATGGTTCAGGGATGGGATCGAGATTAGCAATACTACAACATCGTCACTACTTGTTTCACAAACGGGAAACTATGCCGTCGAAGAAACCAACAGCGCAAATTGCCTGGCACTTTCTTCTCTTATTCCTGTTACAGTTCATTCCTGTAATGTCAACCTTCATCTGAAACTTTTCTTCCAGGGCTATTATGACGGCGCATCGACCATGAGACCTGCTCTTTACAATGAAGGAGTTACGAATAATCCAACAGAAGTTGATTCGATAGTGATAGCACTTCATAGTCGATATCCTCCTTACGGATTTGTTCTTTCAGAAAAAACCATTCTTCATACAGATGGCACAACTGAAACGCTATTCAATTATCAAAATGGGAATTATTACCTGACCGATTCGTATTATGTAAGCGTGCTTCATAGAAATGGACTCGCAACCTGGAGTGCAAATCCAATTGCTTTTACCTCACCTGTTGCCTATTATAATTTCTCAACGTCGTCTTCCAATGCCTATGGAGATAATATGATTGAAGTGGACCCAGGTGTTTGGGCATTGTATTCGGGTGATTTAAACTATGATGTGAATGTGGACCTTCTCGACAGCCCAATATTAGAGGATGATATTTCTAATTTTCATTTCGGGTATTATGCGTCTGACCTGAATGGAGATGGAAATTCTGATCTGTTGGATAATCCTACACTTGAAGGAAATATCTTAAATTTTATCTTCTCTCTACAGCCGGCTTGGACCGGATTATTGCCAGTTGTTTCAACAGCAGCGGTATCCACAATTATCGGTAATTCGGCAATCTGCGGTGGGGAAGTTTTAAGTGATGGAAATTTGCCTGTTGTAGCAAGAGGCATTTGCTGGAGTTCTACACCTCAGCCCATGGTTACAGATAACAAGACGAATGATGGCACCGGAACAGGAAGCTTCGTTAGTACCATTTCAGGCTTACTCCCAAATACTACATATTATATTCGGGCGTATGCAACCAACAGTGTTGGCACTGTTTATGGAAATGAAGTAGATTTTATAACGGGAAATTAACGCTTGAAAGAAGTGGGGGATGTATTCATAAAAACAGAAAATAGAACAATACTGATGAAGGATTAAATATGATTACGTTACGAAATTTGAAAATCATGTTCCTCTGATATAACCTCAATAGTTGATATAGGGTTCAAGAGTTGTTCCTTTGTAATGCCTAAGTTTTTGGTCCACCATTCAATTTCCCATTCTTCCCATGTTACCTGATCCTGATTGTCTGCTTGATTGTTTTGTAGCTTAGCCATGGCGAGTTAATTTTAGAATTTATTTTTATTGCAACACAAAAATAGCAAGGCTTATAAACTCAGATATTACAGTATAAAACGTAAACTTTACAGGATTTTCAGCCTTTATTCATTTCGCAACAAGGAAATCTTACGCATCCATGTATTCATAGACGCGACAATTTGAATGATACCCGATCTATCTCACCAACTCCCCGGTTAGTTTTTTTAACGTCGTTTCAGAAACTTTTAAATTGTATCTGGCGGTCACCAGACGTGTTACCGCCTCTTCATAACTTCGTTGACTTTCCTTGATCTCCAGAAAATTACCCAGACCTAATTTCAAACGTTCGCTCGTGATGAATAAGCTCTCTTCGGCAAGTTTTATATTCTCTTCTTCTAAATCGGCAATTTCTTTATCTCCCAGCCACCGGATATAGGCCACCGATGCCACAGAGAAAAGATTGAGCCTCGTGTTGTCTACCGAAAGAAAAGCATTTTTCAACCTGATTTCAGAGACTTTTATTTCGTTACGGGTAATAAATCCGTTAAACAAATTCCAGTTAATAGAAAATCCTGCATTAAATCCGAGATTCTGATTGAGTAAGGAAAACCCCGCCGCATTCTTTGAGCGGCCGAATAAATAACTGGAGTTGATCGCCACCCTTGGCAAATTTTGTGCACGAATCTCTTTGATCTGTTGCTGATTGATGAGGATATCTTTCCTGGCAAAAAGAATGGCATAGTTATCCTTGTCTATCTTCTCTTTGATCTCATTCATAGATTGTATACCATCAAACACAAAGAACGTATCCACAGAGAAATTACGTTCTGTTTCTTCTCCGGAAACTACTAATAGCTGACTTTTAAATTCATTCAGTGCATTTTTTTGTGTAATGTAATTTGATCGTTGAGCATTGAGATCCAATTTGGCAGACAAGAGTTCTACATTTGAACCCGAGCCTACCGTTATCCGTAAATTCGCAACACGTATTCTCTCATTCGAAACATCCATAGCAGCCTGAATTCCTTTCATGAGTTGATCCTGTTTCACGATCTGGTAGTATAATAAAGTCAGCACCTCGAGTGTGTTCTCCAGTTGGATTTTGAAACTTAATTCACCCTGTTGTTGCAACAGGTTTAGACGCTCTTTGGTTGCAAACATTTTAAGCCCATCAAACACAGTCCATGATAGATATACGCCGGCTGAATTGTTAGTTGATGCAACATTATTCTGATTTACACTTAACCCACTTGAAAATTCCTGAAGGGTATTATTATTGGCAAAATTAGTACTCGCATTCAGATCAACTTTTGGAAGAAATCCGGCATTGCCATAGGTGTTTTGCGTGGCAGCGATCACTGTATTGTTTGAGGCAATCTGTATATCAAAATTATTTTTCAATGCCAATTCAACTACTTGTCTGTAAGTCAGCAACTCTTGCTTTTGAGCAGACAAATGAACGCTGACGAACAGGAATAGGATACTACATAGTTTACGCATGATGAGATTTGTCTTTTGATAAATAACTATAAATGGCCGGGATCACAAACAAGGTAAGGATAAGAGAGAAGAGAATACCACCGACGATCACGATTCCCATACCCATACGACTTTTAGCACCGGCGCCAACGGCCAATGCTATGGGTAAGGCGCCTAACGCCGTTGCAATACTTGTCATTAAAATAGGGCGAAGACGAGCGGCGGCCGCTTCACGGATCGCTTCTTTTACAGACATTCCCTGTTCCTTTAATTGGTTGGCAAATTCAACGATCAGGATGCCATTTTTAGTAACCAAACCAATCAGCATAATAATCCCAATCTGACTGAAGATATTCAATGTCTGATTAAAATACCACAAGGAAAGAATGGCTCCTGCAAGGGCAAGTGGAACCGTTAGCATGATTATGAATGGATCAATAAAACTTTCAAATTGCGCAGCTAAAACAAGATAAATAATTAATAAGGCAAGTAGGAAGGCAAACAGGATATTCGAAGAGCTTTCAGAGAAATCGCGCGAGGCACCGGTTAATGCAGTAGTGAAACTTTCATCAAGGATTTTGTCTGCAATTTTATTCATCTCCACGATCCCGTCTCCAACAGTTTTCCCAGGCGCTAAACCGGCAGAGACTGTGGCCGATTGGTATCGGTTATAATGATACAATTGAGGCGGTGAGCTTTCTTCTTTTAGTTGAACGATATTATCAAGTTGTATTAGTTCACCTTTTGCATTTCGCAGATAAAGAGATTTGATATCAAGTACCTCATCTCTATTCTCTCTGCTGAATTGCCCGATAACCTGATACTGTTTTCCATTCATAGTAAAGTAATTGAGACGTTGCCCGCTCAATGCGAGTTGAAGGGTTTGAGCTACATCCTGCACTGAGATACCGAGGTTGTTTGCCTTGTCGCGATCAATGGTAATAGTAATCTCAGGTTTATTGAATTTAAGATTACAATCCACTCCCTGAAACACTGGATTCTTGTTAGCTTCTTCAAGAAATAAGGGGAGTTTCTCTTTTAGCTTTTCAAAGTTGGGAGCCTGTAATACAAATTGAACCGGTAAACCTCCACGACCTCCGCTTGATGCCGAGATGGTTTGCTCCTGTATCACAAATATTTTTCCCTGCGGAAAATCCTTAGCTCGTTTAGACACATAATCGGCGATCTCCTGCTGACTACGTTTCCGTTTATTACTCTCTACCAGTGCAAGACGAACAAAGCCCGTATTCACAGCACCTGAACCCGAAAAGCCGGGTGCAGTAACCGTAAGGCAGACTCTTTTCTCAGGTATAGAATCAATGACAAACTGTGTGAATGCATTGACAAAATTATCCGTGTATTCGAACGAAGAACCTTCTGGTGCGGTCATGGAAATACGCATCCAGTTCCTGTCTTCCAATGGCGAAAGTTCACTTTTTAAGGTGCCTCCTAAACCAACAATCATAACTACTGCGCCGGCAAGAATTACCAGTGCCAGCCACCGTCTTTTTAGAAAACGCTGTAAGGAATCTGAATAGCTATTGGTCATGCCTTCAAAGAATGGCTCTGTAGCCGTGTAGAATTTACTTTTCTTCGGATTTTTTTTCACCAGACGTGCATTCAGCATCGGTGTCAATGTGAGCGATACAAAGGCTGATATCAATACGGCGCTCGCGATGATAATTCCAAATTCCCTGAATAATCGCCCTACAAATCCTTCCAGAAAAATAACCGGCATGAAGACTGCGGCCAAAGTGATGGATGTAGAAATAACCGCGAAGTATATTTCCTTGGCACCTTTATGAGCAGCCTCAATAGGACTTAGTCCACCTTCGATCTTCTTGTAAATATTTTCGGTAACTACAATTCCATCATCGACCACCAACCCTGTGGCAAGTACGATGGCCAGTAAGGTTAATACATTCACAGAGTAGCCCATAATATACATGATAAAAAAGGCACCGATGAGAGAAACAGGAATATCGACCAAAGGCCTGATGGCAATGAGCCAGTCGCGGAAGAAAAGATAAATAATGATGATGACCAGAAAGATCGCGATCCCTAAGGTTTCCATGACTTCAGCGATCGACTTTTTGATGAAGATCGTATTGTCAAGTGCGATATCTACTTTGAAATCTTTCGGAAGATCCTTTTTAATCTGCTCTAGTCGTTTGTAAAACTCATTGGAGATGTCGACATAATTAGCACCCGGTTGCGGAACCAGCGCAAGGCCAATCATCGGAGTTCCTGATTGCTTCAGAATAGTTTCTTCATTTTCAGGTCCGAGACTTGCTGTCCCGATATTCTGGTAACGGATCGTTTGGTCGCCATCGTTCTTAATGATCAGGTTATTGAAGTCGTCGACTGTCTTTAATCGTCCAACAGTTTTTAAGGTGAGTTCGGTAGAATTGCCTGCGATCTTACCTGTTGGCAATTCGATATTCTCCCGATCCAATGCAGCTTGTACATCTTGAGGTGTAAGGCCTAACGAAGAAAGTCGAACAGGATCCATCCATAAACGCATTGCGTATCTTTTTTGTCCCCAGATCTGAATGGTACTTACACCTGGAATGGTTTGTAATCGCTCGGCCAGCACATTCTCCGCAAAGTCGCTGACTTCAAGTTGTGACCGGGTGTCAGATTGCAAGGTAAGGGAAATGATGGCATCGGAGTTGGCATCAGATTTTGTGACTATCGGCAACCCATCAATATCCTGTGGCAATTGGCGAACGGCTTGTGAGACTTTATCACGCACGTCATTCGCGGCAGCTTCAAGATTAGAACTTAAATTAAATTCGACCGTAATAATACTTGACCCTTGGTTGCTTGACGAAGAGATCGTTCGCACACCATCGATCCCGTTGATGGCTTTCTCCAGTGGCTCTGTGATTTGAGATTCAATCACATCGGCATTGGCACCGGCATAACTGGTTCTTACCGTAATGACAGGAGGATCAATTGATGGGTATTCACGTACTCCCAGAAACGTATAACCGATGGCGCCAAACAAGATAATAATGAGATTCATTACAATGGCAAGGACAGGACGGTTAATGCTGATAGAAGATATATTCATTAGGGGATTCTATTTTTTAAAATTCACGATATTAATCTTTGATTCAGGTTTCAATCCCATCATACCAGTTGTGATAACTGTATCGCCTTCTGAGAGGCCGCTAATAATTTCTATCTGCGTATCGGTCCTTGTTCCTGTTTCCACTGTTACCGGACTGGCTATCCCATTTTTGCTGATAAATACTTTCTTTCCTTTTAATTCAGGAATGACGGCTTCTGTCGGAATCATGAGAGATTCTTCCTTTTTATTGGCAACGAGTTCTACTTTCGCAAATGAACCTGGATAGACTTTCATAGAAGGGTTATCGAAAACGGCACGGATAGAAATGTTCCGGGTTTGTGCGTCGATCATGGGTTCAATGGCAAAAACCTTCGCGGTGATATTGTCAGTCACATTATCAACACGAAAATTTATGTAATCTCCCGGTGCCACAATAGCCGCATATTTTTCCGGAACTGTAAAATCGATCTTTAAAACATCAGTTTGTTGCATCGTAGCGATGACGGTCGAGCTGGTCACAAAGCTTCCCTTGCTCACTTGTCTGAGGCCGATCCTCCCACTAAACGGGGCGTAGATTTCCGTCTTCGCTATTTGAGCACGTGTATAATCCATATCGGCTGAAGTTGTCTGAACCACATTCGCGGCAGCATCATATTCTTCCTGGCTAACGCCTTTTATATCAAGCATTCCTTTCAGGCGATTCGTTCTGTCTTTAGCGAGTTTCGAACCCAGTCCGATTTTTTTTAATTGTGCCTGCAGGTCAATATCATTGATTTTGGCTAATAAGGTTCCTTTCTTTACGTAAGTTCCTTCCTTAAAATAAATCGCTACAAGTTTCCCGGAAACCTCAGGAGTCAGTTCAACGCTCTCATTCGCGAGGATTGTTCCTGAAGAAAAGATCTTATTTTCAAGTAGGGTAGAGGTAACCACATAACCAGTTACATTGATAATCTGGTCCTTCTTAGGTCCGGCAGCTTGTTTATTTTCATTCGCCGGTTTCAGAAACACTATCTTGATGAGGATAAGAATGAGAATGATGGAGAAAATAACAATGATGGTTCTTAATTTCATATTTTTCTGCTTGCTTTTTTATAACTGATATAGATCTTCTGCGATGGTAATACCTCCAGGTTTTTCTGGATTAAACATATATTTTTATGTAGTTCGTATTGTTGATCAAGGTTCAATCCGCGCATAGCAGCTTCATTAACTTCATCAATGCATGTATGTATTTCGGGAAGAACGGCTAATGCTTTGGAGGTGAGTTTTACAAAGTTTTCGCGTTTGTCGTTTGGGTTGGGGCTTTTCTGAACAAAATCTTTGTTTACCAGATATTCCATCACACGTACCATGGAAACTTTATCCATTTTGAGAACAGAGCAGAGATATTGTTGTGTACAACCTGCTTCAGCATTCTCAATAAGGATTAGGATTGAATAATAGCGCTCAATTTCAAGATGTTCCAACCTTTTTGAGAGCGCTCCAAAATAACATTTTGCGACAATGGCAAGGGAACGACCCAAAGGCAACGACGAAAAAATATGTTTCTCCATAGAACGTTTTAAGTGGTGAAAATAGCCATTATTCTAATTGTTCGCATTACTAACTATTATAATACTAGTAGAATCTTTATATTTATTTAGAGCAATGGAATGGAATCGAACGGGTAATTAAGCTTGAACAGCAATATTAATTTTGTTAAATAATTTCATATAAAGTTTTAGAAAACTTAGCTTTACCGACAATATTTAAAAGAATAAAGTATGAAACAAATTTTATTTTCCATTTTATTGCTTGTAGCAACTCTCCAATCTATCGATGCGCAGGTGATTACATTTAGTCCTTCTACAACCGGAACAGGCTACACCCCTTCCAATAATTCTTCCGGAGGCATCACCTTCGTTATAGAGAATACAAATCCATTTCCGGCAGTGCTGAATAGTTTAACCTATTGGAATAGTGTTGCAGCCACCAAGGATTATACATTATGGTATTCTTCCACCTCGTTATCTGGTCTTGCAACCTGGCCATTAACGGTTGCAGGCGGATGGAATCCGATCTCTTCTGTTACTGGTGTTGTTATGGCTGCCGGTGCACAAACAACCGTTTTTCCTTTTCTTTCATTTACGATACCGGCGAATACGACCTACAGGTTTTATCTGACCTCGGCGAATGTACAGTATACAGGTACAGGCGGACCAACAGGAGCAAGCCCGCTCACATTTTCCAATTCCGGGGTGAATTTTTTAAATGGTGAGGCGCAGATCGCCGGATTGAATGTAGGATATGGCGGAGGGAACTTTACGCCAAGAGCATTCCTAGGTTCGGTAACGCTGACCTTACTTAGCTCACCTTGTGTTGGTCAGCCAACAGCCGGTACAGCCAACGCAGCACCTAACAATCCATGCCCGGGAACCAATGTGACACTAAATCTTACTGGTACTACAGCGGCCAGTGCTCTGGCATATCAGTGGCAACGAGCAACATCACCTGGTGGCCCATGGCTAACACTTGCAGGAGCCACTACAAATCCTTATTTCTATATGCCTCCTCCAGGTAGCGTAACCTATTACAGATGTATTGTTACCTGCACAACGTCTGGGTTGAATGACACATCAAATGTAACCTCACCTGCCATTGTTGTCCAATCCTGGTCGCCAACCTCGACCTGTTATTGTAACGGACTCGTCACCATAACTACCGCAAGTGATATTGGCAGATTTACTATGGGTACTTTTGCCAATCCTGTTGCTGTGCCAGCTACCCAGACTTCAAATGCAACTGCCACCGGGGGTGTCACAAACTTTATGAGCCTGACTCCGGTTCCAACATTCATTCAGGGATTAACTTATCCTATCAGTGTTTACCAGATTACCACAGCAGCCACATTGGTTACTACCTGGGCAAAGGCCTGGATCGATTATAATCATAATGCCAACTTTACAGACCCCGGCGAAGAGGTTTTCAGCAGTACCTCAAATGCAGCCAATGGATTCTTTCCTTCCGATAACCTGACCATTCCTCCCACCTCTCTTCCTGGAAACACAAGGATGAGAGTTAAATTACAGGCATCAGGTAGTGCAACCATTACTACACCTTGTAATAATATAACGACCGGCGAAGTAGAAGATTATCTGATTAATATCGCTCCAGCCGGACCTTATGATCCTACTATCAGTGCCATGACAGCACCTATTGGAAACAATTGCACAGACTCCAATGAAACACTGACAGCTACAGTCTGTAATTATGGTTCGACTGCGGTCAATCTGCTTGTGAATCCATTCTATGTAACCTATACAATACAGGGGCCATTGGGTACAGTTACGATTACGGATACATTGAATAGTGGAACTTTACCTGCATTCGGAACTACTTGTTTCACCTCGACAGTCACACCCATCAATATGTTTGCAGGTGGTAACTATACCATAAACGCTGTGGTGACTTGCCCTACCATTTCAAACAATTTTCTGAATAATGATTCTCTTGCTACTGCGATCACTATTTTTAACTACAGGCCAACGGCTGGTATTCCTTACCAGCTTTGCCAATTCAGTAGTATTCCTTTCGGGCAAGGTCTGGAAGTGAGCGGATGTTCAGCTCCCTTACTGGATTCTGTGACCATCAATTTTACGATAAATGTTTGTAATGATAATATCGGATCTACAGGTATAGGAAATACAACCGGACTTCCTGCGAACTGCGCCGATCAGTTTGCCTGTAATTTCGGAACCGGTATTTTGCCTTTGCTGCCTCCCGGTGCGACCTTTACACAGCCTGGTATATTAAAGGTAACCAACCTGAAAGAAAATCCTTCTGTAACTACAACCATTAATACACAGATGAGATTGAACCTTTATAAAAACAACCCTGTCGGTACCAATTTATTGTCGCCCGGAGGCACTGTCCCAACCTCTTTACCTGCCTCGGTGGTGAATGACTGGACTTACCAGCGGTCGATCTCGACCGGGAATCTTTCCAATATATTTTCTTCCATCGCTCCCGGTGGAGTTCTGAGCCTTGGTTATTGGGAATCCTATCAGAATAATGTATCCTTGCCGGATATCGGAATAAATTCTACTTCGCCCACAGAAGCCACACTCACGATCTACTATCAGTATGTTCCGCCTGCATTTGCATGGTATGATGTACCGGTTCTTGGCACAAGTTTATATTCATTATCTCCTTTTGATCCTTTATTATACACGAATGCATTAGTGAATAATTCCAACACATCAGCAACCTATACCTTTTATGCCGCGTGTCTAGGGTTACCTGGATGCCGGGTACCTGTTGATCTCTTGATCAATCCAACACCTGATGTTTTCCAGGATACACTTGCAGCTTGTGAATATGCTGTAGGAGCAAATAACGGGATCTTTGATCTGACAACCATAGAGGATTCCGTTTCTGGAAATAACCTTGCGGCAAGTGTTGAGTTTTTTGGAGATCAGGCCCTCTTATTGTCAATACTGACACCAACGACTGATACCAGCAGTACTAACTTTATTTATTCAAAAGTTTCATATCCAACGACAGGATGTTTTTCAACAGATAGCGTTTATCTTGATGTAAACAATATTCCGCAGTTCTCCCTGCCAATCTATACAGGGTTTGCCTGCGCACCGAATGCCATCGATATCGCATCGCTGATTAATGTATTCAGTATTACACCCATTGATTCGTTCTATTATTCGGATCCCGCGTTTACTGTTTCTCATCCTAATCCTCATGCTATTTTTACGGTTGACACTGTTTATATGATTGTGAAAACAAATGGCTCTGCGATATGTTCAGACTCTGCAGAAGCGTATATCGATATTATTCCTGCGACCATGACTATTGCCAGTCAGGATCCCGGGAATTTTTCTGTTTGCGGACCAGTAGGCTGTGGAAACATAACCTTATCCAATGGAAATACCGAAACGCTATACACAACATCAAGTTGCCGTCGTATTGCTACGGTTACAGATGATCCTATCGATGGTATTAATTTAGGAACTACAACCATCTGCGAAGACATTGATTGTGCTGTCCAGTTTCATAATGGACAGCCTTATGTGAACCGTCATTATGAGATTACACCAACAACGAATGGTAAAGCTCAGGTATGCCTATACTATCTCGAGCAGGATTTTCAGGATTACAATTCATCTGCATTTCCTTCATGGCCGATGATGGATCCAAATACGAATCTTTGTATCACCCAAGTGGATAATGGTTCATTAGGAACTCCAGGTTCTACAGCGATTTCAATTCCGAATTCAGCCATTTCCGCAACATATGACCCGGCCACTACGGTCTGGACAGTATGTTTCCCAGTAGACAGTTTCTCAAGCTTCTATTGTCATACCTGCAATCCTTTGAATACGCCTTTGCCGGTGTCTCTATTGAGCTTTACAGGTAAACGACTGGATGGCACCTCAGTATTGAACTGGGAAACATCATCAGAACAAAACAATAATCATTTTGTTGTAGAACGTAGTAAAGATGCGAAAAGCTTCAGCGCGGTTTCGGGTAAAATCAACAGTAAAGCATCCAATGGTAACAGCTCAGTGAAGCTGGATTATAACTACACAGATGTAGCACCGTTTGCAGGTCATAATTATTATCGGTTACAACAACATGATATTGATGGTCATGTATCCTACAGCGGTACGGTTGATGTCTATTTTGGAAACGAAACATTAATTACCTTATATCCAAACCCTATATCAACCGAATTGAATGTTGAGATCAATACACCAAAAGCAACAACGGTTTATGTGAAGATTATGGATGCCACAGGACGAATTGTGCGAACAATAGAAATGGTGCTTCAGACAGGTACGAATCATGGTAAAGTAGAATTGAATTCGCTTGCGGATGGTGTGTATTTGGTAAGTATCACTAATACTAAGGGGATTAATTTTGCACAATCAATCAGAAAGAAATAAGGGACTGTACACCAGAAATATTGAGCTCATTTGCGAGCCGTTTTGAATTGGATGTCTGATTGGCATCAATTAACAAATTTTATTTTGAAATTTTGATTTTACGGATAATATTTGCTACTTTCGCACTCCCAATTTGGTATACGCACGTGCAAATTTTCAAATAATAGTTTTTTAAAGATCTGAAAAGGGCAATGCCTTATGGGATTTATTGGTTTTAAAACGCATTAAATAGTACTATGGCTGCAGCAAAACATGCAAAAGTAACAGAGCGGATCAGTTTTTCTAAACTAAAACAATCATCTGATACACCTGATTTATTAGACATCCAATTAGAATCCTTCAGCGAATTCTTACAATTGGAAACCACACCTGATAAACGAAATAACGAAGGATTATTCCGGGTTTTCAAAGAAAATTTTCCAATCACCGACACCAGAAATATTTTTGTGTTGGAGTTTCTGGATTACTTTTTAGATCCTCCACGTTACACAATCGACGAGTGTATAGATCGTGGATTAACCTATTCCGTACCGCTTAAAGCAAAATTGCGATTAAGCTGTAATGATGAAGAACATATTGATTTCGAAACAATCGTTCAGGATGTATTTTTAGGAAATATCCCTTACATGACCCCACGCGGGACTTTCGTGATTAACGGAGCAGAGCGTGTGGTGGTATCTCAACTTCACCGTTCTCCAGGCGTATTTTTTGGCCAATCTGTTCACCCGAACGGTACCAAAATCTATTCAGCCCGTGTGATCCCGTTTAAAGGAGCCTGGATGGAATTTGCAACAGACATCAATAATGTCATGTATGCGTATATCGACCGTAAGAAAAAATTCCCGGTTACCATGTTACTTCGCTCGATCGGTTTTGAAACTGATAAGGACATACTTGAATTATTCGGAATGGCCGATGAAGTAAAGGCAGATAAAAAATCATTGATAGACCATATTGGTAAACGACTGGCTGCCAGGGTTTTGCGAAGCTGGACTGAAGACTTCGTTGATGAAGATACCGGCGAGGTAGTTTCTATCGAAAGAAATGAAGTCATCTTGGACAGGGACTCTATCCTTACCGAAGGAAGCATTGATACTGTGATCGAACTAGGAATCAAATCGATTTTCTTACAGAAAGAAGATGCAGGTGGTGATTACTCGATTATCTATAACACATTAAATAAAGATACTTCGAACTCTGAGTTGGAAGCTGTTCAACATATCTATCGTCAGTTAAGGAGCACTGATGCACCTGATGATGAAACCGCAAGAGGTATTATCGATAAATTATTCTTCTCCGACAAGCGTTATGATCTAGGAGAAGTGGGCCGTTACAAAGTAAATAGAAAATTAGGCTTCCCGTTGACGATAACCAAAAAGGTATTGACAAAGGATGATATCATAGCCATCATAAAATATTTGGTTCGCCTAACGAATGCGAAGGCAGAGATCGATGATATTGATCACCTTAGCAACCGACGTGTCCGAACCGTTGGAGAACAATTATATGCACAGTTCGGTGTGGGTCTAGCTCGTATGGCGAGAACTATCCGTGAGCGAATGAACGTTCGTGATAATGAGGTGTTTACACCGATTGATTTGATAAATGCCAGAACACTTTCTTCGGTTATTAATTCATTCTTCGGAACGTCACAATTATCACAGTTTCTGGATCAAACTAATCCACTTTCTGAGATTACACACAAACGTCGTATCTCAGCCCTCGGGCCTGGTGGTTTAAGTCGTGAAAGAGCAGGTTTCGAGGTTCGGGATGTACACTATTCTCACTATGGTCGGCTTTGTACAATCGAAACACCGGAGGGACCGAACATTGGTTTGATCTCAACCTTGTGTGTACATGCAAAAATTAATGATATGGGTTTCATTGAAACACCTTATCGTAAAGTAAAAGATGGCAAAGTAGATAATAAACAGGTTTACTTGAGTGCAGAAGAGGAGGATCTGGCTAAAATCGCACAGGCGGATGTTCCGTTAGACGAAAAAGGGCATTTCATAGAAGATAAAATCAAATCCCGTCAGACAGGTGATTTTCCGATACTTGATAAAGGTGAGGTTGAATTCATGGACGTTGCCTCCAATCAGATCGTAGGACTTTCTGCTTCCCTGATTCCTTTCCTTGAGCATGATGATGCGAATCGTGCCCTGATGGGTTCGAACATGCAACGTCAGGGTGTGCCTTTGCTTCGACCAGAAGTTCCTATCGTTGGTACAGGAATCGAGGCAAAAGCTGCACGCGACGCTCGTATCCAGATCACAGCCACCGGTGATGGTGTCATCGAGTTTGTAGATGCAAATGAAATCCATGTTCGTTACAAACGATCTGAAACACAACGTGTCATTTCGTTTAATGATGATCTTGTTGTTTATAAATTGACAAAATACGCGAAGACCAACCAAAGTACCTGTATTAACCTGAAGCCACACGTGGTGAAAGGTCAGCATGTGAAACTGGGAGACTTCCTTACAGATGGTTACGCAACCAAAGATGGTGAAATGGCTCTTGGAAGAAACCTCACTGTGGCCTTCATGCCCTGGAAAGGTTATAACTTCGAGGATGCGATTGTGATCAACGAGAAAGTGGTTCGCGAAGATTGGTTTACATCGATACACATTGATGAGTATGAACTTGAAGTTCGTGATACAAAATTGGGAGAAGAGGAATTGACTCCGGATATCCCGAATGTGAGTGAAGATGCAACAAAAGATTTGGATGAACATGGGATTATCCGTCTTGGGGCTCATGTGAAAGAAGGTGATATCCTGATCGGAAAAATTACACCAAAAGGTGAAACAGATCCAACACCGGAAGAGAAACTTTTACGTGCAATCTTCGGAGATAAAGCAGGTGATGCAAAAGATGCTTCATTGAAAATGCCTCCTTCCATTGAAGGGGTCGTGATTGGAAAGAAATTATTTGCCCGCGCGAAAAAAGATAAGAACTCAAAGACAAGAGAGAAAGCGGCGATCGAAAAAATAGATAAAGTTCATCAGGAAAACCTTGAGGAGATCAGTGAATCATTGTATACTAAACTGGAGAAGCTTCTCGAAGGACAGGTTTCTGCGGGTGTGACCAACCACTACGGTGAGATTGTGTTAGGAAAGAATGCAAAATTTTCGATAAAAGCCATCAAATCAATTGATTTCGCTACTGTCAATCCATTAAACTGGACGGCAGAGGATAAAATGAATGACCTTGTTAATCAATTACTTCATAACTACAACATCCGTTATAACGAAGAATTAGGTCGTTACAAACGTGAGAAATTTAATATTACAATCGGTGATGAATTACCAAATGGTGTATTGAAACTTGCGAAAGTATATCTAGCCAGTAAACGTAAGTTGAAAGTAGGAGATAAAATGGCAGGTCGTCATGGAAATAAAGGAATTGTATCCCGTATTGTCCGCCAGGAAGATATGCCGTTTGCAGAGGATGGAACACCGGTAGATATCGTATTGAATCCGCTTGGGGTACCTTCCCGTATGAATCTTGGACAGATCTATGAGACTATTCTGGGAATGGCCGGATTGAAACTCGGTATTCATTATTCAACACCGATCTTCGACGGCGCTACGAAAGATGAAATTGAGGCACAAGTGATTAAAGCTGGTTTGCCAGATTGGTGTCACACCTATCTTTACGATGGTGAGACCGGGGAGAGATTCCACCAGAAAGCAACCATGGGAGTTATTTACATGATGAAACTTCATCACCTAGTAGATGATAAAATGCACGCACGTTCTATCGGACCATACAGTCTGATCACTCAGCAACCACTCGGAGGTAAAGCTCAGTTTGGAGGTCAGCGTTTTGGTGAGATGGAGGTGTGGGCCATTGAGGCATATGGTGCTGCCAATATACTTCAGGAATTACTGACATTGAAATCGGATGATATCACCGGAAGAGCAAAAACGTATGAGGCTATTGTCAAAGGTGATAACCTTCCAAAACCTGGTATCCCTGAATCATTTAATGTATTGGTTCATGAGTTACGTGGCTTAGGTCTTGATCTTCACTTCGAATAATAATAATAATAAGAAGATACATAATTATAAAAAAAGGGCTTGTATAGTACAGGCCCTTTTTCGATTTTATATGAAGTCGTTCCGATTCATTCTGCTTGACAAAAGATCAATAACTGAGCATTCTTCATCCTCGGTCATGATCAAACGCAACGAAGTATTGTAGAAGTTGTTCCGATTCCATTCTGCTTCAGAAAAGATCAACGTCATTCTTCATCCTCAGTCATGATCAAACGCAACGAAGTATCTTTAGTAGCATAGGCCCATGCCCAGTTGATAAAAATAATAAGCTTATTCCGGACACTCAAAATCAGCATCAAGTGAAGGAACATCCATACAAGCCAGGCAATATATCCCTTGAACTTGATGAAAGGAAGATCCACAACCGCCTTGTTACGTCCTACGGTAGCCATAGATCCAAGGTCACGATATTCAAATTCTTTCAGCTCTTTGTCGATTACGGTTCGCTTCAGATTTCTTGCTAAATTTTTTGCCTGATTGATAGCGACATTCGCCAATTGAGGATGACCTTTCGGATATAAAGGTGTTTCCATAGAAGCAATATCCCCGATCGCATAGACTGATTCTAACCCTTCGACCAGATTCATTCGGTTCACTTTCAGGCGTTTGCCTTGAACGTAGGAGGTTTCAGGAAGACCTTCAATTAGATTGGGAGTTACACCCGCGGCCCAGATCACCGTTTTAGTATTAATAGATTTGCCATCATTAAAAGATAGTATTGTCCCGTCATAATTTTTGACAAACGTTTCCATTTTCAGATCGACACCCATATCAATAAGATATTTTTGGGAAGCAGCTTTGGCCTCGTCGCTCATGTTATTCAATGTATTTTTACTTCCCTCAACAAGGATAATCTTGAACGAAGAGAAATCGATACCGGGATAATCTTTAGGAAGAATATGGCGTTTGATTTCTGCAAAAGCTCCAGCTAGTTCTACACCAGTTGGCCCTGCACCAACGATCATTAGGTTCATCAAAGCCTCCTTGTCTACGTCGTTCGCCGAGATAATGTGCTCAAAAGTCTGTAAGATATGATTTCGGATAGAGATAGCATCATAGGTGGTTTTTAAAGTCAATGCATGTTGCTTGATTTCTGTATTGCCGAAGAAATTAGTTTTGCAACCCATGGCAAGGACCAGGATATCAAAATCAAATTCGCCAATTCCTGTTTGTATTTTTTTCGCCGATGTATCAATATGTTCCACCTCAGTTAAACGGATCTGCAGATTTTTTTTTCGTTTAAAAATATGTCGTAAGGGAAATGAGATACTGGCCGGTTCCAACTGAGAAGTTGCCACCTGGTAAAACAAGGGTTGAAACTGGTGATGGTTGATCTTATCAATTAGCAGAATATCAAAGAGTTTTTCGTCCAAATTCTTTACGATCTGCAGTCCTGCAAATCCTCCTCCAACAACAATGATTTTTTTTTTCATGATTTCCTTCTTTTAATTCCTACTCATTAATTCGCAAAATTAACCCTTATTCATGGTCAAATTCTTCTCAATTCTTTTTAAAATTTCCAGTTGCTTCGCCTGGCTTTCGAAAAGAACTTTAATCTGCTCTTCCTGTAAAAGATCGATCTTTTTATGTAGGTTTCTTATTTCTAATTCAGCCTTCATATTCACCAGATAATCATTCTCACTTCGTTTCCTGTCTTTCTCTTCCTGCCGGTTCTGGCTCATCATAATGATAGGCGCCTGAAGCGCGGCAATACATGAAAGAATTAGATTCATCAGGATAAAAGGGTAGGGGTCGAAGGCATACTTTTTAACGATAATGCTATTGATCAAAATCCAGATTAAAAGAATAACAAAGAACATACTTATAAAGACCCAACTGCCACCAAAACGGGCCACCTTATCAGAAATTTTTTGCCCCCTTGTCAGAATGTCTTCCGGAGGATTCATCAAGTTCTCTATGATTAGGTTTTCATCCTCGATCGATTTTTTTACAATTGCCTTGAGTTTTTCTAATTGTGCTGTTTCTGAATGCAGAAGCTTTGCAATGTCTTTGTCCATATAATTGTGTGATGGTTTAACGTAGATGCTTTAGTCGCTCAAAGGTACGTCTTATAGGTCTGAATGAAATTTCGGATCTGGATATATGTTTCACCTTCGACTAGAATTAAAAGGAGTGCTCCAGAAGTTAGTGTCATTATTCCTTCCACAAGTAGGGAAACAAGATGACAGACAACAGAATCACAAGTAGATCGAGCGCCAGTAAAACAAAAAAGAATTTCCACCAGCCAAGTACTAAAAGTGTCAAAAACAAGGGCTTTGAAAGATCGGCCAGCAAGATCAATTGCGGAACTACCAATGGAAATCCAAGAATGGCGATCAATGCTGAATTGCCCCCGGCTTTGCTGGCTATGGCAGATAGCAAAGTAAATAGTAAGGAAAGGCTTAAACCTCCAAGCAATACCATCAGAAGGAATCTCCAGAAATCAATAATAGGATTGCCGAGCAGGGCACTGAAGATCATTAAACTGATAAGACTCATCAGCATCATCAGTATCACATTGTAGATTAATTTGGAGATGATGATCTCTTTCGGATGATGCACAGTGTAATAATAAATATTCCTGTTCTTATGTTCCTGTAAAAAACTTTTGGCAACGGCATTCACAGAAACAAAAAGAAGTATGATCCAAAACAGTGTATTCCAGACCTCCGGCTCCGGCCTTTCCTGTAAGACGTTGATCGCAAAGATGGCACTACATAAATACAACAACAATCCATAGATCGAATATTTCTGACGCCACTCCAGCAGCAGATCCTTTTCGATCAGTTTAAATATCCGTTGTATACTTGACGTTGAATGCATAGTTTAATGGTAGAAGTCCTGTTGGCAAAAGTACGTTCTTACCATGTTCCTTTAAATTCATTTCTAAATTTTTCGAACGTGAGATTTTTTGGTTTCGGTTCAGCGACAAATTTCAATACCATTTCTATGGTTTTGAGATCGAGATAGCCCGGAATCGGTTGGGCATTTTCAAACTTGCTGTCAAAAAAAACAGACGTGGGATAACTCAGTTTATTATTCATAAAGTGAGCAGCGAGCTCGTTCGTCTTTCGACCCGGGAGTTGACCATATTCCTTTCCTTTGAATGTAAGGGTGTCGGCTGTATCCGCATTCATGCGGATCGCATAGAAATGCTCATTGATATATCCCACAGCCTTCTGGTTAGAGAAGGTTTTTTTATCCATTTCACTACACCATCCACAACCGTCATTGTAGATAACAACAAATACCTTCCTGGGTGTGATTTTGAGTTGTTCCTGCACTTCATCCAATGTCATCCATTGAATTTTTTCAAATGGTTTTCGTTTGATAGCTTTATCGCCTTTCTGTGCATAGGCGCCTGTAATAAATAAGCCAAGCAGGAAGAATGAGAGAATGAATTTCATTTTAAAGTAGTGTTTAGTAAATGCTTTTGTAGTTTTGCGACCTGTCTCAGACAAAAATAGTCAGAAATATGATAAAGCGAAAAATAGCGATAGGAATTACGGGCGCTTCCGGTTCTGTGTATGCGAAAGTGCTCTTGAGTAAACTATCACAAATGGAAAATGTGGAGACGGCATTGGTGATGAGCGCAAATGCAATCGATGTCTGGAAGTTTGAACTGGGAAATGACGATTATTTGTCTTATGCTAAACAAGGCATAAAACAATATGAATCGAATGATTACTTTGCCCCCTTCGCCAGTGGCAGTAGTAGTTACGAAGCACTGGTGATCTGTCCATGTAGTATGGGAACGCTTGGCAGGATTGCGAATGGTATAAGTGATAACCTCATTACAAGGGCTTCGGATGTGATGCTCAAAGAAAGGCGAAAACTGATTTGCGTCGTAAGAGATACGCCATATAATTTGATTCATATTAATAATATGAAACAGGTAACTGAAGCTGGCGGCATCATTTGTCCAGCATCACCATCATTTTATAGTCTGCCAAAAACATTTGAAGAATTGGCCGCGACAGTGGTCGATCGTGTGATTGGCTTACTAGGTTTATCTGTTGACACGTATAGATGGAGCGAATAGATATGGCCGATATTCTTGAGATATTTACTGATGGAGCAGCGCGTGGAAATCCCGGAAAGGGTGGCTATGGCGTGGTGTTGCGTTGGAAGAAAAATTATAAAGAAATCAGCGGAGGTTATAGATATACGACTAACAACAGGATGGAATTGCTGGCGGTTATTGTTGCATTGGAATCATTGACCCGACACGGTCTAACGATCAGAATTACCACAGATAGTAAATATGTGGTAGATGCGGTAGAAAAAAAATGGGTATTTGGCTGGGTGAGGTTGCGATTCAAGAATAAAAAAAATCCTGATCTGTGGATGCGTTTTTTAGAATCGTATAAGTTGCATACTATTTCGTTTCATTGGGTGAAGGGTCATGGTTCGCATCCCGAGAATATCCGTTGCGATGAATTAGCCACTGAAGCTGCGGATGGAGGAAATTTATTGGTTGATGAATGGTTTGAAAAGAATAAGGATTTGTCATAAAAAAACGCTGGCATTTTGCGCTGTCAATTAACGCTGGCACAGAAACGCTGTCTGGGAAACGCTGGCAGGGTTTCAAACCC
>Ga0105047_10000912_pt1 | contig 51992 bp, 42 predicted proteins | sample MAT04_FD_78384 | JGI IMG/M metagenome (GOLD analysis project Ga0105047, IMG submission 78384) | Freshwater microbial communities from Lake Fryxell liftoff mats and glacier meltwater in Antarctica - MAT-04 (megahit assembly) | ecosystem: Environmental > Aquatic > Freshwater > Ice > Liftoff...
CCTGAGCACCTCTCGCCTGAGCACCTCTCGCCTGAGCACCTCTCGCCCGAGCACCTGAAGCCCGCCATGCCTACGCCCGAAGTACCGCACTCGTTCGTCGACTTCTTCCGTCTCAGCGCGCCGTACATCCACGCGCACCGAGGCCGCACCTTCGTCGTGATGTTCGGCGGTGAGGCGGTCATCGATCACGACTTCCCCCACCTGGTGCACGACGTCGCGCTGCTCCAAGCGCTCGGGGTGCGTCTGGTGCTGGTGCACGGCAGCCGCCCCCAGATCGAGAAGCGCCTGCGCGATCGCAAGATCAAACCGCGCTTCGTCGACGGAATCCGGGTCACCGATCGACCGACGATGGGCTGCGTCGAGGACGCGGTCGGCAACATCCGAGGGCGCGTCGAGGGTCTGTTGTCGATGGGGCTGCCCAGCTCGCCGATGGCGCACGCGCGGATCCGGGTCGCCAGCGGCAACTTCGTGATCGCCCGTCCCTTCGGCGTTCGCGCCGGCGTCGACTACCAGCTCACCGGGAGCGTGCGCCGCATCGACGTCGAGGCGATCAAGACGAGGCTGAACGACGGCGACATCGTCCTGCTCTCGCCGCTCGGGTACTCCCCGACGGGCGAGGTCTTCAACCTCAGCTCGCACGAGGTCGCGGCCTCCGTCGCGGCCGCCCTGGGCGCCGACAAGCTGATAGCCCTGGTCGAAGGCAAGGGCGCGGTCGACAGGCGCAACCGTCTGATTCCCCAGCTCAAGCCCGTCGAGGCCGCGGAGCTGGCCAAGACGGGCAAGCACCTGCACGTCGATGCCAAGCGCCACCTCGAGGCCGCGGCGCGCGCTTGTCGTGAGGGGGTGCGTCGAGTGCATCTGGTCGAGCGACGCCTCGACGGCGCGATCCTCCAGGAGCTCTTCACCCGTGAAGGACGCGGGACGTTGGTCACCGCCGAGGACTACGAGGGCCTGCGCGCCGCGCGCCTCGACGACATCCCCGGCCTGCTCTCGCTTCTGGGTCCCCTCGAGGAGCAGGGCTTCCTGGTGCGCCGCACCCGGGAGAACCTCGAGCACGAGATCGATAAATTCGTGGTGATCGAGCGCGACAAGATGATCATCGGCTGCGCCGCGCTCGAGAAGTTCGAGCCCGAGAACATCGCCGAGCTCTACTGTCTCGCGGTCCACCCGAGCTACCGGGAGACGGGGCGCGGTGAGCAGATCGTGGATCACGTCGTCGAGCTGGCCCAGAAGCGCGGGATCGAGAAGGTCTTCGTGCTCACCACCCAGAGCCAACACTTCTTTCGCGAGCGAGGCTTCGTGCCCGCGACCTACCGGGTGCTCCCTGCAGCGCGCCGCGAGCGCTACGACCACAAGCGCCGCAGCAAGGTCCTATTGCTCGACCTCAGCTGATTCGAATCCGTAGCGATCAGCGCTCGAGGCGCGCGAGCAGCGCCGGTAGTACCTCGGCGAGCGGGGCATCGACTCGGTGGGTGGCCAGCGGATCCCCGCGCGTCGGTCCGCGGTTGATGATCACCACGGGCTTTCCGCCATCGCTCGCTCGCCGCACGAAGCGGTACCCCGAGAACACGGTGAGCGATGTGCCCAGCACCAAGAGCGCGTCCGCCTCATCGACTGACGCATAGCTGGCGTCGACGATCGCCTTGTCCACGCTGCCGCCGAAGAAGACGACGTTGGGCATCAGCACCCCTGCGCACGCCTGACAGTCCACCACCACGAACCGCTCGATGACGTTCGACTCGAGCTCCGCGTCGCCATCGGGTCGGCTCTCGGCGGTCTCGGCATCGAGCGTCGGATTCGCCGCGAGCAGCCGCTGCTGCAGCGCTCCCCGGCTCGACAGCTCCCCGCAGCCCAGGCACTTCACTTCGGCCAAAGCTCCGTGCAGCTCGATGACCCCGCTCGAGCCCGCCTGCTGGTGGAGGCGATCGACGTTCTGGGTGATGAGGGTCCGCGCCGGCAGACGCGCGATGGCGTGGTGCACCTCGCTCGGTCGGGCTTTCGAGAAGTGCGGCCAGCCCACCGTGCTCCGCGCCCAGTAGCGTCGACGCCAGGTCTCGCTGTTCACGAACTCTTGGTGCTGGATCGATCGGCGGGGCGGTCGTCCGGGGCTGCGGTAGTCGGGGATCCCCGAGTCGGTGGAGACGCCCGCGCCGGTCAGGATCGCGAGGCGGGCCGCCTTCAGCACCCGCGCCGCGCCTTCGAGCCCCTCCAACGAAGGAACGGGTTCGACGAAGGCAGGAGGTTCTGGTACCACTCGGCACTTTTCATGGCGGACCTAGAGACCGAGATCAAGGAACTCATCATCGAGTCGCTCATGCTGGACGACGTGAAGGTCGATGGCATCGACTCCGATGCGCCGCTCTTCGTCGAAGGCTTGGGCCTGGACTCGATCGATGCGCTGGAGCTGGCGATGGCCGTCGACAAGCGCTTCGGCGTGCGGATCCGGGCCGATGACGAGCAGAACCGCCAGATCTTCGCGAGCGTGAAGAGCCTCGCGGCCTACGTCGCGCAGCACAAGACCACGTGAAGGAGGCCGGCGGAGAAGCGCCGGTCGCCGAGGTCCCCGAAGGTCAGGCCGCGTCCGCGCGCCCCTCGACCTTCACCGTCGCGCTCGGCGTGCTGAACGCCGTGCTCACGGTGCTCTATCCGGTGGCCATCTGGCTGGGTCTGACGCAGCTCGGCACCCGCGCGACCAGCGTGATGGTGCTCGGTCTGCTGGTGCCGCTCGTCGCGTTTCGGCTCCGGGGCGCCGATCGCAGCACTTTCTGGTCGGTGCTGCGGGTCCCGCTCGCGATCCTCTGCGTCGTGGTGCTCAGCGCGATCACGAACGACGAGCGCTTGTTGCTCTCGCTGCCCGTGCTCATCAGCGTGATCTTGCTCCTCAGCTTCGGCGAGACGCTGAGGCCCGGTCAGGTGCCGATGATCGAGCGCTTCGCGCGCCTGAGTGATCCCCACCTCACGGGCGACAAGCGCGCCCACTGCCGGCGCTGGACCCAGCGGTGGTGCGCGTTCTTCGTGCTGAACGGCGTGATCGCAGCGGTGCTGGGTCTCTTGGCGAGCCCGTTCGTGTGGGCCAGCTACACGGGCGGCGTCGCCTACGCGCTGATGGGCGTGCTCTTCTCGCTCGAGTACGTCGAGCGCAAGGCCCGCTTCCGCGAGTACGAAAGAGGCCCGCTCGATCGCTTGCTCGCGCGCCGCTTCCCCCCCCGCCCGTAAGCGCCGCCGCGTGGGGACTCAGCCAAAGAGCTTGCCCAAAAGGCCGCTCTGCGCGAGCGCTCCGCCGACCTTCATCAGATCATCTGCGCCAAATCCGGGGGACGACGAGGCCGGCTGTGCGCCGAGCTTGCTCACTTCGCTCGCGAGGAACCCCGCGAGGCCGCCCGCGTCCAGGCCCTTCTCCGTCTTGGTGGTCCCGAGCGCGCTCATCACCACCGGCGCGAGCACGGGAAGAAGCGCCGCCACGGTGCTCATGTCCACGCCGCTCGCCTTCGCCACCGCGCTCGTCGCCCCGGCCTGCTGATCTCCGAGGACGTGGCCCAGAATCTTGTCGCCGCGGAGCGCCTTGGGCATCGCCTCACTGCTCTGTCCGCCCATCGCGCCGGCTGCAGCGCTGAGCAGTGCGCCCAGGCCCGCCGCGTCGGCCTTGCTCTCGCCGCCCAACATCGCGCCGGCGAGCCCCGCGAGCCCTCCGCTGCCGCCGAGCATGCCCGCGAGCGGTCCGAGCCGGTCCATCAGGTTGGGCTGATGATCTCTCTCCAGCGCCCCAAAGAGGGCGTCTGCGCCGCCAGGCGTCTTGGCATTCTTGGCGAGGGCCGCTACCAGCATGGGTATCGCGGCGGCAACGACCGCCTGGGTCTGCTGGGGAGTTGCGCCCATTTTGCTTCCGACTCGAGCAAGGACACGGGGACCGAGTTCGCGAGCGATCGTATCGAGGAGCTGTGACATGCGCGCGACGATACACGATCTGCGCCACACCCACGGACCCCCGCGTCGTAGGGAATCAGCCGCCGACTGGCGGGCCACGCCAACGATCCTAGTCCACCCGGGGCGTGTTCCGATCGAGCATCAACAGCGGCGATCTGCCCCTCCGCCAAGCGCGAGCGCCCAATCCTCACGCGGGCCCTAACGGGCGTCACCCTCCTGAGCGAGCGCTTGTTGCGCGGCGGCCTGCTCTGCCTCGAGCTTGCTGCGACCCGAACCTTCGCCGAGCCGTGCCTTCTCGAGGAGGACCGCCACGTGAAAGATCCGCGCGTGCTCGGGCCCTTCGAGCTCGGTGACCTCGTAGCGCGGCGCGCCCCGCTTTTCTCCCTGTAGTCGCTCTTGGAGGCGCGACTTGAAGTCGCTCGAGCCGGGCGCTGCCGTCTCTACCGCGGGCGCGAGCACCCGATGCGCGCTCTGGTGGGCCGCGGAGAAACCCGCATCCAGAAACACCGCGCCGATGCACGCCTCGAGCGCGCTCGCGAGCAGCCGCGGCTTCTTTCGTCCACCACTCCGCTCTTCGCCCCGACCAAGGCGCAGCGCCTCGCCCAGCTCGAGCGCCTCGGCGATCTTCGCGAGCGAGCGCTCGCAGACCAGCTCCGCCCGGCGCCTCGTCAGCTCGCCCTCGGGCGCGCGAGGGAACGACTGGAACAAAAGCTCTGCCGCGGCCGCGCCCACGATCGAGTCACCGAGGAACTCCAGGCGCTCGTTGTCTCCGACCCGGCTGCGCGGCTGCTCGTGCGCATACGAGCGGTGGGTCAGCGCGTGCAGCAGATGATCGGGCTCGCGGAACGTGTGTCCCAGCTGCTCCGAGATGCGGGTCAGCCGATCGTTCTCTTCCATGGGCGCCTCTTCCAAGGCCGCGAAGTTGCGCTGCGAAGTTCGCCCTGTCGAATCGGGCGCGGCAAGCAGCACTCAAGGCAAACAGCACTGCGCGGGCGGCAGGAACGGGACGCAGAGCGGCACCGTCACGCTGCCCTCGCTCGAGACCTCGGTGTCCAACCGAATCTCGCGGGTGCGCCGCACCGTTCCGTCGTCGCCGCCGGCGCGGACCGCGTCGGGATAGCCCGCGAGCTCCGCGCTGGTGCGCGCGTCACAGAGGGGCACCCCGCACAGGTGACGCACGGGCCCGCAGCACAGGTCCACGAACGCCTCGGGGAAGGCCTGGTAGGCGACGGGTCCCACCGTGCCCGCCATCGCGCCGGCCGTGTGGAATGCGCTGGTGCAGGCCGCGACACCGTGGCCATCACCGCTGACAGCTGGATCACCCGAAGTCGCCGCGTCGGGCTCGACGACCGAGAAGCTGCCCTCGCGGCCCTGATGCACCAAGAGTGACGCGCCCGGATCGCTGCACGTCAGGAACGTTCCGTCCTCGTTCGGCGGGTCGAGTTGGTTGAGCGCCGTGGGCCGATAGCTCAGATCCGGACAGCCCAGATCGTTGGGGATGGCCCATGCCTGGCTCGAGTAGACCCCGCCGGTGAAGCTCACGCCCGTCTCGCTCCGCAGCGCCGCGTACGTCGCGCAGCTGGTCATGCAGACCGCGGGATCCTCGCCGCCATCGACGCACTCGACCGCGCACTCGGCGGCGAGATCGTGCGCCGTCGCGCCCGCCAGCCCGCTGAGGAGATTCACGTCGTAGTTGCCGCTCGGCAGCTCCTGGCAGTCCACCACGGCCTGCGACTCGTAGAGCTCGGCGATGTTGCCGGGAGCGATCAGTGGCACGCGGCAGATCCCTGGCGCCCGCGGGTTGGTGACCATGACCGCGATGGGCGGGACGATGATCTCGGGGCGCGCGAACGTCTCCCGGGGGACGAAGCCTTGGTCTGCGCCGATCACCCGGCTGGGGCGGACGGTGGCGATGAACAACACATCGGGAATCCTGGCCGAGACCTCGAGCGGCGAGCGCGCGCGTCGAAGGATCACCATGGGACCGAACCATGGGACTCCCGAACTCCCCAGGATGGGGTGCGGGTCCTGCACTCCGTCGGCGTTCGCGTCCACCGCGAAGATCGGCAGGCCGTGACGCAGCGGTCTGAAGTCGAAGTCACCCAGGCCGGCGCGGGACATCGCGAGCGCGAAGGTCCGGTCTCCATCCGCGTGTGAGGCGTCCAAGATGAGCTCCACCCGCATGGTGGTCAGCTGATAGAGCGCCTCCTCGCGGGCCAGGGCGTCGGCGAGGAGGGGAATCGTCGCCTCGGCCGAGAGCGCGCGGGTGCTCGCCGAGAGCTCGAAGATCGGCCGCTCGGTGGCGATCGGAGAGGCCAGCGTCACCGAGAGACCCGAGAGCCGCTGGCCATCGGGGTGCTCCGCGACATGCCCGAGACTCAAACGCTGAAACACCGGGATCGCTGCCGTGGGATCCACCACAGCGCCCCCCCCGATGTCACCGGCCGTCGCCAAATTGGTGATGCTGAAGAAGGGCAAGAAGTCGCCATCGCGATCGTAGAAGCCCCGGATTTGATAGCTGCGCCCGGGGTAGGTGCCGTCGGCGTTCTGCGGTCCGTCGCCCAGGGCGATCTCCGGCCAGGTGAAAGCCAGGGTCCGAGAGATCGGTCGTAGGTCCTCGGGTGTCGGCGAGAGCGGCATGCAATCGTCGATCGAGAAGAGATCGCGTCCGTTGATCGCCAACAGGTTGAGGGCGCCGGTCGCGCTGCCCGCGGGCGGCGGCGGGTTGTCGTAGTCGAAGAGGATCAGGACCGCGTTGCCGATCACCGCGTTCGGGGTCCCATCGGCGAGGTAGCTGCAGTTGGGCCTCGGACCGAGGTAGAGGACGCTGCCCGCGAAGACCCCCAGCGGATCGGGCGCGGCGCCTCCATCGCGTCGGGGGGTGTCTCGCTCCGGATCCTCGCAGCCCGCGATCGGTAGCGCGAAGAGCGAGAGCGCCAGGCAGAGCACGGTCGATCGCATGGGCATCGCCTTCATGGAAGAGGCCTCCATCAGAACCGCACCGTCACGAAGCCCATGAATCGACGATCGATGGGCTGGCCATAGGGATGCTCCCGGTGCCCGTCGTCGATGAGGTTGGTGCCCACCACGGCGAGCTCGAGCTGATCTCCGAAGAGGCGGTAGCCCACCCGAGCGTTCAAGATCGCGTAGGACGGCAGGCCGAAGCGACCAAAGACGATGCCGCGCTGGGGATCGAGGAGCTGCTCGAACCAGACCTGATCGCTCTGCCAGCTGAAGTCGACGGAGAGATCGAGGCCGAAGGGCGAGCGGTACTGGGCGCCACCATTCACCATGTGGGTGCTAGTCCGCATGTCGTCGTGGTAGGGGCCGGCCGCGCCGCCGAAAGGCCACGTCTGGTGCAGCGCGTAGTTGGCGTAGAGATCGAGCCCTTCCACGGGATACACCCGAAGGCCCAGCTCGCCGCCGAGCTGCTGGAATTGCTCGGGCTGATTCTCGAAGAGACCGGTCGTGAGGATGTACGCCGAGTAGTCGTCGTAGTAGCCCGCGTTGGCACCCGCGATGTTGCGCCCGTTCACGTAGTCCGTGAGTCGAAAGACCTGGTTCTGGGTCAGGGTGATCTGATCGAAGACCAGGTTGTAGTAGCCGTTCACCTCGAGGGTGAAGTATTCGGTCATCTGGTTCATGTAGCCCAGCTCGACCGACACGATGCGCTCCGGGTTGAGGGTGGGATTGCCCGATCCGAACGCGCCGATGCCCCGGAGCGGGGTGGACTGGGGGACCAGCACGTAGCTCTCGGTGAAGGTCGGACTCCGGAAGGCGCTGCCTCCGGAGACCCGGATGGTGTTGCCCGGGGCGGGGTGAATCACCACCGAGCCGCGCGGCGAGACCTGAACGTCCAGCAGCGGATGCAAGTCGGCGCGCGCCGAGAGGACCACGTCGACCACATCGCCGAACGAGAGGGTGTCCTGCAGGAACACCGAGCCGTGGTGCTGGGTCTGAAGGCCGTCGCGAAGCCACGACCACTCGACCTCCTTGAACCGGTAGCTCACGCCGATGATGAACGCGTTCTCGATGCCCCCGAGATCGAAGTTGTTCGAGTACAGCACCTCGGCGTCGATCATGTCGGAGCGCGGCAAGGTGTTGGCCTGTGACGCGTCGATGCCGCCATCGAGCAGGTTGGAGAGGTGCACGTTCGGTGCAGCGAAGCGGTTCCAGTAGACCCGCGCCGAGAGACCGAATCCGGTGTTGAGCTGGAGGAAGCTCTGCGCGAACGTCGAGTTGTCCGTGTAGACCTGCCTCAGCCGCGCGATGCCCTGGAAGGCCAGCGACCCCGAGGCGATCGAAGTGCCGCCTCGGATGGAGATGCCGTCATCCAGGCGCAGCGAGAATTCGCCGCCGAAAAACAGGCGCTCGAGACCGAGCGACGGATTCGCCGCGCCCGGGGTGTAGTCGGTGCGTCCGGGCGCCACCTCCACGGCGTAGTTGTCGGCCCGGTTGTAGCCGCCCGAGACCCGGAATCGAAACCGGTCGACCCGGGCGCTGGCGCCGGCGGCTACCCGGTAGGTGCCGCCGTTGCCGATCCCCGCGCTCAGGTAGCTGGGACCTTCGCCCAGATCCCGGGTAATCACGTTGATCACTCCGCTGAACGCGTCGGCGCCATAGAGCGCCGAGGCGGGACCCCGGATGACCTCGATACGCTCGATGTCCTCGTAGTTGAGCGGCAACAGGCTCCAGAGGGTGGTGCCCAAGAAGTCGAGGTACACCGAGCGACCGTCCACCAACACGATGGTGCGGTTGGAGAGCCGCTGGTTCAGACCTCGAATGCTGATCTGCGGATTGCCCGGGTCGCTCGATAGAATCGACACCCCCGCGACCCGGCGCAGGGCGAGCGCTGGCTCGGTGTAGCCCGAGAGGCGGAGATCCTGCGCGGTGACCAGCGCGGTCGAGTTGGGCGCGTCGAGCGGCGACTCGGCGACGCGCGAGGAGGAGACGACCGACTCGTCGTAGGCTTCTTCGCGCTCCCGGCTGAGCGTCAGCGCGAGCTCGACTTCGGCCGTGCTCTCACCGGTCTCGCCGGTCTCGCCGGTCTCACCGGTCTCGCCGGTCTCATCGGTCTCGCCGGTCGCAGCGCCCGAGGCCACCGCGCGGCGCTCACGCAGGGTCGCGGCCAGCTCACGCAAGCGGTCCGCCCGCCGCCGCAGCTCATCGCTCTGGGCGACCACGGCCAGCGCCTCGATCTGGGTCGCGGAGTCTTCGAGCGCCGCGATCTCCTCCTCGGAGGCTGCGGCTGCGGTCGCTGTGCTCTCGGTCGGACCCGTCTCGATGGGCGCGCTCGCGACGACACCCGGGCTCGCGGCGGCCAGGCGCTCGCGCAGCGCGACCACGAACTGCTCGACCTCCTCGCGATCGACCGGATCGCTCTCGAGGTAGCGATCGAAGAAGTCGATCGCGTCCTGGTAGCGGCCGCCCTCCGCGTAGGCGCGCGCGATGTTGTAGAGCGCGTTGGGGTGCGGAAGGATGTCGTACGCAGCCTCGAGCTCGGCCACGCCTTCATCGAGGTTGCCCTCGGCGATGAGCGCCATCCCGCGTCGGAAGTGCTGCCGCGCTTCGGTCCGGACGTCGGCCTCGGCGATCTCGGGTATCCACGCGAACAGCAGCGCCAACATCACGACGAACGCGCCGGGTCGCTGCGTGAAGGTGGCCTCGAATCGACGAACGGCGCTTTCGATCATGCGAGGCCCCTCATTACGGCTCAGTACGGGTCGGTCTTATAGCCCTTCACGGGGCCGAGGTGTCCGCTGCCATCGTCCCCTTCGGGGCGACGAGGGGGACGGGGACGGTAGGGGCGGCCGAGGGGCAGGGCCTCGAGCTCGGCGCTCACGTCGAGCGCATCACCGGTGATGGTGCGGGTCACGGAGAACGGGTGGTGTCCTCGGAGCTCGAACACGAAGGTGACCTCACGACCCCGCATGGCGTCCGCGCCACTCCACTCGACGTCGGCGGGTGTCGGCCCGTACTCGGTGCCATCGCCTTCGGGGTCGCTGGCGTCGGTGACCAGGACGCTCGCGCCGCTCGGGCTGCTGCGCAGTGACACGAGCGTGTGAAGCGGCGCGGGCGTTGGGGTGGTGCCGACGCTGCTCGTGCCCTCGCCTTCGACCGATGGGCTCGTCGTACTGGTGCTCGGCAGATGGGCGGCCACCTCGGGCACATCGCCGCCTCCAAAGAGCGCGTACCCACCGAACGCCAACACCAAGATCACGCTCACCACCGCGACGACGATCGCGGCGTTGCGCGAGCCCGTCGCCGTCTCGCCGCTGCTCGGCTGCGGTCCGCTCACGGCGAGGCCCGTCGTGTTCACACCGGGCGGCGTGTGTCCCACGGTCAGGAGCGCGTTCGCCCCCGACGAGGCCAGCTGAGGACCCGATCCGGTGATCACCACGGGGCCCGATCCGCTGGTGCTGATCCGCATCGCGTCAGGGCTCGGGGTGCCCGCCATCGCGGCGAAGCGACCGGTCGTGCCCAGCTCGATCGACGCGCCGCCGAGCAGCGACTGTCCCGACTCCGTCGTCACGTTCTTCATCGCGACCAGGAGATCGTCCATGCTCGAGAAGCGATCGTCGGCCTCCTTCGCCAGGGCCTTCATCACCACCGCCTCGAGCGCCGCCGGGACTTCGCCCCCAGGGTTCGTGGTGGCGAACGGCGGGGGCGGCTCGTGCACGTGCGCCATCAGGATGTTCACCGAGCTCTGCCGATCGAACGGGACCTTCCCGGTGAGCATCTCGTAGAGCATCACCCCGAGCGAGTAGATGTCGGAGCGTGCGTCGGTCTTCTCGCCCCGGATCTGCTCGGGCGCCATGTACTTCGGCGAGCCCATGAAGAGGCCGGTCTGGGTCAGGTCCTCCGCGGTGTCGGTGACGTTCTTGACCAGGCCGAAGTCCAGGACCTTGACGAAGTCGGCCTCATCGCCGTGCTTCACCAAGTACACGTTCGCCGGCTTCAGATCGCGATGGATGACGCCCATCCCATGGGCTTCCCGGAGTGAGCGCGCGATCTGCCGGGCCACGTGCAGCGCGCGCGGTGCCGGGAAGGGCCCGTGCTCGCGGAGCGCACGATGCAGGGTGCGACCCTCGAGCATCTCCATCGCGATGAAGTAGACGTCGTCGTCCGTTCGCCCGTAGTCGAAGATCGTGACCGTGTTCGGGTGGGTCAGCTTCGAGCAGATCGAGGCCTCGAGGAAGAAGCGCTTGTGGAACTCCGGGTCTTGATCCCCGTTGTAGTTGGGGTTCAGGACCTTGAGCGCGACCTCGCGTCCGAGCGGCGCTTGCTCGGCGCGGTAGACCTTGCCCATCCCGCCTTTGGCCACCATCGCGATGACGCGAAAGCGATCGTTGATCACCCGACCCAAGAGCGGGTCGGGGCCGGCTTGGCTGGCGCGGCTCGGAAGAGGAACGTCAACCACGCGAACGCCTCACGCACTTGCACCTTGTTTCATGCGCCACTCGAACTTGCACCCGACCCAACCTTCCAGACCGCTTCCGTTGCGGCGTAGGATTGCAGAACGCCAGTGTGCCAAGGTCTCCACAGCACCACAAGAGAGCCGTATACCCCTAACGCGATGCGTCACCGGTCCGTGGGGTGTGGTGTCACCGCCTCCGTTCTCGTCCTGCTGGTCACGCAGCTCCCTCTCGACCACGTGGCGGCCCAGGAGCGCGCGAGCTGGGTCCGCAGTCACAGCGCGCTCGAGCGGACCATCGCTCGCCTCACCGAGGCGACGTCGAGCAGCGAGCGCGTGGTGCTGGCCGAGCGCTTGGCGCGGCTCGGACCTCCAGAGCGGGCGGCGTCGGGCATCGCGGCCGCGCTCGCCGTCGAGCTGGAGCCGCATGTACGGCAAGCGCTGCTGACCGCCGCCATCCGCGTCGCGGTGCTCGACGCCGGCGCGGCCAGCGTGCTCGCGCCCATCGCGATCCAGCGCTTCGGCGAGGCGACCTCGCCCGAAGGGCGCGCGGGGTGGGCCCGCCTCTTGGGTTGGCTCGCCACGGACGACGCGATCGCGGCGCTGATGGTGCGCGCGGACGAGGAGGCCGTCGCCGACGCGTTGGTGCAGGCCCACGCGATCGACGCGCTGCTGACGGGTCTCGGAACGGACGCCGACCGCGCGGTCATCGTCCCGCTCCTCGGGCGCGCCCGAGACCCGCGCGCCGTCGAGCCGCTCTTCGCGCTGTTGGGAGCTGAGGGTGACGTGTCCACCCTCGAGGCGCTGTCCCTCATCGCGGAGGCGGGGGACGATCCGACGGTGACGTCGCGGGTTCGCGACGCGGTGTTGGTCTCGCTGCGCGGGTCTGAGGACGCGCGGCGATTGATGAGGCTCTTCGATGCGCTCGGGCGCTTGGGACCGCTGCATATACGTCCCGATGTCCTCGAGACCCACCTGACCGACCCGGAGCCCGCGGTCGCGGAGGCCGCGCTGCGCTGCGCTCACGCGCTCGATTCCGGCTGGGCGGCCGCGTTCGCCGCGACGCTCCCGCCTGACGACGCCCGGCTCGCGCCGCTGCTCGCCATGAGCGACGAGCCGGCCCTGGTGCCGCTCGCCACGACGCTCGCCACGCGGGAGGGCGCGCGCGATCTCTCCCTCGACTTCCTCGTCCGCGCGCGCGACGGAGCGGGGCTCGACGCGCTGATAGCGGTGGACGCTCCGCCGCTGGTGATCGCGGTCGCGTCCCGCCGCTGGTTGGATCGGCGAGGCGACGCGACCCCGTCCGGCGCGGCCCATCGAGCGCTCGCAGGGGGCGCTGCCAGCTTCGAGGCGATGCGCGGCGATAGATCGGCTCGGCTTTCTGGCGCGATCGCGCTGGCCCTGGCCCTGGCCCCGCCGCGTGGACCGCTCGCGGAGTGGATCCAGACCGAGCCGGATCGCGCGGTGCGGGCTTGGCTACTCGAGGCGGTCCGTCGTCATCACGTCGCGCTCGATGCGCACTGGCTCCGTGGCGCGCTCGACCCCGGCGCCGATCCCGGCGCCGATCCCGCGGTGATCCTCGCGGTGCCTTGGGCCGAAGGTTCGAGCAGCGATCGTCGCGCGCTCGGGCGGGCGCTCTCGAGGTTTCTCCGCACCGGTGCACCTCCCCAGGTCGCGGCCGCCGCATGGAGCTTGTCTGCGATGGGCGCGCGTGACGCAAGCGCCGCGCTCGAGGCGCTGCTCGAGGATCGTCATCCAACCGTGCGCATCGCAGCGGCGCGCGCGCTCGAGGCGCTCCGTCCCGAGAGGTCCCGTTACGTGCGAGCCCGCGGGGCCATCGATCCCGATCCGCGCGCGGCGCGCCTCCTGTCCGATCCGCTCGCCTGTCCTGCGTCTCTGGACGTGCTCTTTCTCGATGTGACCGTGATGGGCGACGCACCGAGCAGCGCGCCCTGGCTCGAGGTGCAGACCGACGATGGTCTCTTGCGTCAGCTCCCTGCCGCGCCCGACGGAACGTTCGCGCTGATCGACGTACCCGGCCGGCTCGCGGAGGTCCGACTGATCATTCGAGACTGATCATTCGAGACTGATCATTCGAGGCTGATCATTCGAGGCTGAGGCTGATCATTCGGCCGACCGAGACGTGAGCGGTCAGAAGGTGATGACGGTCTGCAGGTTGGCGTGGCTGGCCTGTTCGACGCCCACACCGATGCCCACGCCCGCGCCGACCAACACGACCGAGCCCACGATGATCCAGAAGATGGGTTCCTCGAAGATGCTCGGTCCCGCGGGCGCGGCCTCGCCGCCGCCCGCCGCGCGCGCGCCGAGCACGTTGGGCGCGAACTCGGAGCCCTCGACGACCAGCTGGTTGCCTCGCGGGTCGATGAGCTCGAGCCAGTACTCGACGGGCGCCGAGCCCGCCGCGCCACCGAACGGCACGAGGATCTCCGCGCCATACGGGGCCTCGAACGTCTCGTACTCGACCGTGCCTTCCGCCCGCATATGCAGGCGGATCCCCTCGACCATCTCGTAGGGATCGACCAGCACCACCCGAAGCGAGGCGTGGGCCCGGGCCAGGGTGACCTCGGCGCCCATGCGATCGGGGCGCGCCGAGACGATGCCGCTCGCCTCCATGTAGGGCGCCCGAAAGCGAGGGGGTACGGTGTCGTCCAGCCGTCGATCCGGCTGGATCGAGAGCATGCGGAGGAAGACCTCGCGGGCGGCCTCGGCGTCGCCCAGCGCGGCGGCCGAGACCCCGAGCAGCTCATAGGCTCGCGCCAGCTCGCCGGGGCTGAGGTCACCGCTGTCGATCGCCGTCTGGGAGGCGCTGAGGGTGGTCTCGAAGTCGACGTCGACGTAGGCCGCCTCCGCTTGCTGAAGCGGGGTTTGGGCTTCGGCACGATGGACGAAACCGAGGAGGCTAGAGACACCGAGGGAGAGCGAGAGGGCCAGCGCGCGGAACTTCACGAGCTACCTCCGCAGCGAACCTCGAGCGACGCGCCCGAGACCGGTGGGTCGCGCTCGAGGCGCTCGAGGTAGTCGTCCGTCGGGAAGAGCTCGAGGTGAACCACCCCGCGGCCTGGGTACACATCGGCGATGGCACAGCCCGCGAGGATCTCGGAGTTGGTGTCGTCGAGCACCCGCACCAGAATGGCCACCGGACCACCGGGGTCGGGCAGCGTGTAGCTGCGCAGATCGCAGATCGGGATGCTGCCGACCAACGTGCCCCCGGTGCTCGATGGCGTGGTCAACAAGGTCGAGCACCGATCGAGATCACCTTCGGTGACCGGGAAGAGGCGGATGTCGGCGTTGCTGGAGATCAGGACTGCGGTCTCGTTGGGGAAGTCGATCTCGAGCGGGATGGCGTTGGCGCACCCCGCCAGGCCGAAGGCGACGGCCGCCCCTGCGATCGTGAGCAGCCGGTTGGCGAAGGCACAGATCATCGAAGCTCCGTCTCGCTGAAGCTCATCGTGCTCGCGCTGTACTCCCACACGACGTACGCCGACACCACGTCGCCGAACTCGTCGAAGTCGACCGAGCCGCTCGCACCCTCGTAGTTGATCGTTCGATCGTCCTGGATGCGGGCCAGTCCCTCGGCGAGGGCGCCGGGGCTGACCTCGGTCCCACTCTGCAGGAGATACAGCGCGTCGCGGATCGCCTCGCCGTCGGTGCTGCCCGCTTGCGCTATCGCGAGCATCAAGATCGCCGCGGCGTCGTAGCAGTTCGACTGAAAGGGCTGGGCGTTGGTGCCGTACACCGAACGCAGCCGATCCTCGAAGTCGGTGAACTCGCTGAGCATCGGGGTGGTGGAGGGCGCCGTGCCCACGAAGCCATCGATGAGCGACATGTTGCCCGCCTCCCTCACGAGGGTGGACGTGTAGAGCGCGTCGGTCCCGACCCAGGTGACCGGCATCGCAGGCGTCGCCAGATCCCAGGCCCTGAGGATGTCGCCTGCGTCGGGCGGATACGTCAATAGGACGATGCAGTCGGGCATGGCCGCGCGGACCATGCCGATCTCGGTGGTGAAGCTGGAGGCGCCGGGCTCGAAGGGGACGGAGGCGACGAGCGTGGTGCCCCTGCCGGCGAACGCCTGCTCGATGAGGTCGTGCAGCGGTCCGCCATACTCGTCGTTCTGATAGAGGAGCGCGGGGCTGGTGCACGTGGCGACGTCGGTCGCGACCTGCACCACGGCTGTCGCTTGCAGCTGATCGGGCGGCGCCGTCCGGAAGAAGAAGCGGTCCGCGGCCGGGAGGTCACGGTTGGCGTTGGTCAGGGAGGTCGAGGTCGAGGTGCACGAGATCTGCGGGATCCGCATGGGTCCGGTCACGTCCTCGTAAATCCGGATCGAGCCCGAGCTCGAGGCATCACCCAGGATGGCGACCGCGCCCGCATCGATGAGGCGCTGCGCCTCCGCGGCGGCCGTCACAGGGTTGTCCTCGCTGTCTCCCACGATGAGTTCGATCCGCCGGCCACCGAGCACACCACCGGCCGCGTTGATCTCTCGAACGGCGAGGAGCATCGCGTCTCGATAGAACGGGCCATCGCCTTCCAGACCGCCGCCCGTGAGAGGGAGCACCGCGCCGAGGATCACTGGCTCGATGGCTTCGCTCGGTAGGGTCGGCCCGCGGCAACCTGGCGCTGCCGTCGCGAGCAGCCCCGCGACGCCGAGGAGGGTGCACGCACGTGCGAGAGGGGACAAATAGGCAAGCACCGGGCGACTATACACAAAGTGGACCTCCAGACGGCAACGGCGGGGGACGGGCCTCGATGTGCGGCCCCATGTCCACCCCGATTCATGGTTCCACCAAGGCGTCGAGCGCACCGAAGATCTCTCAGGCACCTGCCGACGATCCCATCGCCCAACGTGCCAGCGGACGTGGCGCGACGTTTCGCGGCGCGCTCGGCAAGCGTCCGGCGAGCGAGCCCATGGCCATCCCCACAGATCGGGGCATGCCACCCTCGATGCCCGGCGACCCTTCGCATCGGCCCGTCGATGAACGGCGAGCACCGGAGCATGACGATGAGCTGGATGCGGAGGCTGGGCAGGATGGTGACGCGTCCGCGCTCGGGTCTCCTGAGTCGTCCGCCGATCCGCGCGCCGATCCCCTCATCGACGCGGATCTCGCGCCCTTCCGGGTGAACCCGGCGCTCCTTGCGACGCGCCCCGCGGCGCCGGATCCGATTCGTCAGGAACAGGCGGCGTCGGTGCTTGCCGCCGAGCTCGTCGAGTCCATGCGGGTAGGGCGCTTCGGCCGCGATGGACACGCGGTCTCGATGCGCGTTCGCACCCCGAGCGGGGTGATCGGGGTCGAGCTACGCGAGGAAGAGGGCTCGCTACGCATGGCGCTCGACGGCGCCTCGGCTGCGGAGCTCGAGACCCTCGGCGGGCGGGTTCAGCGCGCGCTGCGGGCTCGCGGGATCGAGCTCGAAGTCAGCTGATACCGAGTCAGCTGACACGGAGTCAGGTGACACGGAGTCAGGTGATACCGAGTCAGCTGATACCGAAGCTCTTGAGCTTCTTGTGCAGACCCTCGCGGGTGATGCCCAGGGTCTTGGCCGTCTGGCTCTTGTTGTTGTTATGGTCTTTGAGCGCGTCCAGGAGCATCCAGCGCTCGACCTGCTCCATCATCTCCTTGAGCGTCCCCTTCGCGGGCGCGACCCGACCCAGCACGTTCTCGGCTTGGCGGATCTTGGGGGAGAGATGCTCGGGCTGGACGAACGCGTCGTCGTCCACCTGGATGACCAAGCGCTGCGCTTCGTTCTCGAGCTCACGCACGTTCCCCGGCCACTTGTACGACTGGAGCATCTCCATCGCGGGCTGGGAGAACCCAGCGATGCGGCGCTGGAACTCGTGGTTGTAGCGCTTGAGGAAGTGGTTCACGAGCGCGGGGACGTCCTCGGCGCGCTCCCGCAGCGGCGGCACCCGGATCGGAAAGACCTTGAGGCGGTAGTAGAGGTCCTCGCGGAAGCGACCCTCCGTCACTTCCTTCTCCAGATCACGGTTCGTGGCCGCCACGATGCGGGTGTCGACCTTGATGGTCTTGGCGCCGCCGACCGGGCGGATCTCCCCTTCCTGCAAAGCTCGCAAGAGCTTCGCTTGCAGGTTCAGAGGCATCTCGCCGAGTTCGTCGAGGAAGAGCGTGCCGCCATCGGCCAGCTCGAAGAGGCCCTTCTTGTCGTCGATGGCGCCGGTGAAGCTGCCCTTCTTGTGCCCGAATAGCTCGCTCTCGAGGAGGTTCTCCGGCATCGCCGCGCAGTTCTGCGCGACGAAGAGCTTGTCCTTGCGATCCGACCAGTAGTGCACCGCGCTGGCGATCAGCTCCTTGCCGGTGCCCGTCTCGCCCTCGATCAGCACGGTGACCCGCGTGTTGACGACTTTCTTCAGCTGGTCGAAGAGCCGGCGCATCGAGAGCGCCTCGCCGATGATCGCGCCCTCCCGTCGGGTCTGCTCTCTGCGCTTGAGGTACGCGTTCTCTTTGCGCTCTTTCTCTTCTGCATGCCGCAGGCGCGCATAGAGACGGGCGTGCACGAACGCTTGGCTCGCCGACTGGCAGAGCAGCGCGAGCACATCGAGATCCCGCTCGCGAAACACGCCGCTGGCGTCGCGGTTGTCGACCTGGACCACACCGATGATCTCGTCGCCCTGCCAGAGGGGCACGCCGATCGTCGACTGGATCTGCGCGCTCATGATCGAGGCGGTCTCGCCCACGTCGCGCCGCGCGTCGGCGGCCAGCACGGCAGCGCGCTCGGCGACCACCTTCTTGAAGACGCTGCGGGTGATCGGCACTGGCTCCGCGCCACCGCCGCCTCGCACCCGCGTGCCGATGGGCACGTAGCGTCCGGTCTTGCGGTCGTCGTCCTCTCGAACAGCGACCGTGCAGTGGGTGGCGCGCGACAGAAACCGGAAGACCTCGCTGCCGAGCGCGTCCACCAGCTCGTCGAGCTCGAGCGTGCCCGAGAGGGTCTTTTGGGCCTGATACAGCGAGCGCAACACCTGGGTGTCCGCGCCCAGATCCGCCTCGACCTTGTCGAGCTCGGCGAGCTTGCGCACCGAGACGATGCGCGCGTCTTCATCTTCGTCCAGGGTGACCTCGACCTTCACGGGGCGGTCGTTGTCGCCGAGCAAGAGCACATCGCCGGTCTTCAGAGTGACCTCACGTCCCGTCGACGCGCTCACATCGATGCAGTCGCCGCCGCGCAGGATCCGGGTGCCGTTGGTGCTCTGAAGATCGCGGACCAAGTAGTGGTCGCTGGCCCAGAGCACGACCGCATGATCGCCCGAGACGTGCCACTCCCCGAGGACGAGATCGCTCCCCTCGCCGCGGCCGATCCGAATTTGATCGGCGCGCGAGTCGAGGGTGCGTCCCCGATCCTGTCCTTCGACCACCGAGAGATGCAGCATCAGTTCTCGGTCGGCTCAGCCGCCCGCAGCCTCACCGCGCGCCTGCAGACGCGCGTGGACCGCGAGGGCCAGCGACTGGATGTGGTTCCAGAACGAGGTGCCGCCGCCTTCGTCGCGCATCGTCTCGAGGCGGGTCACCGCCGCCGCGCTGCCGTGGAGCGCCGCGTGATCGATCGCGTAGAGGATCTCGCCGATCGAGTTCTCGTCGCGGTTGTTCAGCACGGCGACGAGCGCGCCGATGGCCTCGTCGTTGTCGCGCCCGTAGCGCGCGACCATGTACGCCGCCTTTTGGACCACCGCTTGGCTGCTGTCGCTCAGCTTGCGCGACCAGCACGCCACGTCCGTGTTGCACTCGGTCGCGGCCGCGAAGATGGGTTCAGGCTCGAACTGGTTGAAGCCGTCACGGGTGTCGCCCTCGGGGCTCGCCTCGTGGATGGCGCGCAGGGCGGCCATCTCGTCGCCGTTGGCGATCATCATGTAGGCGCGGAAGGCCAGGACCCGCATGTCGGGGTCTTCGGTCTCGCCCCGGGCCGGCGCGCGCGCCAGGTTCAGGAAGAACGGCAAGAGCTCCGGATCCATGAAGTGCTGCATGCCCACGAGCAGCTGGGTACGGTTGGGGCGGGTCGGATCGATGCCGGGCGGGGTGCGGTTGAACGCAGTGAGCAGCGCTGCGCGGATGCGGGGGGTGTCCGCCGCCGTACGGTTGATCGACACCAGCGAGAGGGCCGCGCCGAACATGCGCTGCAGATCCGCGTTGTCCTCTTCGACGTCCGTCGCCGCTTCGCCCTCGTCGAGCGCGTTGACCTCGGCGATCAGGGGATCGATCGCCTCGGGGAAGCCCAACTGACCGAGGGTGGTCGCGGCCTCGTTCGAGACGAGCGCCGCGCGATCCATGCGGGCCGCGAACGCCGCGTCGCGGGTGCGGATAGCGTCGATGTAGCGGGTGGCGGTCTGATTGGCCTCGGCGTTCTCACCATGCAGCGTGGCGACCAACGGCTCGATGCAGGGGCGCCCGATGCGGACCATCGCGCCGGCCGCGACGTCGTTCATGCGGAGCGCTGGGTTGTTCGGCGAGAAGAGAAAGAGCGCCTGGATGAGCGCCGGGATGGAGTCGGGATCTTCGAGCTCACCGAGCTGCTCGGCCGCGAAGCGGTTGATGAGGAAGTCCTGCGACTCCGACTGAAGGAGCATGACCTCACGGATGGGCGCCGCGGCCCGGCGATCATGGGTGGAGGCCAGGGCGCGCAAGAACGCCTGGCGCATTCGGTTGTCCACGCCGCGGGCTTGGGTCACCCGGCGCAGCGATCCCGCGAGCGCGTCGATCACGTCACCGCGTTGGGCCTCGGGGATCTCGATCACCCGCAGGGTGTTCGCCGCGGAGACCGCGTGCTCCTCGGAGACCTCGGGGCGCCAGTCGAGCGCCTCGATCAGCGCGGGCAGCGAGCGAGGGTCGCGCATGTCGCCCAGCAGGGTGATGATGCGCTCGCCGTTGGAGACGTCCTCGGGGTGGCCGATGTAGCACTGGGTGAGCTGCGCGATGGACAGGTCCGCGACTCCGGTGGGGCCAGGTGCGCTTCGATCGCCGCCCGCATCATCGAGCGCCGCGCCGTAGAGGCGGGTGAGGTTCGCGATCGCGTTCTCGCGCCGGACGGAGTCCTCGAGCTCGCCCGCTTGGCCCGCGACGTCGTCGGGCTCTGCGTGGCAACCCGCCACCACTAGCGCGAGCGCGCCCACCATCGACAGGGTTCGTGCCCATTTGCTCGTGCGCATGACGGTCCTCCGCTCTCTCATCTGGATGCTGATTCGGTGCTCGGGCTCGCCGACTCGCGGTCGACCTCGGGGGGGTGTGCCGCCCCGGCAGCCCTTCGGTGTGAACCGGCGCATCCTAGGAACGCCCGTTCCGCGATGTCAACGGGGTTTCACAGCGGTGTCGCCCAGCGACTGCAGTCGGTGTCCCGATGGACCACACTGCACCGCGATTCGAGCGTGCATTCGCACGTGGAGGTGAGCGAGGCGAGGCTCCCGCGCGCCGCAGCCTCCAGTCCCCGGTTTGTTCTTGATGGAGTTGAGGGGAATCGAACCCCTGACCTCCTCGATGCCATCGAGGCGCTCTCCCAACTGAGCTACAACCCCTTGGGCAAGGGAGGCGCTAGTTAGCATTTGTTCCGAGGGTGTCAAAGGACTCCGGGATGGATTCGTAGGGTTTGTCGGGGCCGTGCGAGCGGCTAGACTCGCCGGCCCATGTGTGCGGGATGGCTCCTTCTCCAAGCGCCTGTTCTACAGGCGGCGCGCCCGCTCCCCGGCGGGTACGGGGTCGCGCTCGTGCAGAGCCTCTTGGCTTTGGTGGCGGTGTGCGTGCTCGCGTGGGTGGTCCTGCGCTGGAGCGCGAGAGCGGGCCTGGGGATCGGACGGGGCGAGCACCTCGAGGTGGTGGAGCGGATGGCGCTCGATGCCCGGCGCAGCATCGTGGTGGTCCGGGTGGGCAAGCGGCTCCTCTTGCTCGGGGTGGGAGAGCAGGCGGCGCCTTCGCTTCTCACCGAGCTCGACCCCGATGAGCTGCCTCGGCGCGAGGCGCCCAAGGTCTCGTTCCTCGAGGTCCTTCGCAAGCGCTCCGTGCCCAAGAACACGGAGGCGGAACCGCCTCCAGATGAAACGGATGAGCAAGGAGCGGCATGACTCTATCGGGCAAGAAGATCTGGATCACGGGCGCGTCGAGCGGCATCGGTGAGGCCCTCTCCCACGAGCTGGTGCGGCGCGGCGCCCTGGTGCTCGCCTCGGCACGTCGCCGCGAACGGCTGGAGCAGCTGAAGACCGACGCGCGGGGCCCCGGAAGGCTCGAGATCTTGCCGCTCGACGTGAGCGAGACGGGCGACGCGAGCCGCTTCGTCGAGCAAGCCGAGTCCCAGATCGGGGCCATCGACGTGATGGTCCACAACGCGGGGATCTCGCAGCGCTCGCTGGTGAGCGAGACCTCGCTCGAGGTCGATCGCCGGATCATGGAGGTCAACTACTTCGGCGTGGTCGCGCTGACCAAGGCGCTCCTTCCGCGCTTCGTCGAGCGCCGCCGCGGACACTTCGTGGTGGTCTCCAGCGTGACGGGGTACGTGGGCACGCCCGAGCGCTCGGCGTATGCCGCGAGCAAGCACGCGCTGCATGGCTTCTTCGAGTCGCTCCGCGCCGAGCAGTACCCACGGGGACTGCGGGTGACCATGGTCTGCCCGGGCTACGTCGACACCGACATCACGCTGAGCGCGCTCAACGGCGACGGGTCGGCGCATCTGGTTCGCGAGACGACGAACAAGAACGGCATCACCCCCGACGCGTGCGCGCGCGCCATCGCCAAGGGGATCGAGAAGCAGTCGCGCGAGGTGTACGTGGGCGGCAAAGAGGTCGCGGGGATCTACCTGCGTCGCTTCGTACCGGGCTTGCTCGCGACCGCGCTGCGTAACGTCAAGACGACCTGAGCGCGCTAGGCTGGATCATGCAGTACGAAGACTGGAAGGCGCGCTGGGATCAGGGACAGATCGGGTTTCACCAGGGTCACCCGCATCCCGCCCTCGAGCGCCACATCGATCTGTTCGCGGGCGTCACCTCGGTGTTGGTGCCGCTCGCGGGCAAGACCCTGGACCTCGATCGCCTCGCCGAGGTGGTGCCCGAGGTGCTGGCCAACGAGTTCGTCGAGTCGGCCGCGCGCGCGTACTTCGCGGATCGCGAGCTCGTGCCGCGCGAGCGAGCGCAGGGCACGACCCTCATCCTTCAGCACGGGCAGATCACCTACTTGGTCGACGACTTCTTTGCGCTGGTTCCACCGCCGCGCGAGGAGCGAATCGGGGCCATCTTCGATCGCGCGGCGTTGGTCGCGATCGATCCGAGCAAGCGCGCTCTCTACGTCGAGACGCTCGCGTCGATGCTGCGGCCGGGCGGCTTCATCTTGTTGATCTGCTTTGAGTACGACCAGAGCAAGATCGCGGGTCCCCCGTTCAGCGTTTCCGAAGTCGCGGTACATAACCTCTTCGGGGCGCGCTTCGAGGTGGAGCTGCTCGAGCACATCGATGAGCCGGCGAGCGAGCGCTTCCGCGTCGCAGGCGTGCCCGTGCTTCGCGAGACGATCTATCGCCTGACGATGCGCTGATTCACCCGCGGCGAGCCGTCACCACGCGCCCTCGCTGGGCATGCTCGCCCAGGGCTCTCGGATCGGCAGCGCCTCGCCCGCCTGCAGCAGCTCGACCGACTGACCATCGGGCGACTTCACGAAGGCCATGCGTCCATCGCGCGGCGGGCGATGAATGATCACGCCCGCGTCCTTCAGGCGCGTACAGGTCGCGTAGATGTCCTCGACCTCGAACGCGAGGTGACCGAAGAAGCGCCCGGTCCCATACGCGTCCTTCCCGTCCCAGTTGTGGGTGAGCTCGATCTCGGCGGCATCGCCGTCCGCGCCCGTGCCCAAGAAGACCAACGTGAAGCGACCTTGCTCGCTGTCGCGGCGACGCAGCTCCTTCAGCCCCAAGTGCTCGACGAAGAAACGGAGCGAGAGCTCGAGATCCCGAACCCGCAGCATGGTGTGGAGGTAGCGCATGCTCAGCCGCCAGTGGCGCCGAACACGAACGGGAAGCTGATGTCGACCTCGCCGCCGTCGGGCTCGGGGAAGCGCCAGTTGCGGACCTGCCGCACGATGCAGCCCTCGACCCGCGCGTTGCCCATCGTCGAGCTGCCGACCCGGGGTGAAGCGACCCGGCCTTCACGGTTCACTCGCCAGGCGATGACGATCCGCCCGCGAAGGCTCGGCTGACGCGCGAGCTCGTTCTCGTAGCAGTAGCGGACCGCCGCCATGTTGGCGCGGACCACCCGCATGACCTGCTCGGGAGAGAGGTAGCCCGACACCCGCGGGGTCTCGGTCGTCACCCGAACCGACACCTCGCCGCGTCCGTGTCCCGGCGCGCCCGGTCCACCGCCGCCGCGTCCGCCGCCTCGTCCGCCGCCGACGCCAACGCCTGTGCCCACGCCGCCGCCGCCGAACAGCGTGCCCGTGCCCGTGCCTCCGCCGCCGCCTCCACTGCCCCGTAGACCGGTGCCGCCCGAGCCTCGACCGAAGACCGTGCTGTCCGAGCCCAGGCCTCCGATGAGGTCGCTTATCGAGGGGCCGTCCAATGCGGCGGCGAGCGGGTTTCCTTCGGCGCCGTTCAGCGCGCCGAGCAGGCCCATCGTCGCGACGCGGGCTGCGGCTCCGCCGTTGACCGGTCCCTCCATCTCGGTGCGCTCGCGCTCCGAGTCCTCGCGCCCTACCCGACCTTCTTCTCCGTCGTCGGGTGTGCCGCCGGCCTCCTCGCGATCGTTGACGCCCGGATCGTTGGTGTCGGTCCCGCCCGAGCTGGGAGGGGGAACGATCGACTCCGGCGGCGGGGTGATCATGAAGCGGCGCACCAGATCCGTGGGCAGCTCGAGGGGATCGGACCTGTCGGCCTCGTTGAGCGCCAGCATCAAGAGCAGCGCGATAGCGACGTGGGTGAAGACCGAGAGCGCCTGGCTCGCGGCGATCGATCCCTCGAGCCCCACACCACTGCGCGGCGCCTGCGCGGCCCGCACGTGCTGAAAGAAGAGCGCGAGGGTCCCGAAGGTGACGATGCCGTAGTCGTCGGGACCCAGGGTCACGTCGCCCGACAGCGTCGCGACGTCGGTGCGCACCCCGTCCATCCAAATGGCGCCGCCCATCCCTGGCCCGAGCTTCACTCGGTAGCCTGCACCCGCGGGCTCGAGCACCGTGGTGTTCTTTGCGATCGCACTCTCGGGCACCATGAAGTGCGCCCCGAAATCCGGCCCAATCAAGATCGGTGTCGGCGTCCGCAGGAGCGACTCGGCGTGCACCATTCCGTTCCAGAGGACGGCGACGCGGAGCTGACGTTGGTTGGCGGCGACCTGGGCCATGGGTGTCCTTGCGAGGCGGAAAGGCAGAGAAGGTTCCGAGCAGACGCCCTCAGAACGACTTTTCGTGGGTCGAGCGCTCCATCTCCCCCACAAACGAGCGGTGGGGCAGCCGGGGGCGGTCGAACTCGGCCCGAAGGCGATTCAGGAAATAGAGGAGCTGGGGCGACTTGAGGCGACCGGAGATGTCCAGGCCAGAGAACTCCATGACCTTGACCTTCTCACCGCCCTCGGTGCGGACGCTCGAGTCGACGTCGACGTCGTCGGCGCCCGACGGCGCGTCCGGCTCGGTCTCGCCCGCGGGGGCGTCGTGTTCGCCGCGGGCGCGATCCCGGCGACCGCGATCTTGCCCCTCGACCGGAACGATCGCGGCTGCGCTGAACGTGATCGTCGCCGCCGAGAGCGTGAGCCCCAAGAGCTGTCGCACGGAGGGACGATGAAGCGAGGGCCGCATGGGGCGAGGGTGCCAGAAAGCGCGGCGCCTGGGAACGCCGTCAATCGGCCATGACCCGCACCCGCACCCGACCGAACATGGCGCGGTGATCCGATCGAGCACCAGGCCCATCTGGGTCCGCGCGGCCGTATCCGCGGGCGTGAGATGCGCGCTGCAGAAGCGCACGTGGGTCAGGGAGGGCACCTGCGCGCAGAGGAGGTTGCGGTCGCCATACACGTCCGCGCCGAGGTGGTGGCCGGACCGCGCGGGTGATTCCTGCCGTCGCGCAGCTGTTCTCAGCGCCGCACGGTCCAGACCAGGAGAGCCATTCGAGTCCGCATCCCCGGAGGGTGCCAGGGCGCGCTCGCCTGGATCCTTTCAAGCGCCGCGCGGCCTTTGGCACAACGCTCCCCACGCCCGCGGCGGACGTGTAGACTCGCCCGCCAATGGCTCGCGCACTGCGCTCATCGGGACCCCGACGATCACTTCCTCTGGCCGCGCGCTGTGCGGTCGGTCTAGGCGCGCTCGGTCTGGTGGCCTGCGGCGGTGGGTCCAGCGAAGGGGGCGGCGGGGAGACGACGGCCGGCGGTGAGCTGGCGGTGGTGAGCGACGAGGCCCGGAGCGCGTTCGACCGAGGCGTGCGCGCCATGGCCGAGCGTGGTCGCCCGGCCGCGCGCCGAGCACGTGACGCCTTCGAGGAAGCGCTGGAGATCGAACCCACGCTCTGGGAGGCCCGCTACAACTTGGGGGTGCTGTCTCGGCGCGAGGGCGAGCTGACCAACGCCGCGACGGCATTCGAGGCCTCCCGCGCCCTGGCACCCAACTCCAGCGACGTGCTGCGCGCGCTCGCCGAGGTCCGCTGGGCGCTGGGGGAGCACGACGAAGCGACGTCTCTGCTCACGAGCTACGTCGGCGACCACGCGGACGACGTGCCCGCGAGGGTGTCGCTCGCGACCATGCTGCGTGAGCAGCGCAACTACGACGGGGCGCTGTCGCAGGCGCGCGAGGTCTTGGTGCGCGATCCCCGCAACGTTGCCGCGCTCGCGGAGGTCGGCCGGGTCTACCGAGCGCGCGAGCAGTACGACGTGGCCGAGCTCGTCTTTCGCAAGGCGCTCGACCTCGGAGAGAGCGCGGCCCTGCACAACGACCTGGGCCTACTCGAGCTAGCGCGCGGCGACACCCAGGCGGCCTTCGAACAGTTCCGCGCGGCCATCGCGCTCGATGCGGCGTTCGCGCCGGCCCACATCAACCAGGGCGCCGTGCTCTTGCGGGCGGGCGACTATCCCGGTGCCGAGGCCGAGTATCGGGCGGTGCTCGAGCACGACGCGGAGAACCTCGATGCTCGGGTCTGCCTCGGAGCGGCGCTCCGTGGTCGGGGCGAACACCGCGCGGCCCGCCGTGAGTACGAGGCCGTGCTCGAGGCCCAGCCCAACCACACTGCCGCGATGTTCAACCTCGGGGTCCTGCTCGCCGAGTTCCTGGACGATCGAGCCGGTGCGCTCGAGCGCTTCCGTCGCTATCTCGAGCTCGCCCCGGGTGGCGCGCCCGAACGCGAGATGGCCGAGCGCTACGTGCGTGACATCGGCGGTGAGCTCGCGCCGCGTCCCCCCGAAGCCAGCTGAGTGCCGCCGACCCGAGCTGACCTCTAGTACGAATTCAGCGCGACCAGCGAGGGCCACGCTCCGACGCGGTGCCGGTCCAGGACTCCGCGACGCTCACGCCGCTCGAGGCCGCGTAGCCCAGGAGCCACAGCATGGTGGAGCCCGCGTCGCGCGCGCCCGGCGCCCGCTCCGCGCGCACCAGGAGGCGACCATCGCCGCGCTCCGTCACCGTCACGATCGAGCTGCTGACCATCTCGGCAGGCACGTCGACCACGCTCTGCAGCGCGCCGCCTACGCTCACCGAGACCGTGATGATCCTGCCGCGGGGTGCGGTGCTCACTTCGATGGTGGGTCCGCGCCCAGGGCTCCAGACGGCGACGGTCGGCGAGACCCCCAGGCCGTAGAGGGTGACCGGGATGCGGGGATCCAGATCGACGCGCACAGCGCCAGTCACGGGCGGCCCGACCACGGGCGGCGGCCCGACGATCGGAGGCGGGCTCACCACCACGCCGCTGCCCCAGCCGGAGAGGTTGCTCGCGTTCACGCCGGGGTTGGAGGTCACCCCGATGAGGTAGTTGCCCGAACCACTGGAGCTATACGCGCCGATCCAGACCCGGATGGTGCCCGGCCCGGTCGAGGCCTCGACCAGCGGATGGGGATAGCCGCCGCCGTCGTCGTCGCAGCTGAAGCGGCCGTCGGGGAACTGCACGATCAGCGTCGTGTCGGCATCGCCGTTCACCACGAAGCGGATGCTCGGCATGTAGCCCGTGACGTTCACCAAGTGGCTGGGCGCGCCGTTGATGTAGCCCCGGCAGCTCGAGGACAGCGTGGAGGCGCTGATGGGTCCGCCGAAGCGCCCCGAGCCCAGCGCGGGATCAGGCATCCCGGGGCCGACGGTGATGTTGCCGAAGAGCGCGCCGCCGCCGCCGACCACGGGCGGAGGAGCGCCGCCTGATCCGCTGCCCATCAACGTGTAGCTCGCGGCGCTGCCCCGGCTGTACGAGCCAACCCAGACCTCGATCCGACCCGGTGAGGTCGACGTTTCGATCAGCGGGTTGAAGCCGTCTCCGCCGTCGTCGTCGCAGAGGATCCGCCCGTCGGGCAAGCGGACCATCATCGTGGTGTCGCCACTGGCGCCCGCGGTGGTCAGCCGGATCATCCCGCCCGACGTGTTCAAGACGTGGCTGGGCTGGGGCTGGGCGTAGCCTCGGCAGGACCCATCGACCCGAGAGAGCTCGACCGCGCCACCGGCCATGCCGCTGAGGCTCACCGGACGACCGCCGAGCGTCGCTCCGCCGTAGGCGGGGGGGCTCCCCGCAGCGATGTACTGGGCCGAGGCGACGCTGGGGGCGAGGGCGAGCACGGGGGCCGCGAGGAGCGCGGACACCGAGAGGAAGCGGGCGAAGAACGTCATGAGGCTCCGAGGTCGGGGGCGGCCCGTTCATACGGACCAGGCCAGAGAAGGATTCACCACCCAGGTGATAAGCGAGCGGATTTAAGGCACGAGCACGAGCAAAAGGGAAGGTGTTCGGGTGCGCAGACCGGGGGGCCTGGGAGCATACGCCCCTCGCCCCACGGCCTTCCGTGCCATCCTCCGACAGCGCGATGTTCGAACGAGGCTACATCACCGCGGCCCGCTATCGAGGCGCCCCGATCAAGCTCCACTGGAGCCTGATCGTCGGGCTCTTGTGGGTCTCCGGGTTGTCCTTCCTGCCCGGCGCGTGGGCCGGATACGTGCTGGTCGTCTTGCTCCACGAGATGGGCCACGCGTTCGTCGCCCGCCGCTATGGGCTCGCGGTCAAAGAGATCATGCTGCACGGCCTGGGCGGGCACTGCGCCTACGTCGGTTACCCCACGCCGTGGCAGCGCGCGGTGATCGCGAGCGGCGGCGTCTCGGTGCAGGCCCTGCTGCTCGCGATCTTCGTGCCGCTCTATCTCCTGCTGCCGCCCGGGGGCGCGAACCAGACGGCGTTCTTCTCGGTGATGGTCTTCACCAACCTCTTCTTGATCCTCTTCAACCTCATCCCGATAGCCCCACTCGATGGGCACGAGATTGCCAAGCTCCCCGGCCTCTACCGCAAGCAGCGACGGGAGAAGGGCATGCGCGCGATGGAGCAGGCCGAGACCGCGCGCGCGCGCGCGCTTCGCATGGCGCCATCTCGAGGTGGCCTCGAGTTGGAGCTCGACGATCGCGCGGTGAAGGACCTGGTGAAGAAGGCGCTCGACGATGCCAAGCGCGCTGCCAAAGAGCGCTCGAGCTAGCGCGTTCTCCTTCGACGGATCCGTCGGTGTGCGCTTTCAGGGCAGATGCGGGGTGGCGATCCAACCCCGGGAGCCCGTATGATCGGGTCCTCGTGCTCCGCGTAGGTGAATCCGTTGGCGGTTACGACATCGTAGCCAAGCTCCGCGCAGGCGGAATGGCGACGCTCTTCCTCGGCAAGAAGCACGGCGCCGCGGGCTTCACCCGGCACGTCGCCATCAAGGTGGTGCACGAGCACCTCGCGTCCGATCCCGACTTCGTCCGGATGTTCGTCGACGAGGCGCTGCTCCAAGCCCGCATCCAGAACCCTCACGTGGTGCACGTCGAGGAGCTGGGCGAGGCGGACGGCGCGCACTTCATGGTGATGGAGTACGTGCACGGGTGCGCGCTGGCGCAGCTGCTCCTCGCGCTCAGCAAGCGTAAGCGAAGGCCCCAGGTGGAGATCGCGGTGTCGATCGCCCTGCAGACGCTCGCCGGGCTGCACGCGGCACACGAGCTGCGCGCCGACGACGGCAGCTCGCTCGGGGTGGTGCATCGCGACGTGAGCCCGCAGAACGTCCTCTTGTCCCGCGACGGACACGTGAAGCTGATCGATTTTGGGGTGGCCAAGGCGGCGAGCAGCCTGAACCAGACCCAGGGCGCGATGATCAAGGGGAAGATCCGCTACATGCCGCCCGAGCAGGCGTTCGGGAAGACGGTCGACCGGCGGGCCGATCTCTATGCGCTGGGCATCGTCCTCTGGGAGATGCTCACGATGCGCAAGCTCTTCGGAGCGCAAGACGATCTGGCCCTCCTCGAGATGGTGCGCGATCCGAAGATCGATCCCCCGAGCCGCTGGGCCAGCGAAGTCCCGCCCGCGCTCGATCGGGTGGTGCTCAAGGCGCTCTCCAAAGATCCCGCGCAGCGCTACGCCACCGCACAAGACATGCGGCGCGCGCTGGCCGAGGCGGTCCCCGCCTCGACGATGGTGGAGGCGAGCTCGATAGCCGAGCTGCTCGAAGCGTCGCTCGGGAACGAGCTGGAGAAGGAGCGCAAGGCGCTGCCCGCCGCGGTGGGCGCGCAGGTCGGTCCGTCGCCCGATCGAACGCGGGTGATCGAGGAGCGCGCCGAGGAGGTGCTCCTCACGCTCACCGTCAGCGCCGCTGGTCTCGAGGTGAAGAGCGACATCGCGCCGATCTCCGGATCGATGTCCGACTTCGTGCGCACCAGCGATCCGCAGATCTCGATGTCACCGGCGCTGCTTCCTCCGGGCGCCACACCGCCTCCCTCGCCCGTCTCGAGCGTGCCTGTCGGGACCCCGAGCCAGGTGCACAGCCTCACGGGCCCGATGATGATCGGGCCTCCCATGGCGTCGAGCCCGCCGGGCCCATCCAGGGTCAGCGCCCCCGTCGCCGCCCCTCGCTCGTTCGCAATGCTCGCCGCCGTGACCGCGGTACTGGTCATCGCGCTCGCGGGTGGAGGCACGTACCTCTGGCGCCAGAGCTCGACGAGCGACGAGATGGTCGTGAGCCCGCTCCCGGTGGGACCATCCGCGGCCGGCCCCTCCAGCGATCCAGTGGCCGTACCTTCGGTGGCGACGACACCCGCACCGATCCCCACGACGACAGGCGCCATCGTCGACGGTTCGGACATCGCGCCGCGTCCGGAGACCACTGCCATCGAGCCCATCGTCGCCGAGGAGATCGAGGCCGAGGAGGTCGAAGTGAGCGCGTCTGCGCCCGCCACGCGCGAGACGCCGCGCACCGAGCGCCGTGAGCCGGTTGTCCGCCGTCGACGCGATCGCGGATCGACCCCGGGCGGCACGGTGCCCTTCTCGACCGAGTTCTGATCGACCGAGTTCTGATCGACTGAGTTCTGATCGGCCGAGTTCTAATCGCGCTCGGGCGGTGATCGCGCTCGGGCGCTGGGCCCGGACGTCACTCGCCGAGGATGTCGCGCATGTACTCGGGCTCGTCGTAGCAGAGCGTCGTGGGCGCGGCGCCTGGCTCGTCGGCGCGCTCCTCGAAGGTCCGTTCGCTACCCCTGTCCATCAAGCAGCCAGGGCCGTCGAAGTCGTTGTGAAAGACGGTCCGCATCCCATGGGGCTGGGCCAAGCCGAAGCTGTGACCCAGCTCGTGCGCGGTCGTCTCACCGATGATCGATCCCAGCGCATGGATCGCGCGATCGATCATCGCGAGCCGATCCGGGTCGCCGGAGCCCATCACCTCGGCGAGGCTCGCCGCTCGCTCGCGCACCCCATCGAAGACCTCATCGAAGAGCGGCTCCACCTCGGGAGAGCTCGGCGGTCGCTCGCCAAAAAGCTCGGGATGGCTGCTCCAATAGAGCATCGACTCGACGAAGACCCCGCCGTAGCCCGGCGCACCATCCATCTGGGTCTGCGCGTTCTGCCCGCCGATGTGATCGAAGAGCCGGAGGTTGCCCACGTCCTTGCCTGGCGAATTGTCGTAGCCGAAGAGGCCATTTCCGTTGGGATCCGGGCCGCCCATCTCCACCACCGCGTAGTTGCGCTCGTCGAAGTCGTCGGGCCGCTCGGTGCGCACATCGATCTGGATCCCCTCGTAGATAGATTCGATGCGCTCGATGATGCGGGCCTCGATGCGATCCGATGCGGCCGCGAGCCCGAAGCGCGCGAGGCTGTCGTAGTAGCCCGGCAGAAAGCGCAGGTGCACCACCTGCCGCGGCGCCACCACCGTGAAGCGGAAGGGCACAGGCACGCCCGACAGCTCGCTCGAGCCCGAGAGGGTGATCGGCGTCGCGCGTCCCTCGAGCACCCCGCGATCGGCGCCGAAGAGACTCGAGATCAGGCGGCCGTCCGAGACCGTGGTCTCGATCACCAAGCGGAGCGCGGCGCCCGACTCCAGCGCGGGCACCAGCTCCATCGAGAAGGGCGCAGCGCTACCACCCGCGGGCGTGAACATGCCTTCGATCCGCACCAACGTCGTCTCATCCGGATGATCGAGTCCGCCCAGAAAGCCCGCGCCACGCAGACGAATGGTCTCGCCCAGCGACGCCGTGTCGGGATCGAACGCGTAGAGCTCGGGGCCCAAGAAGCGCAGATCGACAGGCCGTGTCGGGGTGACGCGGGGGCTGCCGCCGAGGAGCGTCGACTCGAGCGACATGGTGCCGCGCAACGTGCCCAGCGCGTTTCGACCGAGCTCGGTGGAGAGGACGATCACCGCGCGGCTCCGCGAGGTGCGATCGACGAGCGTGAGCGGCACGCGCACGTCCACGTCGAGTGCGGCCCCGCTCTCCGGTGTGAAGCTGCCGATCACGTGTGCCTCGAGCGTCCCTTCGCCCGCGCTCACGAAGCCGTCTCCGTCGAGCACCACCACGTCGTTCCAGTGCACGTCGCCCGCCAGAGACTCCCCGAGGCTCAGCGGCAGATCGCGCGCGAGCTCCCAGCGCTCGGTCACCGCGGCGGTGCGACGTCCGCGTCCATCGAGGACTAGGGACACATCGACGATCCCTTCGAGCGCGGCGTCGTCGAGCAGGCGGGAGAAGCCGGAGCCCGTCATGCCGAAGAGCAGCTCGTCTTCTTCGTCGTGCGGCAGGCTCGACAGCACGAACGTGCTTCCGTCGTGCTCCACTTCGAGCACCGGATCGCTCCCCAATAGATCGAGATCGATCCCCACCACCCGTATCGCGGTGCCCACCAAGATAGGCGCCGGCGCGTCGATCGACACGATCACCGGCTGCCGCTCGGTGACGGGTGGGATCACCTCGGGGTCGCACGCGACGAGCAGCAGCGCGAAGGCAGCGAGCCCCCTCACGGGACGCACACTCGACGGCTGGTACTGCTCAGATCACTCACCGTGCGGCAGGTGTAGCTGGGGCTGCGGCAGCGGCTGGTGTCCGTCGTGCAGTCGAGCGCGCACACGTTCACCCCGCCTCGCGCGACGCAGTAGGTTCCCGTCTCGCAGTCGCCGTTGCTGCGACACGCGCCTCGCGCGCAGTAGCCGCCGGGCCAGTCGATGCACGCGCGTTGACCGCCGCAGTCGCGGAAGCTCGAGCAGGCGGCGCCGTTGTCGCCCGTGCCTCGAAGCGCGCACGCGCGTCCCTCGGGGAACCACTTGCACGCCTCGGCGGTGCGGCAGTCCGCGCTCACCGTGCAGCTCGCGCTGCAGTCGCTCGCCGCCGTGCTCGGTCCCGGATCGGGGCAGAGGTGCGAGGCCGGGCACATCGCAACGCTGGTGCAGTCGTCGCTCCGGCAGCTCCCGCTCGCGCAAACCATCCCGAGGGGACACGCCGCGGTGCTGGTGCATCCCGATGCGCTCGTCACGGTGACCTGCCCCAAGTAGCTGTTCGACTCTTCGGTGAAGCCGAAGACCCGCAAAACATAGTTGCCGGCGCTCGAGACCATCGCGTCGATGCTCTCGATGTCGCTGGTACTTCGCGAGCTGGCGATCACCGTCCCGGCAGGGTTGAAGAGCTCGATGTCGATGTCCGAGCGCGCGCTGTCGAACGTCACGTCGATCTGCACTCGACTCGCGCCGGTGATCGGGATCCGGATGTGATCCGAGTCCATCGGACAGAGCGTGCCTTCGAACGAATCGAGCGTCGGGGTCCGCGCCGTCGCTCGGCTGTCGTCGGGCTCGAACGCGTCGTTCACGCAGCAGGCGTCGGCCGTGCGGGTGACGGAGAGGTCATAGGGATTCTCGGCGCTCGAGTAGCCCAGCACGTGCGCGTAGATAGGCCCGGTGTCGCGCGCACAGAAAGTGACGGACTCTCTATCCATCGTCCCTGCGCTCGAGCCGAGGATGCTTCCGTCGGTGCCCAAGAGGCGCAGATCGAGGTCGCCCGCCGTGTGGGAGAAGCCATCGAGGGTCACCACGACCTCGTCGCTGATCGTCGCGTCGATGCGGAAGTAGTCCGGGTTCATCGCGCAGATCTGTCCGTCCGTCAGGGCGGGGTTGCCGGTGAGGCGAGTCGCGGCGCTGATGGTGTCGTTCGGCTCGTTGCCATCCTCGGTGCAGGTGCCGCTGCCGCCGCCGCACTTCTCGCTCACCCGCCCGCAGACCCGCTCGAGCGAGCCCTCGGTCGAGGCCGCGAGGTTGCAGCTCAGCCCGCCGCTGCAGGTGTTGGTGGGGCACGCGGTTAGACAGCGCGTGCCCACGTCGGCCGGCACGCAGACCCCGTTCACGCCGCACTCGACGCTCGCCGTGCAAGGCGAGCACTCCTCGAGGCTGGGCCCGCCGCCGCTTCCGCCCACGGCGCTGAACGACACGACGCGCGAGTCGGTCCGGTGATCGCAGGTGGTCCCCGACTCGTCGTCGTTGTCGGTGGCCGACGCCAAGTAGAAGATCGTGCGCTCCTCGCCTTCGGCCAGACCCAGCGGAGGGATCCGCGCGCGGTAGCTCTCGCCTCCGGTGCTCTCGAAGACCACCTGCTCGAAGGCGGTGATGTCCGGCGGATCGGCGGGCGTCTCGCTGCTCCAGTAGAGCAGCGGCGCGTCGCGCAGACCTCGGTCGTCGCCGATGCTGACCTCCACGTCGTACCCGGCGCTGCTGGTGACGCGCTCGTCCATCAGCGGGCTGCGCAGCGTGATGCTCGGGGCGCTTCCGGTCCCGCATCCGCCGCCGCCCGAGCGCAGCACCACGACGTAGTTGTGGGGGACCGCGTCGTGGTCGCCATCGTTGGCCTCGAGCTGGATGGTCCAGCGCTCGCTCGCGGCGATCTGATCGGGCGCGGGGCACCACTCGAACGTCGCGCTCTTGGGCCCTCCCGAGATGAGCGTCGCGCCCTCGGGCAGTGGGCTCCGTTCGCGGATGTCCACCGACGGGCTGTCGTCGTCGCGGATCTCGATGGCGAAGCGCACGCAGGGCTCGCGTCCCAGATCGAAGGTGCCGCCCGCTCCGGGTTCCAAGAAGACGGGCGCCGCATCGGACGCGGCGATCACGGTGATGAGGACGGTCTCGCGGTCGTACTCGTCCCCGCCAGGCGCCGCGATGATCACCGCGAGCTCGTGCACCCCGACGTGCGCCGCGAGCGGACGAAAGCGGAGCTCACCGCCCGAAGGCGAGCCCGAGATCGTGGCGACGCTGTCGAAGGCCACCAGATCGTCCGGGGGCTCCACCCGAAATTCCAGGGCGACGCCTTCGGGGTTGTCGACCGCGAGCTCCAGCCGGAGCGCGTCCGAGACGGCGACCTCCTGCGGCTCGAAGGGCAAGAGGCGCGGGCCGTTGGCGGGCCCACAACCCGTCATCGAGAGAAGTCCGAGCGCGAGCGAACAAGAGAAGAGACGCATCGCGGGCCAGTGTAGACGACAATCTGGCCCCGCAAACCGGCCCCTCAGAGGGAGAGGCGTTGGTCGGCGAAGCGTGCCGTCTCCCGCTCTGCCGCGTCGAGGTCGAGCGCGACGTCCATTCCGAACTCCACCTGCCGGGTGTCGATCCCTCGGACGATCGCGCTCCTCGCGCCCGCAGGCGGAACGAACACCACGGGACTCGACAGGCCGTCGGCGTAGAGGTCGTGGCGGATCAGATCGTCGCCGTACCAGGCCACCGCCACGAGATCCGTCCCGGGCGAAGGCGTGAAGGTCAGGCCCTCGAGCGCGCCCGCCGGGAGCCACTCGGTCCAGTGCGCGAGCGCCGCGGTGCCCCGCTGCAAGAGGACCGACGTGCTGCCATCACTTGCCGTGCTGGAGAACACCGCCCACGTGCTCCCCAGCGTGCTCTCGGTATTGGGAACCAGCATGGACCCCTCGCTCATCGGCCAGGGCAGGACGGCGACCCGTCCGCTCACTCCCAACCCCGGCACCCCGACCACGGCCGTGCTGCCTTCCCCTGGATCGGGGATGGACACGTCGATCTGGGTGACGTCGAAGCGGTCCCCCGCCAACAGATCCTCGTCGAGCGTGCCCAGCACCCGGAGCTCGACCGGTCCAGAGACGTCGGTACGAAAGGCGAAGAGGGAGGTCGTGTCATCCGTCGCGACCCCCTCGAGCCTCGCCGCGCAGGTCCCGTCGCCCGTCGGCTCACAGACCGCGTTCGTCGACACCTGGAGCGGGTTGGCGTGCAGCACCCGCGCGGGGCTGGTCGCGATCACGGTCCACTGCTCGCCCTCGCCCACCCCCGTGAGGGTGCGCTCGAGCGTCTGCCGGACCGTCCGAGCCTGAAGAGGCACGACCAGCCGCCGGCCCGTGACCACCCAGCGCTCGGTCACGTGACCCTCGTACCCGATCTCCACCGCGACGAGCGCCGCGTCGGTGGTCAGCGTCGCCAGACCGTCGGCGTCGGTCGGGACGATCTCGAGTACCCCCGAAGTACCGACGAAAGTGACCTGGGCGCCGACCAGCGGCGCGCGGGTCACTTCGTCCAGCGCGATCACCTCGATGTGATCGGCGGCACCGCGCTCGATCCCCGGTCGTGGAGCGGCCACCGGCGGATCGGCCCCGCACCCCATCGCCCACACCCCGAGCAACCCCACCCGAGCCAGCTTCCAAGTCATGGGGCGAGTGTCGCTCAGGCTCGCGCCGCTGGCCACGCCTGGGGTCGAGATTCCCCCTGCCCACCGCCCGTGGTGACTCTCGGCCCCACCTTCGCGGGTGGGAGGGGGTGGATCTCGCGTGAATCCGCGACGCTTGACGTGGCGAGCCGAGGGCACGCAACATGCTCTTCTCCCCGCGGAGGTCTCCTCATGTCCGTGAGCCAGTCCATCCGAGCGCTCCTTCTGGCGCCCGATGATTCCCCGCCCGTCCCCTCCAAGGGCCGGGCTCCCAGTCTTCTCTCCGACGAGCGCGGCGCCACCATGGTCATGGGGGTGTTCATGGCCGCCATGTTGGTGGGGATGATCTATTACGTGTGGGGGATCGGCGGGACCGTCGTCCATCGAGAGCGCTTGCAGGACGCCGCGGACACGGCGGTCTTCGGCGCGGCCGTGATCGAGGCCCGCGGGATGAACCTGATCGCGTTGATGAACGTGATCATGCTGGTGCTCGCCATCATCGGGACCGCGTTCCTGGTGGCCAAAGAGATCGTCCTGGCGACGGCGATCGCTGCGAGCGTCGACTGCGTCGCGAAGCTCAGCTGCTGCTGGGCCACCGGCTGCTGCATCGAGCCCTGCATCGACGCGGCCGATCACTGGATCGACTACAGCGACATCAGCGACGACTCCGACGACTGGAACGACCGGGTATCCAGCGCCATCAGCGGCATCAACACCGCAGCGAACGGCGTTCGAAGAGGCGCTCCGGTCGCGGCCCAGGGATTGGTGCTCGCCTACGGCCAGCTCTACCAGCCCAGCACCGACTTCGGTCTGGCCGACATCGTCCCGCTCGTCTCCACCCTGGCGGCCGAGAACGACGACAGCCACTGGCCCTGCGGCAACGATTCCGTGGTCTTCGGCATCGGCGAGAGCGGCACCCCGCTCGCGTTCGGCGTCGCCGTCGGATTGGGCGCGGCGGTGCTCTCCGCTTCCGCCACCGACGTCGATGCCCACTACGCGATTGGTTTGGTGGTCGGCGGCGAGCTCGGCTGGTTGGCGCATCGCAACGAGTACTGCGACGGCGATCCCGACTCGTTCCTTCGGGTCCCAGAGGACGACTGGCTCGGGGAAGAGCCCTTCCAGGTTCGGGCGGGCATGCACGGCGCGCCGCCGTTCACCTGGACGGTGCAAGGCGTGGCCGTCGCCAACTGGGGCCGGGCCGAAGGTGCAGGCACCACGTCCTTCCTCGGCGGCATCGATCCCGCGCTGGCGAACAGCATCTCGATCGCCCAGGCCGAGTACTACTGGGAAGACCGAGACGGCGACGTGAAGCAAGAGTGGATGTTCGAGCCTCGCTGGCGAGCTCGCCTCCGCCGCACCCGCCTCTCCGGCATGGGTGGCCCTCTGGGTGCCTTCATGAACGTGATCGCCACGGTCCTCGACCCGGTGATGATCCATTGACCCCCTGGCGGAGTGAAGCGATGCGCAACCATTCTCTCAAGGCCCGGCTTTCCCCCAGCAGCCGGCTTTCCCCCAGCAGCCGGCTTTCCCCCAGCAGGCTTGCCCAGCGTCCCAAGTCCTCGTCGTGGTGGCGCAAACTGCTGAACGACGAAGGGGGCGCGGCGACGACCGAGACGGTCATCATGATCCCGATGTACGCCATCGTCTGGGGCTGCATCGTGTACGTGACCGTGCACTTCCAGAACACCATCGAGATGCGGATGCGCATCCGTCGCGACACCTGGGCGTACGCCTACACCGCGTGTCAGGACGAGCCCAGCACGGGCACCCACCTCGACCCTTCGCGCGGCATCTGGCCGGACGACTCTGGGACGACCGACGGCGGCTCGAGCGCCAGCGGCTCGGGCGCGCTCGCCGGGATCGACGACATCCTCAGCTACGTGCCCGGCCTCAACTTCACGACCATCCGCGGCAACCGCGCGGACTTCCACACGCCCCGCCCCGACGTGATCGGCGGCGGTCAGCTCACCCTCGCCGCCGACCTAACGATCCTCTGCAACGAGCGGCCGCAAGGGGTCTTCTCCATGATCGTCGACATGTTCAAGAGCGCGTTCGGGTTCTGAGACCGCAGGAGCACAGCATGGCCTCTTCGAACGAATCTTCCCCCGATAGCCCTCCCACCGATGCGGTGCCCGCGATGTCTACGGAACCCAAGCCCACCGACGGCAAGAAGCGCGGACCGATGAAGCGGGAGGGGCTCCGCCCTTCGCTCTGGGCGCTGTGGCACGGCACCCGCGCAGGACGCGCCGCCCGCATGGGCACGTTCGTCCTGGTGCTCCTGGTCGGCGGCAGCTGGCTCGCGTTCGAACGAACCCAGGCGCAGCTCGGTGACGACCTGCTCGGGATGGGCAGCTCGCTGATGGACTTCGCCGACGCAGAGCACACCACCGGGCCGCGCGCGCTGTCGATCAATGGCGAGACCGTTCACCTCGTGAGTGGCTCGAGCCCCGAGGACATCGCCGACGTGCTCGACGCCTTCGAGGAGGTCTGCCTCCGTCAGGACGCGCAGTTCCGAACCCAGATCGAAGAGATGTACGTCGAGCACCCCGAGGCGCGACGTCACACCGTCCTCGAGCGCTTTCGGCCCTCGATCCGCCGCAACGGCAACGGGCCCGATGGATCGCGCCGGGGCACCGTGGGCTGCCTCGACTTGGGCACCGAGCGCCGCACCGCGGGTGAGCTGCTCGACGCTGCGCGCGAGTTCAACGAGACCGGCGACCTGAGCCGGCTCGGCAACATCCGTTACCTATTCGCGCAGGACGCCGACGGTGGTCGTACCCAGTACGTCGCGCTCTGGACCGAGGGCGAGTTCAACATCCGCAACATGCTGCCCGGCGACGCGGACGCCCCTGGGGACGAGCTGCCTGGCGTGCCCCGCGCGCCCGACGCCCGGCGCTCCATCTCGGCGTACGAGGTCGGTCGCGACGACCGCTTCGTGATGTACGAGGGCTCGAGCATGTCCGAGTGGGAGCTCGAGCACTTTTATCGCTCCTCGCTCGCCGACTCGGGCTGGTCCGTGATGGACACCGAGCTCGAGGGCGAGCCCTCGCAGCTGGTGGTCGCGATGCGCGATGGCCGTCAGGTCTACATCTCGCTCGACACCGACATCAACGGTCACGGCTCGGCGATGGTGGCGCTCTCGGAGTGAGCACCACCCGCCGTGCAGGGATGTACCTCCTCAGCGGCGCGCTCTTGGGCTTGCCGCTGATCTTGGCGTGCGGTGGGGGCGAAGAGGAAGCACCTCGCCCCGTCGCCCACGCGGCGACCGACCACGGCTCGGGCACCTACTGGGGCGGCGGCGGCGGCGGGACCGGCTCTGCTCCCTCCGGCGGCAGCGTCGGCCTCAGAGTGGGCGGCGGCGGCGGCGGCGCGATTGGCGACGCCATGCGGCGACGTCGACGCGAACGCGAAGCGGACATGCGCGAGCGCCTCGGCCCGGTGCGCCTCACCGACGACGGCAGCGAGCTCTGGCCGCTCTACGAGGACGCCGTGCGACGGATGGAGCACGACATCGCGGCTGGCGACGACGACACGGACTGCGAGCGCGCCATGACGGGCGGTACCGCGCTCGTCGAAGAGATGACTGGCGAGCGGCCCCGGGTGGGTGATCGCGAGCGTCGCACTTGTCGCGGACACGACGAAGACACGATCCACTGCGCTGACGAAGAATACGCGCGGGCGCACCAAGAAGAGTGCGCAGCGCTGATGCGTCGCGCGGCGGTGATGCGTCGGGAGCTGAGGTCGGAGCACCGGGACGAGGCCGCGCTGGACCGGGCGGTTCGGCCGTCGTTGGGCGCGGCGCGGCGTGGCGCGGGCAGTCGCGGCGCGGATGGCGAGGACGAAGCGCCTGAGCCCGAGGTCCTGCCCGATCTCAACATCCCGTCCCGTGGTGACGGGATGGAGCCGTGACGCGGGCCTGATGGGGACCTTCACGCTGCGCGCGCCTCGTTCGTAGCCCGTGCTCACTTGGGGCAGAGCGCCATGCGGATGTGATCGACGTCGATCGCATCGAACGTCCGTGGCCATCTCGTGCGATGCTGCCGCCTCGATGGACTCGCCGGGCACGATCATCGCGGGGCGCTACGAGCTCTTGGAGTTGGTGGCGCACGGTGGGATGGCGACGGTATGGCGCGCCGCGCTGAAGGGCCCAGCCGGCTTCGAGATCGTCGTCGCGCTCAAGCGCATGCTCCCCTCGCTCGCCGAGGATCCAGAGTTCGTCACGATGTTCGTCGAGGAGGCGAAGATCGCGGCGCTGCTCTCGCACCCCAACGTCACCCGAGTGCACGAGCTCGGGCGAGACGACGAGGGCTTCTTCTTGGTGATGGAGTGGGTCGAGGGGATCGATCTCTCTCGCTTGGTCCGCAGCAGCATCGCGCGCGGCGAGTACCTCCCTTGGTGGATGCCTGTGCACGTGGCGGCCGACGCGCTCTTGGGGCTCGAGAGCGCGCATGCGCGGTGCGATGCGCGTGGCTACCCAGCGCCGGTCTTTCATCGCGACGTCGATCCCAAGAACGTGCTGGTGGGCTCCAACGGGATAGCGAAGCTCACCGACTTCGGCCTGGCGTTCGCGGTGGATCGGGTGCGCCTCACTCAGCCCGGGATCTTGAAGGGCAAGTTGAGCTACGTGGCGCCCGAGCTCCTCGAAGGGGCCGAGCCTTCGGTGCTCACGGATCTCTACTCGATGGGCGTGGTGCTCTGGGAGGCGCTCACCGGCGAAACGCTCTTTCTCGGGCGGAGCGACATCGAGACCCTCGAGAATGTTCAGCGCGGCGAGGTTCCCCCGCTCAGTCGCTATCGGAACGACCTGCCGCCGTCGCTCGAACCACTCCTGCTCGATGTTCTGTCGCGCGATACCCGGCAGCGGGTACGCACCGCGGCCGAGCTCTCGGAGCTGTTGGCAGACGTGATCTTCGGCGAGGGGATCCGCCCGAGCTCCGTCGAGCTGGGTCGCGCCGTGCGTACCAGCATGGCCGAGCTCGCCGCGCGGGACGTCGGCGTCGATCGCGCCGCCACGGCCGCGCTGCTCGCCGGACCGGCGCGACGGGCGCGACCATCCAGCCCCACGCCCGAGATTCCCCTGGTTCGACGCAAGCACTGACAGTCTGTCAGGGCTTGCTCCAGGGCTTCGGGGTCACGTGCCAAGGTGGCGGCTTGGGCGGATCGCAGACCGCCCGTTTTTCGAGCGATCCCTGGCTCTTGCGTGGGTTCTGGGCTAGGCACGGCGGTTGCTCGGACGGCCTCCTGCGGTGGCCCCGCGGACGCCCGTTTTTCAGGCATCCGCGGCACCGAGGATCGAGCCCCAGACGACTATGGCGACGGCGAACGGCAAGGACGGAGGCAGGAACCGAGCACGAACGGCGATCGTGCTCGCTGGCCTCACGGGGACCGCGTTCTTCATGGCCGCGGGGATAACCCAGCTGGTCGCGGCCGCCGCGCTCGACCCGTTGCTCGTCGCGGCCCCTCGGGGACCCAGCGACGACGCGGTCGTCACGGTCAACACCCGCCGCAACCGGGTGATCGACGGCACGGCCATCCTCCATCGCAACATCTTCGATTCGGCCTTGGGTTCGATGGAGTGGGAGCTGCCCGAGGTCGTCGTCGAGGACCTCGGGGATAGCGAGGACGCCCTACCGCCCGAGCCCGTCGATCCCAACGGCGCGCATCCTCGCTGCGAGGGCGCTGTACGGGTGGTCGCGAGCTACGTGCGCGCCACCGCGCCGGACCAATCGTTCGCCGCGATCACCAACGCCACTGGCACCGCGCTGCTCTACCGCGAGGGGATGGCGGTCGATGAGCGCACCGTGCTTCGCATCGAGCGCATGCGGGTCGTGATGCAGCCCAATGCGGGCTCGCTCTGCGATCTCTTGCTCTTCGATCCGGGCTCGACCGGCATCGCCACCCGGCCTGTGGTCGCCGCGGTCGAGCCCACGCCGACGGATGCCCCCACGGGGATCACAGGGATCGACGGGGCCGATCTCGACGCGAACATCACCGCGATCTCGGACACCAGCTGGAGCGTCACCCGCACGCTCGTGGATCGTCTGCTCGGGAACCAGGCGGCGCTGATGAGCGCGGCTCGCATGATCCCCCACGAGGAAGACGGCCGTGTGGTGGGCATGAAGGTCTACGGCATCCGTCGCGCGAGCTTGCTGGGTCGCCTGGGCATCCAGAACGGCGACATGCTGCGCACGATCAATGGCTACGACCTGAGCGAACCCAACTCCGCGCTCGAGGCCTACACCAACCTGCGCACCGCCGATCACCTAACGCTGAGCGTGGTGCGTCGAGGTGCGGCGACGACCCTGGACTATTCAATTCACTGAACGTCAACTCATTGAAATCAAACCATTGAAAGTCGATCCACTGATGGCGATCCGCTGGATGCCTACTGATTTTCTGCCCTCCGCTGATTCTCTGCATGTGGGCTGCGCGCCTCTCGGCGCCTCGAGGACAACGTGAAGCTTCGCACCGCACTTCTTCTTCTGCTCCCCTCGGCCTCGGTGATGGTCTCGGGGCTGGCGATGTCGCTCGCGACCGCGCAGGACCGACCGGTCATCACCCTGCCGACCCCCGGGGGGACGGGCGGTGGCGACACCGCGAGCAAGGTCGAGCCGTTCCGCACGGGCTTGGAAGACACCGACACCCGCACGACGCCGCCTGGCGCGCGGGTGTCGTTCAACCTCGAGGACGCTGATCTGCCCGACCTGGTGCGCATCGTCTCTCGCATCACCGGCAAGCGCTTCATCCTCCCGAGCAAGGCCCGCTCCATCAAGGCCACCGTTTACTCGCCGTCGGACGTGACCGCGGCAGAGGCCTATCAGGCGTTCCTCTCGATCCTCTCGCTCAATGGTCTGTCGCTCGAGCCCTCGGGTCGCTACTACAAGATCATCGAGACCTCGGGCGCCGAGTCGCACGGCTTCCCCATGTACGAGGACGGCGAGACCATGCCGGCCGACGATCGCTTCGTCACCCGCATGCACCGCGTGACCAACGTCTCGGCCGAAGACGTGGCGACGCTGCTCACGCACTTCAAGACCGCCGAGGGCGCGATCACGGCCTACGCGCCGACCAACACGCTGATCATCACGGACACCGCCGCGAACGTGAGACGGATGCTGCGGCTCGTGTCGGAGATCGACATCCCTCGAACGGGCGAGCAGATATGGGTCGAGCCCATCCACTACGCGGTCGCGACCGAGCTCGCCGAGCGACTGCGAGAGGTCTACCCAGTCGAGGATGGGACGGCGACAGCGACCCCAGCCGCCGCCGAAGGTCGTCGCGGTCGACGCGGCGCGGCGAAGGCGCCGACCACCCGTGAGGGCGAGGCCGCGGACGCGACGGCGACCCCGGCCTCCTCGACGGTGGGTGCATCGAGCGGGGGCGAGGCCCGGGTCCGCAACATCATCGCCGATGAGCGCACCAACGCGCTCATCATCATGGCCACCGAGCGCGCGTACCTGCAGCTGCTCGAGCTCATCCGGGTGCTGGACGTCGCCGTCGATGGAGAGGGCTCCGTGCATGTCTACGAGCTTCAGTACGCCGACGCCGAGAACATGGCGGAGGTGCTCGGCAGCCTGATCGAGGGGAGCGGCAGCGGTAGCAGCAGCGGCGGCGCCGGAGCGGCGACCAAGCGCGCCGCCGCAGCGACGGCCGGTGAAGGCGCGGACGCGGTCGCGGGCAGCTTCTCGGGCGGGGACATCAGCATCGCAGCCTACAAGGAGACGAACGCGCTGATCGTGACCGCTTCGGCGACCGACTACGCGGCCTTGAGACGGGTGATAACCGAGCTCGATGTCGCGCCTCGTCAGGTGTTCATCGAGGCGGTCATCATGGAGCTTCAGATCCGGCGCGGCTCGCGCCTCGGGCTCAGCTACCACGGCGGCCTTCCGGAGCCGAACGTGGACGGCAGCGCGGGTCTGTCGGTGTTGGGCTTCGGCGCCGCCAACTCGATAGGTTTCCCGGCGAGCGCGCTGGCGGGCGACACCCTCACGGGTCTGGCCCTCGGTGTACGCGGCCCGAACTTGCCGACGATCCCCGGCATCGGTCTCTCGATCCCGAGCTTCGGTGTGGTGCTCTCCGCGCTCGCCGACAGCTCCGACTCCGACGTGCTCGCCACGCCGCATCTGCTGGCAATGGACAACATCGAGGCCGTCATCAACGTCGGCGCCAACGTGCCTTTGCAGACGTCGGGCATCGGCGGCGGTCTGGGCGCGCTCGGCGGTTTGGCAGGCGGCGCAGCGAACGCAACAGGCGGCTTGGCGGGTCTCGCGGGTCTGAGCGGCTTGGCGGGCGGCCTGGGTGGCGGCGGCGTGCAGCGCCAGAACGTCGGCATCATCCTCACGATGACCCCTCACATCAACGATGCGGGCGAAATTCGTCTCGAGATCGAGATCGAAAACAGCGAGCCTGGCGCGGCCGTGGGCACGCTGGGCGTGGTCCCCATTCAGCAGACGACGGCGACGACCCAGGTCCTGGTGCGCGACCAGGAGACCGTGGTGATAGGCGGCCTGATGCGCGATCGGGTGACCACCACCGAGACCAAGGTCCCGATCCTCGGTGACATCCCCATCCTCGGCGCGCTCTTCCGCACCACCAGCACCACCACCGAGCGGCGTAACCTCCTGCTCTTCCTCACGCCGTACATCATCCGAGGTCCGGACGATCTGCGCGCCATCTTCGAGCGCAAGATGCAGGAGCGGCAGGAGTTCCTCGACAGGTTCTTCGTGTTCGGCGATCACGAGTACACCCCGCCCTTCGATTACTCGCGGACCCGGGGTCTGGTGCTCGAGATCTTCAACGAGCTCGAGGACGTCGACGAAGAGCGCGTGCTGGAGGCTGAGCTCGAGTCGCGCCCGCCGCCCGAGCACACCGCGCGCGCGCCGCTCGGCGTCGCGTCTCCGTACGACGATGCCCTGGGTGACGAGGGCGACCTGGTGATCGGACCCGAAGGCGAACTCGACCTGAGTGAGCCTGCCCCCGCGGTCGAAGAAGGCGCGAACTAGGAGCCATCGTGGACGTCTCTCGCTACGTCGGACAGGTCTTGGTGCAGCGCGGCGCGCTGCCCCAAGAACGCCTCGAGGAGGTGCTGCGTACGGCCGACGAGAAGGGCGTCCTTCTGCTCGATCTCCTGCAGGCGACCCGGGAGGTCGAGCCTCAGGTGATCGTGCGGGCACTCGCCGAAGAGGTGGGCGTCCCCTACCTCGAGAAGATCAGAGCCGAGGACATCCCGCCTCACTTGGTCGATCTGATCCCCATCACTTTCGCGCGGCAGCACCGGGTGCTTGGGCTGCGCGAGGTGGGCGAGAACGGGCCGATCGAGGTCGCGATCGCCAACCCCCTCGATCCCACGCCGCTCGATGATCTGCGGGCGCTGGTGCGGCGGCCCATCATCCCCTTCGCCGCGACCCCGGAGACGATCGAAGACGTCATCAACCGGGTCTATGAGCGCAAGGACGAGACGGCCCTCGCGGACGCCAAGGACGGTCACGAGGTCGAGGAGCTCCAAGACCTGATCGACATGACCGACGAGGCGCCGGTCATCCGCTGGGTCAACAACCTCTTCTACAACGCGGTGCGCGACCGAGCGTCGGACATCCACATCGAGGCCAACGACCGTGAAGTGGTGGTCCGCTATCGGATCGATGGTGATCTCTACCCGGTGAAGACCGCGCACAAGGGCTTCCACAAGTCGATCGTCTCGCGCGTGAAGATCGAGGCGGGCCTGAACATCGCCGAGAGCCGGCTGCCGCAGGACGGACGCATCACCAAGAAGATCCAGGGGCGCCTCATCGACGTCCGGGTCTCGACCGTGCCCAACATCAAGGGCGAGCGGATCGTCATGCGCCTCCTCGACAAGGAGAAGGTGCTGCTCGATCTGGTCGATCTGGGCTACTCGGGGGCCCAGCTCGCGGTCATTCAGCACTTCGTCAGCCGCCCCAACGGGATCGTGCTGGTCACGGGGCCCACCGGCTCTGGCAAGACGACCACGCTCTATGCGTGTCTGTCGCGGATCAACACGCCGGATCTGAACATCCTGACCGCCGAGGATCCCGTCGAGTACGAGCTCCGCGGCATCGGTCAGCTGCACGTCCAGCCCAAGATTGGTCTCACGTTCGCCGCTGCGCTCCGGAGCTTCCTGCGTCAGGACCCCGACGTGATCATGGTCGGTGAGATCCGGGATCACGAGACCGCCGAGATCGCGGTGCACGCGTCGCTCACGGGCCACTTGGTGCTCTCGACCCTGCACACGAACGACGCTTCGGGCGCGGTCACTCGCCTCGGCGAGATGGGCGTACAGACCTACCTCATCACCAGCTCGCTCCTGGCGGTGATTGCGCAGCGTCTGGTGCGTCGGCTCTGCTCGCACTGCCGCGAGAGCTACCTGCCCAGCGACGAGGATCTTCGGCAGCTCGGCGTCGAGCGCAAGCGCTTGGCGACGGTGCTCACCACGCCCGGGATCCAGCCGGTCGCCGGCTTCGTGTGGGACGAGCACGAGAACGGTGGCGCGGCCGCAGTGACGTCGAGCAGTCCGAGCTCGCCCCGCCCGGCGAGCGAACTGGTGGACCTGTCCGACGAGCTCGAGCCTATCGAAGAAGAGAGCACCTTCGCGGGGCAGGCGCCGCGCGCACCGGATCCTCGGATGGTCGCCGCGCTCCGCGATGGCATCGAGGAGGACGTCGAAGCGCTGCTGCAAGCGCGCTCGCCGCGCTTCTACCGGCCGGTGGGCTGCGAGCAGTGCGCGGGCACCGGGTACCGCGGCCGGGTGGCCATCGCCGAGATCCTGGTGATCGATGATCCGGTCCGAAACGAGATCCTGAACCAGAGCGACGCGGTCACCATCCAGCGGGTCGCGACGAGCCGGGGCATGCGGACCCTGCGTGAGGATGGCGCGCGCCTGGTGGTGCGCGGCATCACGAGTCTGGCCGAGGTGCTCGCCGCGACGCAGCTCGCCGAGATCGAGTCCGAAAGTCGAGTGAGCGCGCCGCCCAACGCGCCGCGCGCCGCAGCGGGAGAGACCCGATGACGACCTACGTCTGGAAGGGCCTCGGGCCCAACGGCCGCGAGAAGCGGGGCAGCCGCGACGCGGACAACGTGAAGGCGCTGCGGGTCCTGCTCAAGAAGGAGAAGATCCTCCTGACCTCCGCGCTCGAAGAGTCGGCGTCGAAGAAGGCCACCGCCCGCGAGATCGACTTCGGCAAGTACTTCCGCCGGGTCAGCACGCTGGACCTCGCGATCGCCACCCGTCAGCTCGCGACCCTGCTCAAGAGCGGCGTGCCGCTGGTGGAGTCGCTCTCCGCGCTCATCGATCAGATGGAGAACCCCGAGCTCAAGGGCGCGCTCAACCAGATCCGCGATCGGGTGAACGAGGGCATCTCGCTGCACGAGGCGCTGCGGGTTCACAGCAAGATCTTCCCGCCCATCTACGCCAACATGGTCGAGGCAGGCGAGGCCTCGGGCACCCTCGAGCTGGTGCTCGCGCGCTTGGCCGACTTCCTCGAGAGCTCCAACAAGCTCTCCACCAAGGTCACCTCGGCGTTGGCCTATCCCGCCTTCATGGGCCTGATGAGCATGGTGACCATCGGGATCATGATGGTGGTCGTCGTCCCCAAGATCACCTCGATCTTCGAGGACTTCGCCGAGGCGCTCCCCTGGTACACGCGCCTCCTGATCTTCACGAGCGACATCGTCACCGGCTATTGGTGGCTGATCGCCGGGGTGATCGCGTTCGCGGTCTGGTACTTCCGCCGCTGGCACGCGACGCCGACAGGAAGGGCACGCTGGGACCGGTTCACCCTCGATCTGCCGCTCTTCGGCAAGCTCCTGATGATGGTGGCGGTGGCCCGCTTCGCGCGGACCTTGTCGACCCTGCTCGCCAGCGGCGTGCCGCTGCTGCGCGCGATGGAGATCACGAGGAACGTCCTCGGGAACGTCGAGCTCATGCGGGTGGTCGAGGAGGCCGCCAGCTCGATCCGCGAAGGCGAGAGCATCGCGGCGCCGCTCAAACGCAGCGGCCGCTTTCCCCCGATCGTCACCCACATGATCGCCATCGGCGAGCGCACAGGTCAGCTCGAAGAGATGCTGGAGAACGTGGCCTCGGCCTACGACCAGCAGGTCGACGCGCGGGTGCAGGCGATGACTTCACTCCTCGAGCCCATGATGATCGTGATCATGGGCGGTATCTCCGGCGGCATCGCCTTCTCCATCCTCGTGCCGCTCATGCGGATCAACGAGTTCGTGCAGTGAGCCGATGGCCAGCCGCAAGAAGCACGACATCGTCCTTCCCTGGGAGAGCCGGGGCGCCTGGCTGCGTGAGCGCTTCGATGGGAGCCGTCTACGCACCATCCCCATCGCGCTCGCCGTGGTGCTCGGACTCTTCTGGACCGTCTCGGCCGCGGTGCGACGACACGACGTGCAGTCGACCCGCCGCACCATCGACGACGTACACCGGGCGCTGGATGCTTTCCGCCTCGACTACGGTCGCTGCCCCACGACGATGCGAGAACTCTTGCATCCACCGCGCACCGGGAACCGCTACCTCGAGGCCGAGCCGCACGACGCGTGGGACAACGCGCTGTGGGTTCGTTGCCCTGGGCGCTACGACCCGGACGGCGCCGATGTGGTCTCTGCGGGCCCTTCGGGAAACTTTCTCGACGCGGACAACGTTCAGTAGAGACGCTCAGTAGAGAGACGCTCGCTAGAGCGATTCCACCACGATGACCTCAAGAAGCTGATGGAGATGCAGATGAATCCGAGCACGAAAAAGATCGACCCCGTCCTCCGCCGCGCGCTGCGCCGCCGCCTTCGCCGCGAGGGCATGACGCTGATCGAGATCATGATCGTCGTCATCATCATGGCGCTCATCGCGACCGCGGTCGGCTTCGCGGTGCTCCCGCAGCTGCAGCGCTCGCGCATCACCACCGCGCGGACCGACGCCGTGGCGGTGCGCTCTGGCGCCGAGCTCTACTTCGCCCAGGATCCCAGCGCGGACTGCCCCTCGGTGACCGATCTGGTGGAGGCCGACATCCTCAACTCCAACACCCGCACCGTCGATCCCTGGAACAACGATTTTGTGATCGAGTGCGACGGCGACGACATCATGGTGGTCTCGGGCGGTCCGGACGGTGACGTCGGCACCGAGGACGACGTCCGCTGAGGTCATGAAGAACGCTGGAAAGACGCGCTCGCGGAAGTCCATGCGCCCTCGGCGCGCGGGGATGACGCTCATCGAGATGATGATCGTGGTGATCATCGTCGCGGTCGCGGCGACCGGCCTCTCGGTGGGTTTCGGCGCGCTGAATCGGACCCACCTGCGATCGGCGTGCATGCGGATCGCGGCCGGCTCGCGGTTCGCTTACAACCGAGCGATCTCGCAGGGCACCACGGTGCGCTTGGCGTTCGATCTCGACACCGAGCAGATGTCGTTCGAGGAGGCCCACGGCTCCGTCACCTTGGCTCGCATCGACGACGAGCGGCGGGGCAACGTCGAGGACGACGGCGACGGCGCCGCCGACGCGGCCGGCGTCGATCCTTGGGAGGCCGCTCGGGCACGGCTGACCGACACCTTGCGGCCCAGCTTCGGTGCCTCTCCTTTCACCACGCTCTCGGGCTCGCGCTATGCGGCGGCTGAGCTCTCGGATGGGATCGCGATCGATCGACTGATCACTCCGCACGAAGCCGAGCCTCGAGACGACGGGGTGGGTCACATCTACTTCTTCCCCAACGGGCAGACCGAGCACGCGGTGGTGTGGGTCACCGACAGCCACGATCGGGTCTTCTCGATCGAGATCCATCCGCTCACCGGTCGGGGGCGAATCCGCGAGGGCACCTACGAGCCCGAAGAGCTCATGATCGACGGCGACGAAGAAGCCTCCGAGGTTCGCGAGTGACCTCGCGAGATCCGAAGTCGTCCGGATTCACCCTGCTGGAGGTGATGGTCGCGGTGACCATCCTGGGGATCGCGCTGGTCGCGATCTTCACCAGCGAGGTGGGTGCCGTGCGAAACGGCGCGCGGGCGCGGCGGCTCACCATCGCGACGCTCTTGGCGCGCTGCAAGATGGGGGAGATCGAAGAGGTCGCGGCGCGCGAGGGTCTCCCCGCGGTCTCGTCGCGCGGCGTCGATGAGTGCTGCGAGGGCGGCGAGGTCGAGGGCTTCGAGTGTGAGTGGGAGATCGAGCGCATCGTGCTCCCCGACGAGATCATGCTCGGCGAGACCGAGGAGGAGGGTGGGGCGCTCGATGGCTTGCTGCCGGGCGCCGAAGCGGCTGGCGCGGCTCCTGGCGGCGTCCCGCTGGGCGGCGCCAGTGCCGACATGCTGATGGCCGGCGCGATGTCGGGCGGCGGAGATCCGATCTCGGACATGGCGATGCAGATAGCCTTTCCGGTGCTCAAGCCCGCGATCGAAGAGCAGGTGCGTCGGGCGACGGTGACGGTGCGCTGGCGCGAAGGGGTGGGCGACGGCGGACACGTCGAGGAGCTCGAGGTGGTGCAGTTCCTCGTCGCGGAGCAGCCGCCCGCCGCGCTCACCAACGCGATCATGGAGGAAGTGTTGGGGAACAAGTGAAGGGCCGCCGCACCAGCGAGACCGAGCGGCGCACGCGTCGGCGTCGTCGCGTCGCGGGCATGACCTTGATCGAGGCGATGATCTCGATCGCGATCCTCTCGCTGGTCATGACCCTGGTGTACGGCGGCTTCAGCCAGACGATGCGCAACCGGGCGATCATGGAGGCGAGCCTCGATCGCTCGCACGTCGTGCGGGTGGCGATGGAGCGCATGGCCCGCGAGGTCAGCCAGGCGTTCGTGTCGATCCACGTGAACCCAAACGCCACGCTGGTCACCGTCCGCACCGTCTTCCACGGGCGGCGTGAGGGACCGGGGAGTCGTCTGGACTTCACCTCGTTCTCCCACCGTCGCTTGTTCCGGGACGCGCACGAGTCGGATCAGAACGAGCTGGGCTATTTCCTCACCCACACCCGCGGGGAAGATCGTCACGACACCGTGGTGTTGGTGCGGCGTGAGTCGCGCCGCATCGACGACACCCCCGAGGAGGGCGGCCAGCTCACCGTCATGATCGAGGACGTCCGCGAGTTCACGCTCCGCTACCTCGATCCCCTCTCGCAGCAGTGGGTCGATGAGTGGGACACGAACGGGCTCGAGACCAACCGCCTGCCCAGCCAGGTGATGATCCGCCTCGTGGTCCCCTCGCTCGCCGATGAGGACGACGACGACGTCTTCACCACCCGCACCTGGATCCCCATCACCTGGGCGCTGAACCACGCCGCTTACGCCCCGTGATCGCTTACGCCCCGTGATCGCTCCCCGTGATCTCCCTGTGATCTCCCCGTGACTTCGACCGCGTTCGACTGAGACCCACCATGGCCAACCTCCTCGGCATCGACATCGGACCCACCAGCGTGCGCGGCGTGCTGGTCAAGACGCAGCTGCGTCGGGTGCAGCTCGCGCAGTACTTCGAGGTCTCGATCCTGGCGGAGCTCCCCGAGCCGCAGGCGCCGTTCCCCGGTCCGTTCGCAGGTCCACCGCCCGACGGCGCGTCGCTCGAGCCGTTGTCGCTCGAGCCGTTGTCGCTCGAGCCGTTGTCG
>Ga0105047_10000913_pt1 | contig 51989 bp, 50 predicted proteins | sample MAT04_FD_78384 | JGI IMG/M metagenome (GOLD analysis project Ga0105047, IMG submission 78384) | Freshwater microbial communities from Lake Fryxell liftoff mats and glacier meltwater in Antarctica - MAT-04 (megahit assembly) | ecosystem: Environmental > Aquatic > Freshwater > Ice > Liftoff...
ACGCGGGAAACCGACCACGGACTCTTCAGCCCCAGAATCTCCTGGTACAACTCCCGATCCTGCATCGCCCACCCCACCAAAAACCGAAATCTTACCAAACCCACACAATTCCCGGATGGACCATTTTTGACGACCCTACCGAACGAAGTCGCCTCGAACTTGTCGAGCGGGACTTTGACTTCGATCCATTCATCCTTCTTCGTTTGCACCGTCGCCCGGTACGAGTAAGCCACCCGTTGCTTGTTGGGGTAAAGGTTCAGCATATATTCCCGGCCATCGCCACGGACTTTAGCGACCACAGTATCACCTTTTTCAAAGCCGATCATTTTGGCTTTCGTGCGCACCGAGGCAAAGCCACCGTTGTTCTCCAGCGACAATGTGCCGAAGAACTCCATCGTCTTCTGCTCGGTCAGTTTGAACTTGCCCTCGGAGACGCCGCCCATCACACCGTCGTTGACCGTCTGCCATTCCTTCGCAGAGTCGGCTCCGGTGAACTCGAAAAGCGTTTGCGGCGTGTCTTCGGCCATGACGAACGACCCAACAAAAAGCAGAAATAACGCCGATCCACGAACCAATAGGTTGACGATCACAACGCCTCCGATTCTGCCTTTCGGCAAAAGCGATCTATGAGCAACACTTTCGCCTTCCGTAGCGTCCGTGAGAAGTAGGGAATGGGAAAGCATGTCATTCGGTACAGAGATTGGGTACAGCGACACGGCTGAATAAGTGCGGCGATGCGACCACAGACGACGGATACTGCTCCAACGCCAGTTTGAAGTCCGGGTGATTGAACGCTGCTCGGAAGTGCGCCACCGACTCCCATACCGCATAGTTCAAGAACAGATTGCTTCCTCCAATGGCCTTGTGCAACTGCGTGGAGATGTACCCCGGTTGACGTTTCATCCAGTTCGCATCGTCCTCCCAGGCTTTGAGCAGGCCGGGGATGTCTGCCTCGGCGACCTGGAACATATTGACGAGAACGACCGGAGAAACATCCGAACCAAGCTGCTGAAAAATCGGTACTTTGGGATCGAGCGGTTGAAGTTGGAGCATTGTATATCCTTGGATCAGCCTGAGTGCGTCGTTCGTCAAAAAGTGACGAACTTGGTTCTTTGACGTTTATCACATTTTTGTGACAGCTTCCATCAGCCTCAAGAAGCTGCCGATGCGTAGCGGTCAATCACAGTCTTCCGAAACTCTTCCCGTCTCACCAATTCATCGCCGTGATCGACAGTTGCAGCACGGTCGCCAGCGACACCTACACGAAATACGGCACTTGGGCGACGGCGACCCAGCGGTAATGTCGCCACACGGCGATCACCATCCAGATGACTGTCGCCCATACGATCAGGATGTCCGCCGCTGCCAGAGGCAGGTTTCGCATCCCGAACTGGATCGCCGTGAAGATCAGGTTCGCCCCGAGATTGATGGCGAACGGCAACGCCACGAGCCACGGCACTTTCTTTCGGATCGCCTGCACGAACACGAACCCGAAAGTGACCATGATGATCGGGTAGAGAATCTGCCAGATCAGCCCGATGGTCGCCGGGGCGGGCGTCCAGAAAGGTTTCGCAAGCGAGTTGTACCAGTCGATCCAGGGCATCAGCGTCACATCTTTCTGCGGGCATGTTCTTCGTCTGCGGAATTCATCATGGTGCGGCTACAATACCGACTCAATGAGCATCATACCCAATCGACGAGTTTGCCCGTGACTCACAACCGAAATGAAACTCCACCATGCCCGTACACGACCGCACCAGCTTCGAGAGCCTTTACACCGGCCAGCCACGCTGGGAGATCGGCAGGCCGCAGAAGGCATTGCTCGATGTGGCCGATCAAATCACCGGGTCGATTTTAGACTCCGGTTGCGGCACGGGCGAGAACGCACTCTTCTTCGCCAAGCGGGGCTATAAAGTCACGGGCATCGACTTCTTGTCCGAACCGATCTCACTGGCGAGACAGAAGGCAACAGAACGGGGTCTGACGGCGACGTTCTTGGTGATGGATGCCCTGGCCCTGAAAGACCTCCCCGAAGTTTTCGACACAGTGATCGACAGCGGACTGTTCCACGTCTTTTCTGATGATGATCGGCGGCGCTACGTTGATGGGCTGGCTTCAGTCCTCAAGCCGGGCGGCAGATTGTACCTGCTTTGCTTCAGCGACGACGAGCCGGGAACGCAGGGGCCACGCCGGGTGTCATCGGAAGAAATTCACGACGCCTTCGCCCACGGATGGAAGGTTGAGTTGATCGAGCGTTCAAGATACGAGGTCCGGCCCGATCCGAATGATGTGAGTTTCAAGGACGGTGGGCCGAAGGCGTGGTTCGTGGTGGTGAGGAGGGCGAGGTAAGGCTCTATCTGTCGCTTCGATTGACTTCAACCCACGTTTTGCCGCTGGCCGTCAATCGCCTCCTTTGGTTTCGACTGCGTGGTTTATCGGGGATTGTCAGTTCGATCAGGCCGATGGATTCGAGACGCTTCAAACCTTGTTTGGCAACACCACTGAGTTTTGAATGTCCGAGGGCAACGGCGATCTCGTTTGACGCTAGATCGCCGTCTGACAGAGCGAGCAGAATGCGTTTTTCGGTGTCTGTAAGAACTTGGGCCGCAACTTGGGCCGCAACTTGGGCCTCATCATGTGCCTCTACCCCCGGTAGCTGCGGGTGGACCGGCAATTCCACCAAGAAATACGTCCGTCCCTCGTCCGTCGAGAAACGGGGTGGCGGCGAGCCGTTTTTCTCCATCGCTGCCCGAATCTTGGGGATGCCGGTGCAGCGGCCTTCGGTCAGTTCCAATTCCTTCAAAAACTCCCCGATGCGGCGATTGCGGTAGCGCCGGGCGACGATCTTTTCGCTGTTCAACGCCTCGATGCGAATGGAAGCGTCGGGGCCAGGGTGGCTGACGATCTCGATACCGTCCGGGTTTACTCGAACTTCTACCGGCTCCAGTTGTTCATAGCTGCGGTGATACACCGTGTTCACAACCGCTTCTTCGATTGCCGGGAAAGGATAATTGAACAGCCGGGTCGCCTCGGCACGATCTGGGTGCTTGATGATCTTTTCTCGTATCACGTTGACTTCGATGTACCGCAAAGCGTCTCGTACCTGCTCGTGAAGAGGGCCGTGAAACACCTTCTCGATGAGTTCATCGCCGCCCGGTCCCGTGGGAAAAATCACCACGTCGATCTGCGAGCCGGGAATGAACCTCCTCGGTTCGTCATGGAAGAACAGCACGCCGACATTTCGTGGTTTCACGAATTCTTCGGCCCCATCCACAATGTTCATCAGCCGACCCAAATCCACCAGCGGCATTTTGCTGGCATCTTTGTGCAAGTCGCTGCCAACTTCTTTCAAGTAGGACTGGAGCAATCCAGGTCGGAGATCGTCCACGTCGGCCTGACGGCATTGGCGGTCGTCGAATGGCACGGTCGCCGTCAGACGTAGAAGTTCCAGTTCGTCATCGCTATTCGACTTCACTTCGACCGTGCTGGAGTAACGCCGGATGAAGTAGTGGTACTCCTTCGTTCTGGCGGTGACGGCACGGGGCGCTTTGTATGGGCGGTTCAACCCACCAGGGGACCACAACACGATCAGGTTCTTGCCTTCGTACTTCTCGACGCTCAGGATCGGGAAGTAGGTCGGCTGGATCAGGTTGCAGTAGCCCAGCAGTTCCCGCTGAATGGGGTCGAGTTGGTTGTCGTTCAGGCCGACCGGGGGAAATATCGGCTGACCGTGTTCGTCGCAGTCCTGGCCGATGACGATGTAGCCGCCGCCCAGGTTCTCGAAGTCGTTGGCATAAGCGCAGAGCGTTCGCACCACGGCGTCCGGGTTCCAGCCCGCCTTGTACTCAATGCGGTCGCCCTCGACGGTTCGCTGTCGGAGCAGGTCATCCAGATTGAGAGGTAATTTGCTGCTCATGACCTGACCTCGGACGACAACCGCCAACAAAAAAACTGACCGGCCTTCAGCGTCAGAAGTGCGGTCAGTTGATGGTACGATGTCGAGTTGGCGATGCACCGTAAATGCACCGCATTCCATGAAATGCACCCTATTTGGCGCATTTACAGTTTTTTTTCAATTCCATAAGTCCATTTAAAATAACGACTTATGGAATTGTTGGTCATCTGTCAATTTCGCCCATCACGATATCCAGGCTGCCGACGATGGCGGGGATGTCGGCGATGAGGACGCCACGGCACAGGTCGCCCGTCACCGACAGGTTGCAGAAGCAGGAGCTTTTCGCGCGGGCACGGAGTGGTTCCGCATCGCCATCGCCAACGATATAAAAGCCCATCTGGCCGCGCGGGCATTCGGTTTCGAGATACGCTTCATTCACCGGCAACTTCTGGCCGAGTTTGAAGGGAATGCGATACGCCCCTTCCGCCGTCGGGTACTTGTCCATCGCCTGACGGACCAGCTTGATCGATTCGACAACTTCCATCATGCGGACATAAAAACGACACCAATTATCGCCGAGAATCACTTCCGGCGGCGCTGCGGCAAACGGGGGCACCGGGATCTTGAAGTCGTAGCCTTCATACATCCGCGTGTAGATCGATTCGCCATCGCGGCGCAGATCGTGATCGACTCCGCTGCCACGCAGAACCGGTCCGGTGCAACCATAACTGATGGCCATCTCACGCGGCATCACGCCCAGTCCGGCCGTCCGCTTGATGAAAATCTGATTGCGGGTTAGGAGGGTGTGATATTCCTGAATGCGCGGAGCCATCCAGTCCAAAAACAGACGGCAGGCATCCATCCACGAAAGCTGGCTGTCGGGCTTTTTGCCGATGAGTTGAGCCAGGCCGGGGGGAATGGTGATCTGATCGGGCAAATCGTGTGTCGCGCCGCCCATGGTGATGTAGCTGTATGTCAGCCGGGCACCGCAGACTTCTTCAAACAGATCGAGGATGATTTCGCGTTCGCGGAACGCATAGAGAAACGGGCTGAACGTGCCGAGGTCCAGGCCGTAGGCTCCCATGCCGACGAGATGACTCGCGATGCGGCCCATCTCCGCGATGATCACACGCAGCACCATCGCTTTTTCGGGAACTTCCATGCCCACAAGCTTTTCGACCGTGAGCGCGAGGCCGAGATTCATGTTCATCGCGGCCAGATAGTCCATCCGGTCGGTGTAGGGAATCCATTGCGGCGGCGAGAGATTCTCGCCGATTTTCTCGGCACAGCGATGCAAGTAGCCGATGTGCGGCGTCACTTCATGAATGATTTCGCCGTCGGTGCGCAGCAGCAGCCGCAACACACCATGCGTGCTGGGATGCTGAGGCCCCATGTTGACGAGCATTTCATCAGTTCGAACATCGAACTCGATAATGCGGGGATCTTCCAGGGTCAGGCTCATCAGGATATCTCACAGATCGAGATCCCGGCGGGATAACGCCGGGCGACTAACAGCAAACAGAATCAACGACCACGCACGCCATGATATTCCAGCGGGAAGTCGTAATCTTTACGCAGCGGATGCCCCACCCAGTCTTCCGGGCAGAGAATGCGTTTCAAGTTCGGATGGCCGCGAAAATTGATGCCCATCAGGTCATAAGTTTCGCGCTCATGCCAATCGGCGATCAACCAGATATCGGAAACCGTATCGAGTTCCGGAATGCGGCCGACGGTGTCATTCTGCCAGCGGGACAAACGGACTTTGAGCTTCAGCCAATGCTTTTTCGAGTAGCTGTAGAGGTGGTAGACGACTTCCAGCCGCGGTTCAGCCGGATTCTTCTTTTTCGGGTCCACTTCGAGATAATCAACAGCGCACAAATCGTTGAGCGCGTCAAATTCCAACGCCGGATCATCGTGGAGAAATCGACACACGGTGCGAATGGAGTTCGCTTCGACTTCGATCCAAGGATCGCGCATTTCTGTATGCGGACCACGAACGGCTTGAGACCCGAAGCGTTCGGTCAGTTTCTGAAAAATCTCAGCGATTTGCATAAGAAACTCGTGATAAACGGCGAACCAGAGAGACGAACCGATCACACAGCGACGCGGGTGACAGGTTCATCGATCGTGACGCGGGAAGGACGCGATTGCTTGGCTTTTTCGGACATGGCATGCACCCAGTCGAGATCGCCGCGTTCCAGACGTAAGCGAAACCAACGAGCAGAACTGCGAAAAAGAGCAGCAGATCGACCAAGCCGGTCCAACCGAGCGTCAGCGCTTGTTGGGCGGAGATGGCTGTTTCCGATGTCAGCAGCCCGGGCGACGTGCCAAGGAGCCGTTCACTGAGTTGCACACGGGTGACATCATCCAGGCGTTGATCGGCGAGTTGCATCGCGGAACCGAAGACCAGCGTCCAGGGGAAGAAAAAGACGACTTCCACATCGAAAATGATAAAGAGCAATGCGACGACATAAAATCGCAAGTCGAACTGGATATAGCTGCTGCCGATCGTCGGCTCACCGCATTCGTAAGCTGCGTCTTTTTCCGGTGTCGGAAGCTTCGGACGAACCAGATAGCCGAGCAACAGCGGTGCGAGCAGGGCTGCCACCGAGACGACGCTAAACACCAGAAAATGAACCACCACATTCGTCATTTCGAGATCCTGTTCAGCCGTGCGTTTGCCGGACGTTCACGCTTCCGACGGATGAGATTGCGGATGAAGGCTGCCATCGGTCAGAGAGCGGCGGCTCACATCGCCTCCATTGAGCGGATGCCAGTATCCGACTTCCGTCTCGCCCAGTCGCCAGCAGAGGTAAGCGATTTTCCCGTCGATCATCGTAGGAAAATCGACCAGCCCTTTGCCGGCATCCTTGAATTCGACTCCCAGTGTATCTAACTCGCGAACATAACCTTTCAGCCGTTCCGCATCCTGGTCGAGATCGCGCTGCATCTGCAAAACTTCTTCGGTATACGGGTCGTCGTCGCGGCGTCGCGTTGACCCCGCGACGTCGCGTAGATGATCGAGCCGTTGCGAGCGATCTTCCAGATCGCGGTGCAACTCGACGATATCCTGCACAATCGCGCGCACCAACGGCAACATCCGATTCGCGGATGCCGCAGTGAAGTATCGTGTGCTGACCAGGTCGACAGTCATGATTCGGCTCGATTGCAGATTGAGGATATTCAAGAACCGAAATCGTCGTTCAACACCACCTCAACGAGGAAACTCAAGCCTGCTCAGTGCCGGTGAATTGGAAGGGACTCGATTCCCCCTTCACCCAGACCGGCTGACTAAGAACCTTCGATTCGGAAACCGCAGTCGGGTTCAAAGTCGCCTGCCCCCAGCCCACTTCGAGGGGCAACTTCGCGTAGTCGACAATGCACCCGTCGCGGCTGTAGCAACTCAAATCGTGATTCGACCCCATGAAAATACAGTCGACAGGGCACGGCTCGACACACAATGCACAAAACATGCACTTGGTGTAGTCGATTGTGAATCCGTTGACGCGGAAGCCTTTGCCGACCGGGCTTTTCTCTTTTTCAATGTAGATGCAGTCGACCGGACAAGCGACGGCGCATTTTTCGCAACCGATACAGGTCGTCAGATCGAACCGATGAAAGCCGCGATAGCGGGCCTTCACGGGCACCGGCAGTTCGGGATACTCGTAAGTATCGGTGTAGGTCTTGCGACGGTAGGTGGCCAACATCGTGCGGAGGGTGACCCACATTCCGCTGATAAGCGTCGAAACTGCCGTCCAGACGTTTCGAAACCACTCGAGCATGTTCGTCTCATTTCCTGAGAAATCAGTCATCTGGTTACGACGTGTTTCGTCGCAACACGCCTGCGTACACGGGATTATAGGGTGCGCGACGCGTCACGCAAGCCAACAGACGACTTCCAACGCCCTGCTTTCCCAATGGTGAGAATCCGAATGCATGATCGCAGGAATTTGGGCAGAATTTGCGGCAAGAAACCTCCCGCAGCGATCAGTTCCGAGCAAGCGACACCCGCTTCGTGAACTCGATCAATCGTGCCAAAAGATTGCGAACGGAACCGGAGGCGAGAGATTTTCGCGCCTGATCAACGCCATCACGCAGATTGCTCGACCGACCTGCGGCCATGAGTGCAGTTGCGGCGTTGACGATGACCATATTAGCCGCCGGGCTGGGTTCTCCTTGGATGACACGCTGGATGATCGCGGCGCTGCTGGCGGCGTCGACGATCTGCAAATCCTGCGGACCACACTCCGCCAGACCGGCGGCAGACGCCGACCACGAATGTTCCGTGATCTGCTTCCCTGTGATTTCCCAGACCGCCGTCTCGCCCCACAGACTGACTTCATCGAGTTCATTGTTGCCGCAGACGACGAAGGCATGTCTTGTCCCAAGTTCACACAATGCCCGCGCGATCTTTTCCGCCAAGTCCCGCTTGGGCACGCCGATCAGTTGAAAATCGGCCCTGGCGGGATTGGTGAGCGGGCCCAGCAGATTGAAAATCGTGCGGAAACCGAGCTGCTTACGGACCGGCGCGGCGAACTTCATGGCCCCGTGCAACAGTGGCGCAAAACAAAAGCCGATGCCGACTTCATCGATACAGTGCCCCACCTGCTCGGCCGTGAGTTGCAAGTTGACGCCGAGAACTTCCAGCACATCGGCCGAGCCGCTTTTGCTCGTCATGCTGCGATTTCCATGCTTGGCGACCTTCACTCCGCAAGCCGCCGCGACCAAAGCGGCAGCCGTGCTGATATTGAACGTCCCCAGGCCGTCGCCACCGGGTCCGCACGTGTCGAGCAAATTGGTCGAACGGCATGGGATCGGCGTGGCGCGCTCCCGCATCGCGCGGGCGGCGCCCACCAGCATCGACACGGTTTCGCCCTGACAGCGCAGCGCTGTCAATAAAGATGCGATCTCGACTTCCGTCGCTTCACCATCCATCACGGCAGAGATCGCAGCGCGCATCGCCTCGGCCGATGAATCCTGGCCGGCAAGCACGGCATCCACCACAGTTCGCAGAGAGGCATGCATCGTGCGTCAAACCTTGATACTTTTAGGCAACAGTCGAAATTCAGCTAGGTTCCTTATTCTCAATTGATCGATAGCATTCCGCAATCGAAGCCCACACTGAACTGGCCGTCAATTCGCGGCGCGCTCTTGCCGAGGTATGTGATTCCGTTCCATAATCACCCAATGTCGACCGAAACCGTATCATTCAATCGAACGGCCATTGGACTAATGGCGCTGGCATGCCTGATTGGCTCGGCGGCAATGCTGGGGTTCACCCAGGCCTACCCTGATAATGGCGGCCTGATTTACAGCCAAGGCGGCTTTGCCCGCATCGGTTTGGTGCTGGGAGCGTTATGGCTGGCCATGCCCAGCCGGAATTACGCTGCGGCCTGGGCGAATATATCGCCAAAATTCCTGGGGCTTTTGGCACTGATCGCACTGGTGACAATCCGCATCCCGCCCCGCATCCTCCTGCCGGCGGCTTTGGTGACAGGCATCGCGATCCTGGTATTGCGGCCCCGGCCCAAACGCCGCCCCTCGAATGGTGCGGGCTGACGGCAGTTATCCCACACCCCATCCCTATCTGCATTAAACAACATCCGGAGTTCTGATCCATGTTTCGTGTTTCTCAAGAAATCGAGTTTTGCTACGGCCATCGCCTCTTGAATTACGCCGGTAAGTGCAGGCATCTGCATGGGCACAATGGAAAAGCCGTCATTGTGTTGGAAGGAGAGAAGCTTGATCAACGCGGGATGCTGGTTGATTTTTCAGACATCAAGAAATCGGTGGCCGGTTGGATCGACGCGAATCTCGACCACCGAATGATTCTGAATGCCGCCGACCCCGTGATCCCGCTGCTGCAAACTCAGCACGAACCACTGCACCTGATTGAAGACAATCCCACGGCGGAGAATATTGCCAAGCTGATTTTCGGCTACGCGAAATCACAAGGCTTCCCGGTGGTTGAAGTTTGCCTGTGGGAAACCTTCAAGTCGTTCGCGACTTACCGCGAAGTGTAGACCGCACGGCAATGAACGGCTGCGTCTATGCGGAGGCCAGCGCTTGTGCGGGGGTCGGAACGTGTGATTCCAGTTCCGGGTGTCGCTACGATTGCATGGCCTGCATTGATGCCCTCGCGGTTTCGTGTCGGAACGTGTGATTCCAGTTCCGGGTGTCGCTACAGTGACCTGCTGTGCTCTCTAGAACTGCGAAAAAAGTCCGGCATCCGTTCCGGACGTGTATCACAGGGTCTCAGGTAGCTCTGATCGGCCAATGCCGTCGGTGATTGACTGGTACGCAGCGACCTTCATGCCGGGAGTATAAAAAAAGAACCCCTGACCGACGCGAGACCGACTTGTGGGGGTGTTCTGGCCGGGGGGACTGAAGAGCAAGTTGGGTCGGCTGCCTTCAGGAATCCAAGCAGATCACAAGTCAGGTCGTGTTCGCAAGGCGATCAGAGGTTCGCTGGGGGTCAATTTATCATTCTCGACGAACATCGAACAATGCATAGTCTGTGCCAAAGGTGGATTTCGCGATTACGATTTTCAGCGCCGAAGCGTTGACATTCCGAAACATCGCCATAATAATCAGTTATGTCGATTTCAAGATTGTATCCGTCGCTGAGTTACAGCACGCCAATTGTGTCAGCGCCGAAATAAAATGTTGTTACTCGGCGCTTTCGGCGCTGAAACGGGATGATATTTGGCTTCGGCGCTGCCGAACTCATTGTGAGAATCCTGTGGCATTCATCGCGTTGATCAAACGGCAGATCTTGCTCGCGCTCGCTGGCGTGGTCGTGATGTATTGCCTCTACATGCTGTCGATTATCGCGACGATTCCCGATTTGCGGTTGCGATTTCTGCTGATCGATCGATCACCCTCATTACTGGATTGGCACGAGATCGGTTCTACGGGGGGAGATCGGCGGGGTATCATCGTGCGGCAGACTGATGGTGTGGCATCCGTGGGTGAAAAGATTCAGCCGGGAGATCGGCTGTTCCAAGTCGGCTCGGTTCGCATCGACAATTTCCTGGATTATTCGCGACTTCTGCTCTCCTTGCGAAATGCCGAAATTGCGCCCGGTGGAAACCCACCGGAGGGGACGGATCTCCTTCACCCTGGCCTTCCGTCACTCGTTCAGGAAAAAGGGGGGCCGCGCTGGATTCGCATCCACTGGCAGCAAGAGCAAACGGGCCGCATGTTCGAGAGTGCCCTCGCGTTGCAACCGGCCCCGGTCGGCGAAGCGGGATTAACGTTCTGCTGGTTTCTGCTGCAACTCGCAATTTCCGGAGTGGGGTTGCTCGCCTTCTGGAGCCGGCCGTTCGATCGGGCGGCGCAATTATTTTTTGCGATGTGTCTTGTGACAATGGGCGCGTTCGTGGGAGGGCTGCACTGGTGGATCATGGTCGGGAGTTACTGGTTAAGTCTCCCGTTTTTGATCTCTGGCGTGCTGATGCCCGTCGTGGTGCTTCACTTTTTCCTGGTCTTCCCTCGACCGAAACCGATATTTCTCCGTTATCCTCAACAGTTGCTGGCGGCGATTTACGCCCCTTCCGTGGGAAGTCTCCTGTTCTTCCTGGTCACTCAAACGGCGATGTGGCGCTGGATTTGGCAGCCGGAATCGATTGCGAGAACGGATGCGGTCCTGTCGTGGTTGCTGATCATTCGCCAGGGAATCTATTTTTACCTCGCGGTGGCGGCATGCTACTTTCTCGTTACGCTCGCCAGTTTGATCCACGCCCGGTTGACGACTCGCAATCCGGTCGAATGGAATCAGGTGAATTCAATTCTCTGGGCGGCGTTCATCGCCACGGGATTTATCGGCTACACGCTGCTGCTGGCCTATTTCCATCGCACGGCATTCGCCCTGGGAGGTGGCCGGATTCCGATGTTTCTCGCCAGCCTGGTTTTTATGCTGGCGTATGCGCTGGGCATCGTGCGGTTCAAGCTGATGCTGATCGATCAGATCATCAGCCGCGGCATGTGGTATTACACCCTCAGTTATGGTTCCACAGCACTTGTCGCCGCGGCACTCGCTGGCGGAGCGATGGCATTGTCTTACCAAAGTCATTTGCTGCCGTCGAATCTTCAGGCTGTGCTGGTGGCCGGCGTGTTGATGACGGGCGTGGTGCTTGTGCTCTGGTTACGCGACGGCTGGCAGCGGGCCATTGATCGTCGGTTCTTTCGTGAAAAGTATCGGCTCGACAAGGCCCTGCGGCGTATGAACCGCGCATCGGATCAGCTGACCGATCCTCAGTCACTCGCCGAGCGGATGCTGAATTCCTGTCGCGACGTGTTGCAGACAGATCGTGCGGCCCTGTATTTGCGCAGCGACAAAGGACCAGCGTGGCGTTTGTTGTGTGCACAAGGCGACACGAAAAAACTGCCGCTGCACATTCCCGTGACCGACGAGTTCCTGCAAGCCTTGTCGGGTGAAGGAACAATCCAGCGCTCGTTGGGTGGAGCGGATGCACGGGCGGCGGATCAGACATTGGTGCGGGAACTACATGCGGAATTGATGCACGGCCTCGAAGTCGATGGCGAAATCTCGGCGTTTGTCGCATTAGGCGTCAAACACGGCGGGGCGAGCTACTCGGCCGAAGATCTGACGTTTCTCACCGCGCTCGGCCAAATGACCGGCGTTGCCCTGCACAATGCCAAGGTCCAGCAGGATCTGGGACATCTCAACGAAGAGCTTCGCTTGCGCGTCGAACGAATCGCGCAGCAAAAGCAGCAAATCGTCATGTTGCAAACGGAATTAGCCGCTGTGCGGACTGATGAGCCGGCAGAACCGGCCGGCGAGTTTCAGCGCACAATCATCGCGGGCAATAGTCCGGCGTTGAATTCGGTGCTCGAAATGGTGCGGAAAGTTGCCGCCAGTGAAACAACAGTCTTACTGCGCGGGGAAAGCGGAACGGGAAAGGAATTGGTCGCCCATGTGATTCATGAGAATTGTGCGCGGCGGAACGGGCCGATGATTACCGTGCATTGCGCCGCGCTCGCGCCGGGGCTGTTGGAAAGCGAACTATTCGGTCATGTGAAGGGGGCCTTCACCGGTGCCCAGTCCGACCGTCAGGGCCGTTTTGAACTCGCGCAAGGCGGTACGATCTTTCTCGATGAAATCGGTGATATCTCCCCGGAAACGCAGGTCAAATTGCTGCGCGTCCTGCAACAGCAGGAGTTCGAGCGGGTCGGCGGCAGCGAAACGATCCGCGTCGATGTGCGGATCATCGCGGCCACGCATCAGAATCTCGAACAGTTGATTGTCGAACGCAAGTTTCGCGAGGATTTATATTATCGCCTGAATGTGATCAGCGTGACGTTGCCACCGTTGAGGGAGCGGATGGACGACCTGATCGAATTGTCCATGCGGTTTCTCAAACGGGCGGCGACACGCAGTGGGAAGTCGGTGATCGCGCTGGATGATGATGCCGTGGGTGCTTTGATGCACTACAACTGGCCGGGCAACATTCGTGAGTTGGAGAACGTGATTGAACGGGCCGTCGTCCTTGCCGACGGTTCGTCCGTGACAGTCGCCGATCTTCCGGCGGATTTGCAAGCCGCCGGCCGAACCCCAGCGCGTGGAAAGCCGCAGTCTCGATTCGCGGCTCGTCCGGCGGAAGACCTGGACCGAGTGTCCGTCGCTTTCAATCCGGAGACGAACTGGCGACGGATGGATGAGCATCAAGAGCGGGAAATGCTGCTTTCGGCACTGGAGCAATGCCAAGGTAACAAAGCCCGCGCGGCACGGTTGCTGGGGCTGCCGCGCAGCACGTTCTTCAGCAAGTTGAAGAAATTCGCCATCGCGGAATGAGCATGAGCACTGGACACTATCACCCTGGACCGACGCCGAACAGCGTCCGCACCGCCGCCGGCAAAGTCATCACGATTCCCGACGGCTGGCAACTCTTGCCGCCTGGCGATGCGGCACTGACTCGTCGCGTCAAAGCCGCCGGCGAGCATTGGGTTGTGGCTCAAAAGAAGGGACGCCGAGTGTTCACACGCGGCGTCTGGGCACCGGCGGAAGTTATCGAGCGGATTCGAGCAGACCTGGAAGTCGAACGCTCCAGTCCCACTTATGCCAAACGCAAAGTGACGGACGCGAAACGGCGCGAGAAGGTGCAGGCCGAGTACGTTGAAGACTTCCACGGAGCCGTGATCTCGTTTCTGGCGTTCGCGCCGCAATATGCCGAAATCGCCGAACGTGTCGCCCGTGCGGTGACGGACCATGCCACCCCGGTGGGGAGCGGAACCGTGGCAAGGACCAAGCGCATTCCGGTCGAACGGCGTGCGGAAGCGGCCGTCATCGCCTGGATGCGTCACCAGACGACTGGATACGACGGCATGGTGATTCCACGCGTTAAAGGCAAGCGGCGTGAAGTCCGCAGGTTACTGGCCGGTCGATCCAAGGAATTACTGGCTCGGTATCGTCGGGGCGAGAACATTGACAATGTTTGTCCGCTGCGACGGGCGATCACCGCTCCGTAGCTTTCTACCTATGCTTTTCGTGGCACACGTTTCTTAACGTGTGTGTGTTTGGAACCTGAGCGATAACCTCGTATGTTTCCGGCACGTAGGAAACGTGCCGCCACGTTATTCCGACGGGCCGCCCGACGGACAACCGTAGGGTGTGGCCGAGGCTCGGCGATGCCCACCGTGATGATGATGGCGACCACAATCGGTTCGTATCAAAGGGCATCGACCACGTTCTCCAGTTGAATCGCTCGCACGAGTAGCCGGCGGGTTGCCGTCACCTCGGGCGAGGTGTAAGTTGCAGAGAGAATGTTCAGCTTCGATGAACGACAGTAGCGTTAAAGGAGCATCGCGATGCACACCGACCGCAAGATCATATCAGCCTGCATGGCTGCACTTTTGACGGTCTGGACAGCCAGCGCTTTGGGGCAAGTGCAGCAAGCGACAAAGGCCGCGTCGTCGGTCGCAATCGCACGCGATTATCAGTCCGCGATCCAGCCATTGCTCGCAAAATACTGTTACGAGTGCCATGCGGGTGATCGGACGGAAGCGGAAATCGATCTGGCGGAATTTCCTGATGTCGACGCTGTTCGGAAGCAAATGAAGACCTGGCTGAAGGTCCGCGAGATGATCGACAGCAGCCAGATGCCGCCGGTGGATTCGCCTCAGCTTTCCGAAGCGGAGCAGAAGCAGTTGCAAGATTGGGTCCGCACGTTTCTCACCGGCGAAGCCGCCGCCAGCGCGGGCGACCCCGGCCCGGTGGTTTTACGCAGGCTTAACAATCCGGAATACGATCTCACGGTGCGGGATCTGACCGGAGTGGCGACCTTAAAGCCGACGCGGGAATTCCCTGTCGATGGGGCGGCTGGCGAGGGATTCATCAATACGGGAGCCGCACAGTCGATGTCGCCGTCGCTGGTGACGAAGTATCTGGATGCCGCGAAGGAAATCGCGACCCATGCGGTGCTGTTGCCGGACGGCATTCGCTTCTCGCCGCATACCACGCGTCGGGACCACACGGACGAATTGCTGGCCAGTATCCAGACGTTTTACCGAAACTTCACCGAGGATGGCGGCGGACTGGGTGTCGATTTGCAGGGTGTGAAGTTTGACACCAATCAGGGTGGGCTCTTGCCCGTCAGGAAATACATCACCGCCACGCTGGAAGAGCGGGCCGCGCTGGCGAACCAAACGAAGACCATCGCAGATGTCGCGCGGGAACGCTGCCTGAATGCCCGTTATCTGGAAACCTTGTGGTACACACTCAGTACGCCCAGTGGAAACTCACTGCTGCTCGATGGACTGAGAGAGAAATGGTTACGCGCCAAGCCAGAAGATGCCGCGGCGCTGGCCGAAGAAATCGCCTTGGCTCAGAAGGCGTTATGGAAGTTCAATTCCGTCGGCCAGTTGGGTGGCGATGGAACTCAAAAGATATGGATGGAAGCCGCCAGCCCAGTGATTGCACGCCACGACATGCGGCTCAGATTAAATCCCACGACTGGCGATGCGGACCAAGTGGTCTACCTTGCGGCCCACGATCTGGGGGATGGTCGCAACGAGGATTTTGTCGTATGGGATCGCCCGCGATTGGAGTTTCTTGCGGATGCCACGGGCTTTCAACATCCCCCGCTCCTGCTGCGAGACCTGCGCCACGTCGTGGGTCGGGTTCAGCAGATGATGGCCTCGGAAATTCCGCGCACAACCAGCTATCTGGACGCGGTTTCCAAGCTGCGTGCGGTGGAACTCAAACTGGATGATGTCGCCAAAGAGCGCGATTTGAATCCACGCTTATTGGAGAAATGGGCGGAAGTCGTAGGACTTGGGCATCGTGAGAAGCCGCAAGTTCGCGGCCACTTCACCACGAAAATGGTGCGTGCGCAGGGTTACGAGGCGATCAACGGCTGGGGAACGACCGAGACGCCGAACATGCTGACCAATCAATCGAAGGACGACATCACGTTTCTCACGTTGACCGTGCCGGCGCGCAGCGTGGTCGTACATCCCTCACCCACGCAGGAATCGCTGGTCGCCTGGAGCAGCCCGTTCGATGGGGAAGTTCAACTCGCAGGTCGTGTCGCCGATGCGGATCACAAATGTGGCAACGGAGCGGCCTGGCGGGTGGAACTGTTGGCCGAATCCGGCACGACACCACTTGCCGACGGGGTGTTTGACAATGGTGGCGTGCAACAAATCACGCCGCAGAATGTCATCCGAGTTCGGCAAGGCGATGTGGTTTTCCTGATTGTGAACTCGCGCGACAGCAGCCATGCCTGCGATACAACGCACGTGGAATTGAAGTTGTCCGAAGTGGGTGGCGAACAGCGAATCTGGGATCTCGCCGCGGATGTGGTCGATCGGATTCTGGAAGCCAATCCCCTGCCCGACACGTACGGTCATGCCAATGTCTGGCATTTCGGTGCGACGGGCGGCCAGCCGCAGTCGAAGGCGGCATTCGTGCCGGGTTCTTCACTGGCCCAATGGCGCACGGCGGTGATCGATGCGAAACCGGCTGATGAGATTCAAAAGCTGGCCGAGTCGGTGCGGAACATGCTGACCACGAACGACGTGGCCGCGCTGAGCGAATCCGATCGCACGCAACGGGAACTCCTGTTGAGTTGGAAAGGCCCGCTCCGTTGGATCAGCACATCAGACGGCATCACGCCAGCCGTGGAATCGAATGTTGGCCTTTCCGCGGCTTTGTTCGGCAAACATCCGAATGGATCGAATATGGATGTGGGAAACCTGTGCGTTCAGGCACCAGATATTCTGGAAGTGCGGCTGCCGGCGGCACTCGCGAGTGGGGCGGAGGTTGTCGTCTCTGGCGAACTACATGCTGCCACCGCCCAGAACGGAAGTGTGCAACTGCAGTTGCTGGCGACCAAACCAGAAACGCTTTCCCTGTCGCTGTCATCTCCCATTTTGGTGCGACTAGATAGCGATGCACAGAAAACGCTCGAAACCGGCCTCGCGGAATTCCGTGATCTCTTTCCCGCGGCTTTGTGCTATGCCCGCATCGTGCCGGTCGATGAAGTCGTGACGATGACGCTGTACTTCCGCGAAGACGATCACCTTCGGCGGCTCATGCTCGACGAATCCCAGGCTGCGGAATTGGATCGGTTGTGGGACGAATTGCTGTATGTCGCCCAAGAGCCGATTTCGTTGACCGTCGCTTACGAGCAGATCTACGAGTTCGCGACGCAAGACCGGCCCGATCTGGTGAAGGCTTTCGAGCCGATGCGTCAGCCGATCAATGATCGGGCGGATGTGTTTCGCCAGCGTCTGATTATGACAGAACCGGCCCATGTGGATGCCGTCTTGGAATTTGCGGACCGGGCTTGGCGACGGCCACTATCGGCCACCGAGCAAGCGGAACTGCGTGAACTCTACCAGCGATTCCGTGCCGATGAGATCCCTCATGAAGATGTGATTCGCCTTGTGCTCGCACGCACGCTGACCTCTCCCGCATTCCTCTATCGCCGGGAAACACCCGGACCGGGCAAGGAGGCCACTCCAATTTCCGACAGTGAACTCGCCAGCCGCCTGAGCTACTTCCTGTGGTCTTCCATGCCGGACGCCGAACTGCGGCTACGAGCAGATGCGGGAACGCTGTCGGACGAAACAGAACTGATTTCTCAAACACGTCGGATGCTCAAGGATTCTCGCAGCCGGCAATTGGCGATCCAGTTCGCATGCCAATGGCTGCATCTGCGCGACTTCGACCAGAACGATGATAAGAACGAAGCCCTCTTTCCGGAATTCGCCGCGCTGCGCGGGGAGATGTATGAGGAAACCGTCCGCTTCTTTGAAGACATGGTTCGCAACGACGGCTCCATTCTCGGACTGCTCGATGCGGATCATACGTTTCTCAACGAATCGCTGGCCAAGCATTATGGCATCGAGGGGGTGAAGGGAGCAGACTGGCGACGTGTGGATGGGGTCCAGGCTCGCGGTCGTGGCGGTGTGCTGGGCATGGCAACCCTGCTCGCGAGCCAATCTGGGGCATCGCGCACCAGTCCGATATTACGTGGCAACTGGATCTACGAAACGCTGCTGGGTGAGCGATTACCGCGACCGCCGGCGAATGTCCCCGTGTTGCCGGACGCGGTCCCCACCGGTTTGACGGAACGCCAATTGATCGAGCAGCACAGTTCGGCTCCGGAATGTGCCAAGTGCCATAAACGGATCGACCCGTACGGTTTCGCGCTGGAACAATATGACGCCATTGGCCGCCTGCGTACCGATACGGCCGACACGAAGACGAAACTGATGAACGGCAAACCGATGGAAGGTATCAATGGGCTGCGCGATTACTTGCGTACGGAACGTCGAGACGATGTTGTCCGCCAGTTCTGTCGAAAATTACTGGGATTCGCGCTGGGCCGTGAAGTTCAGCTTTCCGATGAGTTATTACTGGCCGAAATGCAGCATCGTCTGGCCATGAATGAGTATCGCTTTCAGGTCGCAGTCGAGACCATCGTCACCAGCCCGCAGTTCCTGCAGATTCGCGGCCGGGAATTTGCTGATGAATAGTCGGCACAAATCGCATATAATCAATCATTGATTCGAGAACCTTGCGCTAGTGGAGACCACCAATGACAACACATCGACTGTCGCGCCGTACCGTACTTCGCGGACTTGGGGTGGGACTCGCACTGCCGTGGATGGAGTCGCTGGCCGTCTGGGGCGACGAGACCAAGCCGAAGGAACCGGGCAGCGAAGCTCCGACACGCATGGCGATCCTGTTCTCCGGCTGCGGATATCACCGGAGTGAATGGTGGGCCAAAGGGGAAGGCTCGGCGATGGAGTTGGGCAAGGTCTTGCACCCGCTCAACGATTTCCGTTCTCGCCTGACATTCGTTCGCGGTCTCTACAACGCGGAAGCATTGAAGGGAAACATTCACAGCTCGCAGACCGGCAATCTTCTCTCGGGGGCACCGCTTTCGGCCGGTGGGACCATTCTCTCCGGCACCAGCGTCGATCAAGTCATCGCGCAGCGGATTGGCCATCAGACGAAGCTGCCGAGCCTGGTGCTGGGCTGCGAAAAAGCCAACCCGTCGGTGCATAAGAATTACTCGATGCTGTATAGCTCGCATATTTCATGGAGCAGCCCGACGACGCCGACACCGCTGGAAGTCTATCCCGCCCTCGCGTTCGATCAACTTTTCAAGGAGAGTACGCAGCGCAGCGATCAGAGCGTGCTCGATGCCGTACTGGAAGACGCGCAGGATTTCCGCCGCACAATCAGCCGGCTCGATCAGCAGAAACTCGACGAGTATCTGAACTCCGTCCGCGAAGTTGAACAACGGATCGCCAGCGCCGGAAAACGGGGCGAGTTGCAAGGCTGGCGACCGACACTCACTGGTCCGAATATGCCGCGGCCGAAGGATGGTATTCCGCAGGATATTGTCGAACACATGCGGCTGATGTGCGATATCCTTGTGCTGGCATTCCAGACCGATACGACGCGGGTCTGCACGCTGAAGCTCAATAATGATCATGGGACGCTGCGCTTCCCGCACCTCGGCGTCGACTACATGATCCATCACCTGCTGTCGCATACCGACTCCGAAGATTGGCTGAAAGTCAATCAGTTTTTCCTGGAGCAGATGGCGTACATCGCCCGCAAAATGGATGGCATTCAAGAAGGCGAACGCACGCTGCTCGACAACTCGACATTGATGCTCTGCTCCAGCATGCTGAACGGCCACCACGACGCGACGCAACTGCCCGTGGTGTTGCTGGGCGGCGGTGGCGGGAAGATCAAAGGTGGCCAGAACCTCGATTATCTTGGCCAGTCTGATCGCCAGATGTGCCGGCTGTATCTCAGCTTGATGAATACCATGGGCGTGCAGTTGGATACGTTCGGCGACGCAACCCTGCCCTTGGCCGAAGTGTAGCCGCAGCGATCACACTCACGGGCTGACCAGGTTGATATTTGGCTGGCACTCCGATCGCGGATGTTGATTGCTAATCGCTTTCACAAGATTTGTGCGGAGACGCCTTTCTCTAAAAGTTATTGAGAGCGAATGATGAGCCGACTGAACTGCATGCGCTGGGCTTTTGCTTGCGCTGTTTTGGCATCACTTCCATTACATGCGGAGGAACCTGTTGAACGCCGCGAACGGGCGATTCAATTTCATCTCCGATCGCAGCAGAAGACCGGCATCCTGGTGCCGATGTATATCTACCCCGCTGATATTCACAACAATCCCGCCTACAACCGGTTGATCGAATTGAAGCGGCGCTTCGAGATGATCCCGATTTGGGTCATCGTCAACCCCGCGTCCGGGCCGGGCGACGCCATTGATGCCAATTACACAAAAGCCATCGACCGTTTAGAAGGAGCCGGTTGCGTCGTTCTGGGGTACGTTTCCACCAATTACGGGAAGCGGCCGGAACGCGATGTGAAGGCCGATATCGACGCATGGTTGAAGCTATATCCGCGCACGCAGGGAATCTTCTTCGACGAAATGATCAACGAAGATACCGAGGCGGGCGTCAAGTCGATCGTGAGTCTCAATGATTATGCGCGCGAGGCGGGTTGTTGGCCGACGGTGGCCAATCCCGGGACTGATACGCCGGGGCGTTATTTCGCCGCCGAGGCCGCGGATGTCATCGTCGCTCACGAAGGTGATCAATGGCCCGAGGAAAAACGTTTGCACGGCGATTATTTCGGCGGGTATTCCGACTACCCGCCGTCCACACGTGCCGTGCTGGTCCATTCACAGGCGAAATTCGATCCTATACAACTGGGCATGATCCGCAAATACGCCCGCTGGGTCTACATCACCGATGATGTCTACCGCGTCAATGGCGCGAAAAGCAACAATCCGTGGGATAGCCTGTCGAAGCACATGGAAGTCATTTGTGAGGAACTCGCCCGACGAGATGGCAAGCACGACAAATAGCTTGCCAACATTGTCCGCAAACTCTCAATTGCATTCCGCCACCAGCGGCCCGGCGAGTTCTTGCAGGAAGAACAGTTTTCCGGCTTGCGTGGGCATGTAGCTCGACGGAATCCAAGATGTCGGCTCGTGCCGCAGGGTCATCCACAGCGATAATCCTTGCCACATCATGCCACGGCTGAGGACGCCATCCGCACCGCCAATGATTTTATCCGCCTGCAAGAACAGTCCGGGGCCGATAGTATTGGCATAGGCCGGAACCAGGGTCGTGCGACTCTTGAAACTGGTGATGGCATTCTGCTCAATGGTCAGCGGATGGAGTTTCGCTCCGAACCGGTGCGTCTGCTTCTTCCACTCGGCGTCGGTTTTGAATTCGGCTGCGAAATGCGGTTCCCAGAACGCGATGTGACAAACACGGCCGATCCCGAACATCACGGCGAGTTTCCCCCCCTGACTTTTGATCTCGCCGATTTTCTCCGCATAGCTGGGCAACAGCTTCTTGGTGGCGAAATTCCGCTGCTTCTTGGGGATCGTCAGTTTCCCCAACGGGCCATACCATGCCTGTTCCATCGCATATTGAAACGCGCCGGGATTTGTCGCGGGGAGCGTATTTCCCTGCGCATCGCTCCATTCATCCATGTTGAACCCGTGGCAGTGATCGCACGGAACGTTCCACTCAGAGAGGAAATAAATCGCCCAGCGGTACATGCCCATCGGTCCAACGGGCAGAATCATGGCCAGCGGATGCCCGGCGTCGCGCGCCTGCTTGATCGTCCACGCAATCTCGTGGCCCATCATCATGTCGAAATCGGCAACGGTGCCGCAGGGGACCGGCGTGAAATTCTTATGCCACCACTTCTGCCGCGTGGTGATCGTTTTCGGATCGTCATCGACACACGCGTCAATCTTCTTCAGATTCCAGCCGGCGGGAAAAAAGTTCTCGACAAGCGAACCGGAAATCGTGCTAAGCAGGTCCATTGGGGTGCGAATCCTATTTGGAAAAAAGTTCGAGTGATTGCAAGGTGCAGGATTGGACGGAGGGAGTCAAGGGAATGCGGTCGCTTTCATCAAGCGTCTTGAAAAGACGACTTGTTGACCATTCGACAGAGACTTAGAATCACAGGGAATGAACGACTCGCCCTTTTGGAATGCATTATGCCGATGATTCGTGATCGCAAGCAACTGTTCGATGCTGCATTGCAACTTACCGAAGCGGATCGGCTGATTCTCGCGAACCAGTTGCTCGAAACGCTACCCGACGATCTGCCGGGACTGAACAGCGACGATCCACAGTTCATGGATGAACTGCTTCGCCGCTCCGGCGACATGGAAGGTTCGGCCGCGTGGGAAGAACTGCGTGATGAATTGCCAGCCGGGCAATGACTTCCATTCGCTTTCACCGGTTGGCGATTACGGAGTACCGTGCTGCACGCGATTGGTATGCCTCTCGCGACCAGAAAGTCGGGCTGCGTTTCCAGCGGGCCGTTGATCAGGCACTGCTCCGAGTTCAAGCCGATCCCGCTTCGTTTCCGGTCGAAGTCGCGTCGATCCGCTGGGTTCGAGCGGCGAAGTTTCCGTACCGGCTCATGTTCGAGCGGATCGACGAGGCAACGATCCTGGTGATCGCTGTCGCGCACACCAGCCGGAAGCCGCGATATTGGCGACGACGGCGGTGACGTTCTCGTACTTGATCGGCCTTTCATCGGTGGCGGAACATCCGGTCGCTGCGAGTCACTTCGCCCAAGAAGATCCCGGTGGCAATGGCTGATCAGACTCTCGGAGTGTTGTAAGGCGTCTACGCACAGTCGCGCGTTCCACAGCGTCGTACTTTTCCGGTTGCTTCTCTTCTTCGGCGAGGACCCATTCCAGCGCTTCGATCTGCATCTCGCGCAACGTGAGTTCACTGTGCGCGTCCCACCAATTCTTCGCGGACTTCGGGTCTGACAGTTTTATATGTCTCAGATAATTAGGCCTTGGTTCCCGTTTGGGCGGGTTGCCGTCACCTCTACCGAACGATTTGTCGGGCCGCAATTGCAATGCGACCAAGTCATAACACAGACGTCCGACAGTCCAATTACTCATCACTGTGCCTTCATCCTCCGTGAGTGCATACCGACGATCATCAAAATGATCGAATAGATAGGGGAATGCAGGCGAACCGAGCTTGCGCAACTGAGAAAACGCCTCGCTGACTTTTTTTTGAGCCGTTTTGTCGTAGCCGGGAGGGTACTTGACGCCGCTTCCCCTGGGAGTCGGCGCGAGATTCGGCGAAACCAATTGTGCGACCAAGCGGTCGACTTTTTCCTTGGTGACCACATCGTCCGCCGCATCCAGATCATCGGCCGCATCCAGCGCAGCGGCTTGAAGCAATAAGCAAAGTGCGAGTGGCAATTTCTGCTTCATCATGCGACCTCTGTTAAAGCACTTTACCCCACATCCCCCTGCGACCACTGGCCATTGATCAGCCGCCAAGTCTTGCCGGTCGGATTCTTATCTTGCAGCGCGGCGGGTAAACGCTGCGGGCGGATGCCGTCGTAGCTTTGCAGCATGGCGAAGCGGTGGATGGCTGCCGGGATGCCGACGGCGGTGAAGCCGGGATGACCGGTGGCGGGGAATGGGCCGCCGTGGTTCATCGCACTGACGACAGCCACGCCGGTGGGCATTTTGTCGTTGAGCAGCCGGCCAACTTTGGTCCGCAAGCGCGGGGCGAGCTTGTCGTACAGGGCGTCATCACTGCCGTCGGTCGCGGAATAAATGCAGCCGGTGAGATTACCCTCCAACGCCTCGGTGACGGCCAGCAATTCCGCTTCATCGGCGGCCACGACAATCAGGGATTCGTTGCCGAACGCTTCGGTCTGCAACTCCGCCGCCTTCGCGATGAACTTCGCCCCCGAAACACGGAGCAGCGTGTTCTGGAAACTAAAGCCTGCCCCGCCGCCGGGTTGTCCTCCGGTGACCACGGTCGCTCCCTCGGCGATCAGCGTTTTCACGGCGGATGTCAGGCTATTCAACACGCTGGATCCGAGCAGTGTCCCTACGGGAGCCGCGCGAAACTTATCGCCCACCTGCGTGATAAATGTTTCTGTGTCCGGCCCGGCTAACAAAACGACCAATCCTGGATTCGTACAGAATTGCCCAGTGCCCATCAGGCAACTGCCGGAAAATTCGCCGGCAAGTTCGGCTGACTTCTGCTTGATCGCCTGTGGCAAAAAATAGACCGGGTTGATGCTCGACAACTCCAGATAAATCGGTTTACCGACCGCATCCGCAGCGTGTTTTAATGTCAGCCCGGCCGATCGCGAGCCGGTGTAACCGATGGCTCCCAGATGATGATGGCCGGCCAGTTTGCAGCCGTCTTCGTGGCTGGTGCGGTAGATGAGTTGCACGAACCCCGCCGGCATGCCGGTTTCCTCCGCGGCGGCTTGGGCTTCGACCGCAAGTAGCCGCGTCGTGCCGGGATGAGCCGAGTGGCCCTTGGCGATTACTGGATTGCCGGCCGCCACGGCGGCGGCAAAATCGCCGCCCGCGATGCTGTTGAACGCAAAGGGAAAGTTGTTCGGCCCAAATACGGCGACCGGTCCAATCGGCCCGAAATGACTGCGAATGTTCGACGCCTTGTCGATCGTCGCCATCGCCCAGGAGCCTTCGCGCGCCGCGGCGGCGGCTTGGCGTAATTGATTGAAAGTCCGCGGCAACTCGGCGACTTTGAGTCGAGGCTCGACCGGCAACCCCGTCTCCAGATGGGCCATCGCCACCAAGGCCTCCGCCTGTTGATCAATCCGGTCGGCATAGCGTTCCAAAAACGCCGCGAATCGCTCTCCTGGCCAGCCGGCCGTCAGTTTGGCCGCTTGATCCGCCGCGTGCAGCGCTTGCTCGATTTCAGGCCAGGTGCTGATCGGATATTCGTCGGGCAGCGGTTCCGTGGTTTTCGGATTGATGGCTTGAAAACGTTTCGCGCCGACGGAGTTGGTCCATTGGCCGCCAAGGAGAATCTGTTGCACAGTCATCGGGCCGCTTTCGCGCTCAAGGAGAGAAGTTGCTTCTGTCACCTGATTTTCACTATGCGCAGCAAAAAACGCCAGCGACGCCGGTTTTCTGTCGACGCGAAGCCACTGATGTGCAGGGTTCGCGGAGTTAGCCTGCTCAGCAAAATCGCAGTGATTACGCAGCGCGGCGTAGCGGGCTGGCAGACGTTTTCCGCTCGACTGTCAGCGATTCTTGCAGTGACTCCAACGGACAGCCGGCGCGGTAGGCGAACTCAATCCGAACCTCATCTCCCGCACAGACTTTCAGCGGATTCGCCAGCGGCAGGATCAATTGGTTCATCATCCAATCGACCGTCTGTCCTTCCGTGAGTTGGAACACGAGAAAGTTTTTGGTCAGAAAACTCAGCGCGGTGAGAGTTCCGTCGCGCTGAATCGTTGCGTACTCGCTCCATTGAAATTCGAGCGGGATATCGGCGACGTAGGAAATCGTGCTATAGATCTGCGGATCCGAAAGATAGCGGCTCCCTGCATGCGGGCCGGGAGGACGAAAAATCGGGACCGGCGCGTGATAGCCGCCGAAGTCGTAGTTTTGTTCCATGAGTTGGACTGCCAGCAACGAAGCATCTGGAATGAACGCCGGGAGGCGCGGACCAAAAGCTTGCCGGTAATTGTGCTTGAATGCGCGCAGCACTTCGAGTTGCTTTTCCCGGATCATGGCGACATGCAGCATTTCGCAAATGACCACATCCACAGGTTCCGGCGGCACATACGTCATGGCATCCGCCTGCACGACCGTGACGCGGTCGCCATGCGGGTTCTGTGCCAGAAAACCACGTGCCGCGCGTGCCAATGCCGGGTTTCGCTCCACACACCAGACTTTCGCAGCCTTCTGAGCCGCGAAGTACGACAAGACTCCCGTGCCGCCGCCGAGTTCCAACACGCTGCCGCCCGCGGGAACCGCCCAGTCGATTGCCTTGCGGAAGGGGTCCATTCGCGCGCGGTCCTGCAGCATGTTGTAGTGATAATGCAGGGGAATGAACTGCCCGAGCAGCATTTCTTCAGGGACAGGCCCAGTGGTATGGAGCACAGTAATGAGCCTTTCCCGAAGTCACGTCGCTAAATCGAGCCGCTGTTCACAGCGGGAAGATAGTTGATCTGTGAATTCCCATCAATCTGGGTTCAAAACACACAGCGAATTGCTCATGCCGTTTTATCGGTCGACGGGGATTTCTTGCCGGCGGCAGCACGGCGTTTGCCGGAATGCTGTAGCGTGGCGATGAAGCGCTCGAGCTGTTGCATCGTATCGCAGAAGGTGGAGTAAGTCATTTTCTGACGCAAATCCTGAGTGAGCGCCCTGCCCCCCACGACCAGCGCCGACCCTGTATCAGAACATGCCTGGGAAAATTGCGCGAACTCGCCCAGAAAATCCACCGGGTCACTGACATAGGATACGCTGAGCCAAAACAGGGCCGGCCGGTTCGTCTGCACGGCGTGAATCAGCGAGGACATCGGAATGCTAACTCCCAGCGAGGTCGCCTGCCAGCCGTTCTCGCGCAGGACCAGTTCCGCCATCGTCATGGGAATCGTGTACTGATCGCCTGACGCGGTGGCACCAATGGCGGTCCACGGGCTACTAGGTGGCGTTTGCAGCCGGCGCAAGTCGAATAGCATCCGCTGGGCGATCTCGCAGCCGCGCCGTTCCTGATAAATCTCAGCCTGATGACATTCCCAGCGGTCGCCGATCTCACGAAATGCAGCTGCCATGACATCGTCGAGAATCACACTGAGACGATGCCGGGCTTGATAGAGATCAATCAAGATCTGTCGCGACAGCAACTCATCGCCGGAGAGTAAAGCCTCGGTCAGCAAGGGGACGGCCCGGCTGAGAGAACTTTCTGACTGAGGGCTGACCGCGGGTAAGCCGAGGATTTCCGGACAAGCCAACGGATGATTATGCTGCCGCGCGAAGCGCAGCACTTCGGCGATGGGTAGCTTGCGGTGCCCGCCCGCTGTACGTGCGATGCGGAGTAGCCCCTGATCGCACCAACGCTTGAGTGACGATTCGCTGACGCCGATCGCCCTGGCGGCTTGCTTCGGAGAAACCAGATCGGTTCCATCGGGCATGAATGCGAAATCCCATGTGCGCGAGAATGATTTGAATGTTTTAACATCCCCCGGGAGAAGCGTCCAGCCCCTACGAATTTCAGAAGATGAGAAATATATTACCTTTGTGTTACGATTATCGAGATGATCTACAGCGCTGAGCAGGAATTCTCAAGCAGCGACTTGCCGCGCCTGATACCATCCGTTAGAGTGATTTGGACGTTTTGAACGTTTTAGTGAAAAGCCACCATGCGAATCGCCATCATCGGTGCGGGCATCTCCGGGCTGGTCGTCGCGCGCTCGTTGCAGAGTGAACACGACGTGATCGTCCTGGAAGCCAACAGTTACGCAGGTGGACATACGCATACAGTCGACGTTGATCTGGCGGGAGAAAGTCACGCGATCGACACAGGCTTTATCGTCTTCAATGATCGGACCTATCCGCAGTTCATCCGAATTCTGACCGAACTAGGAGTCGCAACTCGTCCGACCAGCATGAGTTTTAGCGTCACAGATGAGCGGTCTGGACTGGAGTACAACGGGGCGAATCTCAATACAATTTTCGCTCAGCGCAGGAATTTGCTGCGGCCATCGTTTTATCGAATGCTCGCCGATATTGTGCGGTTCAATAAGCAGGCTAGATGCGAGCCGGAATCGTTCGATGATGGCCTGACGGTGGGGCAGTTTCTCAAGCAGTTTGGTTATTCGCGTGAGTTTGCCGACCATTATCTGCTGCCAATGGGAGCCGCGATCTGGTCGTGCCCGTTGGGGAAGTTCGCCGACTTTCCGCTGCGATTCGTGACCGAGTTCTATCGGAATCATGGCTTGCTCGATGTGTGGAATCGACCGACCTGGCGCGTGATTGACGGGGGGTCGCGGAATTACGTCGACCGGATGATCTCGGGCTTCAGGGATCGTGTCCGGCTGAATTCCCCTGTCACAAGCGTGCGACGTCTACCAACAGATATTGAGGTTCAACTGTGTGATAGAGAACCAGAACGCTACGATCATGTCGTCTTCGCCTGCCATAGCGACCAGGCGCTGCGGCTGCTGGGAGCTGATGCCACGGCCACCGAGCGAACTGTTCTCTCAGAGTTTCCCTACGAGCGCAATTTGGCCGTGCTGCATACTGACTCGTCCTTGTTGCCCCGGTGTCGTCGTGCCTGGGCGAGTTGGAACTATCATGTGAGCACAGGGGAAGTCTCGTCGCAGCCGGTCGATGTGACCTACAACATGAACATGCTGCAAGGCATTCGTTCACGCCATACCTTCTGCGTGACGCTGAACGCCCGCCGGAGAATCGCGCCGGACAAAATCTTGGGTGAGTATGTTTATCATCACCCGGTGTTCACGGTGCAACGTGCCGCGAGTCAACGTCGACATCGCGAGTTATTGAACCAGCATCGCACCTCATTCTGCGGTGCCTATTGGGGAAACGGCTTCCACGAAGACGGCGTGAACAGCGCGCTTGCTGTGGTTGCCGCAATTCGTGCAGCTTCACCGCTTGCAGACGCCGATCAAGCTCGCCCCGCCCTGGCGTTGACCGGGGGCACCGACGCATGAATCTGCAAAGTTGCATCTACGAGGGACTTGTAACCCACACGCGGCGAACTCCCGCCCGACATGAGTTTCGTTATCAGTTGTTTTTGATGTATGTCGATCTGGATGAACTCCCTGAACTCTTTCAACGTCGCTGGTTGTGGTCGGCGAATCGGCCGAACATCGCCTGGTTTCGCCGGGCAGATCATCTGGTCGGGTCGCAAGGCTCACTCGCGGAGGCAGTACGGCGGCTGGTTACAGAGAAGACAGGAGTCCAGACCTCGGGCCCGATTCGGTTACTCACGCACTTCCGCTACTTCGGCTTCGCGATGAACCCGATCAGCCTGTTCTACTGTTTTAATTCCGAAGAACGACTCGAGTTCGTCGTGGCGGAAGTCAATAACACGCCATGGGGCGAACAGCACTGCTACGTCATTGATGTCCGCTCGCAGCAGGTATCGTCATCCGATACCGAGCCAGCCAGCAAAAAACTGCCTCTGCGGTTCACCAATCGCAAAGAGTTTCATGTCTCGCCGTTTCTGGATCTGGATTACGTTTACCGCTGGACGCTGACTGAACCGGGAGATTCGCTGACGGTGGGCATCGGAAATCATCGTACCGAGACAAGCATCGAGTCCCCGATTTTTGATGCCTCACTGACCCTGCGCCGGCGAGAACTGACGAGTTGGGGGCTCGCTCGCGCACTCGTTCGCTATCCGGCGATGACGCTGCAAGTTTATGCGGCGATTTACTGGCAGGCATTTCGACTGTGGCGCAAACGGATCGCGTATGTCCCACACCCCGGCCCACATGACATCACGACTCTGCCGACGGCTGGGGCAGCTTCAAACACCTGGGATTCTCGCGCCGCCGGCGCTCTTTCAAAAGAAAGCTGCGGATGAACCTATCCACCACGAATGGAACAACAAATCTGGTGCGCAGCGGTCGACTCGATCGACTGGCAAAACGGATTGTTCTTGGCCGGCTCTCGAATCTGGCGCGCGGCGAGATCGTCATTGAAGATGACGGCGGTCGTCAGCGTGTCGGCGAACAGGACGGCCTGTCAGTGACGCTGCAAATTCATGATCCCCGCTTCTTTCGCCACGCCGTTCTGGGCGGAACGCTTTCCGTCGCCGAGTCCTACTTGAATGGTGAGTGGGACTGCGACGACCTGACCGGACTCTTTCGCATCTTTATTCGCAACAGCGATGCGGCCGACCGGCTGGATGGCCCCCTCACGCGCCTCGCCGGGTGGGGAAATCGGCTGTATCACCAATGGCATGCGAATACGCGGCATGGCAGTCGCAGAAATATCCAGGCGCATTACGATCTCGGCAACGATTTCTTCCAGCTGTGGCTGGACGAGACGATGGCTTATTCGTGCGGCATCTTCAAGGATGCCTCGACATCGATGAGAGACGCGTCTGTCGAGAAATTTGATCGCGTTTGCCGTCGGCTCGATCTGCAATCGAATGACGAAGTGCTGGAAATCGGCAGCGGTTGGGGCGGGTTCGCCCTGCATGCGTCCGAGAACTATGGTTGCCACATCACCACAACGACGATTTCACCCTCACAATTTGAAGCCACAAGCCAGCGACTCCGCGCAGCCGGTGTTTCTCATCGCGTCCAACTCTTGCAGCAGGACTATCGCGACCTGACCGGCCAGTATGACAAGCTGGTCTCGGTGGAGATGATCGAGGCGGTCGGGCATCGTTACTACGAGACGTTCTTTCGCAAATGCGGCACATTGCTGCGGCAGGACGGCTCGTTGATGCTCCAGGCAATCGTGATGCCTGAGGGACGCTATGACCAGTATCTGAAATCGGTCGATTTTATTCAGCGCTATGTCTTTCCTGGCGGTTGTCTGCCGTCACTTGGAGCGTTATTGACAGCCGCGGGGCGGGCGAGCGACTTGAGGCTCGTGAGTGTGGAGGATTTCGCACCGCATTATGCTGAGACGCTGCGTCGCTGGCGACAGGCGTTTCATGCACGTCTGGACGATGTTCGCCAACTAGGTTACCCGGAACGATTTATTCGACTCTGGGATTATTATCTCTGCTACTGCGAAGCCGTGTTTGAAGAGCGGCATGTCGGATTGCTGCAAATTCAGTTCGATAAACCGCAATGCCGTCGCGACGCCCTGCCCGCTGCCGAAATCCAGAAACCCACTCGGCACTCGCCGTCGCATGCGGCGGCGGAGCGACGGGTTGCAGCCAATTCTGCCTCTTGAAAGAACGCGCGCATGATTCCACTTTTGAGTTTAGGCATCCAGCTTGTGGAACGGGGGTGGATGCCCGATTTCGTGACTCGCCAGGCGATCCGTCGGCTGTGTGCAGGGAGACTGCGAGAGCCACTCGCAACCGCACAACCGGATTCCCACGCCGCGCGACAAGCCTTTTTGCGGTCCTTGCGAGATGGGCCGATCGCGCCGGTTCCCGCGAAGGCGAACGAGCAACACTATGAACTCCCCGCCGAGTTCTTCGCCCTCGTTCTCGGCCCGAGACGCAAATACAGCAGTTGCTATTTCCCCAATGCGGAGACGACTCTCGCTGAGGCGGAAGTTGCGGCTCTCGAAGTGACCTGCACGCGTGCCGATCTGCATGACGGACAAGACATTCTCGAACTGGGTTGCGGTTGGGGTTCATTGTCGCTCTGGATGGCGGAGCGCTATTCCCAGAGTCGCATCACGGCGGTCTCGAATTCCACCTCACAGCGCCGTCACATCGAAGCGGAAGCACGGTCGCGGGGTTTGCAAAACTTGAGGATCATCACGGCTGACATGAATGAGTTCGCCGCCGAGAATCGAGGGTATGATCGGGTCGTTTCCGTCGAAATGTTCGAGCATATGCGGAATTACCGGCGGCTGCTGGAACGGATTGCGAGGTGGCTCCGCCCCGACGGCAAATTGTTCGTACACAATTTCTGTCATCGCAACCTGGTCTATGAATTTGAAACGCAAGGCAGCGAGAACTGGATGGGGCGTTATTTTTTCACCGGCGGCATCATGCCCAATGCCGATCTGCTGCGGGAGTTCAAGCAAGATTTCGCCGTCACCCAGCAGTGGGACTGGAGCGGCACCCACTATCAGCGCACAGCCGACGCTTGGCTCGCCAATCTGGATGCACGGCAAAACGAGGCGATCGAAATTCTTCGGAAAGCCTATGGTCCGCAGGATGCTCCCCGCTGGTTCCACCGCTGGAGAATGTTCTTCCTCGCCGTATCGGAACTATTCGGTTATTCGCACGGGAACGAGTGGTACGTTTCCCACTGCCTGTTAGAACCGGTGGCGGCCATGCATCCGGTGGGGGGCCATCCATGTCTCCTCTCGTCCTGACTCTGGCCGTAAACTTGGCGGTCCTCGTGGGGCTGATGCTGTTGTTGTGGATTCTAAGCCTGATCCTGCGCGATGCGAGCATCGTCGATCCGTTTTGGGGCATGGGATTTGTCATCCTGGCATGGATGACCTATCTAGTGAATTCATCGACTGGCGCTCGACCGATACTATTGCTATCGCTCACAACTCTCTGGGGGGTGCGACTCTCGCTGCATCTCTCGAAAAGAAATTGGGGACACGGCGAAGACCGGCGCTATGTCTCCATGCGCGAATATCATGGACCACGATTCTGGTGGATCAGCCTGTTCACCGTCTTTCTGCTGCAAGGCGTTTTGTTATGGTTCATCGCGTTGCCAATCCAGGCGGCGCTGGCGACTTCGCAACCCACCGCGCTGGGCTGGATTGACGCTGTGGGAGGACTCGTCTGGTTGGTCGGGATGTTCTTTGAAACCGTAGGCGACTGGCAATTGGCGCGATTCAAAGCCGACCCCGCCCATGCCGGCCGCGTGCTGGATCGTGGCTTGTGGCGGTACACGCGTCATCCGAATTATTTCGGTGATTTCTGCGTGTGGTGGGGTTTGTATCTGATCGCCGTCGGCGGGGGCGCGTGGTGGACGATCGCCAGTCCACTCGCCATGTCATTCCTGTTGATGAAGGTGTCGGGAGTCGCATTGCTGGAGAGTACAATCGTTGATCGCCGGCCTGAATATGCCGCCTATCAATTGCGAACCAGTCCCTTCTTCCCGTGGCCGCCGTCGAATCAACCGCCTCAGTGAAACACATCGGCTTCAAGGCGTTGACTGGTCGAGCGGCGTTTTTGATGGCGGATCGGCAGCCGGCGAATCGCTCACAAGATTGAAGTCGAAGATATTCTCGCCGGGAACCACTTGCACTTTCAGTTCCGTGTTTGTGTTGTAACGGCCGGGCAAAGGCTTTGGGCGCGGCCCCGGATCGAGGGGCCTGATCTGCATGGTGATTCGCACCAGATGCGTCCCCAGCAATGCCCCTTTGGAAAACTGATCGAACGTCAATTCGTAACGACCGTCTTCATCCGTGATGGCGGACGATGGCCGAGATGAAAGCGACTCGAACGTCAGATCGGCCTTGGGCAGCGGTTTGCCATCCAACGTGACTCGCCCAGTCACGGGAGCCACATTCGGATTGACGGGCTTCGGCGGTTCAAATTGGCAGCCGCACAATCCGCTCAGTTGCAGTAAAAAAACGAACCACCAATTCGTGATTTTGGCACGCCCGATCACTGAGATAATTCCTTAACGGTTGCCCAAAAACTGATTGAAAACTCTGTTTCGATCACAGCATACTTTGACTGATTATTCGACTATATCTGTTCGATCCAGTCCGTCTTAGTTGGACCGTTGCCGATACAAATCGGGATCAACCACAGCCGCCATTTTCGCCACATCCAACGGCAGCGCCAGAAACTGAGCGATTCGCTCGACATGCGCCGCGGCGTCATGGATCAATTCGCGGTACTCGCAGTTCAGAACCGCGATCTCCGGCCGTTGGTTTATCCAGGAATCCACAGATTGAAGATGCCGCTCGAAGTGCGACTGCATCACGGCATCGCTGGGGCCGGCTGGTTGTCCGCGGCGGACAAGCATCTGGGACTGCGAGCGCAGGACTTCACCCAGATCTCGCCGTAAGAAGATGACGCGATAATCGAACCCCGGCGGCAGCTTGGTGAGCAGAAAAGACACGATCTTCACGGCTTTTCCGTCGGCATCGGCCAGCCACGATTGGTCGCGTTCCAGGGACTTGACCTTCTCAAATTCCAGATAGCCTTTCGGATTGTCATCATCTGCTGTGCGTAAATTGTCGGAAAGAATCGCGTGCCCGCCCGCGGCGAGCATCTGCATCACCAGCGACGTTCCCGACCGAGGCAATCCCGAAACCACCGTGATCATCATTCGCTCCGTTCAAGCAATCCGCACGCCGAAGACCGGCCCGAGCAGCAGACTGAAGACCATCATCAATACCACGGCGGCCACCACCCAGGAGATCTCACTGAAGCCAATCGCCAGTTCGCGGTGCGGATAAGTGATCTCAATCCTGCGAATGGGACTGGTATCAGCCAGCGGCGGTTCCGAAGGGGCGAAAAACTGCGAGACCAGTCCGGCTGAGACTCGCCGTGGCGACACGCGCATCAGCTGCGAACCGACGACCAGCGTTTTCGATTCGTACACATCGCCCAGTCGCACCCCGACGGGCGACGAACCATCCGCCACGGCCCGAATTCGCCAGGCGACTTCGTTGCGAATCGGCGTTCGCACCGGTTGCGAATCGAGCCGGACATTCTCCGGCAACTCAATTTCAACAGGTATACTCAACACAGCTTGTTGCGGGTTGACGGCAACCGTCAGCACCGCCACTTCCCCCGGTTGCAGCGGCCGACGATCAAACCAGGCTTCCAATTGCACGAACAGCACTACCATCGGCAGCAGTCCTACGGCCATCGGCCAAAGAAACTGAAACAGGTAGGCGAAGTTCGCGACGAACAACCGGCCGCACGATGTGAGGCTGACGCGCAGATCGTGCTGAAACAGCAGCAATTCCAGCGTGCGAGCCAGAAACCGATTCCGCGCTCGCAAAATCCCCTGGGGACTCGAGGTCCATCCGAACAGACCAACCAGCACCACGGCGATCAGAAATGATGCGGCGATCAGGCCCGGCCAAGCCGATTCCAATTGAAACGGCCGCATCAGCAGATCGAACACGCCGTTCAGCAAAGGGTTCACAAGTCCCATCATTCGATGTATCCCAACCCCTGCAACCGCTGACGGACTTCTTCTTCCGACTGGGCCTGCTCCACCTCGGCGGCGGTCTTTTCCAGGATGTGAATGATGAACTCGTCAACGGAACTGTACCCGGCGACTACAGCCGCCTTCTTCAGCGACTCATACAGATTACGCTCAATCTTGATTTTCGGTTCAAACATGAGGACTCAACATCAATGGAAGCACGGAGGTGATGGAAAAATCAGATTATCATGATAACCACGCGGGAAACGACGTTCACGAAGTCAATCCGAGGCGAACAACATTTAAACCAATGCTCGGCCGGTCATCGTATCAGGAATCGGAGTTTCAAAGGCAGTCAGAATCGTCGGCGCGAGGTCTTCCAAACTCGGCATCGCCGTGGCCAGCGGTCTGCTACTGAGCAGCACCCCGGGGACGAATTGCGGGTCGATGCAGTGGTCGCCGCTCCAGGCGTCGGTGTTATCTAGAATCAGTTGCCGGGGAAAGCCGCCGAGGATCGTATCCCACGACGCCCGATAGTTCCGGTTGTAACCCACAATCAGATCTGGCGCGAGATCGACATGCGGGCCGGAATAAATGTCAGCGGCTCGGAAGACATTGGTAATCACCTGATCGCCCGTGTCGGGATCGCGTATTTCCTGCAATTGACGAATGAGATCGCGTTCGAGCTTTTCGGCCATGACAGCATCCACGGTGCCATGCACTTCGCGGCCTGCACGATTGAGATACAGGCCGTTCAAGCCCAATCCGAATGCCTGCGATTTGTTCCAGTCGACATCCTGAAACCCCGTGGACCCGGCACGCACCGGCGGCCGATTTGTGCGCAACAGGCCATGATCCAGCAGCCAGGAGTTCAGGTTGAATTGCCTGCGGAAGGAATTGAATCCATGATCTGACATCACCATCAGCCAGGTCTCGTCATCCAGCCGTTCCATCGCCAAGCCGACGGCGTGATCAACTTTCTGGTACAGATCACTGATGAATTCGCCTTGCGTGCGGGCAATTTCCGCCGTGTAAAGCGGATGCCCCGTGTCAATCGTCCGCCAAAAGACGTGTGAACTCAGGTCGAGCGTCGAAAAATAGAAGAACAGGAATCCATCGCGGAACCGGTTCAGTTCATGTTCAAAGAATCGCAATCGCTCTTCATGAACGAATAAGGCTTGCTGACGATACTCGTCGGCATTGAGCACGCCGGCGGTCAAAGCCTTCGTATCTTCCACCATGCCTTGCGTGTAGTAGTAGCCCAGTTCCTGCACGAGTTGCTTGGAATAATCGGGCGGAGTGGACAGTGGCAGCGATGGATTCTTCGGGTCGATGTTGATCGGCGAGACATACAATCCGAACGGCCGATGGACGTGCTTCAAATAAAACCGGCAAATTCCCGAAGCTTCGACCGCATACGGCACGATTGGGAATTTCACCACCACCCAATCGCTCCACTCCCCCTCTTTCAGAATCAGCGTCGTCCCCTGCACTTCGATCCGGACCGCCGGTTCAACCGGATCGCGATAGATCGTCAGCGGAATCTCGATCAGTTCCTGCTGCTTGGAAAATTCGTTCGCCGGGCCGCGCAGGCGGCATTCCATCACATGCTCGCGCATCGGCACGCGTTCGATCCGCCCGCCGGAAACGTCATGCGTTCGTTCTTTGATGTCGTCCGTGAACCAGGTGAAGGTGCCGTAGCCTCCTTGCAAATCGGGCGTCCCCATGCCTGATAACGCAGTGGCATCGCCTGCACTCGGCGGGAAATTCGCCGGCATCCGGTAGACGGTGCAGTCGACACCGTGCCGTTCGAGTTCATTCCACAGTGTCGCGCCGTGCCGCAAATTGGTCACCGTGCCCGGTGACAGCGGAACCTGCACATCGCCGAACTGCCACGGTTTACCGCCGCCGATGATCCGGCTCGTTGATTGATACGGCAGCATCGTCTGCGGATCGCGGGCGATGAAATCAAAAATGCCATGCCCGCCGGGGTTTGTCCCGGAAATGAAGTTCGACCATGCGACCGGACTTTGCGGCGGATTACTGGTCGCCAGCGGTTGAAACGAACCGCGTTCGATCAATTTGGCACAATTCGGCATTTTGCCAGCGGCTATATACTGCCGCATGAGGTTCGGGTCCATGCCATCGACGCCGAGGACAATCATCCGCCGCAGAGCAGTTTTTCGCGACTTCGCAGGCCGGCGCGCACATCCCGCAGACATCGTGAGCGCAGCCGTTGTCTGCAAGAAATTGCGACGGGTGATCGCCGGGCGGCGTTGGGAATCGGATTGCATGGGGCCGGAAACAGAAAAGCCGAGTGAAAGATTCAATAATCCAATCATGTCGTGAAGCGGTCGCGGAACACAAGGCTGGCGTTGCGGATAGATGGTGCTGAACGATCAAAGCTCAGTGTGCCAGGGAATCAAATTGCTTGATCAGCGACCAAGTCATCTACGGCGTTTCACTCGGTCAGCGTTGGAGAACAATTTTCATCGACGCCAAAAGAACAAGGCCGCTTCACACGCCACCGGATGATTGGCTTGTCGTGACACACCAAATGCTGTGTCACGCAAAACCCCGGCAGCAAGCGAGCGGCCTTGATAATTCAGCCACATCGCCCTCAAGGCATCACCAGTCGCAGCCCCCGAAAAGCAGGGCCAGAATGACGATGGGAATCGGTAAACCGAGCAGCCACGCAGCCGCGGCATATTTGATCTTCCCCGAACGCGATTCCCAAGTGAGCTGTTCGGCGGGATTGGTAACAGGTGTGCGTCGCATCGTCGTGATTCCTTGCAAGGTCCAGTTGATTCGTGTTCGACGAAATCGAAGGAATGCAAAGTCCGTGCCAAACGGACTCCCCGCTATCGTTGAGAGAATTCTGGTGACTCTGAGGTCGCTGAGCAACGCGCTTACTTGCTGATTCGCGTCGGGTCGCCGAACTTCACATTCAGTGCGACCGCGGCTTTAACCAGACGGCGGACGGTCGCCGGCTTGAGGAGGGTGTCTTCACGCAGTTCGAGCGTGGCCATTTCGAACTTGCCGCCGGGCTTGAGCCGGGCTTCAATCTCCCGCAGTCGCTGTCCCCGCCAAAAACCGAACAGCACCCGCTCGGCCTCGGCTCGAATGAGCAAGACCGGCCCCTGCGACAAATAGACCAGATGCCCCCACTTCACAACTTCTTCCAGCGCCGCACTCCCGCGCACACTGTCCCGCAAACCCTCCACACACGCCCGCTGCCAACCGTCAAGACCGGCAACATACGCATCGGGATTCACAGCCGGTGTGGATTTTTTCACTGATGGTTTCTCATACGGATCATTGAACGACCGATGCCGCTTTCAGACGAATTGCGGAAGTCTGGCCGTTCTCAAACTATGAAAGCCAGCGAATTGTTCTGGAGCTAATTGAGCGGCTTACCGATCGGCACGTTGATAACGGTTAATTCTGTCTTCAGATTTCGAGTGAATCACTGCTCCGGTTCGCGCAATAGTTCGTCCATTTGAAAAGTTTGATTTTTCGGCGATGCAGATTCCTTCAATCGCTAAACTTGCCGATGACATGCAATCTGGGATTAGCAGTTTTTAGCTCTTCCATCGCTTGGTCGGAAACCTTCGTATCCACCACGTATAACCATCGAAGAGATCGTGTATCTCTCAGGCTTCTAACTCCTTCGTCCGAAACCTGGGTGCCGCAGAGGCTTAGGTGTTCAAGCTGGGTGGATTGCGCCAGTCGAGCCATGCCCAAATCGCTGATTCGCGTTCTGTCGAGAGAAAGGTATGGTATATGTAAGATGTGGGGAATGCCGGCGTCACCAATTTTTGTATCACTGAGCGCCAACACTCGCAGCTTTCGCAGGCTCCCGAGCGCTCGCAGCCCTTCAGCCGTAACACGCGTTCCCGACAAATCAAGAACGTCGAGGCGGTGAAACTTTGCAATAATTGGTAAGCTGGCATCGCTGATCTGGGTCTTGCCCAAACGAAGCCACGACAACTGGGTCATTTCGTTCAAATGTTCCAAGCCGATATCGGTGATTTTCGTCCCGCGTAGGTCGAGCGAACTGAGTTTCCGTCCCTTCAGATATTCCAAACCAGCATCATCGGCGTCCGTGTTTTCAAGAATCAGAGTGTCGAGCTTATTGAATTGCGTTAGATTGCGCAACCCGTCACCACTGATTTTCGTGTCCTTCAGCGACAGCCAATGAAGAGTGGTGAGCACAGGGATGTAGTGCAGCATCTCATCGGTGATTGGCATACCTGTAAGATCGAGGCTGCGGAGTCGGCGCAACCCTGCGAGATGCGCGAGACCCGAGCCTGTAACTTGGCCCTGCCCCGGATTCCACGCACTACCGAGACTCAATGACTCCAAGTTGGGCATTTGTTTTAACGCCACAAGCCCTGCATCGGTGATTTGTGTGCGATTCAGAGAGAGCGATCTAAGGCTAGCTAAACCCTGCAGTCCAGCCAGACCGTCGTCCGTGACCTTTGCTCCATCTAGATTCAAGACATGAAGGGACGTGATGTCCCTGATTGACACCAAATCTTCATCCGTCACGGATGCGTCACCGACGGTTAACTCCTGAAGATTCGTCAGGGCATCCAACAGATGTAAGTTCTTCCCAGGAACGCCGACACGAATTTCGACAAACTGCAAATTTGACAAATGTCGCAGAACCTCTTCGTTTATGTCACGATCCTGGAGTCGAACAAGAAATGTCGAACTCCGGTACCATGGAGATGCCTCGATTCCCAACTCTTCCAGAGCGGCAATGCTTTCCTGAGCCACACGTTCCGAGTCGGCTTCGTCATGAGAGTGGTCTGCCACATCTGACGGTTGCGCCCGTCCATCGACATCGAGAACACAAACCAATCCGCCAATCAAGACCAGCTTCGATAGAATATGCTGCGTCACGCGTGACTCCTGGCGCAACGGTGTTCTGCGCGGGACATAGTTGGCTGACAACCCACCGGTCGAACTTACGGATAAGCAGAATTGGAATTCTGACTATTGAAACTCAGAGTTCTCTCTATCACCAGAGAAAATTCTCTTTCAGCAAGACGCAGTCTGTCAAGGAGACTGCTGGGTACGGCGGTTCAATGGTGGCACACTATGCCGCAGATTTCCGCTTCGCCTGCCACATCGCGGCCGGCGGCGTCATCGGCTGTCGCGATGGCCGAAACTCCGGCCGACAAAACAGAAACGCCTCACCCGCATGTGTGTCGCGGGTGAGGCGTTGTCTGTCAACCGGTGGCGTCTGCTGACGCCGATAGGCTCCGCCCGGATTTGAACCGGGGATGGTGGATTTGCAATCCACTGCCTTAGCCACTTGGCTACGGAGCCAACGCACCGAATTATCGGTAGAACCCCTCCAACCGGATGAGCGTTCCTGACGAGAAACGCACAAATTGACGGGATCAAATTCGGTATCTTAGGTAAAATCATAACTTGAGTCGACTTTGCGGTCAACCGTGATTTTATCGGCAAATCGGACGCAAGTCTCAGCCGGACAAGCTTCTCCAGTCGTTCCAGCCCGCCGAATTCGCCACGAAACGCCCGCAATCGCCGGCGAGTGTCTGGAAGCCCTCGCCCCAGACGGCTACCATGCCCCCGTCGTCCGTCACGGAATGAGCCAGGCGACAACTATGGCGGCTCGGAGGCCCACGCCAAGACACCCTTTTGAGACACCGGGAGTCGGTCATGGGTTCGAGTGAGACAGCCGTTCAGAATTCCGAAAGCGAACTGATCCAGCGTGCCCAGCAGGCCCTCAGCCATTGCAACTGGGAAGTCGGCGAGTGTGCGGCGATCTGGACGAAGCGGTTTGCCCGTGGACGAACCGATGCCGATTTCGCGCTCTTGGTCGGCCTCAGCCCGGATCAGGTGTATCAACGCCGGCGGGTGTGGGAGACATTCGCCGATGTTCGCGAGAATTATCTCACGCTGAAATGGTCGCACTTTTATTCCGCCCTCACATGGGAAGACGCCGCCGACTGCTTGCAGTGGGCGGAAGACATTCAGGCGACGGTCGCCGAGATGAAAGCCTGGCGGCGTGCTCAGCGAGGAGAAGACCTGACGCAGGCCGGCGATGAAGAGCCGTTCTCGATGCTCGGCGAAATGGTCGCCGTTAAAGCCCCGTTCGACAGCGACGGCACCGGCAGCCCGCGCGGCGACGGTACCCGCTCCGCCAACGGCAACGAGATGCCGGCCATGGCGGGAGTTGCCCGTCAGTCTGACGACAGCGGCGAATACGCCCCGTTCCGGGAGGGAGCGGCGACCGTGCCCGGGAATCAACGCCTGGAGTCGACCCAGCGCGAAGAACCATCAACCGAGCAACTCGTCAAACGGATGACGACGGCGTTGGAACGGGCCTCGGCCATGTTGACCGCCGACGTGCTCGGCGAGTTCCCCACACTACCCGAGAAAGTGCGTCAGCGATTTCTCCGTGCCGTGCGCGATTTGCAGAATCGGGTGCATGATCTGGCATAACGGCGGCGAATGAGGTGAAATGGGAGAATCTGACAAAACGATTGTCCTCTCCCGAATGATCCTGGCATGGCCAACGCAATGGACCCTGACCGCCGTACGACTGTTGTCTCCCCTGCCCCGACCGTCAATGTCTGGCTGGTGACGCTGCTGCTGGTGGTGGTGGCCGCCCTGATGTTACGGAATGCGGGCCTCTTTCCACGGGCCTTGCACAATCCGCTGGCGGAATCGAAACCGGTGACGCCCCGCGGCGATTTAGCCGCGGATGAACTCTCGACCATCGAGATCTTCCAATCAGCATCTCCCAGCGTGGTGCATATCACAACTACGGTCGTCCGCCAGGGACTGCGCCTGAGTCCGACCGATATGCCCGAAGGAACAGGCACCGGTTTTCTGTGGGATGCCGACGGCCATATTGTGACGAACTATCACGTCGTTCGCAGCGCGGATGCGGCCCAGGTGACCTTGGCCGACAATTCCTCGTGGCCAGCCCGGCTTGTTGGTTATGAGCCGGACAAAGACCTCGCCGTCCTCAAGATCGAAGCTCCCCCCGAAAAGCTGAAGCCACTGCCGATTGGGGAATCCGACAACTTACAAGTTGGTCAGAAAGTCTTCGCGATTGGCAATCCTTTTGGTTTGGATCACACCCTGACTACCGGCGTGATCAGCGGGTTGGGGCGTGAGATTCAGTCCGCGAATGGCCGGCCGATTGAAGGGGTGATTCAGACCGACGCCGCGATCAATCCCGGCAACTCCGGCGGCCCGCTCCTCGATAGCGCGGGCCGGTTGATCGGCGTCAACACGGCGATCTACAGCCCCTCGGGGACTTCGGCCGGTATCGGTTTCGCCGTTCCGGTCGACATCGTTAATCAATATGTCCCCGAACTGATTCGTTCCGGCCGAGTCGAACGTGCCGGCTTGGGAATCAGCCCGGTGCCCGATGCGGTTGCCAAGGAATTGGGCATCGAGGAAGGCGTCCTGATCAATCAAGTCATCCCTGGTGGCGCTGCGGATACGGCGAAGCTGCGCGGAACTTACGAGGAGCAAGGCAAGATCATTCTGGGGGACGTGTTAATCGCCATCAATGATCGGCCCATCAATCGCACGAGCGATCTGTTGAAAACACTTGATGGCCGCCGCGTCGGTGAAGAAGTTCGGCTGACTCTCCTGCGTGATGGCAAATCGATGAGCGTGACGGTAACACTGCAATCCCGCCGACAACGGTAGTATTGTCGACACGCAAGGGGTGGCCGGGGCTGGAGCGCTTCGCGAAGCCCCGGTGATTGCCTAAAGACACGGCGGGCTTACGCCGCCCCGCTCGCCATACCGAGGCATTCGCGCCACGCCCACGCGCTTCGCGTGGGCGTGGCACCGCAAAAAATCCCCGATCAGGCCCACGACTTACATCTCCCATTCCGCGCACAAGGTTCCGCGTGCGCGGGTCCCCTGCTATCATCGAAGTCGATCTCGTTAACCTTTATCAGCATCCTGTTCCGCGGAGCACGGTCCTCGTGGCGATCGCCTCGCTGTTGGTCATTCACGGGCCTGAACAAGGAACCCGCTTTGAATTGGGCGAACATCCGATCGTCCTCGGCCGGGGCATGCACAGCCAGATCCGCATCCCGGACACCGAAGTTTCCCGGATGCACGCCATCATCCAGGTCTCGGCGGCCGGTTACCAGATTATCGACCGGAACAGTTCCAACGGCACATTTGTGAATGGGGCCGCGATCACCCGCCGGGAATTACTGCACGGGGATCAGATTCAAATCGGCCGCACGGTGCTGCTGTACGCCGACTCCACCGCTGAGAAGCCGCAGCTGTCGAATAATTTGATCAACATTCTGCAACAGCATGATCCGACCGACCGCTCGAGCATCGTCAGCCAGGTTTCCCCGGATATCGATCAGCATCTGGCATCGCTGAGAAACGCGGACAACTTTGGAGCGGTGAATTTTGGCGTGCTGTACCGCATCGCCGAGGAAGCCGTGCGGCCATCGATTCCGCTCGGGCAACTCTTGCAGCGGATGCTGGACCTGACAATTGAAGCAGTGGGAGCTGATCGCGGCTGTATTTTATTGATCGATCCGGAAACAAAAGAATGGCAGTTGCAAGCGGTCAGTCGACGGAACCCTGATGACGATTCCGGGGGAATGCCGGTTTCGCGCAGCATCGTCGAATATGTGTTGCGCGGCAATCAGGGAGTCCGCACGACCGACGCTCAGCACGATCAGCGTTTCGATCCGGCGCAGAGTATTCTGCGAGCAGGCATCCGCGAAGCAATGTGCGTTCCCTTGCAAGGACGCCACGCGCTGGATGGGGTCATCTACGTCGATACAACGACGCCGGTGGAACAGACGTTGGCTCGAATGCCGGGCAGCCGGTTTCGCGAAGACCAACTGCGGTTGCTGGTGGCCATCGGCCGGCAAGCGGCTCTCGCCGTGGAGAACAGCCGTTATCAGCACGCCATTGTGAAAGCCGAGCGGTTGGCAGCGATGGGGCAGACCATTGCGACGCTGAGTCATCACATCAAGAACATTCTGCAAGGCGTCCGCGGGGGCAGCTATCTGATCGATCTCGGGTTGAAAGATCATAACGACGAAATGGTGCGCAAAGGCTGGCAGATCGTCGAGAAGAATCAAGGGAAAATCTACCACCTCGTCCTCGATATGCTGACCTTCAGCAAAGAACGTCAGCCAGTCTGGCAGAGGGCATCGATCAACCAGACGGTGGGCGATGTGATCGAGCTGATGCAGCCCCGGGCCGACGAATGCGGTGTCGCGCTGGTCTACCAGCCTCAAAGCGACCTGCCGGAATCGACCTTCGATCCGGAAAGTATTCATCGCGCGGTGCTGAATGTGGTGACCAATGCGATCGACGCCGTAGAAGGCCGCGAGCAGGCCCGCGTGACCGTGGAAACGGGTTTTACCGCCGAAACGGAAACCCTGTGGGTCGGCGTCGCCGACAACGGCCCGGGCATTGCCCCGGAACAAATGAAGCGGCTCTTCAGCTTATTTGAATCGACCAAGGGGGCGCGGGGCACCGGTTTGGGACTCGCCGTCAGTCAGAAAATTCTGAGGGAACATGGCGGCGAGATCACCGTCGAAAGCATCCCCGGCAGCGGTGCCCGCTTTCTCCTCGCCTGGCCCCACAGCGACGATGACCATCAGCTCGGCGGAAAAACGATGGCGTAGGACTCACGCATTCCGATTTATTTGCCTTTGTCGTCCGTATCATCATCTCGTTCCAGCAGGCTGCGGCGATCCCGCCATTCGATCGGCAGCGGCTTCACATGCTTGTCGAGAAAGTTAAGCATGTTCGTCTCGACTTTCTGATCGCCACGATTCAGCAGATCGGTGCCGCGCAGTTTGCCGTCGTATTCCACGAGGTACACATACTGTTGCTCCGGATCAACTTTCTTCGGTGCCAGATGTTCGTAAACCTTCTTGGCATTTGCGAAGTAAGGCTTGTCGTCTTTACTGACGCCAATCATCACCTGCACGCCGCGTGCGCGTAATCGGGTGAGTGACTGGGAGATTGTTAATCCGGGGGCATTCTCCTCGGGCGATAAGAGGATCAACGCCCGCACGTCTTCGCCGCGCGGGGTTTGCTGAGCAAAAATCGGGGCATCGTCGTAGCGTTTCTTGTTCCAGTCGAAATCGGCATACGCGATGGCGACCGCGGTCGAAAAGTCCGCGGCTCCGATGGCCAGTTTGCTGATGTTCAAAAATCCCTTCTGATGTTCATCCATGAGGAACCGCTTGACGGTTTCCAGGTCGTCCGCCACCATCGCCTGATATTCGCCGCGGCTGATCGCCGCATCGGCTTTTTTCCCGCCCGCCGGTTTGGCTGCTCGACTGCCCGATTCACCATGACCGCTGAGATCGACCGTGACGACGGCGAAATCCTGCTCTTGCTGTAAGCGTGTGGCGAAATTCTTCCACACCAGGCGGTTGCCCCCTTTGCCGTGCAGCAGAATCACCACCGGAGCCGATTCGCCTTGCGTCGAACGAAAATAGGTCACCCGCAGGTTCAACCCGGTTTTCGTCACCAGGGTCTTATCTTCGCCGGCGGGGGCCTTTTTCGCGGCTTTCGGTTGGGCAAGGGCGTTTGAAGTTGCCAAATGAACGAGGCAGGCAGACATCAACATCATCTGTTGAAAACGGCCAAACCAAGTGGACTGAACGGCAGCGTTTTTCATGATGAGAACTTTCCAGACATGCGATCCGATAACACTGCGAGCCTTGACGAGGCGAGTGCCTCTCTGCCAGTGTAGCGCGCGGGGAGGAAGCGGTCAATCAGTGGATTCGCTGTCCCCGGCGATTCCGCGCGAATCGTGCCGATCGCGTCATTCAGCGAAACTAGACCGTGCCCGCCGAGCATTCCCCGCCTGTGATGAGAGCCAACGTCCGCTGAATTTTGTGTGGCCGGGGCTGGAGCCGCTCTGGGCGAAGCCCCGGTGATTGGGCTGTCGTCACCGCGGCTGCGCGAAGCGCTCCAGCCCCGGCAAGGCAATGAACGGTTGGATTGTGGTCGGGTCGGACGGCATCGACGATGACTCATCGCTCCGGGAGTGGCTCGACCGCGCGATGGAATTTGCTGGCACGCTGCCACGGAAACAGTAAAAGTCGCCTCGCTGAAAATGTCCTGTGTCTGGTGCCACTGTTTCGGAGTCTTCGTAGAAGCAGTGCCGATGAACCATTCGCACTGCTTGTCCCAGAGCGGCCAAGCAGTGGCACGATGATTGAACTTCGATGGCGCAGACACTGCCATCCCGCCTTACGTCGCAAAGCCTCAGCCCAGCAACGTCAGGAACATTTCCTGAGCGGGTGGACGGTGGAGATCGCGAATGCGAAACTGGTTGTACTTGGGCGAAGAGTTGCGGATGTCGCTGTCGGCAAGTTGTGTGCTGATTGGCGATCAAGCCGATGGAATGGAATTCTTTGAGGAGCGAACGCGTGGTGCAGATTCTGCTGGTGAACGATGATGGAATTTATTCCCCCGGATTGACGGCGATGGCCGCCGCGCTGCGCCAGTGGGGAGACCTCACCGTCGTCGCACCGGCTGTCGAACAAAGTGGCGTCGGGCATTCCATCACCTATCTGCATCCACTCGTGGTTCATAAAGAACACCGGCAAGGGGAATTCTTCGGGTGGAAAGTCGAAGGCAGCCCCGCGGACTGCACCAAGCTCGGCATTCTCGAACTCTCCCCTCAACGGCCGGATGTCATCGTCAGCGGGATCAATACCGGCACGAATATCGGCATCAATGTGATTTACTCGGGCACGGTGGCCGGTGCGGTCGAAGGAGCCTTTTTCGGCATTCCATCCATCGCCGTCTCGCAATGGACCGATCCCCCGCCCGACTACGACCGAACCGCGAAACTCGCCGTCGAGTTATGCCGGCAATTGCTCAAGCAGTCGACCCCTGAAAATCTGTTATGGAACGTGAACTTCCCGGCCAATAAACCTGGCTGGCCGCTCGGCGCGAAACTCTCGTCGATGGGTATTCGTCGGCATACGGAAACGGTCGAGAAGCGCATCGACCCTCGCGGTCGAACGTATTACTGGAGCGGACTCAACCCCATCAAAAGCCATCATCCCGATCCCGGCAGCGATATTCACAGCATCCTCGCCGGCTATGTCGCGATCACGCCTCTAAAGTTCGATCTGACTTCCCAATCGGCGATGGACCAGCTGGCTGATCACAACTGGGAGATCACGACCTCGACGGGGACGTGATGGTCCGCGGTTCCGGCATGCAACGTGCTTCCTGAGTACTCAGGGCGTTGATTCGCGATTTTCTGTTGATCAATCGCCTCAATGCTCGTTCCGCATGTTGCCGTTTCGCCCCGGAGACCGAATCATGGTCGCCTCGAATCCGTTTTCGTCACATCCCCGCCTGCGTGCAAGCTGGCTGGCATTCGTGTTGCTCTGCGGGTTTCCGCAATACACGTATGCCGAAGACTGGATGTTCCGGCGATCCTATTTCAGCCATGTGGCGGCGACGGAACTCCCGCCCGACTACCCGCAACCATTCAGCCGCTCCGCCTACCGCATCGCCCGCTATCGCGAAGGCTTCGGCGTGAGCACAGGATTTCGCGTCAACAATTTTGTGATCCAGAATGGCAATCGGATCGACCGAACCTTCTACACGGAAGGCTGGGTCGAGTTCCCGCCCGTGGATTAGGTGTTACTTGCCGCGCGGCAAACCCAGGAAGCGGACCCAGCGGCGGTCCGCGGCGGTGGAGTCATCCGTCTCCACGGCTTGCTCGTCGATGGTTTTCAATCCCAGTCGCCTCATCTGTTTATCAATGGATTCCTGCTGATGCTGGAGCTGCATCCGCTCGCGACCGATGCGTGCCCGTTCAATCGACATTTCGATCTCAGCCAGCCGCAACATTTCTTCCAGCTTCTGTGTGTGCGATTCGAGCGTCTGACACAGGTGCTCCGGCACATTCTCCAACGAGACCCAATCGGGCGGCGGTTGCACGGCCGATTGCTGCCGCAACTTCCGCAGCAAAAAGGAAATGTACGCGTCTCGTTCATCGAGCGCGTTTTCCAGTTCCGTCGTCGTCGCCACCGAGGAATTGATCGCGGCGGGAATCGGCGGTTCACCGGCCGGCGTCTCGACCTCGCTGATCGCTTCCGCATTGATCGACGGAGAATCCGTCAGCATCTGCGATTTCAACGACTCCCACATCGACGGGAGTTCGGGCTGCTCCGACAAAATTTCCTGCGGCGATGCCTCCAACAGCGGCGGTTCCGCTGGTGTGGAAGTGATTGAAATCCGCTCCATCACCAGCGATGTCGGCAAAGGCTGGTGCGCAGAGGGCTGATGCAATATCCCCGCATGGCCCGAAAGCCGGTCGGCGATGAAATCGCGAAGTTCCGTGATCTGCACTTCCAGGCGGCCCAAGGCCAGGCCAGCCTGCATGTCTTCCCACTGTTGGACGACCCGTTCGAGATCACCCACGATTTTGCGATGGCCATCCACCACATCGCTGGGCAACCCCCCGCCGCCAGCGCGTTTCCGGTCGGCTCCGGAACGCTGCAAACGATCCAACTGTTCGGCCAGTTGCTCTAATTGCACGGTCAGCGCCGTGACAAGTTCGTCTTTGGCGGCAAGTTCATCCTGGAGTTCGCGAATCCGCAGCGGCGCGCACAGATCATCGTCAGACGGTTGCCCGTCCAACGTATCGATCGGAGCGTCAGATTCCGCGGGGAATGCGTTCACTCGACAGGGGATCCAGATTCGGGAGGGAATTCCGGAACGGAGCGTGCGCGGTCCGTGCCACCAAGTCATCGTTGTTGCCGAGAAACAGCACAGCGCTGCTTCCCGGCATCGCAACTCTAGCACGACTCTGGCAGAGGACCGGGGAGAGGAGGGTTAGCTCGGGGACTTGCCGGATCGACTTTGCAGGATTTGCGGATTGATCAGGTTGTTCGGCCGCTCGCCCCGCAGCGCCTGGACAACCTGATCCATCGCCTGCCGTCGCATCTGGTCCAGTGATTCCGCCGAAACGAATGCCGCATGGGGTGTGACGATGACCCGCTCGTCCTGATAAAGCGGATCTTGCAGATTCGGCGGCTCAGGCTGAAAAACATCCAGCGCGGCTCCCGCCAGTTGATTGGCCTGTAAAGCGTTCCACAGAGCTGCCGGGTCGATCAAACCACCCCGCGACGTATTGATCACATAAGCCGTCGGTTTCATCTTTTGGAGTTGTGCCGGCCCAATCAGATGCTTCGTCTCCGGCGTAAGCGGAGCATGCAGCGAAATGAAGTCACTCTCGGCGAGCAACTCATCGAGCGATACCATCCGACAACCGGTTCCGTGATCGGATCCGGATGGCGTATATGCCAATAGTTTCACACCGAGGGCGCGCAAACGTAGCGTCAATGCCTGAGCAATACGTCCGAGTCCGATCAGGCCAACCGTCTGTTCGGACATTCTCCGCATCAGGGGTGCCGCGGACAAATTGTATTCGCCACGCTTTGTCCGCAGATGAAAGAAGCCGATTCGCCGCGAGCAGGCCAGCAGCAAACCGAGGGCATGATCCGCTACTTCGGCCACGCAGTAATCGGGACAATTGGTGACGGGGATGCCCAATTCCGTCGCGGTGGCGACCGCGATGTTATCTAGCCCGATGCCGAGCCGCGCGATCACTTTGCAGCGGGGACAACCGCGAATCACGTTATCCGTGACTTGAGCCCAATTCGTCGCGATCGCATCGACATCGCCAGCGAGTTTCGTCAGCGTTGCCTCATCCGTCGCCGGGGCTTCAATCAGTTCAGCATCCGCTTCGGCCAGAACGCTGCGTTCGATGTTCGCATCCGGCCAAGCCCGGTCGGTCATCAGCACGCGGAAGGATGGCATCAGTAGGTCTTCCGTAGGGTTTGTCGAGGCTCTGCGAGGCGAACAGTTTTTAAATCACAAGACTCGGAATCCGTAGGAAATTACTGCCATCAATCGTGAGAGATGATGATCGCCACCGTTTCGGATCTCGTGCTTCTTTTCGGTTCGCCTCGCAAAGCCTCGGCAAACCCTACAAGAGATTATTGGCTCGCCGCGAGTTCGGCCATGCGCTGAGCCGGCACAACCAGGCGGTCCCAGTTGTCCAGCACATATTGCGGCGGTCCCCCTTTGGCGGCGACATATTGAGCGACCTGCACCGTCGGGATCATCTCGATGGCGTCCCACGGGCAAACCGTCAATTCATACGGATCGGATTTCTTCGTCGGGATGTGGACGCAAACTTCGCAGCCCACGCACCGTTCCACATCGATCTCGCAGAACGATTGCAGGACGGAAATCGACTCGCCGGGGACTTTGATGATGCAGTCGACCGGGCAGACTTCCAGGCACGATTCGCAGCCGGTGCAATTGTCGGCATTGATGACTGCGACTTCCTTGGGCAGCTTCTTCCGACCCCCACTTTTCGCCATCGTCCTGCATCCTTGTGTGTTCGCTGTGGAACTGACCACCATCCGCCGCATCAAGGACACCGACCTGGATGCCCACTCCACGGTTAGAGTTATGATAGACGGAGAGCGAAGTTAAGTCCAAGTCAGGTTAGCGGTTTCCCTCGAATGAGAATCCGTTGATCGTTTGCACGGCGTGAGCATTTAATGGGGTTTTTCGCCCGCTGACACGCCCTCACGGTGCTTACGTCACGCCTACGCGGAAGGAAACTCCGATGGTCCATTCCTGTTCATTCTGCAATCCTGTCCTCTTGAAACACGCATGTCGACCAAACCGGAACCCGCGCAACGACATTGACACTATCCATTGCCATTAAATAAGTTACGATCTAAAGCGAACACCATCTGGATGGACAAATCGCGGTTGTCGCCATCGGCCGGAACCGCTACAGTTCCCCCACTCCCATTTCCTCGGTACGGGACCGGTCCCGAACTTCATGTCCTACTTCCCTAGACCCTGGCGCGGCTGGGGGATCGTGTGTCTCACGATCCTCACAGGACTCGCTGCGCCCGCGTCGCTCTTCGCCGAAAAACTTCTCCTGCTCGACGGCCAGGAATTGACGGGCGAAAGTCTCGAACTCGGCGAGGGACGGCTGCTTTGGAAATCAACGGACGGGGCATTGCTTACCATTCCCCTGAACGAAATCGAACGGCTAAACCTCGTACCAACGCTCCCGCCCCCAGACTTGATCCCCCCCAGTCCGACCTTGTCTGACCCGGATCAGGTGCTGGGCGACGAACGTTCGGACCAGCAGCCCCTGTATGTCCCCTTGGTCACGGAGATTCAGCAGACCTACGGGACCGCTACTGTCACCGCGGCGAAATGGACGCAGAGGCTGCAACTCGGCGGACAATTCAACGACGGCAACACGCAGACGGATTTGATCGATCTGGCCGTCGTTTTTGAGCAGAACACCAAGGAAAAAATGCGGCAGATTGATGGTGGCGGTCAATGGGGCCGCAGCCAATCGGCGCAGACAGCCAACAGGTGGTGGGCGAACAGCAACTTCGACTGGCCCCTGCACGACAAGTGGATCGCGTTCACAACCAGCAAAAACGAATATAACGAACCGGCGAATCTCGATTATCGCGGCACGTTATCGGCCGGACTCGGCTATCGCTTTGTCTTCGAGGACAAGAAACGATTCATCGTTCGATGCGGTCCTGCTTATACGATCGAAATCTTCGACAATCCCTATAATCTCCGCCAGACACCCGATATGTTCGGCGAACTCGAAATGAAATGGCCGCTTGGGGCGCGGACCGCGGTGGATATCAAAACACGCGTGCAGCCCAGCATTCTGGATTATGAACTCGTCCGCATCTTCAGCACATCCGGCTTCACGATGGACCTCGATGAGAAAGATCGCTGGAAATTGCGGCTCGGAATGCAGTACCAGTACAACTCCCAACCCAACCCCGGCCGCGTCCCCGCCGATTACATGTCGACCGTGTCGCTGGTTTATCAGCGCAAGTGAGTATTGTTCGCTTCAAAACACAGAGAACCACGGAATACACGGACGACACGAAAAAT